>Ga0182742_1000964_pt1 | contig 39854 bp, 23 predicted proteins | sample eDN5th37CBELigMG_FD_128880 | JGI IMG/M metagenome (GOLD analysis project Ga0182742, IMG submission 128880) | Enriched Miracle-Growth compost microbial communities from Emeryville, California, USA - eDNA 5th pass 37_C BE-Lig MG (version 2)... ... | reverse complement strand
TCCACCGTGGATCAGGAAGAGCACGGGATATTTCTTCCCCTCTTCGAAGCCGGGCGGCTTCATCAACCAGCCTTGAACCTCGTCGCCGTCGGCCCCCTCGAAGGTGAACGACTCCATCGGCGCGAGCTGAAGTTGGGAGAGCAGGGGGGCGTTGTGCGCGGTCAAGGCCTTGGGCGATTCGTCGCCCTCGCCTCGGTAATGGACTTCGGCCGGCTTGTCGGCCGCGTGATGGGCGAAGGCGAAACTCTTCCCCTCGGGGCCGACCGTGACCGATGAGTTGACGCCGCCGGTGGCGAGCCGCTCGGGCGCGTCGGTCTTTTCCTTGAGCGAAAGCGCCACGATGGACGCGGTCCCGCCGTCGTCGATCGACGCGATCAGCGAGTCGGCGGTTCGCCAGGCGAAGCCTTGGATCGACCGATCGAGATGCGAGCTGACGTCGATCGTCTCGCCCGTTTCCAGGTTGCGGACGCGGAGGACCCAGAGGTCCGCCTCGAATCCGGGCCTTGACTGCGAGAGGTAAGCGAGATGTTTCCCATCAGGCGAGTAGAGGGGCGAGGCGTCGGCGGCCAGGTTCGACTCGGTCAGGTTCTTGGGCTCGCCCCCGGTCGCCGGGACGCTCCAAATGTCGGAGTTGGTCGACCAGGCGCGGTCCTTCAAGGGCTCGGCGGTGAAGGCGATTTCCGCGCCGTCGCTCGACCAGGCGTAGTCGCTCGACCCGCCAAACGGAGCGGGGGGGGTGTTGACTTCGAGCTTGGGCGTCAGATCCACGGCCTCGCCGGTGGCGACGTCGACGACGAACAGGTGGCTCTTCTTTCCCTCGTTCCACGCGCTCCAGTGACGGACCATAAGATGATCATAGATACGCGCCTTGGTTTTTTCGGCCTCCTTCTCCTTGTCCTTGGCGGCCGTCTCCTCGGGGGTTTTGCCCGGATAGACCTCGGCGACGAAGGCGATCTTGTCTCCCTTGGGGGACCAGATTGGCCCGGAGACGTCGATGGGGAGCTTGGTGAGTTGGCGGGCCTCGCCGCCGTCGATCGGCAGGATCCAGATCTGGGACGAGCCTCCCCGGCTGGAGACGAACGCGATGCTCTTGCCGTCGGGGCTCCACCTGGGGTGGTTGTTCGCTCCGGGCGAGGTCGTCAGCCGCTTGGGCTCGCTCCCCGAGGTGGAGACCAGCCAGAGAGCGCCATCGGTCTTGCCGGCCTCCTTGTCGATCTCGGAGACGACGTAAACGATCGAGCGGCCGTCGGGCGAGAGTTGAGGGTCGCCCACCGACTTGACGGCCAAGAGGTCGTCGACCGTGATCGGCCGCTTCTCGGCCTCGGCCCCGGACCCGGAGGTTCCGGCGAGCAAAGTCACGATGAGCGCTCCCGTCATCCAAGGTTTCACGGTTTCCTTCTCCTTCTTGTGATGTTCAAACGCGCCCGTGGGACATCTTGACCAGAACCGGCGTCAGGGCCAGCAGCAGCACGCCGGGAACGAAGGCCATCACCCCCAGGAACGCCCAGAGGTTGAGGTTGTAGGGCTCAATCGCGTTCTCCAGGATGCCGGCCAGGTAGTTGGCCGCGGCCGTGCAGAGGAACCAGAAGGCCATCATTAGCGAGACGATTCGCGGGTGCGCCAGCTTGGCGATCAACGAGAGGCCGATCGGCGAAAGGAACAGCTCGGCCACGGTGAAGATGAAGTAGACCGAGATCAGCCAGAGCGGCGAGACCGGGCCGGATTTCGCCTCGCGATCGGCGAAGAACATCACGGCGAAGGCCAGGCTGACCAGCACCAGGCCAAGCCCTTGCTTGGCGACCGAGGGCAGGGGGACGTTCCGCCTCGCCAGCGCCGACCAGAGGATGGAGAAGAGCGGCGCGAGCGTTACGATGAAAATTGGATTGATCGATTGGAAGTAGGACGCGGGAATGGTCCAACCGAAAATTTCGCGGTTGGTTTTCTCGTCCGCGAACAAATTCAAAGTGCCGCCCGATTGCTCGAACCCCATCCAGAAGACGATCGAGAAGATTCCGATGATCGCGATCACGCCGAGTCGTTGCCAGTCGACCCAGGTGAAGGGCTCATGCAGGTCGGCCATTTCGGCCTTCGCCTTCGGTTCCGTCAACCAGATGAACAGCCCCAGACCGCCCAGCAGAATCAATCCCCGATAGAAAAATGTCGCCACGCCGCTTGTGGTCCACGACGGCGACCACAGGAAGTTGACGCTCGGCCAAGCTTTAATGGCGCCGAAAACCAACAAGGCAATCGCCGACGAGACGGCGATAATCTCAAGCCAATCACGGAACCTGAGTCTGGTTTCCGTCGCGGTGTCTCTGCCGGGGGGAAGCCCAGCGCCCCCGAGCAATCGTTGGGTAAAAGCGAAGGTCAGCACGCCAAGCAGCATCCCCACGCCCGCGCTCGCGAAACCGTAGGCCCACCCAAACCTTTCGCTCTCGCCAAGGTTCCCGGAGACCAGGGGCGCCATGAGCGCTCCCAGGTTGATCCCCATGTAGAAGATGGTGTAGGCGCCGTCGCGGCGGGCGTCTCCTTGCGGGTAGAGCGAGCCGACCATCACCGAGATGTTCGGCTTGAAGAAGCCGTTGCCGACGATCATCAGCCCGAGGCCAAGGCTCAAGAGGCTCGGTTGCGTCAGGGCGAATTGACCGAGGGCCATGAGGATCCCCCCGATGAACACCGCCTTGCGCTGGCCCAGGTACAGATCCGCCAGCCGCCCACCGATCAAGGGGGTCAGATAGACCAGCCCCGTATAGATGGCGTAGATGTTCAAAGCGTCGGCCCGCTCGTAGCCGATGGATTTCGTCAGGTAGAGGACGAGCAGGGCCCGCATTCCGTAATAACTGAAGCGCTCCCACATCTCTGTGGTGAACAGCGCGTAGAGGCCGGGCGGGTGCGATTGGCGCTGGGCGGTCGGAACGGTTTCCGCGGATTGCGACATGGGCTTGAGTTCCTCGACGTCGAGAGGGCCGTTTGAAGACGCGATTGGATGATTCATCCGGCCCGCCCAGAGTAATCGAAGCGGGGCGCAAACCCAAGAGGCGCGGGGCTCACGCGGGGGACCGCCCTCCACGGCGGGCCTTATTGGCCGATGTGACGATGCGACAAGTCCATATGGTCTTCCTTCAGCCACCGCAGAATCTGGGGCATCGAGACGACCGGGCCGGGATCGGGGTAGAGCAGGGGGGCGCGGATCAACTCGGCGTGGTTGGCGTGGAGGACGACCGGCTCGGGGCCGCCCGGGATCCGGGTTCGCTCGACGGCCACACAGCCGTCGCCGGTTCCGTCGGTCAGTTCGTCCAACAACGGCGCGACCTCGCCGGTCGCCAGGCGGGTCAGCGGGGCCAGAAAGCCCGAGCCGCGCGCCAGGGCTTCCAAGCGCTCCTCGATCCGCTTCCGCTCCTCGGCCGAGAGCACGCCGGAGTCGCCCGCGATGATGTGGTAGGCGACCGCCTCGTTGGGCGGGTTCCGATTGAGCCGCTTCAGGAAGGGGCTTCCGGGAAGCATGTCCTCGGCGGATTGGCCGTCGCCTCCGGAGAGCTCGGCCATCGCCCGCGAGACGCGGTTTTCCCCGAGCGCCTTCATTCCCGAGATCATCCGCCACAAGGGCTGGATCCGAGCGATGTGGGCCCCTTGGTTCACCGGCGCGATCATGATGAGCGAGTCGACGTCGCCGGCGAGCCGCCCCGCTCCTTCAACATAAGAGCGCGCCACTAGGGCCCCCATCGAGTGGGTCAGAATCGTCCAGGGCCGGCGCTCGCCGACCCGCTCCCGAAACGCCAGCCAGTCGGCCCGAAACTCGTCGCACGATTGGTCGAGCCGTTGGTTGTACGGGTAATCGAACACGACGATCCCATAGCCGGCCTCCTCAAGCCACGGAATCATGTGAACGAAGCCGCCGGACGACGAGTTGATCCCGTGGACCAAGCAGATCGTTGGCCGATTCGGATCGTTGGGTCGGTAGGACTCGCGGGCGCGTAGGGCGTGATGGAGCCGTCCGCCGGCGGCCTCCTCGGCCCTCGCCGCGAGTTGCTCCAAGCGCGCCCGCCACGCGGCTTGGCCGTCGCCTCGGCCCAGGCTCGCGGGGAATCGGAAGACGACCGCGCTTCGCGCGAACTCTAGATGGACGTCGTCGCCCAGGCACTCGCCGAGCAGGGTTCGCCCCAGGGCCCCCGGCAAACCTCGGATCGGCAGCGAAACGTCGGCCACGGGGGGCCGGACGGTCTGACCGGTCGCCTTGGCCAGCGCCTCGACGATCTTTGAGACGGCGACGCCCCCGTTTGCGTCGACCGGAACCTCGACCCGGCGGCTTTCGCCCGACTCCGCGCCGAACGCCAACACAAAGATCAGCGCCCACGGAAGCGTCATCAACACGTTCGTCATCGTCTCGCGCCTCGTCCGGTGCTCGACTCCGTCCGCCTGATCGCGCGGAGCCCCATTGGCCAGCATGACGAAGCCCGCCGCGGCCATCAAGGCGCCGTGGGAGGCAGGCGGTTGCGTCGGCGTCTGGCGGCCCTTACGATCGTGGCGAATTCTCGGCGGGTCGCGCCGTTTGGGCCTCGCGGGAATTCAAGCGAACTCATGGGCTTCGGCGCTCCGGGGACACCGGCCGGCGCGCTCGGGAGGATCCTCTTCATGCGCCTTTTCTTCGTCACGGCCGCGGCCGGAGTTTGGCTGGCCCTGTGGCCGGGCGTCGCGTCGAGCGCGACGTACCCGCAACTAATCGCGACGCAATACGCCAAGGGGGCTGAGCTTCCCGACGGCGTGAGCAAGCCCGTCGAATCGTTCGACGAGGTTGATCGTTCCAAGCTGCCCGAGGGACTCGAGATCCTCGCCGCGGCCAAGGCCGCCAGCGGCCGGATTTGGGTCTTGACCAACGACGGCCCGTACCAGTCGACGGACGATGGATACGAAAGGCTTGACGTTGGCCCGCGACACCCCGAGCCCGGTCAGGGAGAAGTGCGCTGGAACGCCCGGATCACCGACCTCGTCGCCGATCCGCTCGGACAAATCTGGGTCGGCACGGATCGGGGAATCTACCTCTCCAACGGCGAACAGTGGTGGCAAAAGCTCGGACGCCACGACGGCATGCCGTATGAGACCATCAAAACCCTCCACCTCGCGGCCAACGGCGACGTTTGGGGAGGAACGCCCGAAGGCGCCTGGCGTCTCCGAGACGGCCAATTCCGCTACTTCTGGGGCAAGCGCTGGCTTCCCGACAACGATGTCGAGGCCATCTGGACCGACGAGCAAGGGAGGGCCTGGATCGAGACGAAGACCGGGACGGCCTGCATCGAAGACAAGCCGATGACCCTGGCTGAAAAGGCCGACCACTACAATCGGATCACCCAGGAACGCCACAACCGCCGGGGCTACATCGCGTCGATCCGACTCAAGACGCCCGGCGATCCCACCCAGGGCGGCGTCTTCAAAGTCAGCGACAACGACGGGCTTTGGACCTCGATGTACGTCGGGGCGATGGCTCTGCGCTACGGGGCCACCCAGGATCCCGCCGCCCGCGAGGACGCCCGGAAGTCCATGAACGCGCTTCTGGACCTGGAGCGGCTTTCGGGCATCCCCGGATTCCCAGCGCGGGCGATGGTGACCGAAGAGGAAATCGAGGAGGGCGTCGACGGCTTCAGCCGAGAGGCCACGGTCCACGCGCCCAACGTCAACGCGAAAGTCTGGTACGAGTCGCCGACCCATCCCGGCGTTTGGTGCAAGGGAGACACCAGCAGCGACGAGCTCAACGGCCACTATTTCGCCTGGTGGCTCTACCACGATCTCGTCGCCGACGAGGCCGAAAAGAAAGAGGTCGCCGCGGTCGTCAAGCGCGTCACCGACTGGATTCTCAAGAACAACCTCACGCTCGTCGACCACACGGGAATCATGACCCGTTGGGGAATGTGGGCGCCCGAGTTCATCAATCATCACCCGCTCTATTATGAACAACGCGCGCTCAACTCGATCGAGATCCTCATGTACCTGAAGGTCGCCGAGCACATCACCGGCGACGCCAAGTACGGCGAGGTTGCCCTGAATCTGATCCAAGATCACCACTACCTGCTCAACAGCCTCTTGATGAGGCGCTACGAAGACGCCCACTGGGCCGACATCAACCACTCCGACGACGAGCTTCTCTATCTCTCGTACTACCCGCTCCTGATGCTCGAAAAAGACCCGGCCCGCCGGCGGATCCTGGTCCAGAGCATCGCCCGGACCTGGGAGCCGATCGAGGGAGAACTCTCCCTCCGGCCCGAGCGGAACCCGTTCTACAACTTCATCTACGGCGCGACCACCGGCCGCCGATGCGATGTCGAAGACGCGCGAGAGACTCTCCAGGATTGGCCCTGGGACCTCGTCTCCTGGACAACCAAGAACTCGCACCGACACGACGTCTACCCGATGATCGAGCCCGGCATCCGACGCCACACCGAACAACTTGACCGCGTTCTCTCGCCGGCCGAACGAACCCAAGCCCGATGGAACGCCAGCCCCTGGCTCGCCGACTGGGGCAACGACGGCCGGGAGGAGCACGACGGCGTCGCCTGGAGTATCGGCTACTGGATGGGACGATACCACGGCTACCTCTCGCCGGAGGAATAATCCGAGAACGTCCGGTTTCCAAGGTCGCCCTGAAAGTCGCGAGGCGGAAGAAAATGCCGGCCAGAATCAAGTGTTTGACAAAAGCGCAACTCGTCGGTTTTTTCAGGGATTACCGCGATGCATTCCCGGAGTGGTCCGTGGAGCACGATGTCGCGCTTTCTCGGGCGCTTGGGCCCGTCAAGCAAGTCATTGCCTTCGAAGCCCTAAGGTCCGGCTCCTATCGTCCGTCGCACTGCATCCGAGTCGCTGGCCTCCTCGATGGAGGCCAGCTCTTGTTTCAGTTTCTTGATATCCGCCATCGTGAGACGCTCCCGCGCGAACACGCCACCAAGTGGCCCCTCGTGGTCAAGGCGATGGAGGAGCAGTTCTTGCCGCCCGTCCGCGAGCCGTTAGATCTGGCTCGGGTCCTATGGTTCGGCGAGGAGGAAGTAGCGCGCGACGGTGGCGCGAATGCCCGAACACTCAGCTCGCTGGCGCTCTTGAGCGCCCACCTCGGGGAATCAAACCGATCCCTGGAGTGGTGCGATCGATCAAACTCCCGACTCGCGAGCATGGGGCGCGAGCCGGCCGAATGGGAGTTGCGCCTCGCCGCATTCAACCAGCAGTTGCGAAAGTCCATCCAAACCGGCCGCGCTCGCGAATTTTTACAAGAGGCGGAACGACCGCCGGCCTGAGGCTGGCGGCGTCCAAAGTGTGACCTGCTTTCCCCGAAGCTCGTCCATATATCGCGCGAACTCCGTTTCTCAACCGGAAGAGTCGGAGATTCAACTCCGAAATTGAGTCTGATAATGGACCTTATGTTATCTTCGTCGGGCCGGCCATACTTCCTAGTTTCCGCATCCCTTCAATTCATGCGACGCCATGGCGGATCTCCTAGCCAAAGGAGGGTATGATTCACGCCGCAATCATAAATCGGAGCGGCCGTGTTTCTCAATTCCTGGGAGAACTCTATGATCCACCAACAAACTCTGACGTTCCAGAGCCAAGGGCGCGGGACCGTCGAGATCACTCGGAAGGTCGAGCGCGTCGTCGCCGATTCGGGCATTCGAACGGGGCTTTGCAACGTCTTCATCAGGCACACCAGCGCGTCGTTGATCATCTGCGAGAACGCCGACCCCAGCGTCCGGGAAGACTTGGAGCGGTTCGCCGCGCGGTTGGTTCCCGACGGCGATCCCCTGTTCGACCACGCGATGGAGGGCCCCGACGACATGCCGGCGCACATTCGGTCGATCCTCACCCAATCGGCCCTAACGATTCCGGTCGCCCAGGGAGCCCCGGCGCTCGGGACCTGGCAAGGCGTCTTTCTCTGGGAGCATCGGACCCACCCCCATCGGCGCTCCCTGGTTGTCACCGTCATGGGCGAGGGCTGACGGCCCGATGGGACCAAGCTCCGAGTCGCCTCCCCTGCTCCGCTCTCGAAATAAACGAAACCACCCCATCGACGATCCCCAAATCGCCGGTGGGGTGGATTTCGGCTGGCCCGATTGGCTCGGCCCAGTGCTTCACGACGAGCGTGATTCGAGGCGGCTTAGCGCGAGTTGGCCTTCCAGGTGGTCCAGTCGGCCATCGGCGGCCTGTAGTTCGCGTTGATTCGGGGCGCCTTGGCGGCGGTGGCGGAAACCGCGGCCGACACCTTCTTCCAATCGGCCTCGGTCTTGTCGGTGGCCTTCACGGTCGTGTCGGCGGCCTTGATCCGAACGGGCTCAGGCTTCGGCGCGGGCTTCTCGGGAGCGGAGGGCTTCTCGGGAGCGGCGGGAGCAGCAGGGGCGGCGGGAGCGGCGGAGGCCAGGTTTCGGCCGTCCCACGGCTCGCTCAGAACAAAGTCCTGAGCGACGTTGACCGTTCCCATGTTGATCGTGGTTTCCTTGATGAGGATGTTGTTTCGGCTGGCGGCGACGCGGTAGCGGCCGGGGGCGAGGGCCAACTCATAGCCGCCGGAGTTCCATGTCCGGGTCGACTGCGTCCGCCCGGTCTCCAGGTCGGTCGCGTCGATCTGAACGCCGCCATCGCCCTCGCCCGGCGTGTAGAACTTCGAGCCGTCGTCATCGCTGTAGACGACCCCGACGAGCTTGGCGGAACTGGCGGAATCGTTCGCCTCGCGGGCGAACTTCTGCGTGATCACCACCGGGCCAATCCGCCCCTTGACGGGCCGCTCGCCGGTCTTGACGATGCCGACGCCCACGTCGCTGAAGGACTTCGCGGCATCGACTCCCGGTTGCAGCAGGTTGCGCCTGTGGCCGGCGTCGGCGACTCCCCAGTCGTAGAGGAACGCCTGCATTGCGTTGTCGACGCTGTTGGCGTAGGCGAAGGCGTTCTCAGCGCTCGAGTCCGCCTTGTAGCCGGCGTCCTTGATCCGGTCTTCGGGCGAGGAACCGTCGGAGCCCGTGTGCGACTGGAATTGGTTGTCGGCCATGTCCCGGCTGTGTTTTTGGGCGGCGCCGGCCAACTCCTCGTTCCAAGCGACGGGAGGAAGCGGGGTGCTGTTGGCGATGGTCCGCTTGACGGCCTCGACGTCGACCTTGTAGTGCTCGAGCGTGTTCTTCACCTCGGCGGGAAGGTTCTTCCCAATCCATTGGGCGGCGACTTGCGGCGTGGTGCGAGCCATGTTGATCAGTTGCAGCATGTACTGCTGCTGGCTGGTGGGCCCCCCCGACGACAGCAACTGGCGATCCTCAAGGTTATCGAAACGAAGCGATCGTCGTGAAGTCGGCCGAGCCATCCCAAACCTCCCTGTCTATCCACCAACGACCAGGACGAGAACAGCCCGGCCGGTATCGGCGATCTTCCGTGTCAGCCCTAATCATCGTGCCGAACGACCCTGACGACTTTAGGAAAAAATCTCGCCATGTCGATCGTCAGTCTCGTCTCGGCGGCGAGTGGAAGAAGCAACCGCCGTGCCGAAACGTGGATTCGACCAGAAAAACAGCTCATGAATCAACCGCAAGTCCTATTTCTATATAGCTTTAAAATTTTCAGTCCGTCAACCTGGCCACCCCGGACGCGGGGAGCTCGCGTTGACCGACTGCGGCGTGGAGACCGGATGTGTCAAGACGAACTTACAAACTCGCCCTTTTTACAAGGGGCGAGGGCCGCCCGAATATCCGAAACTTTCGTTAAAGCCTGAAGTTGCGCCGACCGAACCGATCCGCCGATCGAGCGTCGCCACCGCCCGGCTTGTCCGATCGCGGGTTTCGGAGTAGCCTGAAAACCGAGGTCCGATACGCCAATCGGGCCATCTTGTCGCACATCGGAGCCGCCTCATCATGATCACCGTCGAAGCCGCCCTCTCGAAGATCCAGGACGCCGAAGGGGAGGGCCAACTCTCGGCCTCGGCCGTCGCCGCCATCACGCGGTGGCTCACCGAGCCCCCGTTCGCCAAGTACCTGCCGAAGTTGCTGGGCGACATCGCCGATGGGGCCTGGAAGGAGTTGGACAACGCCTTCTACACGGTCCTTGAGTTCGGGACCGGCGGCCGGCGAGGAATCATGTACCCGGTCGGCACCAACGTCTTGAACGAGCGGACCATGGCCGAGAGCGCCCGCGGCTTGGCCGATCACATCAACGCCAAGAAGGCCCCGGGCGAGCCTCGATCGTGCGTGATCGCCCGCGACACCCGCCACAACTCCGCCGAGTTCGCCGAACTCTGCGCCCGGGTCTTGGCCGCGGCGGGCGTGAAGGTCCACCTGTTCAAGGAGCACCGGTCCACCCCCCTGCTCTCGTTCGCCGTCCGCCACTTGAAGTGCGACGCCGGCATCATGATCACGGCCTCGCACAATCCGCCGTCGGACAACGGGTTCAAGTGCTACGCGGCGACCGGCGGCCAGGTCATCCCTCCCGACGACGCCGAGATCATCGCCCGCGTCAAAGAGGCCTCCGACCGCGAGATCCCCGAGAAGAGCCTGGAGGAGGGTCTGAAGGACGGCTCGATCGTCTTCGCGGGCGAGGAGATCGACAAGCTTTACATCGAGTCGGTCGTCGGCGAGTCGGTCAGCCACGCCCGCGACATCTCGATCGTCTACACGCCTCTGCACGGCGTCGGCGAAACGTCGGTCGCCGCGGCGCTCTTGGCCGACGGCTTCCAGAAGGTCAACATCCTGGCCTCGCAGCGAACGCCCGACGGCGACTTCCCCAACGTCCCCAACCACGTCTCCAATCCCGAGTATCCCGAGACGCTTCAGGCGGCCATCGCCGAAGCCAAGGCGACCGGCGCGGACCTGGTGATGGCCAGCGACCCCGACGCCGACCGGATCGGGGTCGGCCTTCCCGTCAACGGCGATCCCTCCGGCGAGTGGACCACGCTCGACGGCAGTCAGATCGGTGTCCTGCTCTCCGCCTTCGTCATGAAGCAGTACGCCGATCGGGGCAAGCTGCGTCCCGATCACTATCTGGTCACCACCCTGGTCACCACCCGAATGGCCAAGGCGCTCGCGGAGCGCGAGGGGATTCGCGTCGAGGACGATCTTCTGGTCGGCTTCAAGTGGATCGCCCAGCGCGTGGATCAGGCGGGGCCCACCGGCTTCCTCTTCGCCTTCGAGGAGTCGCACGGCTATCTCAAGGGGGATTACGCCCGCGACAAGGACGCAGCCGTCGCCTCGATGCTCTTCGCCGAAATGACGGCGACCCTCAAGGACCGGCGGCAAACCGTCTTGGAGTACCTCGACGACTTGTATATCGACGTCGGGCACTACGGCGAGCGCCTTATCAACAAGACCTACAAGGGCCGCGAGGGGGTCGAGACGATTCGCTCGCTGATGAAGGCGTTCCGCTCCACCCCGCCCGCCTCCATCGCGGGACTCGACATCACCGAGGTCCACGACTACAAGACCCACGAGATCCGCAACACGCGCAACCCAAGCGACATCCAGCTCTTGTCCGGGCCCACGGGAGACCTTCTGATCTTCCACACCGAGCGCGAGGGTATTCGGTTCGCCGCCCGTCCATCGGGGACCGAGCCCAAGATCAAGTTCTACCTCTTCGCGCGCAGCGACGTAAAAAACCCCGACTCGCTTCCCCAAGCCAAGGCCGAAACCGCCGCGCGACTTGACCAGATGACCGCCGACATCGAAAGATACATCGGAGGAGTCGTTTAACCGACCCGGCGAGCAAATGGCCGCTCCAGGCCGATCGCCAGCCGGGCTTGGAGCCGGGGGCCTGGTTCCCCCGGGCGGAAGAATTGGCATGGCGCGGCAATCGACCGACGGCGAACTCGCTCCCGGCGAGAAGGTCAAAACGTTTCCGACCACCCCGGGCGTCTACCTGATGAAGGACGCCCAGGGGCGGGTCATCTACATCGGCAAGGCCAAGAACCTGCGGGCGCGGGCGGGGTCGTACTTCCACGCGACGGCCACCCGCGACCGCCGCATCTGCGACTGGATCGGCGAGGTGGCCGACGTCGACCACCTGCCGGCCGACGGCGAGGTCGACGCCCTCCTCATGGAAGCCCGGCTGATCAAGGATATTCAGCCCAAGCACAATCGCGACCTCAAGGACGACAAGAGCTTCCCCTACCTGCAAATCACCGTCGGCGAAGATTTTCCCAGGGTCAACTTCACGCGCGAGCCCCTCGGTTCCGGGGTCAAGCTCTACGGCCCCTTCCCCCACGCCAAAAGCCTCCGAGGCGCGATTCAGGTGCTCCAGCGGATCTTCAAGTTCCGAACCTGCTCGCTCGACATACATGAGGACGATCAGCGATGGCGGTGGTTCCGCCCCTGCCTGCTCGCTTCGATCGGCCAGTGCACCGCGCCCTGCAACCTGAGGATCGACCGCGAGACCTACAGGCGAGACATCCGCCGGCTCCGCCTCTTTCTCGACGGCAAGAAGAAGGCGGTGCTCAAGGAGATGGACGAGGAGATGCGCGAGGCGAGCAAGGCCCTCCAGTTCGAGAAGGCCGCCCGACTCCGCGACGAGATCAAGGCCCTGGAAAACATCAGCCTCCGCGGCGACCTGGCCAAGCACGCCCAGCCCGAGGTCTTCTACGTCGACCCGCGCAAGGGGCTCAAGGGGCTTCAAAAGATCCTCCACCTGGAGTCCGTCCCCCGAACCATCGACGGAGTGGACATCGCGCATCTGGGAGGAAACGAGACCGTCGGCTCGCTGGTCACGTTCGTTGACGGCCTGCCCTTCAAGCCCGGCTATCGCCGCTATCGCATCAAGACCGTCAGTGGCATTGATGACTTCGCGTCGATCCGCGAGGTCGTCTCCCGCCGGATCGAGGGTCTCGCCCAGCGCGAGGAGCCCTTCCCCGACATCTTCCTGATCGACGGCGGCAAGGGACAACTCAGCGCGGCGCTCGACGCCTTTAAGGCCAAGGGGATCACCCCGCCGACGATCATCTCACTGGCCAAGCGCGAAGAAGAAATCTACGTCCCCGGCCGCTCCGACCCGATCGTCCTCAGCCGACGTTCCTTCGCCCTACGCCTGCTCCAGTACGTCCGCGACGAGGCCCACCGCTTCGCCCAACACTACCACCACATGCTCCGCAAGAAGCGCGTGCTTGGCGAGGATGACTGACGAAACGATCTTCAATGGAACCGGCGCGAATCCTCCGGCCTCCCCGCTCCATCCAGGGCTCGCCGACCTGGAAACCTCTGGGGTGGAATGGCGTCGTTCGCCATGCGAATATGGATTCGATGAACAAACGACTTGTCACCGTCAGCAAATACCTGGCGAAGCATCTACGGCACGCCCCGGAGGCGATCGGCTTGACCCTCGGGACCGGCGGGTGGGTCGGCGTGGATGAATTACTCGACGCGGCGCGTCGGCGCGGGTTTCCCATCAGCTACGACGAATTGGTCGAATGCGTCGAGACCAATGACAAACAGCGGTACGCTTTCGACGCCTCGGGCGAGCTGATCCGAGCCAACCAAGGGCACAGCGTCGCGGTGGACCTTCAGCTAGCGGAGCGTGAGCCGCCCGAGACGCTCCACCACGGCACGGTGGAGCGGTTCCTGCCGTCGATTCTGGAAAACGGCCTACTGCGCGGCAAACGCCACCATGTCCATCTCTCCGGCGATGTGGAGACGGCCCGCAAGGTCGGCGCGCGGCGGGGCAAGCCGATCATCCTCGATGTCGCCGCCGGACGAATGAGCCGCGACGGCCTCATTTTCCTCCTCTCGACCAACGGTGTCTGGCTGACGGATTCCGTGCCTCCGAAGTACCTGTCGAGGACGTGACGTAAGAACGCGAGACGAGGCCGCCCCGGTGGGATGCCCTTGGCCCGCGCGCCCAGGTCCGGGGCGACCCTGGGACGCCCGCCGGCCGTGCCGCGCGATCCCAAATTGGGTTCGTTCGGCGCGGCCGGGAAACCGGAGTTTTCGGACATAAGCTCCCATAGACCCAAATTTTGCGACGTTTGGCGCGGCGCGGAGATTGGGTTCGTTCGGACGAATACTTCGGGCTTTGGTCCCGAGGGGGCGGTGCTCCGAGCCAGGGTTGCCAGCCCTGGACCTCCGTCGCCCCTCCGGGCTCTACGAATAGAGCCTCGAGCGCACAAGCGCTCTGGAACCACCCCCAATTGGGTTCGTTCGGCGCGACGGTTTAGAGCATGCCTTTGGGGCCAAAGCCAATCCCTAAAGCCTCTTGCGCCGTTCGGCCACGGCGCGGAGATTGGGTTCGTTCGGCCAAAATCGCGGTTCACGGCGCGTCGTGACTTTCGAATTGTAAAAGAGCGAAGGGAAGCGAGACCTTCCCAACTCATACGATCCGCGGCGTAAGGCTCCGTATTTCAGAATTTTGAAATTCATCGCGAGGAATGTCGCGGTTGTCGCGGCTGGCCTGATTGGGGGGGGAAGTCGAACGGGCCCGTGGGGTGGGCTCCGCCCGTCGGGGACGAGCCGTCAGTTCGGCTTTAAATCGTTTCTCCTCAACGGTTTACACCGCTCTGACACGATCAGAAAGGAGTCTATTAGCGGTCGCCCCTTCGGGGCTAAGAACCGCCCCGCGGGTGGACGGTGATCGCGAGATCGAACTCGTCGTTGTGATACCCGGTCGTTGTGACGCCGATGCGGATCGGTCCCGAGTTTCGAACGGGCGTTCCGGGGGGCTTCCCGAAGTGATGCGTTACAAGCTGCCCATCGCCCCGGACTGGTAATCGCGGATCGCTTGGCGGAGTTCGTCGACCGAGTTCATGACGAAGGGGCCGCGACCGACGACCGGCTCGTCGACGGGTTCTCCGGCGAGGACGAGGATCGAAGCGCCCTCGTCCTCGCCGCAGGTCAGCTCGACGCGCTCTCCGACCGGGTCGAGAAAGATCAGCGCGACGCTTTGGGCGGTGGTTTTCCGGTTGATCGTGACGGACCCGTTTCGAAGCAGCAGGATCGTCGTGAAGCCGTCCTCCAACTCCAGGAACATGGAGCCTCCCGGGTTGAGTCGAACGTCCCAGAGGTCGATCGGCGTGACGGTCTTCGCCGGGCCCTTCGAGTCGCGAAGTTCGCCCGCGATCACGCGCGCCGTCCCGGCTCTACCCTCCAGGGGAACCACCGGAATTTGCTTCGCCAGGATCTCTTGATAGCGGGGCCGGCTCATTTTTTCGTCCGCGGGCAGGTTCACCCAAAGCTGGGCGATCTCCAAGACGCCGCCGTTCCGGGTGAAATCCTCGCTGTGAAACTCCTCGTGAACCAAGCCCGACGCGGCGGTCATCCATTGCACGTCGCCGGGGCCGATCGCGCCTTGATGGCCTTGCGAATCGCGGTGCTCCAGTTCGCCCTGGAAGACGATCGTGACCGTCTCGAAGCCCCGGTGCGGGTGGCCGCCGACTCCTCGCCGGTGGTTGGCGGGAAGGAACTCCATCGGTCCGGCGTAGTCGAGCAACAGGAAGGGGCTGACGCGACTCGGTTCCTCGTCGTAGGAGAAGAGAGTCCGAACCGGGAACCCGTCCCCCACCCAATGAGGGACTACGCCGCGCCGAACCTCGAGGATCTTCTTGGTTGTCATGGCTCACTTCGCAATCCGCGCCGGTGTCGGAGCATCTAAGGACCCATCAAATGATTCGCCGAGAGCGTGGCCGGTTCAAGGAGGAGGCGGCGAAAGCGGGCGGAATGGCGGCCGCCCTGGACTTGGGGCGGGACGGGCGGTTTTCCGCCTATCCACGTCTCGCCCGCTCGCGTTATCATCGAGCTTACCCCAAGAGCCGAAAGCGCCCCGGCCGAACTCCATTCCATCGACGCGGCGGCCCATGGTTCGGACGATCGCGAGCCCCGGCCCGAATTTCCCCCAAATGCTTTTGACGCCATGATTTTGATAACCGCCCAAGAGCTGGGCAGACAGTACGCCGGCGATCCGATCTTCACCAACGTCTCGTTCGAGGTCCGGGCCGGGGAGCGGATCGGCCTGGTGGGCCCCAACGGCGCGGGCAAGACGACGCTCTTGAAATTGCTCGACGGCTCCGAACAACCGGAGTACGGCCGGCTCCACATCCGATCCGGGATCCGGGTCAGCCTGCTTCGGCAACAGCCCGACTTCGCTCCCGGGCAAACCTTGATGGACGTGGCGCGCTCGGGCCTGGCCTCGCTCGTCGAACTTCAGCGTGAGCTGGAGGAGGCCGCCCAGGAGATGGCCGAGGCCGAGGACCAGGCCGACCGAGAACGCGCCGGCAGACGCTACGACGAGTTGAACGAGCGTCTCTTGATCCAAGACGCCTACGCGATCGACCACCGGGTCGAAGAGATCCTCTCGGGCCTTGGGTTTCAGGAGGCCGACTTCGACCGCCCGGCGTCGACCTTCTCCGGAGGCCAGCAGTCGCGCCTGATGCTCGCCAAGCTTTTGCTTGAGAGCCCCGATTTGATGCTCCTGGACGAGCCTTCGAACCACCTGGATATGGCGACGACCGAATGGTTAGAGAATTACCTCTCGCGCCAGTCGGTCGGCATGATCGTCGTCAGTCACGACCGTTATTTTCTCGACAAGGTCGTAACCAAAGTCTGGGAACTCAACGAGGGGAGCCTCGAAGTCTATCCGGGCAACTACTCCCAGTACTGGCGACTGCGTTCCGAACGGGCCAAGATCCTGGAGCGCCAGGCCGAGCGCTTCGAGGAGAAGACCGAGAAGCTTGAGGCGTATATCCGAAAGTACGGCGCGGGGCAACGCGCCAAGCAGGCCCACGACCGCGAGCGGAAGCTTGAGCGCTTGGAGCGCGAGAAGGTCGAGACGATGCGCGAGATCGTCGGCCCGCCGATGGGCTTCGAGGAGGTCGATCGCTCGGGCGACATTGTGATCGAGGCCCGCCGCCTCTCGAAGGCGTTCGACAAGCCCTTGTTTCAAGATCTGAACATGTCGGTCCTCCGCGGCCAGTGCGTGGGAGTCTTGGGACCGAACGGAGCGGGCAAGACGACCCTCATCAAGACCTTGATCGGTCAGGAGAAGGCCGACTCGGGCGAGGTGAAGCTCGGCCACCGCGTTCAGGTCGGCTACCACGACCAGGGGCTGCAATCGCTCTCATACGACACCACCGTCGTCCGCGCCGTCTGGCCCGAAGACGACGCCGATTGGGTCGAGGGAGACGTTCGCTCGCTCCTGGCCCGATTCGGCCTAACCGGCGACCAAGCCTTTCAGAAGGTCGGCCAGCTTTCCGGGGGCGAGAAGGCCAAGGCCGCCCTGGCGAGGCTCTGCGCCACCGGGGCCAACCTGCTCGTCATGGACGAGCCGACCAACCACCTCGACATCTGGTCGTGCGAGGCCCTGGAGCGGTCGATCCGGGAGTTCGAGGGGACGGTTCTGGTGGTGAGCCACGACCGCTACTTCCTCAACAAGGTCGCCGATCGAATCATCCAAGTGGCCGACGGCCGCGCCCGCGTGGTCGAGGGCGATTACGAAGCTTTCCAAGCCCTCATGCAACGGGAGAAGCAGGCCGCCGCCGAGAAGGCGAAGGCCAAGGCGCCCCCCTCCCCCGCCGCCGCGGCGGCCCCTTCGAAATCGAGCGGGCGCAACGGCAAAGCCAAGAAGAAGTTCGCGTATCGCAAGGCGGTGGACCTGGAGCGCGAGATCGCCGAACTGGAGGCCGAGATCGCCGAGGCCGAGGACGTTTTGGGACAACCCGACACCTGGCGAGACCCGGCCACGGCCACCAGCGCGCAAGCTCGGCACTCCGAGTTGGAGTCCCGGCTCGAGACCTTGTTTGAACACTGGGAGTTCGCGGTCGAATCGGAATGGTAAAATTCAGGCCTTCGGCTCATTGAGATCGAAGCGCTTCCTCCTGATGGACGACGGACGGCGATCATGCTCGACCCCCACAAAATTCTCGCCACCGTTCGCAAGGCCACCGAACTGACGCGCCGGACTCCGGGCCGATCGGGCTCGGTTGTTCGTCTCGACGGAGCCGACGAGGTGATGGTCGTCGGCGATCTTCACGGCAACCTGCGGGCCTTCCGCTGGGCGCTGGCCGAGTCGGCGCTCGCCAGCCATCCCGGGCGGCATCTCGTGCTCCAAGAGCTTGTCCACGAGATCAACAAATCCCAGGACGAACGGCCCGACTTGTCCCACCGGCTCGTCGATCTGGTCTCGGCGCTGAAGTGTCAGTACCCCGAGCGGGTCCACTTGATTTTGGGCAACCACGAACTTTCGGAGATAACCGGGCGGACCATCGGCAAGGACGGCCGGGCGCTGAACGAGTTGTTTCGCCAGGGGATCGAAGCCTCTTACGGGCCGTTGGCCAACGACCTATATCAAGCCTATCTCACTCTGTTCGCCGCCCTTCCCATCGCCGTCCGAACATCCAATCGCGTGTTCATCTGCCACACGATCCCCGACGGCTACGACCTGGACCGCATCGACCTGGGCGTTCTCGACGCCGAGGCGTGGCCCCCCGAATCGATGAAGCGGGGGGGAACCGTCTACGCGATGACCTGGGGGCGGGACGACTCGACCGAAACGGCCGACCGCTTCGCCGAGATGGTCGACGCCGATCTGTTCGTCACCGGGCACCAGGCCTGCGACGAGGGTTTTCGACGGGCCAACCACCGCCAGCTCATCGTCGACGGCACCGACCCCTACCCGACCTACTGCCGGTTTCCCGCCCGCGGTCCCATTTCGATCGACGCGCTCATGGATTCGGTGAAGGTGATGGGACTCGACTCTTCGGACTAACGCCTCGGCCCACCGAATCGAACCGGGCCCTTGAGTCGCGCGTTGGGGCCGTTACGATGGGGCTTCCGATTCCCTCGCAACCTTCCCGCGCGGAGACGATTCATGCAGCCTCGGACCAGCGATTCCTTGCGCGTGTTGGGCGTTCTGATGGGCCTGGCCCTCCTCCCGATCGGCTCCGCGACGCGCGGCGACGAGGCCAAGCCGGGAGCGGCCTCCATGGTCTTCTCGCCCAGCGACCTTCCCCGCCTCTCCCAAGGCGTTGCGTTCGGGTCCGAGGGCGAGCGGACGATCCGGGCCTGGTCCGCGTCGAACCAGACTTGGAGTCTTTCCCAGGACGGTGGCGTGGTTACGCTCCGCTCCGAGCCCTCCCCCGGCGACGGCCTGCCGCGCTGGGATGAGGTCGGCAAGGTCTCCATCCCCCCCGAAGGCTCGCTCAAGATCGTGGTCGCGGAGCCGGCCAAGACCGCGGACGCGAAAAAGAATGACGAGGAAGCGCCGCCCCCTCCCTTTCCGGCGCTTTTGATCGTCGATTCCGATCCCGACAACGATCCTCAACGACTCCTCGACGTGGCCCGGGGGAACATCGATTCGACCGCGCCGAGCGGCGACCGCCGTCGCGATCGGTCTCGGTCGAACCAGGAGGGCGCCGAATTCCAGCCCCCCGCGACCGCCGCCGCGTGGCGCGACCGCGCCGCCCATCTCCGCGAGCAATTGCGGGTGACGCTCGGCCTCTGGCCCGAGCCTCCCAAAACCCCCTTGAACCCCCGCGTCTTCGGCGTCGTGGAGCGCGACGGCTACACGATCGAAAAGGTCGTGCTGGAAACGCTTCCCGGCTTCACCCTCAGCGGCAACCTCTATCGTCCCGCCGACTCATCAAAGACCGGCAAGAAACCCGCCATCCTCAGCCCCCACGGCCATTGGGCGGAAGGGCGGGTCGTTGATGAAGTCCAGCAGCGCGGCATCCGATGGGCGAAGCTCGGCGCCGTCGTCTTCATGTACGACATGGTCGGCTACAACGACTCCAAGCCCTTCCCTCACGAGTTCCTCAACGACCGCCTTCAACGCTGGGGTTTGAGCCTCACCTCGCTCCAGACCTGGAACAGCATCCGGGCGCTCGATTGGATCACGACCCTTCCCGACGTTGATCCCGCCCGAATCGGCTGCACCGGGGCCTCGGGAGGCGGAACACAAACGTTTCTGCTCGCGGCTTTGGATGAGCGGATCAAAGTGTCCGCCCCCGTCGTGATGGTCTCCGAGGGGTTCCAGGGAGGCTGCGTCTGCGAGAACGCCGCGGGACTTCGCCACGCGACCGACAACGTCGAGTTCGCCGCGCTTTGCGCTCCGCGCCCGATGATCCTCGTCGGCGCGACCGGCGATTGGACCTCGAACACGATGACCCGAGTCTTTCCAACGATCCGAGGCGTCTACTCGCTCGTCGGTTCGATGGACCGGCTCGAAGCCGCCATCTTCGACTTTCCGCACAACTACAACCAAACCAGCCGCAACGCCGTCTACGCCTTCATGGGCCGACACCTCCTGGGGATCGAGGATTCCGAGAGCACCCAAGAGGGCGAGCAAACGGCGGAGAAGCCCGAAGACCTTCTCACCTTCAACGAGGCGAACCCGGCTCCCGAGCGCAAGACCCCCGAACAACTTGAGGACGACCTGATTCAAACCCTGAGCGGGCAACTCGACGCCCTCGCTCCCAACCAAGGCTCTGCGCGCTGGCAAGCCGGCCGCCGCTTCCTGTCGACCGCCCTCCAAATCCGCGTGGGGCTGGAGCCGCCCGCTCCCGAAGCGATCGACCATCGGGAGATCCGGCGAGTGAGCCGCGAGGGCCTTTCCATCGCGCACTCCCAAGTAGGAAGACGCGCGAACGGCGAGGCCGTGCCGGTCGTCCGTCTAATCCCCTCGCAAGCGACCGGGCGCGTCGCCGTCATCGCCGACGATCGGGGCAAGCTGGCCCTGGTCGACTCGTCGGGCGAACCGACCGAGCTGGTCCAAGCGCTCTTGGATCGAGGGCAAACCGTGGTCGGCTTCGACCCCCTCTTCGTCGGTGAGTCGATCAACCCGGCCAAACCGACTCCCCATCGTCCCCAGGTTGTCCACTTCGCGACGTACAACCCCTCTGTCGCCGCGGATCAGATGCAAGACTTGGCGACGGTCGCAAGCTGGGCCGCCACCCTGCCCGACGTCCGCGAAGTCAGCCTGATCGCCCAAGGCGCCGCCGGCTTCCAGGCCCTGCTCGCCCGGCCGATGCTCCGAGAGTTCGCCCGAACGTTCATCGACCTTGATGGGCGGGATGACGACGACTCGGGCGAGTTTCCCCCGGCGATCGATCTTCCCGGCCTCCATCAGTTCGGCGGACTGAAGGCCGCGGCGGCCCTAACCGCCCCCGCGCCGCTCTGGATCGTCCGCCCCGGCCCGAAGTTCGCCGGAGAGTGGCCCCAGGCCGCCTACGAACTCGACGACGCATCGGCGGCGCTCCGCGTCGGAGACGAGGCCCCGCCCGCCGACGAACTCGCCCGATGGATCGACGCCGGAGAATGACTCGATGGGAGGGCGAGGCTCGCGCTGAGCCCTCCCCAAAGACCGACCCTCCCCGAGAACAACTCTCAAAGCGCCCCGCGCCGCTCCAGGCTCTTGTAGTGAAAGAATGAGTATGCGATGGGGACGATGATGGAGATCGCCAGCGCCCCGAACGCGAGAGGCAGCGGCAGCCCGGATAGGACGACGATCAACCCGACGACGCCGCCGGCGACCATCAGCCAGGCGGCCAGTCGATGTGTGTCGTTCCAGACTCGATCGCTGGCCAGCGTCCAGGGGACCCGGATCCCAATGTAGAAGTTCTTGCGCACCTTCCCCATGACGTTGCCCATCAGCGCGAAGAAGACGAAGATCCCCCCCACCAAGGCCCGGCCGACGTCGAGCCATTTGGGCCCTCCGCCGACCTCTTGCCAGGTCGCCAGCAGGATGATCGCCTGAATGTAGACGAACAGGGCGACGACCACCACCATGATGAACAGATAGGTCGGTCGGAATGCGTCGACCTCGAACTTCTTGGGCGAGAGCGCCGGCAGAAACGCGAACAGCGCGAGCATGCCCGTTGTGACCAGGGGCATCAGGAAGGTCGCCCAAAGCTTGTCGCCGTATCCATCAACTTGCCCGTGGATGTTCCAGTGCGTCGGGATCCGCTGGGGAAGGCTCGGATAGAACCAGGCCGAGGCCGCCCAGGCGAGAATCGTCAAGCCGATCGCGACGGTCCAATAAAGCCGCGTCATGGCCTCGAGTTTCCTTTCAACTTTCCGCCGCCGAAGAGGTCCCAAATCCGCGCCAACACATCTTGCATAACCGTGGTGTTCAGCGCGTAGAAGATCTGCTGGCCCTCGCGGCGGCTGGTGATCAGGTCGGCGTCCTTCAGGACCGTGAAATGGTGCGACATCGAGGGCTTCGTCATGTCGAACCGCGACGCCAACTCCCCGGCCGTCAGTTCGCCCCGGCCGAGCAATTGGAGAATCCGCCGTCGAGTCGGGTCGGACAGGGCCTTGAATACCTCGTTCATCGCGCCCTCCGAATGGAGCTTCGCAGGCCGTCGATCGATATTTAGACGTTCGTCTAATTATTTTCCGAAGGGCCGACGCCGTCAATCCGCGATTCGTCCGCGGGCCGATTTTCAGTTTTCCGGAAGCGGGTCGTCGGTCGGAGCGGCGACGGGGGGCGAGAATGAGAGCAGGTCGCCGATCAGGTGTTCCGGGTTGTCCGAGACGAGCAGCGTGTCGAGGAAGCTGGGACGGACGAATCCCTCGTTGATCCCGTACTCCAAGAGGGCGATCAGGGGATCGAAGTATCCCTCGACGTTGAGCAGTCCGATCGGCTTCTGATGGATGCCGAGCGCGGCCCAGCTTAGGATCTCGAAAAACTCTTCGAAGGTCCCGATTCCGCCGGGCATGGTCAGGAACGCGTCGGATCTCTGGTTCATCAGCGCCTTCCGGTCGTGCATTCCCGGCACGACGCGCAACTCGGTCAAACCGCGATGGGCGACCTCGCGAGCCATAAGGGCCTCGGGGATGACCCCGATCACCTCCCCCCCAACCGCCAAGGCCGCGTCGGCCACGACGCCCATGAGGCCGACTCGGCCGCCGCCGTAGACCAAACCGACCCGCCGCCTGGCCAACTCTTCGCCGACGCGAACCGCGTGCTCGCGGAAGGCCGTGGAATTGCCGTATAAGGATCCACAAAACACACAAATATGAGGACGTTGCGTCATCGCGGGCGAGAGACTCCACTCGGTTGACATTCGTTTCATCGCCGCGGGTCGGATGTCGAGCGAGCGACGATCCGTCATCTTGCGGCGGCGCGAGGCGTTTTCGCAAGGGTTCTCAGGCGCGTCCGGATCGCGGTCTCGGCGCTTGTGAACCAAGGGGATACCATCCGCTCCGTTTGCTCTGTACGATGAACGCTCTTTCCGCGAAGTGGTCCGGAAGCGAGATCGAGGAAGAACCCCATGCGCGCAGCCTACATCGAAAAAACGGGTCCGCCCGAGGTGATCCAGATCGGCGAGCTGCCGACGCCCGAACCGGGGCCGGGCCAAGTCCTTGTTCGCGTCCGCGCCGTCGCGATCAACCCAATCGACCTCTACATCCGGGCGGGAACCATCACGGCGCCGCTGCCCGTTCCCTATGTGATCGCGAGCGACTTCGCCGGAACGGTGGAGAAGCTCGGCGAGGGCGTGACGAACCACCAGGTCGGCGACCGGGTTTGGGGATCGAACCAGGGATTGCTCGGCCGCCAGGGCGTCGCCGCGGAGTTCGCCGCGGTGGACCAGGAGTGGGCGTACCCGACCCCGGATTCGCTTCCCGATGTCGACGCCGCGGCGATGGCCTTGGTTGGCATCACCGCGCACCTGGGTCTCTTCCGCCACGGAAAGCTCCAGAAGGGGGAGACGGTCTACGTCGCCGGCGGAAGCGGCGGCGTGGGGTCGATGGTCGTGCAGATGGCCAAGGCCGTCGGCGCCCGCGTCGCGACCACCGCCGGCCACCCCGATCGAGTCGAGCTCTGCCGCCAGCTTGGCGCCGACCTGGCGCTCAACTACAAGACCGACGACGTTCCGGCCCGACTTCGCGAGTTCGCCCCCGATGGGATCGACGTTTGGTACGAGACTCAGCGAGAGCCGAACCTTGAGGTCTCCATCCCCCTGCTCCGCAAGCGGGGACGGATGATTCTTATGGCGGGACGGGCGGCCACGCCCGCCCTCCCCTTGGGCTCGTTCTACACGCGCGACTGCTCGCTTCTGGGGTTCGCGATGTTCAACGCGCCCCCGGAGGAGCAGCGGCGGTGCGCGATGGACATCAACCAATGGATCGGGGAGGGACGGCTCAAGCCCCTGGTTGGCCGTACCTTCCCTCTCCAGGACGCCGCCGAAGCGCATCAATTCCTGGAGGACAACACCCTGGGAGGCGCCGGCTCTTTGGCCGGCAAGGTCGTGCTTACGGTGGATTGACGAATTCATCCCAAGGACGGCGTGGTCCGGCGAGATGACTCCTCGTCGGCGAGCCCCACGCGCCTTCAAATCCCGCTCGCCGACGCCAACGAAAGGGAACCCAGCGCGATGAATCTGTTGACGACGATTTCCGGTTCGATGTTGGAGGGATTCCTCCCCACCGGGTGGGACCTCGCCAAGGTCGACGCCTGTTGCTCCCATTCTCCCGAGGCGATCTCCGAGCGCCAATCGTGGTGGAACCCCGACTTCGAGCTGATCCGAAGCGACGACGTGGCCGACTTCGGCGTGTTGATGGGACATGAGATCGCCATGACCATCCGCCGGGCCCGCGAACAGGGCAAAGCCCTGGGCCTCATCCTCCCCGTCGGGCCGATGGGGATGTATCGCTGGGCCGTCTACTTCCTCAAGGAGTGGAACATCCCCTGCGATCATGTTCACGGATTCAACATGGACGAGTGGAGCGACAAGGACGGCGTGACGCTCCCCGCCAGCAACCCCGGCGCGTTTCAAAACGCGATGGAGAAGGCGTTCTACGGGCCGCTCGGCTCGCTGACGGTCCCCGAGTCGCAGCGGTGGTACGCCACCCCCGACCGCCTGCCCCATTACGCCGAGGCGATCGGCGAATTGAAGACCGTCGGCTCCGAACTCGCCGTGATCTTCGGCATCGGCCGAGTCTGCCACATCGCCTTCTGGGAGCCTCACTTCGCGGCCGAGTACAAGAGCGTCGACGAGTGGAAGTCGGCCACGCACCGCATCGGCGCGAAACTCCACCCCTTGACCATCGAGCAAAACGCCCTGACCAGCTTCAAGAGCCGAACCACGCTGGTCCCCGCCTTCGCCAACACGATCGGTCCCGGCCTCTTCCTCCAGGCCGACCGGATCATCGGCGGCGCCGACGGCGTCTTTGATCGGGGCATGCAGTGGCAAGGTCAAAGCCTCTGGATGACCTTGCGATACGGTCCCGACCCCTGGGTGCCCAGCTCCTTCATGCCCACGCTCCCCGGCCGGCTCTTCTACCACCAGGGATTGGCCGGCCCGCTCGCGCCCGACATGAACTGATCGGGAGCCTCCTTCAACCCAACGCCGCCGAGAACCAAGCCGGGCTCGGCGGCGTTCGTTTTCGAGGTTAAGGAGCGGCGTCCTCGGTGGGGGATGGGACCTCGTCGGCCTCAACCTCCGGGATCGGGCACCCCACGGGCTTCACATAAGGCGTCTCAACCTCGCGACCGGCGAGGACCGCGGCGAGGGCGTCTTTCAGCTCCTCGTTGTCCGGATTGGCGTTGCGGACCCCGCGCGCGGCGAACCGGTCGTCGATCCTTCCGTGGTAGCGGATTTTGCCCTGAGGATCAATCACGAACGCCTCGGGCGTGACCGTCGCGCCAAGCCCGCGCGCCAACTCGCCGCGACGGTCGACCGCGACGTCGAGCTTAAGCTCGTACTCGCGGGCGTGCTCGATGATCTCGGAGTCGGCCAAGTCGGGATCGAGGCAGACCCCGATCCACTTGGCTCGGGGTGGAGGGAAGGCGTCGTGGAGTTGGTTCAGGGTGGGGCTGCTCGCATTGGCGATCGGGCATTCCGTCGAGAGAAAGATCAGGACGGTCGCGCCGTCGGCTTCGGGCCTCGCGTCGATGGACTTTCCGCTCGCGCCCCGAAGCGAACCCAGCGAGCGAAGGACATCCGCGTCGTCGGCTCCGAGGGCGGGGAGGCCCATCGCGAGGACCAAGCCGATCGCCGAGATCCGGCGGAGTCTCCGAAATCGAACTCGTGAGTCCCTCATGCGCGCGCTCCTTGTTGATTCGCTCGGTATTGGTCTTCCCAGAGCCCCAGAGTAGTCTTCGCCCCGGGATTTCGCGAGCATCCCGCGGGCGCGTCGAGTCGGATTGAGCATCCCGACCAACGAGAAACGGCGCCCCGAGCTTCCACCCGGGGCGCCGTTTCTTCGGTTTTGACGATCGACGTCAGGCGCGGATCAGATCAACGAGACATCGTGGCGCCGGTGGTCGGGTTGACCGGCAACGGCGCCGGCGGGGCGTCGATGGCCGGGGGACCGGCGCAACGGCGGAGGTGATCCTTGTCGATATAGACGACCTCCACCTTGTGATCGACGTGGTTGAACGGGATCGGGTAATCGGCCCAGTACAGTTCGTCGTAGTACACCGTGGCCTTGTAGTGGCAGTGGACGAGCTGGCAGGGGCCGGCCAGGGGATAGACTTTGCAGTCGTCGACCTTCTCGCCGATCTTCTCGATCAGGATCCGGACGTTGTTCCGCTGGGTCTCGTAGAAGACGGGGGAACCGTGCTTGAACTTCGTAACCTTCTTCCAGACCTCCTCCTCGCTCGGGGGATCGAGGCAGGCCGACGAGGTGGAATCGGCCGGGATCGGGTCGAGGATCGCCACTTTTCCGTCGTGCTCCTCGCGGAGGATGTCCTCCTCAAGGCGCTGAGACTGCGACGCGAGGATCGGCCAGGCAAACGACCAACCGGTCGGGTGCAGCGGCGAAATGTTGCGGAAGACATACGAGAGTCCGCACCCGGAGTGCGTCGTGCAGATGACGGCCAAAATGGCGCCCGTCAAAAGGCCGCGAGCCCAGCGCGGGGTTTTCGGGCTCAGGCGCCGCGCGGATTGGAACATGGTCTTCCCCCTCCTTGGGAACGTGCGCGAACACGTCGGCGGAAACATCCTTTCCACCGACCCAACCGGCGCCGGGACCGCTTCTTGAGCTGAGACGACCGATCGTTCCGGCGACTTGTCTTTCTCATCGCGATCGGTCTATGTGGTCTAGTTATCGTTCGCGAACGGCCCGGGCTGTGAGGAATTTCCGGAATCCACCGGAGATTCGCCTTGACCCATCGGCTTTTTCGTCCGCTTGGACAACCATTGCGCTCGCTCTCTGACAGCAACATCGGCGCGCGGCCCCCTGAAACTTCGATCCGTCCCGGTTTTTCAGGACGAAGCGCGTTTCTCGACTCCAAAGAACCGTGGTCGGGTGGTCGATGAGGCCGCGTTCCTCGGTCGACGGCCGTTTAACCCGCTCTCGTCCCAAGCGCGGCGAGGATCGCCTCGACATCATGAACGCAGCCCCCCCAGGCGCCCCCGGAGACGGCCTGAAGCGCCGCCCAGAGCCGGGTGTCGTCCGGCATGTCGGGGTCCGGCGAAAGGTTCGGGTGGGATTGGCGTTCCGCGAGAATCCGGCCGCCCTCCTCCGCTCCGAACTCCACGCCGTCGGCGCCGATGAAGTCGATCGAGCCTTCAAGATTGACGCGATCGATGACGACGCGAATCAAGTCGCCGTCGCGAACCTTGCCCAGCGGTCCCCCGGCGAGCGCCTCGGGGCTGATGTGGCCGACGCACGCGCCGGTGCTGACGCCGGAAAAACGCGCGTCGGTCAAAACCGCCACGTGCTTGCCGAAGGGAAGGTGGCGCAGGGCCGACGTGACCTGATAAATCTCCTCCATCCCGGCCCCGATCGGCCCCCGTCCGATCAAAACCACGATGTCGCCGGCCCGAACGGGAACGGAGCCCTCCCGTCCCTTGATCGCCTCGACGGCGTCGCGCTCGCGGGTGAAGACGCGGGCCGGGCCCGTCTTGCGATAAACGCCGTCGGCGTCGACCACGCTCGGATCGATGGCCGTGCTCTTGATGACCGCTCCACCCGGAGCGAGGTTGCCGTGGGGGAACGTGACGGTGCTGGTCAACCCCCGCTCCCGCGCCCGCTCGGGACTCATGATGACGTCGTCCGGGTCGACGCCATCGGCCTGATGCAGCCGTTCGCGGGCTCTCTTCCGCCGCTCGCTCCCCTCCCACCAGTCCAGAACCCGACCCAGCGACGTCCCCACGGCGGTCCGGGCCGACTCGTCGAGCAGCCCCAACCCGCGCAGGTGGAGCATGACCTCGGGAACGCCTCCGGCCAGATACGCCCGGATGGTCGGGTGGTACTCGGGACCATTGGGCAGAACGCTCACGAGCCGGGGGACCTTGGCGTTGATCTCGCGCCATTCGGCGACGTCGGGCCGGCGGAGGCCGGCGGCGTGGGCGATCGCCGGCAGGTGGAGCAAGAGGTTCGTCGAACCCCCGAACGCCGCGTGCGCGACCATGGCGTTGCGAATCGCCGCGTCGGTGAGAATCTTCTCCAGCGCGAGCCCGCGCTTCGCCAACTCCACGACCGCGCGGGCCGATCGACGGGCCAAATCGAGCCAGACCGGTTGACCGGACGGAATCAGCGCGGAGTGCGGCGGCGACATCCCAAGCGCCTCGCCGACAACCTGAGCCGTGGCGGCGGTCCCCAGGAATTGGCACCCTCCCCCGGGGCTCGCGCAGGCTCGGCAACCAAGCGCCGCGGCTTCCTCCAGGCTCATCTCGCCGTGCGCGTAGCGAGCGCCGATGGTTTGGATCTTGCCGGCGTCCTCGCCGGTGCTCGGGGGAAGCGTCACCCCTCCGGGAACCAGGACGGACGGAAGCTGCTTCGAACCGGCCAACGCCAGCATCATCGCCGGCAAGCCCTTGTCGCACGTGGCGATCCCCAACACCCCCTTGCGCCGGGGGAGCGAGCGAATCAAACGGCGGAAGACGACGGCCGCGTCGTTGCGATAGGGGAGACTATCCATCATCCCCTTGGTGCCCTGCGTCCGGCCGTCGCACGGGTCGGAGACCATGGCCGCGAACGGGACGACGCCTTGACGCTTCAGTTCCTCGGCGGCCTCCTTGACGAGCAGCCCAATCTCCCAATGGCCCGTGTGATACCCCAGGGCGATCGGCGTCCCATCGGCGTCGCGCATCCCCCCCTGCGTGCTCAGAATCAAATACGGATCGCGCGCCGCCTCGGATGGCGTCCAACCCATGCCGGCGTTTTGCGTCAGTCCGAAGAGGTCGCCCGACGGCCAGAGCCGAAGCATTTCATCGGTCAGGGGGAGCGTCCCCTGGGGCCCCTCGGCGTTGGTCAAAACCCCGTTCCAATCCAGTTCGGGCGTGTCGACGAGGTTTGGCCAATCCCGAACTTCGGACGATCCGGCAAGCGACATGGCTGATTCTCTCGCGATTCAAAAAAGGAGGGAGGGACGGAGGCGTCCGACGGCGCGGAGGCCTCACCCTCATCATGGTCGGTTTCGCTTCAACGGGGCAACGTTCTCTCCGGATCATCGCCGATTCATATCGATCCGATCGATTCGTCGGCGCGGAGTTTGCCTGTCCGTTTCCGCGGGCGATCGCTCGCGGGCGTCCGACCGGCGAACACGGACGAGGGGATGGCGAGTGTTGGCGGAACCGCCAGCGAAGCTCTCCCGTCGGCGTCGCGTTGGTTCGGCATGAGGCCGAACGAAGATCTCCCGGCTTTCGTCACTCTCCCCAAAGGAGGATGGATCATGGAGCGTCGAGAATTGCTGGGCTTGTTGGGCGTCGGCGCCACCGGACTCTGGACGACCGGAGCGGTCGCCAGCCAGCAGGAGGAGAAGAAACGGGAAGGCGACACCAAGAAGGAAGAAGGCAAGCATCCCCAGGACGGAAAGGAACATGGCCACGACCACGAGCACATGAAGATCGTTGGCGAGTGCGCCGCGGTCTGCAACGCCACGATGCGCCATTGTATTGAGAAGCTCAAGGAGGAGGGGGGGAAGAATCGCGAGGCCCACGCCAAGGCGGCCCTTCTCACCAACGACTGCCAGGAATTCTGTGTGCTGCACGTCAAACTGATGCTGCGCAAAAGCCCGCTCTCGAAATACGCGACCGAAGCTTGCGCCGACGCCTGCCGCGAATGCGCCACGGCTTGCGACGCGGGCGAAGACGAGAAGATGAAGAAATGCGCCGAGATTTGCCGCGCGTGCGAGAAGGCGTGCCGCGAGCACCTCGAAAAGTGCTCTGAGAAATCTTAGGCGTTTTTTGTTGAAGCGGCGATTCGATCGACGGCCGACTCGCCAAAAGGAAAAAATGCTTCCAACTCGCGCCGGGCGGGATTGGCGGGATCAACCGCAACGGTCGAGTCCGAACCGCGGAAGCCCAGAGGACTCCCGAACAATTTCGGGCGTCTCTCCGGGCGAATCAACCGCGACGTCAGCAGGCCGCCGGCGGGGCCGGCGCGGGCCGCGTCCGCCCCCGCGCCGCTCCATAGCCGGCGAGAGTCGTCAGACCGATCAGAGCGCCAACCAGCGAGCCTGGAGCTGGGACCGCCTGGGTCTGGGTCACGAGGGCGGACGGCGGCGTCCCGGGGGTGAGCAGCGAAGAGCCTTCGGGGTCGTCCAAGAAAAGGGAGTCGGAATCCACGAACACCGTGATCGGGCCGATCAGTCCGGCGGCCGGACTCACGGTCAACACCGCGACCAGATCGTTCACGCCGGGCAGAACATCCACGCCGGGCGAGGTCAAAAGGAAGTCGCCCAGGGTTATCCGATACTCGTCGTCCCAAATTTGAGGCGTGGCGAGGAAGTACTCGGTGGATGGAAACACGTAGCCGCTCGCGGGGGCCTCCGGAGGGGAGATCGTCAACAGCGACGCGGGTTGGCCGGAAGTGCGGAAGACCAATTCGATGTTGTAAAGCGCCAGGTTCGATACGGCCGACAAGCGCACGCCCACCGTGAACGCGTCGCCCGGCGCGTATTCAGTCGGTGTTTCGAGCAAGACGGAGCCGGCCTGAAGCGAAGCGGGGGCCGAGACGAGGGCGGCGGACAAGAGAAGCGCGAATGATGGTTTCATGAGGATCTCCCTTGGGTTGAGCGATGGCGTTGCTCGCCGTTTCGCGGGTGGGTTGGGTTATGAGTTGTCGCGGGTCGTGACGCGGGATCCCTTGGCCCGGGCCAAGGCCAAGCGGTCGCGGGCGGTTATGATGCCGTCTCCGTCAAGGTCGAGGGTGGGATCCCATCCCTCCTGCCCCGCGCGAGTTCCGATGGCCTCGTTGACGGCCTTCTGATCGTCGTCGCCGATGACCATGTCGCCGTCGGCGTCGCCGAACAGTCGGTGGAACGAGGTGATGGTTGTCCGGCCTTCGTTCAGCGAATTGCCGGCCGCGTCGGCGATCCGCCCGCCGTCGACCTCCCATTCGTAGTAGCCGTCGGGCAACGACGCCTCTGGGTCGTCCAGGACCCAGGTCAGCGTGCGGGAGGCGGAATCGTAGTGGAACTGAGACGCCGAGATCGAAGCCGACCGACCGTCCGAATTGCCGTCGAGTCCATACTCCACCAGACGGAAGGCCTGGATGATCGTTCCGTCGTCGATCAGCCGCTGGATGTCCACATCCTCCGAGAACGTCCAACGCGTCTCGCGGACGTGGGATCGCTGGGCGTCCCCGTTCTGGATCACCACGGAGACGATCGCCGGGGCGACGTTGTCGCGAAGGGCGAGGCCCACCGCCGGAGCCTCGCCGGCCTGGCCGCTGACCAAAACCACGACGGGCTCGGCGCTCGTGGTCGGCTCGTTCTCGCTCGGGATCTCCACCACGGGGCGGTATTGGCCCGGCCGGAGGTCGCGGAAGATGGCCATGCCGGTCGAGTCCGTGAAGGCGAAGAGTTCGTCGTCTCCCCTCACCCCGTCGCCGTCGTCGTCCAGGAAGACGAGCACACCCTCCACGCCCGGTTCTCCCTCGTCGGCGACTCCGTCGGCGTCGTGGTCGTAGTAGACGCGGACGCCGAGGCTCGCGGGCCGATAAAGCCCTAGATCGACCCCCTGGGTGACTCGCCCCTCGGAGACGACCGCAAGCCGTCCGGACGACGCGGACGCGAAGGCGAACGCGGGCCCTTGGGGCGCGATCGACGTGAAATCCGCTCCGGGGGTTGGGAGATGCGACTCGACGGATTCAGCCAGGGCGAACAGGTCGAGTCGGCGGTATTCGGCGCCGGTGTTGACGACGTTGTCCCGCTCGTCGTCTCCGTCGCGGATGGTGGTCCCGGACCCGACGAGGAGAAGGCGGACTTCGGCCGCCGTCAGCGATCGGCCAAGCTCGCGCTGGGCGATCTGTTGGGCGAGGGCGACGGCCGCCGTTACCTGCGCCGCGGCCACGCTCGTCCCGGAAAGGACAATCCGCTCCCCGGCCACGCCGACGGTCGCGACATACGCGCCGGGAGCGAACAAGGTCGACCCGGCGAGGTCGCGTTGGGAGAAGGCGGCGATGCGATCCGGCCCGGACGAGTCGTCGCGTGCGCCGCCGGTCCAGGACGTCGCCCCTTGATCGCTTGCGTAGACCGCGCCCACCGGCAGAACGTTCGGGTCGGCCGCCGGATAGGCGAGCCCGTCCGCCCCCGCCAGGGCGTAATTGTTGCCGGCCGCCGCCACCACGAGCACGCCCTCCGCCGCCAAAGCCGCGAACTCGTCGCCGAGGCCGTACCGCGAGATCGGCGACGGCCAGCCGTCGCCGTCGCCGAACGACATGTTGACGGCGACGATCTTGTAACGATCGACGTTCTCGACCACCCACCGAAGCGCCTTCTCAACCGCGGCGAAGTCCCCGCGACCGGCGGCGTCGAGAACGCGCAGGACGATCAGGTTGGCGCCCGGGGCGATAACGTGGGCCAAGGCCGTGATCGCGGTTCCATGACCGCTGGCGTCCTGGGCGACGAAGTCGTTCTCGACGAAGTCGTACTGGAAGACGACCGCGTCGGGAACCCCGTCGCCGTCCGCGTCCGGGCCGAACGCGCCCCCGGCCCAGGCGAGGCCGGTGTCCAGGAAGACAATCGTCGAGCCCGAGCCGTCGACGCCGGCGAACCTCGGGTCGTTGCGAAGGTCGTTGAGCCGGATCAACGACATGGCGTCGGAATCGGCCGCCAGAGGGCCGCTCGAGCTTGGCGGCGCGTCGGACGACGTGACCGTTTGGATCGAGTAGGAGATCCACGGATCGGGCCGGACGGCCGCGACGACGTAGGTGCCGGGGGCGAGGTCGGTGAATTCATACGTCCCGTCGGCCGCGGTGGTCGTCCACGCCTCCGACTCGCTCAGGACGCCGTCGCCATCCGCGTCGAGGAAGACAACCCACCCGGCCAGGCCGGGCTCGCCCTCGTCGAAAACGCCGTTGGCGTTCATGTCTTCGTAGAGGACGCCGCGAATTCCGCCGGGCTCGATGGGAGACGGCTCGACCGTGGTCGTCGTCGCCTCGGCGGTCGACTTCGCCCCCTCGATGTTCCCCGCGGCGTCCCTCGCGATCACATGGAAGCCGTACGTCGCTCCCACTTGCCCGGTGAAGACGGACGCCGTGAGCGTGGTTCCGGAGAGCCACGGCGCGAAGGCGCCGCCGTCGGTCGAGACGTGGACGTCGAACGAGGCGATCCCGCTCCCGTCTCCATCCGTCCCGGACCATCGCACCACGAACGACGCGAGTGATTCGGCGGGCAGGGCCTCGACGCGGCTGGTCGGCGCGGAAACGTCGACGGGGGTCGCGGCCGCGTTCCCCCACGCCGCGGTGTGGTCCGCCGTGACCCGGTTGCCGACGTCGTCGGCCAGACCGCCGGCCCGGATCGTCAGGGCGTACACGCCCGGCTCCGCCGTCCGCGACGCCAAGCCCCGCAGAACCACCGTCCGATCGTCGACGATCTCGATCAAGACGTCTTCGCCAAGCAGGTCGGCCCCTCCGTTGCGGGACAAAGAGAACGACGCGAGCGAGATCGTCGCGGGGTCGATCGCTTTGGAGAACCGAATGGTCGCCTCGTCGACCGAGGCCGCCATCGGCGTCGCGGGAAGCCCCAAGACGGACTCGACGGTCGGCGCGGTCTGGTCAACGAAGATCGACAGGAAGGCGTCGGCCGTGTTGCCGGCGGCGTCGGTCACTCGCGCCCGAACCTGGTGCGCCCCGGGCGTGACGAGGTCGACCATCGCCGAGAAGGCGCCGTTGGAGACGACCGCCGCCCCGAGGTCGCGGCCGGTCATGACGTCGAACAACCGAACTTCGCCCGCCTCGGACACGAGGCCGGAGATGACGACGTTGGTCGCGTTCGTCCGACCGTCAACGTCGCTCGCGCCGGTGTCCGGCGTGAATTGGAGCGAGGTCGGCGCGGCGGGGGCGGTGGCGTCGTTGGTCCAGGCGAGCGCGTAAGCGCCGATGCCCGACGTCCCGCGCGGGGTGGAGACTCCGACCGCTTGGACGGTCAGCGCGTACGCGCCGTCGGCCGCGGTGATTCCGCCGAGGCCGTCGATGCGGAACTGGACGTCGGACAACTGGATGATCGAGACGCCCTCGGCCCCGTCGAGGAGATTCCGGCCGCCGTCGCGCGTCAGCGTGAGGTCGGCGGTCGTGAACGAGCCGGGATCGACCGGGAAGCTGAACTCCACGGTCAGATCGTCGACCGCTCCGGAGATGGTCGCCCCCGGCGCGACGCCGCGGACGATCGTGACATACGGCGCCTGCTCGCCCATCATCCACGAAGTCTCGACGGTTCCCTCGGCTCCCGCCCTCCCTCCGGCGTCGGCGACGCCCGCGCCCGAGACGCGGAGGGTGTAGGCGCCGTCGGGCGTCGTGGAGGCCGCGAAGCCGGTCACCCGATAGGTCGAACCGCCCAGCGACGTCACCGACAGCGTCCCGACGATCGGCGCGACCTGGCCGTCGCGGAGCAGCGTGAAGTCGGCCGCGTCGAGCGTCGTCGCGTCGATGGCCCGGCTGAAGGTCACGTCGATCGAGTCGACGGCGGTTGTCCGGTTGATCGGCGTGGGTTGCCCCACCTTCTGAACCGCGACGGCGGGAAGGTCGACCGCTTCGAAGATCAGCGTGTATTCGCCGGTCGAGTCGAGGTCGAACAGGTGGACCCGGGTCTCGTAAACCGGGCGCTGGGCGCGCTCGGCGAAGGTGCGGTCGGTGACCCAGAGATTGGCCCCCAGTTCGATCGTCTTCCCGTCCGACCGGATCGCCCGGAGGAGTCGGAACCCGGGATCGGTCGGGATCACGACCGACGTGTACGAGTACCCGGTCGAGGCGTCCGCCGTGAGCGTCATCTCGGGCGAATCCAGAGTCCGCGCGCCCGCCGTCGCGCTGTTCGCCGACACGCTCACCAGGGCGTTCGTCCCGTCGCTGAACCAGACGGTGTCCGGCAGTGTGTCTTCCTGGTGGTTCTCGTTCGTCAGGAAGTCCGGCCGCGTGTCGCCGTTCTCTCCCGCGTCGACGATGTGCAGCAGCTCATGAATGGCGACCGACTTGATGATCGACAGCCGCTCGTCCCCGAAGGCGTCCAGATGCTCGAACGTCGCGTCGTAATCGATGAAACGGCCCTGGAGCGATGAGGTCAACAGCCAACGCGCGATCGCCGTGTCGCCGGCCTCGACCGTTCCGAAGTTCGCGGTCAGCGACGGGCTGAGGTTTTGCCCATGCACCTCGGTCGCGATGATCTGGAAGTCGACCAGCAACCCCTTCTCGTTCTCCACGATCTTCGGCTGCGCCGAGGTGATCGACAGGTTCGTCGCGTCCCCCGCCCCGACGTTCTGAACGAGGACCGCCAGCGAGTACGGCTGGCTCGGCTCGATCACGTCCGTGAACGGATCGTCGCCGAAGACGTCGCGCTGGTGGAAGTAGTGGACAACCAACTGCGGGTTGGGCAGCACGGTGATTGGCGCGTTGGCCAGCGTGATCTCGATGGCCCGTCCACCGTCGTTGTAGCGGAGCGTCCCGCCGACGAAATAACTCGTCGAGCCGGTCGGCGCCGCCTCGTCGCTGGGAACGATGATCCAGGACGCTCGCCCGGTTGAGTCCACCCCCACCATCCCCGACCCATCCACCGCGTTCAGCCCCGACAGCGACGGCGGCCGAATCTGGAACCGGTCGGTGACGTCGTTGCCGGCCTCGTCGTAGATGGCCAGGTCGATATCGACATCCGTGAGCGGGCTCGTCTGCTGTCGGTTGGTCAGTTCAAGCGTCGCCTCGAACGCCGATCGAGTCTGAACGAGCGACTGGTCCGTGCGGATCCGCACTTCGGCGCAGACGCCGTTGTCATACGCGAAAATTCCGTTCGCAAGGTTAGACGCCGATGCTGGAGTACAATCGACGGTTGGTCTGAACCAGACGCCACCACCCCCACCGGGGTTTGTATACGCGCTCCCGCCACCCCCGGAACCGAGGGTCGGAACCGGGCAGGATTGCGAGGCATTGTAAATAGGGAGTCCCACTCCAATGGCAATCCGCTGATCACCACAGATATAAAATGCGGTGATCGAGCCCACTGTTTCACACGGACCACAAGCTGGTGGATCCTCGTCGCAGACAACTTCGTCCCGGATGGTGACTTCCGTCGTTATAGTTTGGTCGAACGTTGATCCCCAGCCATATGTCTGCATCAAATCTAGGCCTGGCTCAGAGTGCCACCACTTGTATTGGTCGAATTGGTGATACACGAGCGTGGCGGTGTACCGTTTTACCGGCTGGCCACATTCGTTCGTTGCATCGTCAAAGATGAGATCCTTGATTTCCACATAAGGTTCTTGACCAGAACTGTGTTTCGTCCAATCCATCCTATGAAAAGCTGTAGCCAAATCAAAATTATCGAAAGGACTAAAGAACAACGATCCCGTCGTAATGTAATCCGGCAGTTCGATGCCTTGGCATAATTTTAGTCGTATGGCTTCGTTTACTTTTTCGAGAGTCTCTGCATGAAGCCGGCGAAACGCAGCGGTTGTCTTAACCAGATTTGAAACGTAGGAGCCAGGACGCCAGTCGATCGGAGTCGTAGTTGTGGGTAGATCATCTCCGGACCCGTTATGCCCCCAAGGTCCGATGAAGTGAGCCAGGTGGTATGCGGCGATCGGGTTGACGGTTAGAACACCTGTAGACGCGGCGGTGTACCAGAACCGTTCGGCGACTTCAAGCAATAGATGGTCGACGAGCCCCGCGCTGGCGGTGAAAACTTCAGCCCCGACTTGTTTGTCTGACATGAGTTCCGAGGTCGAAAATCCTCCAGACGAGGAGGGCGGCTCCAAGGGGATGTGGAGTTCGTCCTGCGAGATCGACTCAATTTTATAATCGGTGACAGGTCCTCGATTGAATTTGCGCTTGACTATAATCGGGACTGTGACGGAGGTCCACGGAGCGAGGTCGCCGATTTCTTTAATGAGTGGGATAAACTCCCAGCTCGGATGAACAGGGAGGTCGATCATTACGTTATTGGCGGCTATTAACCCCTCGTTTCGAATGCTGATCTCGTAGTACGTGGGACTCCCATCAGTCGCCGCGAGCGAAAGATCGATCGTGCCCTCAACGACGACAACCGGGGCGGGCACGTTGGTTTCGAACTGACTCTCCACGGTGATCCGATATCGATCCGCAATCTCCGTCGGCGTCACCGTCCAGTTGTAGCTAACATACTCGCCCGGCAGGAACGCCTCGACAGCCGTCTCGGTGCCGATGTTCACCAGGGACGTACCCGAATAGCTCTGGTGCTTCTCGGCGCGGACGGTGACTGTGTAGTAGCCGGCGGGGAGGCCGGAGACGAGCAAGACTCCGGAGGCGTCGGTGACGCCGGCGCGGACGACGGCGCCGGTGAAGGGGTCGGCGATCTCGACGGTCGCGCCGGCGAGGCGGGGGGAGCCGGCGGCGTGGTAGGTGTATTCATCGGTCGCGGTGATCCGCAGGTCGCCCTTCGCCTCGGTCACGGCCCGGAAGGCGAAATCGACGCGTTCCGCGACGTCCGAGCCGGCCAGCACCAGCCAACCGTTGTACATCGTCAGCGGCATGTTCGCCGGCGCGTTGAGGACGAGCGTCACCGAAGACGTTTCGCCCGGGGCGATCGAGGCCAGGACGGGCGTGGCCGCGGACAGCCAGTCGAGGGCGGGGAGTCGGACCTCTAGAGGGCCAGTCGGCAAGCTCCCCGTGTTCTGGACCGTGAACCGGACGATCGTCTGACGGCCGACCGTCATCCCAGCCGAGATCTTCGCGGGCGTGACCACCAGTTCCGCCGCGCGGTTGACGACGGTCAGGTCGACCGGAACATCGACGATCGCGCCTTCGGCCGTCGTGACGCGAATCTGGAAACTCGTTTTGGTCGTGGAGGCGACTTCGCTCGTGGCCAGGTCCACGCTGAGGGTGGCCGTCTCGAAGCCGGCCAGGCTGGACGGGCCGGCGATGGTCGCGGTCACTCCGGCGGGTAGGCCGACGGCCTGGGCGGTCAGGCCGGTGAGCGGAACGTCGACGCGGTTGGCGAGGTCGATCGTGAACGAGACGGAGTCTCCCTCGACGGCCGAAAGCGCCGGGACCGCGGAGGCCGACACGCCTACGATCGTGAACGCGGTCTGCGCGGGGAGGGACGTGACGCCGGGGTGGCCCGCGGCGGCGGTGTAGGCGCCGGCCTCGCCGGGGAGAGGGTTGAACGTCGCGCGGAAGTTACCGGCCTCGTCGGTTATCGCGGCGATCGACCGAACGAACGCGCCGGTGACGATCTCGATATTGACGATCTCGAACGCGGCCGGGCCGCCGGCGGTTCGCGTCGCGGAGCCGGTGAGCAGCACCTTTTCGCCCGTGCCGTGGATGTTCTTCGCGGCGCGGACGGTCGCCGTGAACGACGCCGATGTCTCGATCGGGCTCGTGGAGACGCGCTGGTTGTTGGCCTCGCCGGCCTCGGCCAGTTCGTGGCGCGAGTCCGTGACCACGATCACCCAGTACGATCCCGGTTGCGACGGCAGGGGGATCGTCACGTCCCGCTGATAATAAAGACCGGTCGGCACGGCGCCATGGAAGCGATATTCGCCGGCCAGGACGTCGTCGGGGCTCAGGGTCTGGTCGGTCGAGATGTAGACGGCGTCGGTCCACGGGCCGACGGCTTCGCTTCGGCCGACGTTGGTCACCGTGTAGCCGATCGTCACGCGCTGGCCGGCCGTCCCGCCGGGCGGGACGATGAGCGAGCCGATGCCGAGGGCCAGGTCCGGCGCCGAGGCGTCGATGATCGTGATCGTCGCGGAGGAGGAGGCGAGCCCCTCGGCGGACGCGGTGATCGTCGCGACCCGCGACCCGGCCGCGACGCCGTCGTCGATCGCGCCGATGGTGAACGTCGCGGTCGACTGACCGGCCGCGAACGTCACGAAGGCCGGGATCGAAACCGCCCCCGCCGGCGCGGCCGACAGGGCGACGGTCAACGCGCCGGAGACGTCGCCGCGCGTGATCTCGCCGATCGTGCTTCGCCCCTCGCCCAGCTCGACATCGCCGATGGTCAACCGAAGCCCGGACGCGTCGGCGTCGAGCACGGTGAGCGACGCCGTCCCGGCGCCCTCGACGATCGTGCAGCCGCAGTCCGTGTACGCCCCGTTCGCGGTTAGGATGATCTCTTTCGAACCGTCGACCACGCCGTCGGCGAGCGGCGTGACCAGAAACGTCACCGACGCCGAGCCGGCCGGAATGATCACCGTCGCCGGAACGGCCGCCGAGGAGGCGTCGGAGGATCTCAGTTTGACGGTGAGAGGGAGGTTGGTGACCTTGTCCCGCGTCACCGTCGCCGTGACGTCCGCTCCTCCCTCCATGGCCGTGGTCGAATCCAACGTGAGCGTCAGCGTCGGAATGTCGTCGTCGAGCACCTGGACGGCTCTCGACGCCGCCGTGTATCCCGCCGCCGTCGCGGAGATCGTCACGGACGCGGCCTTGTCGATCGAAGGATCGTCGACGGTCGAGGCGGTGAAAGTCGCGAACGACGCGCCGGCCGGAATGACCACGGACGCCGGAACCGTCAGTTTGGCGCCGTTGGCCGATGAGAGATGCACCGTCAGGGCGGCGTCGATCGCCCCGGAGCGAGAGACCGTG
>Ga0182742_1000961_pt1 | contig 40115 bp, 32 predicted proteins | sample eDN5th37CBELigMG_FD_128880 | JGI IMG/M metagenome (GOLD analysis project Ga0182742, IMG submission 128880) | Enriched Miracle-Growth compost microbial communities from Emeryville, California, USA - eDNA 5th pass 37_C BE-Lig MG (version 2)... ... | reverse complement strand
CGAAAGCACCCGCACGCTGGACCTGCACCACCGCGACACGGCCTTCGACGCCGCCCGCCACCGGCTGCCCGAGGAAATGCGCTCGTCCATCATGCTGGTGCCGCCGCTGCTGGCCCGCTTTGGCGTGGCGCGGCTGGAAGACAACGTCAAGGGCTGCACCCTGGGCGTGCGCGAGATCGATCCGCACGTGGACATCTTCCGCTCGTTCGGCGGCGAGGTGGAGCGGGCCAGCGGCTCGCTGCTGGTGCGGGCCAGCGGCCACCTGCGCCCGACCCATCACTGGCTGGACTACGCCTCGGTGACCACGACCGAGAACTTCGTGCTGTGCGCCGCGGCGGCGCAGGGCGAATCCACGCTGACCAACGCGGCTTCCGAGCCGCACGTGCAGGAGTTCTGCCGCTTCATGGCGATGATGGGCGCCGACATCGACGGCATCGGCACCTCGCGCCTGACGGTGCGCGGCGGCGCCCGCCTGAAGGGCGGCGAATTCACCTTCGAGGAAGACTTCCACGAAATCACCACTTTCCTGGCGCTGGGCGCGATCACCGGCGGCGACGTGGTGGTGCGCAACAGCACCCCGGGCAACTTCCCGCTGATCGACCGCACTTTCGCCAAGTTCGGCGTGCAGATCGTGCACGAAAACGGCTGGTCGCGCGCGCTGCGCCAGGGCCCGCTCAAGGTGCAGACGCCCTTCACCAGCAACGTCCTGACCAAGGTCGAGGCCGCGCCCTGGCCCTACTTCCCGGTGGACCTTTTGCCGATCTTCATCGCGCTGGGGGTGTGCGCCGAGGGCAACGCCATGTTCTGGAACAAGGTCTACGACGGCGCGCTGGGCTGGACCGGCGAATTGTCGAAGTTCGGCGCCCACGTGTTCTCGTCGGACCCGCACCGCGTCATCACCTTCGGCGGCCGTCCGCTGACGCCGGCGGTGGTCGAAAGCCCCTACATCATCCGGGTCGCGATCGCGCTCTTCATGGTGGCCAGCAGCATCGGGGGCCGCTCGGAAATCCGCAACGCCACGCCTATCCGCCGCGCCCATCCGCGCTTCGTGGAAAACCTGCGCAGCCTGGGCGTGCAGGTGGAATGGACCAGCGAAGAATAGCTGCCGGCGGGCCGGCGCAAGCCTATACTTTGCAGACACACACGCTCCATTACGCGTAACGGGAGCCCGCCGACTTACTCCCGGCGCGACGCGCCGGGAGCGTGGCACTCCAGGGTCATGGCCCCTTGCACCGGAGGCGGATGCCATGTCGCGCCCCGCAGATTGAGACGGCTCGTTTTTAGACGCAGTCTACGAAGCAGCACCTTCAAGGAGGTGTGTGATGAGCAAACTCTCCAATGACGCGCTGGACGCCCTGCGGGCGTCCGCGAGGGGCCAGGTCCTGACCCCCGACGCGGCGGGCTACGACGACGCCCGCAGAATCTGGAACGCCATGATCGACCGCCGCCCGGCGGTCATTTTGCGATGCGCCGGCGCCGCGGACGTGCGCCTGGCGGTGGACTTCGCGCGCCGCAACCGCCTGGTGGTGGCCGTGCGCGGCGGCGGCCACAACATCGCCGGCACCGCCGTCTGCGACGGCGGCATGATGATCGACCTCTCCGCGATGAAGTCGGTGCGGGTCGATCCGCGGCGCGCCCGCGCCTATGTCGAGCCGGGCGCGCTGCTGGCCGACGTGGACCACGAAACCCAGGCCTTCGACCTGGCCGTGCCGCTGGGCGTGAATTCGACGACCGGCGTGGCGGGCCTGACCCTGGGCGGCGGCTTCGGCTGGCTGACCCGCCGGTTCGGCATGACCGTCGACAACCTCGTTTCGGCCGACGTGGTGACCGCCGACGGCCAGCTGCTGCACGCCAGCGCGCAGGACAACGAGGACCTGTACTGGGCGATCCGCGGCGGCGGCGGCAACTTCGGCGTGGTGACGATGTTCGAATTCCAGCTGCACGCGGTCGGCCCCATCGTGTACGGCGGCCTGGTGGTGCTGCCGCTGGCCCAGGGCCGGCAGGCGCTGCTGCAATACCGCGAGGCGCTGGAAACCATGCCGGAGGAACTGACGGTGTGGGCGGTGCTGCGGCTGGCGCCGCCGCTGCCGTTTCTGCCCGAAGCGGTGCACGGCAAGCCCATGCTGGCCTTCGCCATCTGCTATTCGGGCGATCCGGACCGGGGCCTGGCAGCGGTCGAGGCGGTGCGCGGCTGGGGCCAGCCCTATGGCGAACACCTGGGTCCCATGCCTTATACCGCCTGGCAGCAGGCCTTCGATCCCCTGCTCACGCCCGGTTCGCGCAATTACTGGAAGTCGCACAACCTGGGCCTGTTGCAGGACGGGCTGATCGACGCGCTCATCGGCGCGGTCGAAACGCTGCCGTCGCCGCAGTGCGAGATCTTCCTGGGCTATATCGGCGGCGTCGCCATGCAGGTTCCCGTCGCGGCAACCGCCTATCCGCACCGCGCCGCGCAATTCGCGATGAACGTGCACGGGCGCTGGGACGCGCCCGAGGACGACGAGCGCTGCATCGCCTGGGCGCGCGCGCTGTTTCGCGCGACGCAGCCCTATGCGCAGGGCGGCGTGTACGTGAACTTCCTGACGCAGGACGAACCGGATCGGCTGGGCGCCGCCTACGGGCCGAATTTCGAACGGCTGGTGCGGGCCAAGACCCGCTACGATCCGCACAACCTGTTCCGGCATAACCAGAACATTCCTCCCGCGGCGGCCTGACGGCGCCCTCGGTCCGCGCCCGGACGCCCGCACCGCGTCCGGGCGCGACCGATTATTGCCGCGACGCCGCGGCATTAAGGCGCGCAACAATTATTAACGTGTCTGGCAAAATATCTCATTGACGGGAATTGCCCCGGCCCTTATTTTTGGGCGATTCTGCCCTGTAATAAAAACGCAGTCGCCGGCGGAAAAAAATCCACCATGTCCCTCCCCCGATAAATGCGTAAGGAGCGCTGAGAACAATGGGTCATCTGGTTTTGCTGCTGCTGGGCGTGGAATATATGCGCAAACGCGCCCGCGCCCTGATGATTATCGGCTGGATATTCCTGATCGCCGGCATCGTGGTGTTCATCGATGCGCTGGACAATGCCATCTACTTTCCGCTGAATTTCTTCGCCGGCCTTTTCATCATCGAGGGGCTGGCCACGCTGGCCATCGCCAAATCGGGCGTGGGCGGACAAAGGGTGCTGCGCTACGCCAAGGGCATCATCGTGCTGACCGCCGGCATCCTGGTGCTGGCCGGCCACCATCACGGGCATTTCCTGCTGTCCATGATTTTCGGGCTGCTGTTCCTGGTGGACGGGCTGCTGCAATGCACCGCCGCCTACGTGGTGCGCTATGAGCGCTGGCGTTATGTATTCGCCTCCGGCGTGGCCGAAATACTGCTGGCGATTTTCTTTTTCCAGCCCTACCCGACCAATTACGTGGGCACGGTGCCTTATTGCCTGGGGCTGTTCCTCGCGTTCGCGGGCCTGAAACTGCTGGCGCTGGCCCACCGCACGCGGCGCCTGGATTCGAATCCCGCGCTGCATGCCAATCCCGATCCGGCCTTCATGCCCACGCGCGGCGACGACGCACCGCCGCAAACCGTTTTCGACGGCCCGCCGGCGGCCTCCGAGCGCGCGCTCACGGTCCACGTCTGGACCCCGTCCGGCTCGGCCAAGGCGGAAACCCGCAATTATCCGGTGGTGGACCGGTATATCGCCGCCGTCGACCTCAACGGCGTCGTGTCCACCGGCCATGCCGCGATGGAATCGCCCGAAGGCATCTACATCAGCCTGTATCCGGCCAAGGAAATCGACCGCTCTCCCGAGCAGTTCGGCATGCTGCTGCGCGCCACCGCCGACAACAACGTGCCGGGCCTGTTCCAGCCCGATTACCCGACCGAGGCCAAGGCCTGGTGCCCGTCCACGGTGCAGGTGCGCATCCGCAACTACGACGCCGCCAAGCTGCAGGCGTTCTGGGACGAATACCGCCAGAACACCACCTACAACCTGACTTACCGCAATTGCTCCAGCTCGGTGTCCAACGGCCTGGAGGCGGCGCTGGACGGTGTGGTGGGCCGGCTGCATGGCCCCAAGGCCGGCTGGCGCGTGCTGCTGCGCCTGCTGCTGACGCCCGAACTCTGGGTGGCCGGGCAGATCCGCAAGCGCGCCCTGACCATGGCCTGGACCCCGGGCCTGACGCTGGACTATGCGCGCGCGCTCAGCATGCTGGCCGATCCGCGTCCGTTCGGCTGGTGGAAGATGTCACAGCAGGCGCTGCGCCAGATGGCGCGCCTGCGCGCCGGCTGGCGCAGCCAGGACCGCGAGGCCGTCGCCCGCAACGCGCGCGCCGAATCGCAGGGCGCGCAATGACGGACGCGGCCCGCCTGCTCCGCCCGCCCGCGCCCTTGCCCGCCCTCGCGCCGCGGCCATGATCGCGCAGATCGCCATCGGACTGGCCGTGCTGGCCGGGGCCGGCTGGGGCGCGCTCGCCCTGTGGTTCCAGGCCCCGCTGGGCCCGCGCGCGCGGGGCGTCGTGGCCGCCCTGTGGCTGGCGCTGGGCGCCGCCGCGCTGGCCGGCCTGGCCTGGGGCGCCTGGCGGCCCGCCGCGTTTTTCGGCGCGCTGCTGCTGGGCCTGCTGGCCTGGTGGAAGCTGGGCGTGCGGCCGTCGAACGAACGCCAGTGGATGCCCGAGGTGGCCCGCCAGACCCAGGGCGCGGTGGACGGCGACATCCTCACCCTGCGCAACGTGCGCAATTTCGAGTGGCGCTCGCGCACCGACTTCGATCCGCGCTGGGAAACCCGGGTCTACGACCTGTCGCGCCTGGCTTCGGTGGACCTGCTGCTGTCCTACTGGGGCCGGCCGGCGGTGGCCCACGCCATGGTGTCGTTCGGCTTCGACGACGGCCAGTACCTGGTGTTCTCGGTGGAGATACGGCGCAAGCTGAACGACACGTTCTCGGAGATCGGCGGCTTCTTCCGCCGGTACGAACTGGCCGTGCTGGCCTCTTCCGAGGAGGACAGCCTGCGGGTGCGCACCAATGTGCGCGGCGAGGACGGCTACCTGTATCGGGTGCATATGCCCGAAGGCGCGGCGCGCAAGCTGCTGCTGTCCTACGTGGACACGGCCAACCAGCTGGTGCGCCAGCCGCGCTTCTACAACACGCTGACCGCCAACTGCACCACCATCGTGTACCGCCTGGCCGACCAGATCGTGCCGGGGCTGCCGATGGACTACCGGCTGCTGCTGTCAGGCTACCTGCCCGAATACCTGTACCGGCTGGGCGCGCTGGAAGGCGCCGACAGCCCGCAGGCGTACCGGCAGGCCGGCCACTACACGGACCGCGCCCGCGCAACCGCGGACGCCGCCGACTTCTCGCGTAACATCCGGCGCGGCGTGCCTGGCGTGTAGCAGCAGGCAGCCCATCCCGTTCAGGACGTTCGGACCGATATCGGCTGCGGCTCAGCGCTGGCCGGCCAGCCGCGCGGCTTCGCCCAGCAACGCGTCCAGCAGGCGGCGCGCCGGCACGGTCAGCGGCGCATCGGCGCGGTGGGTCACATAGATGACGGTCTTGGGCAAGGGATCGGCGAGGTCCAGCCGCACCAGGTCCAGCGCCGGCCCGTAACGGTCGAGGAACCCCTGCGGCATGATGCCGATGAGGTCCAGCTGCGGCATCAGCGCCAGCAGCGTGGAAAAGGACTCGCATTCGAGCTGCAGATGCAGCGCGCGCGCCTGCGCTTCGTCGGCATACAGCGCCCTGGGATCGCCCGGCCCCTGCGCCGGCCCGGTCAGCACCCAGGCGGCTTCGGCCAGCTCGCTCAGGCGCCGGGCGCGTGCCAGCGGATGCGACGCCCGCGCGACGATGACCGACTGGCTTTCGAACAGCGGCTGCACGGCCAGGTCGCCGCCGCCGCCCGCCTCGGGCAGGGGACCCAGCGCCATGTCCAGCTCGCCCGAACGGATGCGCTCCAGCGCCTGCGGATAGAGCGTGTCGCGCACCCGCAGCCGCACCTGCGGCCAGCGCGCGCCATAGCGCGCCACCGCGCCCGGGGCCAGCAGGATGGCGGCGGCGGGCGATACGCCCAGCGTCACCTGGGCTTCGGCGCCGCGCAAATGCCACGCCAGGTCTTCGTGGGCCTTCTCGATTTCGCGCATGACCACCGCCGCGCGCGCCGCGAGGATCTCGCCGGCCTGCGCCAGCCGCACGCCCTTGGGGGTGCGCACCACGAGTTCGGCGCCCACCTCTTCCTCCAGCTGGCGCAGCGACTTGGTCAGCGCCGGCTGCGACACGTTCAGCACCTGCGCGGCAGCGCGCATGCTGCCGGTGCGGGCCAGGGTGAGCAACAGGTTCAGATGCTGGAGTCGCAAGCCGCCTCTCCGGCCGATTACCTGCGGTAATCGACATCAAAACAATTCAAGGGATGCGCGCGCAGGCCGTCGATAGAATTCCTGCATGCCCCATCGGAGACAGGAGCCTAGCATGACCCGAGGCGTGAAGAACATTCTCTTCATCATGTGCGACCAGCTGCGCTACGACCATCTTTCCTGTTTCGGCCATCCCACGCTGAAGACGCCGAACCTGGACGCGCTGGCCGCGCGCGGCGTGATCTTCGACCGCGCCTATGTGCAGTCGCCCGTGTGCGGCCCGTCGCGCATGAGCTACTACACCGGACGCTATGTGCACGCGCATGGCGCCAGCTGGAACTTCGTCCCGCTGAAGGCCGGCGAGATGACCATCGGCGACCACCTGCGCCCGCTCGGGGTGCGTTCCGTGCTGGTGGGCAAGACCCACATGCGCGCCGACATGGCCGGCATGTCGCGGCTGGGCATAGACCCGGCCTCCGTCATCGGCCGCCGCATCGCCGAATGCGGCTTCGACGCCTACGAACGCGACGACGGCATCCACCCGTACTCGGGCCACGACCCCGACCCGCGCTACAACGACTATCTGCGCGCACAGGGCTACGGAGGCGACAACCCCTGGGAATGCTGGGCCAATTCCGCCGTGGATGCCGACGGCACGGTACGCTCGGGCTGGTTCCTGAAGTATTCCAACCTGCCCGCGCGCGTGCCCGAAGAGCACTCGGAAACGCCATACATCACGCGCCGCGCGATGGACTTCATCAGCGAGGCGGGCGAACAGCCCTGGTGCCTGCACCTGTCCTACATCAAGCCGCACTGGCCCTATCTGGCGCCGGCGCCCTACGCCGGCATGTACAGCGCGCAGGACGCGCTGCCGGTGGTGCGGTCGGAGGCCGAACGGGCCGATCCGCATCCGGTGTATGCGGCGATGATGCGGCATCGCGTATCCGCGACCTTCTCCGAGCCCGGCGTGCGCGAGGCGGTCATGCCCGGCTACATGGGGCTGATCAAGCAGATCGACGACCAGCTCGGCGTGCTGTTCCGCTTCATGGAGGCGCGCGGCCTGTTCGACAACACCATGATCGTGTTCACGTCCGATCACGGCGACTATCTGGGCGACCACTGGATGGGCGAAAAAGACCTGTTCCACGAGCCCGTCATCCGCATGCCGCTGATCGTCTACGACCCGGACGCGCGCGCCGACGCGGCCCGCGGCACGCGCTGCGCGGCGATGGTCGAAGCGATAGACCTGGCGCCGACCTTCCTGGAAGCCTGCGGCGGCGTGCAGGTGCCGCACATCATGGACGGCCGTTCGCTGCGGCCCCTGCTGTTCGGCCAGACGCCGCCGGACTGGCGCGACCACGTCATCTGCGAGTACGACTACGCCTTCCAGGATTCGCGCATCGCGCTGGGCACGCCCGCGCGCCAGGCCTGGCTGCGCATGGTGCGCGACGAACGCTGGAAGTACGTGCTGGCCGAAGGCTACCGGCCGATGCTCTACGACCTGCAGGAGGACCCCCAGGAATTTGTCGACCTCGGCGCCTCGCCTGCGCACGAGGCGGTGCGCAGGCGCATGGAAGAACTGCTGTTCCGCTGGGCGCGCCAGCCGCGCCAGCGGGCCACGGTGGCCGACGGCACCATCGAATCCATCGAAGTCCAGCCGCGCATTTCCGAAGGCGGCATCCTGATCGGCTATTGGGACGAAGCCGATCTGGCCCGCGCCAGGCAGTCGTTCAAGCCCCGTTTCGCATCATCCAACCCGCTCGTGAAGCCGACGCTGGATCGGCTGTCGCAATCCTGAGGAGTGCCGCATGATTCTCGAAACCCCCGACATCACCCGCGCCCAGACCGGCCTGGACGGCGTTTCCTGGAACATCCTGGGCCAGGTGTACGTGCCCAAGCAGGTCAGCCTGGACAGCATTTCCTGGCACGCCACGTTTCCCGAAGAGAGCTTCGTGCCGCCGCACGTGCACCCGAACCAGGACGAATACATCTTTGTGCTGGACGGCCGCATCGACCTCCTCCTGGACGGCAAGAAGACTTCCGCCGGCCCGGGCGACCTGGTGCGCATGCCCCGGGGCGTGCCGCATGCGTTCTTCAACAATTCCGGCATGACCGCCACCGCGCTGTTCTGGGCCGCGCCCGCGGGCAAGCTGCTGGCGCTCTACCGGCGCATCCACAACATGTCGAGTCCGGCCGAGGTGGTGGCGGTGGCGCCGGAATACGACGTGATCTTCATGCCGCCCGTTTCTTCCGCGGCCTGAGCCATGCGCCGCCGCACGCTACTGAAGGGCCTGTCCGGCGCCCTCGCCTGTACCTTGCCGTGGTCCGCCCGGGCCGCGTACCCGGACAAGCCCGTGCGCATCATCGTGCCGCTGCCCGCGGCCAGCCCGCCCGACGTGCTCGCGCGCGTCATCGCTGAAAGACTGCAGCGCCTGTGGGGCCAGCCGGTGGTGGTCGAGAACCGCCCCGGCGCGACCGGCATGATAGGGCTGGACGCCGTGGCGCGCAGCGCCCCCGACGGCTACACCGTGGGCATCATGTTCCTGACCCACACCGTGCTGCCGGCGCTGTTCGGCAAGGTGTCCTACCGTACGGATGGCGACTTCGCGCCGATCGCGAACCTGGTCTGGCTGTACAACGCCCTGCTGGTGGCGCCGGGCAGCGAGTATGCCGACGTCCGCGGCCTGGTCGAACAGGCCAGGCGCCAGCCCGGCAAACTCAGCTATGGCTCCGGCGGCAACGGCTCGCCCGCCCATCTGCTGGCCGCCGCCTTCTGTCAGGCAGCGGGCATAGACATGCTGCATGTGCCGTTCAAGGGACCCGCGGAAGCGGCGCAGGCGCTCATGGGCGGCTACGTGCAGACCATGTTCGCCACCGCCTCGGTCGCCGTGCCGCTGGCGCAGTCCGGCAAGTTGCGCGCGCTGGCCGTCACGCGCGACGGCGGCATGGACGCCCTGCCCGGCGTGCCCACGCTGGCCGAGGCCGGGGTGCCGGCGTTCAACCTCAAGGAATGGGAAGGCATCGTCGCGCCCGCGGGCACGCCGCCGGCCCTGATCTCCAAATGGAACGGCGCCATGCAGACCATCCTGGCCGAGGCCGGGGTGCGCGACAAGCTCGCCGGCCTGGGCATGGAAGCCGCGGACGCGAACACGCCGGCCGAATTCGCGGGGCTGATACGGGGCGAGCTGCAGCGCTGGTCGACGTTCGTGTCGGAACGGAAGCTGCGCAACGGATGACGGCGCAGCGCGCCGCAGCCCAGGCCTGCGGCCGCCCGCCCGGCCCGCCTAGCGCGCCGCGCCTGCCGACCGTCCCAGGAAATCGAGCACCGCCAGATACGAACCTTCGTTGCCCGCGGCGTTCGCGCTGGCCGATCCGCCGGCGTCCAGCAGCAGGCCCGACATGGCGTGCGGCTTGCTGATGAGGGTCGCGGGCAGATAGGGATAGTGCACGTGGTGCCCCGCCCCCATGCAGACGTGGTGGAAGGTCGGCAGGCCGTGCGCCAGGCGCTGGCGCATGACGATCTCGGAATAGGCGGTGCTGGGCCAGAAGCCGTCGTCCGAGGCGCTGACCAGCATGATCGGGCCGGGATAGTTTTCGACCGGAATGCGGGCGCGCTCGAACGCCGCGCTGTCGCGCGTGGCGCTGAGAAAAGCATGGGTCTGGCGGTACGGCGGGTCCGAGGCGTAGGCCGCCTCCCAGTCCGCGCAGGCGTTGTCCTGCCACAGGTGCGGCAGCGGCTCGCCGGCCTTGGTCCAGACCTGCGCGTCGCGGCCGGTGCCGGGCGCGCCGGCGCTGACCACGCCGTGCATCACCGGCGACGGCACGTAGGCCACCACCGCGCTGACCAGCTCCGGATAGTGCGAGGCCACCAGCAGCGAGGTCTCGCCGCCGCGGCTGATGCCCGACAGCGCCACGAAGCCGTCGCGCGGCGCCAGCGCGGCGCGGGCCCAGCGCAGCGCATGCTCGAAATATTCCAGCGGCATGTCGTTCAGGTACTTGGGCCGGCCTTCGTAGTTGAAGATGGCCAGCGCCAGGCACTGGTAGCCGCGGGCCGCGAACAGCGCCGCGCGCGGCGCGTTGACGCCGCCGGACGAGCCGTTCATGTAGATCACCAGCGGATGCGGGCCGGGGCCGGCCGGGGTGTAGAGCTCGCCCGACAGCGTCATGCCGCCGACCTGCTCGCGCACCGCGCGGTGGCTCACGCCTTCGGCCAGGAATTCCTGCACCAGCTGCGCGCGGGCGCTGCGGCGGCCGTCGCTGGCCTCGATGTCGATCGCCAGCGCGTCGGTGCGGTCCGGCGGGAACACCACGCGTTTCATGTCGCAGCAGCTCATGGACCAGACCAGGCCCATGGCCGAGGGCTCGGCGTAGCTGCCCGACACCGGGCAGTCGCGCGACAGGTCCAGGCTGCCGTCATGGCCGGCCATGAACACGGCCTGCGAGCGCCACGCGGCGCCGCACATCCGCATGCTGGCCGTCACGGTGACGAAGGCATAGGCCGGGAATCCGTCGATGCGGATGTCGCGCGCCACGTCGATCAGGGCGCGTTCGGGACTGACGGTGATGCGGGGCGGTTCGCTCACGGCGGCTCCTTAGCTCTTGAGATCGGTACGGGGCACGCCGTTGGCCTTGATGACCTGGGCCCACATGGCGGACTCCTCGGCGATGACGCGGTCCAGGTCGGCCGATGACGTGAACTCGACCGTCACGCCCTGCTCCGCGAACTGCTGCACCAGGCCGGGATCGCGCGTGCCTTCGCGCACCGCATGCTCCAGCTTCTTGACCACGGCCGGCGGCATGGCGGCCGGGCCGGAAATCATCATGCGGGTGTACAGCTCGAAGCCGTCCACGCCCGCCTCCTTCATGGTGGGCACGTCGGGCAGGCTGGACAGGCGCTTGTCGGCGGTGACGGCCAGCACCTGCAGCTTGCCGGACTTGATGTTGGGCAGCGCCGAGGTCGGGAAATCGAAAGAGCTCTGCACGGTGCCGGCCATCAGGTCCAGCAGCGCCGGGCCGCTGCCCTTGTACGGCACGTCCTGGAACTGGGTGCCGGTCTTGGACTGGAAATGCAGCAGCGCCAGGTGGTTGATCACGCCGCGCCCGGCGTGCGCGCAAGTGATGTCGCCGGGCTTCTTCCTGGCCAGGGCGATGAACTCCTGCACGGTCTTCACGCCCAGCGCAGGATTGACGATCAGCAGCATGGGCGACTTGCCCATCGACCCCAGCTGCTTGAAGTCCGACTGCTGGTACGGCAGGTTGTTGTACAGCAGGGGGTTGAGGATCATGCCATTGGTGCCGGCAAAGCCCAGCGTGTAGCCGTCCGGCTCGGCGCGCGCCACCGCCACGGTGGCGATGATGGCCTGGCCGCCGGGGCGGTTCTCCACCACCACGCTCTGCTTGAGCGTCTTGCCCATGCGCTCGGCCAGGGCGCGCGCGGCGATGTCGGTCAGCCCGCCCGGGGCAAAGCCCACCAGCAGGCGCACGGGGCGGGTCGGAAAGTCGTCCTGCGCCCAGGACGGGCGCGGGATCAGCGGCAGCGCGGCGAGCGCGCCCAGGGCATGGCGGCGGGTGAATCGCATACGGCTCTCCAGGCGGGAGCCGTCCGCCCGAGGGGCAGACGGTCTCGGAGAACGTATGTTGTATGCAGTTTTACGCCGGAGCTACTCGGGGTATCCCGAGGTCGTCAGGGAAGCATATTCCGCCTGACGGTATTTCGTATGCGATCCAGCCCGATCAGGGCTTGGTCATGAGCTTCTTCCACCCCTCCAGCCCCAGCCGGTTCATGGTGTCGATGTTCTTCTCGTAGATCTCGGCGGCGTCCGGGAAGGACTCCACCGCCCGGTCGATGCTGGCTTCGCGCAGCAGGTGCAGGATGGGATACGGCGAGCGGTTGGTGTAGTTGGAGATGTCGTCCGGCTGCGTGTCGGCGAACTGGAACTGCGGGTGGAAGGTCGCCACCTGCAGTTCGCCCACCAGGCGCATGCGCTTGAGCAGGCGGTCCGACAGGTCCTCGAAGTCGTTGAATTCCAGGAAGTCGTCCAGCGCGTCCGGAACGATGAGCAGCGTGGTGTCGATCTTTTCCGGATCGGCCTCGGCCAGCAGCGCCAGTTCGTCCTGCAGGTCGGTCAGCACGCCCTCGGCGTCGGTGGCGTCGCTGACCGCGAAGCGGATCTGGTCCTTGACCTGCACCGCCTTGGCGAAGGGACAGAGGTTCAGGCCGATCACGGCCTGGTTCAGCCAGTGCCGCGTTTCGGCGACGACGTTGGCGTAGGCGTCGGAGGTGGAAATCATACGGGCATCGCCGCCATCGTCTGGGCCACCGCGGCGGTGAGCTTCTTGCCGTAGGGCACGTGCAGGAATTCGTTGGGGCCGTGGGCGTTGGACTTCGGCCCCAGCACGCCGCAGACCATGAACTGGGCCTTGGGGAAGCCCTTCTGCAGGATGCTCATCAGCGGGATGGTGCCGCCCTGGCCGATGTAGCCGCAGGGCGCGCCATAGTACTGCTGCGAGGCCGCATCCAGCGCCTGGGTCAGCCATTGCTCGGAGGCCGGCGCGTTCCAGCCGGTGGCCGCGCCTTCGTTGGCCTTGAAGATGACCTTGGCGTTGTAGGGCGCGTCGGCTTCCAGCAGCGCCTTGATCTCCTGCGAGGCGGCCACGGCGTCGACCAGCGGCGGCAGGCGCAGCGACAGCTTGAAGGCGGTGCGCGGACGCAGCACGTTGCCGGCGCTCGACAGCGGCGGCAGGCCTTCGGCGCCGGTCACCGACAGGGTCGGGCGCCAGGTGCGGTTGAGCAGCGCCTCTTCGGGCTCGGTCGTCATGGGCAGCACGAAGCCGCCGTCGGCGCCGCAGCTCCAGGGAAAACGGCGCCAGACCTCGTCGCCCAGGATGCGCGCGGTGGCGTGCACCTGCTCGATGCGCTCGGAGGGAATTTCGCAATGCAGGCTTTGCGGCAGCAGGCGGCCGGTGGCGCTGTCTTCCAGGCGGTCCAGCAGATGGCGCAGGATGCGGAACGACGACGGCACCACGCCGCTGGAGTCGCCCGAGTGCACGCCCTCGTCCAGCACCTGCACTTCCAGCGTGCCCGACACCATGCCGCGCAGCGAGGTCGTCATCCAGAGCTGGTCGTAGTTGCCCGCACCCGAATCCAGGCACACCACCAGCGCCACGTTGCCCAGGCGATCGCGCAGCGCGTCCACGTAGGGCAGCAGGTCGTAGCTGCCGGATTCCTCACAGGTTTCGACGATGCCCACGCAGCGCGGGCGCGGGATGCCCTGCTTGTCCAGCGCCATGATGGCGGTCAGCGAGGCGTACACCGCATAGCCGTCGTCGGCGCCGCCGCGGCCATAGAGTTTGCCGTCTTCGTACTTCGGGGTCCACGGGCCCAGGCCGGCGCGCCAGCCGGAGAATTCGGGTTGCTTGTCCAGGTGGCCGTACAGCAGCACGGTGTCGCCGTTGTCGCTGCGGGTGGCGGGCGCGTCGAAGAAAATCACCGGGGTGCGGCCCGGCAGGCGCACCACTTCCAGTTTCAGGCCCGAGACCTTCTGCGCCTCGACCCATTGCGCGGCGTCGCGCACCACGCGTTCGATGAAGGCGTTCTTTTCCCAGTCCGCATCGAAGGCCGGACTCTTGGCCGGGATGGCGATGTAGTCGGTCAGGGCCGGGATGATCTCGTTGTCCCACTTGGCGTCCACGAAAGCCTGCAAAGCCTGCGGATCGAGAGTGGGAGGAAGCGCGTCTTCGGGGATGCGGGCGTTCATGGCGGTGATCCTGTGGTCGGGAAAGATGGGCAAAGCGGTATTTTATGCCCAGCGCCGCGCCGCCGGCAGCTTTCGTCCCCTATTTGAAGCGCCCGCGCGCAAAAGGCGCCGCTACCTGGCCGCGTAGGCCTCGATGCGGCCCCACACCTGCCGGGCCAGCGGCTTGGCGTTGTCCACCGACTGGTACAGCCGGATTTCCATGTGGACGTCGTTGCGCGCGCTGTCGGCGCGCACCAGCGTGCCGGCGCGCAGGTCGGCCTCGACCAGCGTGTGGGGCAGCCAGGCCAGGCCGAAGCCCTGGCGGACCATGGCGTGCAGCGCGTCGGCCAGGTCCGATTCATAGCGGGTCTGCAACAGCGCCGGCACGCACAGGCCGCGCAGCCGGTCGCCCAGGATGCGGCCCAGCGACATGCTGTCGGCGTACGCCAGGAACGGCACCGCCGGGTCCGAGGCCAGCCTGGGCACCGCATGGCGCGGGTGGCGGCTGCCCGCCGCCAGCGGCGCGCTGACGGCCACCAGCCGGTCGGCGCCCACGCGCCGGCAGCGGTAGCCGGCGTTGTCTATCCGGGCGTAGAGCGGCTCGTGCGCGTGGCACAGCAGGAAATCGACCTCGCCATCCACCAGCATGTCGACGCCGTAGTTCAGGGTGGTGGTGACCACTTTCAGCTGGAACGGCTCCATGCCGCGCTCGACGCTGGCCATGAGCCCCGGCAGCACCGAATGCGCCAGCGTCTTGCCCGAGGCGATGACGATCCTGCGGGCGCGCTGCAGCTCCGGCTTTTGCAGTCCCTCGCGCGTTTCGCGCAGGATCTCCAGGACTTCGACGGCCGCCGCCAGCATGCTGCGGCCCGCGGCGTTGAGCGTGGAGACCTGATGGCCGCGCTCGACCAGCGGCACGCCGGCCCAGTCCTCCAGCGCCTTGATGCGGCGCCCGAAAGCCGGGTGCGTCACGTTGCGCGCCTGCGCGGCGCGCAGCAGGTTGCGCGACTTCGACAGCGCCACGAAGTCTTCCAGCCATTTGATGTCCATGCCGTTTTTCCCATTGTGCCGTTCCGGCACAGTGGCTGCGCATTTTGCACAAACCCCTGGGCGGGCGCAACTAGCATTCCGGCATCTTTCCTGGAAGCGCCGATGTCCGACTCCCCTGTCCTGCTGAAATCCCTGCGCAGCCATTTCCTGGGCGGCCAAGACGCCGCGGTCCACGGCCTGCCGGTGCTGAGCAAGCCTGTCGTGGGCAATGCCGCGCCGCGGCCGATCGACATGAACGGCAGCTATTGCGCCGGCCAGCTCTACGCGCAGGAATACCGGCTGGCGCGGCCCCGCCACCCCTACCCCGTGCTGCTGTGGCACGGCGGCGGCATGACGGGCGCGCAGTGGGAAAGCACGCCCGACGGCCGCCAGGGCTGGCTGTGGCGTCTGCTGCAGGCCGGCTACGACGTGTTCGTGGCCGACGCGCCGGAACGCGGCCGGGCCTCGTGGACGATGTTTCCGCAGATCTACGGATCGGCGCCGATCTTCCGTTCCAAGGAAGAGGCCTGGCACCTGTTCCGCATCGGCCCGGCCGACGGCTACGCGGCGCGCCGCGCCCACCCCGCGCAGCAGTTTCCGCTGGAAGCCTTCGATACCTTCGCCAAGCAGTTCGTGCCGCGCTGGCTGGGCCACGAAGCCATGGCGCTGGACGGCTACCGCCGCCTGCTGGATCTGGCCGGCCCCTGCATCGTCATCGGCCACAGCCAGGGCGGCGGCTACGCCACGCAGCTGGCCCACGAATACTCCGGTTCGATCCGCGCGCTGGTCGCGGTCGAGCCCACCGGCACGCCGGCCGCCGCGGCCGCCTCCCTGCCCCCGCAGCTGCTGGTGTGGGCCGACCACTTCGGCGCCAGCGCCGCCTGGCAGCGCTACCGCGCCCAGACCGACGCCTATTGGCGCGCGCTGCGCCAGGCCGGCCAGCGCGCCGACGTGCTGGACCTGCCCGCCGCCGGCATCGCCGGCAATTCGCATTTCTGCATGCTGGACCGCAACAGCGACCGCATCGCCGAACTCATCGTCGACTGGCTCGCACGCCTCGACTAACCTTGCTCTGGAGACACTGATGACACTGAAGAAAATCGCGATCGCCCTGGCGTTCATGAGCGGCGCCTCGCTGGCCGCGGCCCAGCCGGGCGGCGGCTATCCCGACAAGCCGATCCGCATGATCGTGCCGTTCGCGCCCGGCGGCACCGCCGACATCATCGGCCGCGTGTTCGCCGCGCAGCTGGGCACGGAACTCGGCGCCACCGTGGTGGTGGAGAACAAGGCCGGCGCGGGCGGCTCGATCGGCACCCGCTTCGTCGCCGACTCGGCGCCCGACGGCTACATCCTGCTGCTGGCCTCGTCCAGCACCCACGGCACCAACCCGGCGGTCTACAAGAACCTGAGCTACGACGCCGCGCAGGACTTCACCGCCATCACCCAGCTGGTGACCGTGCCGGGCGTGCTCAGCGTCACCAAGGACTTTCCGGCGGCCGACCTGCAGGGCCTGGTCGCCGCGGCCAAGGCCGATCCGCAGAAGTACACCTACGCCTCGTCGGGCGCGGGCGGCCTGGGCAACCTGGCCATGGAACTGATGAAGTCGATGACCGGCGCCGGGCTCATGCACATCGCCTACCGCGGCGCCGGCCCGGCCTTCACCGACGTGATCAGCGGCCAGGTGTCGATGATCTGGGAACCGCTGCCGGCGTCGCTGCCGTACATCAAGAGCGGCCAGATCCGCGCCATCGCGGTCGCCGCGGACCAGCGCTCGCCCGAGCTGCCCGACACGCCGACGTTCAAGGAAGCCGGCCTGCCGCGCTATGAAGCCAATGCCTGGAACGGCCTGCTGGCGCCCAAGGGCCTGCCGGACGACGTGAAGAAGGCGCTGCACGACGCCTCGGTCAAGGCGCTGAACGACCCGCAGGTCAAGGCCAAGATGGCCAGCCTGGGCGGCACGGTCGTGGCCGGCACGTCCGAGGACTTCCAGGCCCTGATCGCCCGCGACGTGAAGAAGTGGAAGAACGTCGCGGCCGACGCCAGCATCCAGCTGGATCAGTAAGGACTCAGGCCCCCAGCAGCGCCGGCTCGGCGCTGCGGCCCACGGCCGGCGCCTCGGCGTCGATCACGCGGCCGGCCTGCAGCTTGAACACCGCCACGGCCTCGCGCAGGCGCTGGGCCTGGGTTTCCAGCGAGGCGGCGGACGCGGCGGCCTGCTCGACCAGCGCCGCGTTCTGCTGCGTCACGCTGTCCATCTGCGACACCGCCTGGTTGACCTGCTGGATGCCTTGCGACTGTTCCTCGGACGCGCTGGAGATCTCGTTGATGATGTCCGTCACCCGGCGCACCGAACTCACGATCTCCTGCATGGTGGCGCCGGCGGCCTCCACCTGATCCGAGCCGACCGACACCTTCTGCACCGAATCGTCGATCAATCCCTTGATTTCCTTGGCGGCGGCGGCGCTGCGCTGGGCCAGCGCGCGTACTTCGCTGGCCACGACCGCGAAGCCCTTGCCCTGCTCGCCGGCGCGCGCGGCTTCCACCGCGGCGTTCAGCGCCAGGATGTTGGTCTGGAAGGCGATGCCGTCGATCACGCCGACGATGTCGGCGATGCGGTTGGAGCTGTCGGCGATGCCGCGCATGGTGCCGACCACGTCGCCCACGGCGCGTCCGCCGCGCGCGGCCACTTCGGAAGCGGCCGTGGCCAGTTCCGAGGCGCTGCGCGAGCTTTCGGCGTTGTTGCGCACGGTGGACGAGAGTTCGTCCATGCTGGCGGCGGTTTCCTCCAGCGACGCGGCCTGCTGCTCGGTGCGCGAGGACAGGTCGATGTTGCCGGCGGCGATCTCGCGCGCGCCGGTATGGATTTCCTCGACGCCCAGGCGCACGGCCGACACGGTGCGCGCCAGGCTGTCCTGCATGCGCTTGACGGTGCCGTACAGGGCGCCGATTTCATTGTTGCCGCGCTGCTCGATGCGGTTGGTCAGGTCGCCCGCGGCGATGCGGTCGAACAGGCGGCCGGCCTCGTGCAGCGGGCGGAACACCGCGCGCGCGAACACCACGTACAGGCCCACCACCAGCACGCCCACCACGGCCAGCAGGCCGATCAGCAGCGCGATGGCGCCGTTGATGCGGGCCGAGGCCTCGCGCGCCACGCGCTGGCCGACCTCGTCGGCGTAATCCAGGTATTTCTGGATGGCGGCGGTGAAATTCAGGCCCAGCGGCGTGACTTTTTCCAGGTTCAGGCGGCCGGCCTCCTGGGCGTTGCTGGCGCGGATGGCGGCGATCATGGGCACGATGGCGTCGCGGTGGTAGACGTCATAGGCCGCCAGCGCGGCGTCGAACAGCGGCTTGCCTTCGGCCGTGGTCTCGGGCGTCTGGCGCGCGGTCTGGATCAGGTCGGCGGCCTCTTTGGTGTAGCGGTCCAGCCGCTGCATGCTGGCCAGGTTGTCGATGCGCTTGCCTTCCATCAGCGCTGTCTGCGCGGCGACCAGCACCAGCCGGGCGCGCAGCAGCTCGCTGGCGGCGCCGTCCACGGCGTTGGCGCGGACCAGGTTGGTTTCCAGCAGGCGTTCGATGGAGTTGCGGTTGGAGGTGAGCTGCTGGTAGACCGCGATGCCGGTCACCAGGAAAAGCGTGAAGAAAACGACTAAAGCGGTCGTCAAGACCGCGCGGATACTTAAATTCTTGAACATGAGGGGGAGGAACTCCGGGGGGTTGCGTAAAGCTTCCCCTATAACGGCGCACTGCAATGAAAAGTTAAATATCTCATTGAGTTACATATCCTCCCCCCCTTCCGGCGCGCCGTTCAGGCCGGCTTCCACCCTTGCGGCACGCGCGGCTTGTCGATCTGCGCGAAATGGCAGATGGCGTCGGCGATGCCGGAGAAGTCGATCCCGCCGAATTCGCCGGCGCGCGCCAGGCTGAACGACTCATGCACGGCCGCGGCGACCGGCATCGGCACCTTGGCGGCGTGCGCGGCGCCGACCACCAGGGACATATCCTTGTGCGCCAGGTCGATGGTGAATCCGGGCGTGGTGTCGCCAACCAGCACCTTGTTGGGGAAGTTCATGCGCAGCTGGCCGTTGGAAGCGGACGTGCCGTAGAGCACCTGCAGGGTCTTGGTGATGTCCAGGCCGAAGCGCTGCGACAGCGCCAGCGCCTCGGCGTTGACCTGGCACAGCGTGACCGCGACGTAGTTGTTGACCAGCTTGGTGCGCCCGCCCGCGCCCACCGGGCCGCAGTGGTAGGTGGTGGTGCCCATGGCGTCGAGCAGCGGCTTGACGCGCTCGAAATCGGCGTCGCCGGCGCCCACCATGAAGAGCGATTCGCCGCGGTCGGCATGTTCGGCCAGGCGCCCGACGGGCGCGTCCACCACCGTCATGCCGTGGGCCAGCGCCTGTTCCTGCAGGCGGTCGGTGGCCAGCGGATCGATCGTGCTCATGTCCATCAGCACGCTGCCGCGGGCGGCGTTGGCGAAGATCCCGCCCTCGCCCAGCGCCACCTGCTCGACCTCCTTGGACGAGGGCAGCATCGTGATGATGACCGCGCAGCGCCGCGCCACGTCGGCCACGTCCTTGCCCTGGGCGGCGCCGGCCGCCGCCAGCTCCTCCATGGCCTGCCGGTTGATGTCCAGGACCACGAGCTCGAACCCCGCCTTGCGCAGGTTCAGCGCCATGGACTTGCCCATGCGTCCCAAGCCGATGAAACCGATTTTTTCCATGCCAGTCTCCTCTCTGTCGGCGTTCGAGCGCCGATCGTGTCGCGCGGTTGCTCAATAGCCGATGTAGGCCGTCTTGGTCGAGGTGTAGAAGTCCACGGCGTAGCGGCCCTGTTCGCGCGGGCCGAAGCTCGACGCCTTCACGCCGCCGAAGGGCACGTGGTAGTCCAGGCCGGCGGTGGGCAGGTTCACCATGGTCAGGCCGCTGCGCACGTTCAGCCGGAAGTGGTTGGCGTGCTTGAGCGAGGTGGTGCAGATGCCCGAGGACAGGCCGAAAGCCGTGTCGTTGGCGACCTGCAGCGCCTCGTCGTAGCCCGACACCCGGATCACCGCGGCCACCGGGCCGAAGATCTCCTCCTGGTTGATGCGCATGGCGTTGCTGCTTTCGGTGAACAGGGTCGGACGCAGGAAATGGCCGGCCGTGGCCGCCTCGGCGCGCTTGCCGCCTTCGGCCAGGGTGGCGCCCTCGCTGCGGCCCAGCTCGATGTAGCCCAGGATCTTCTCCAGCTGGGCGGCGTTGATGACCGGGCCGATCTGCGTGCCGGCGGTGCGCGGATCGCCCACCACCAGCTTGCGCATCCTGTCGGTCAGGGCCTGCACGAAGCGGTCGTGGATGCCGTCGGCCACGATCAGCCGGCTGGACGCGGTGCAGCGCTGGCCGGCCGAATAGAAGGCGCCGTTGAGCGCGCACTCCACCGCCACGTCCAGGTCCGCGTCGTCCAGCACCACCAGCGGGTTCTTGCCGCCCATCTCCAGCTGCACCCGCATCATGCGTTCGCTGGCGCCGGCGGCGATCTTGCGGCCGGTGGCCACGCTGCCGGTGAAGCTCACGGCGTCTGCGCCGTCGAGCAGCGCCTGGCCCGCCGCCGCGCCATAGCCGTTGACCAGGTTGGCCACGCCCGCCGGCAGGCCGGCGCGCTCCAGGATGGCGAACAGTTCCCAGGCCGTGCCGGGCGTGTGTTCGGAAGGCTTGAGCACCACCGTGTTGCCGAAGGCCAGGGCCGGCGCGATCTTCCAGGCCGGGATCGCGATGGGAAAATTCCAGGGCGTGATCATGGACACCACGCCCACCGGATGGCGGCTGATCTGCACGCCGATGTCCGGGCGCACGGAGGGCAGGTTTTCGCCGCCGTAGCGCACCGCCTCGCCGGCGAAGAACTGGAACACCTGGCCGGCGCGCATCACCTCGCCCACCCCGTCGGCCAGGGTCTTGCCGGCCTCGCGCGAGACCAGGGCGCCCAGCTCTTCCTTGCGCGCCAGGATCTCGTTGGCCGCGCGGAACAGGATGTCGCTGCGCAGCTGCGTGCTGCTGCGCTCCCAGGCGGGCGCGGCGTCGCGCGCGGCCTGCACCGCCTGGCGCATCTGCGCCTGGTCGGCGCTGGCGTACAGGCCGATCACGTCCGCGGGGTCCGCCGGGTTGAGGTTCTCGATCGCATCGGGGCCTTCCACCCAGGCGCCGCCGATGTAGTTTGCTTTCTGCGTCACTGTCTGCTCCTAGTTATGGTCTTTGATCGTTTCACGCGTGGCCGCCCTTGCCCTTGCCCAGCACCGCCTCGCGAAAGCGCGACCGGAGATAGGGACCGTCGCGCGGCGGCAGGCTGCCGGGCTCGGGCGCCGAAGACACTTTTAACACCAGGCATTGCAGGCCCGGTTCGCGCAGGGCCGGAATGCGGTCCGACAGCTCCGCCTCGCTGCGCACCGTGGCCGCGTCCGCGATGCCGCAGGCGCGCGCCACGCCGGCGATGTCCACGCCGCGCCCGGAATGCGCCGGCTGCATGCCGGTCTCGCCGTAGTGCTCGTTGTCGATCACGATGATCTTCAGGTTCGAGGGCGCGCGCACCCCTATGGTGGCGAGCGAGCCCAGGCCCATCATCATTTCGCCGTCGCCGACGAAGGCCAGCACCTGCCGGCCGGGCTGCGCCAGCGCCAGGCCGAAGGCCACCATGCAGGCCCCGCCCATCGCGCCCCAGACGTAGAAATTGCGCTCGTCGTCGCCCGCGGCCGACGTGTCGTATGTGGGATTGCCCAGGCTGGCCACCACCAGCGCGTCGCCGCGCCTGTCGAGTATGCGGGCCACCGCCGCCCGCCGGTTCATCGTCGCCGTCGCGTTCATCTGCATGGTCCCGTCCTACTTGCTGAAGTTCTTGATGCCCAGCACGCGCTGGGAAATCACCACGGCCACCGCCCGGTTCGAATTGAACGCGAGCAGGCTGGCCGCCCGCACCGTTTCGGGCGCGTCCTCGCCGCGGTCGACGCGCTGCACGTAGACGCCCGCCGCTTCCAGCGCCGCCACGGCCGACTGGCCCATGGGACATTGCCAGGGATTGAACTCGCCCCATTCGCCGCGCATGGTGACCAGGCACAGCAAGGGCATGCGGCACTCCTGCGTCAACGCCAGCATATTGATGCAGTTGCCCACGCCGCTGGACTGCATCAGCAGCACGCCCTTGGCCCCGCCCAGCCAGGCCCCGCCCAGCATCGCCACGCCTTCTTCTTCGGTGGTGAGCGAAATCGCTTCCACGTCGGGGTCCGCCTCGAACAGCTTGATCAGCCGGCCGTGCCCGGCGTCGGGCACGTACGCCATTTGCGTAATGCCGGCTTCCTTCAAGTTCCGATAAACCAGCTCGGGCCAACTTTCCGCCATGATTGCCTGCCTCCGGTAAGGGATGGGAATTCAGATCTTTGCCTGCAGCTTGCACACGCCGGGCTTGGTCGGCGCATAGGCCTCTTCGCCCGGGATGGTGGCCACTTTCCGGTAGTAGTCCCACTCGCCCTTGGAGGCCGAGGGCGACTTGACCTGCATCAGGTACATATCGTGGACCATGGCGCCGTCGGCCCGGATATAGCCCTTGGTGAACATGTCGTCGATCTGCATGGACTTCAGCGCGTTCATGACCGCGTCCGAGTCGGTGGTGCCGGCGCGCTCCACCGCCTTCAGGTAGGTGGTGGTGGCGGAATAGTCGCCCGCCTGGAAGGTGGTCGGCATCTTCTTGTTGCGCTCGTGGAAGCGCTTGCTGAACGCGCGCGAGCGTTCGTCGAGATCCCAGTACCAGCCGTCGGTGAGGTACATGCCGGCCGTGGTGTCCAGGCCCAGGCTGTGGATGTCGGTGATGAACACCATCAGGCCGGCCAGGCGCATCTGGTCGCTCACGCCGAATTCCTTGGCCGTCTTGATCGAATTGATCAGGTCGCCGCCGCCGTTGGCCAGGCCCAGCACCTGCGCCTTGGAGGCCTGGGCCTTCATCAGGTAGGACGAGAAATCCGAAGTATTGAGCGGATGGCGGGTGGTGCCGGAAACAGAACCGCCGTTGGCCTGCACCACGTCCATGCTGGCCTTCTCCAGCGAATAGCCGAATGCGTAATCGGCGGTCAGCATGAACCAGCTCTTGCCGCCCTGCGCCACCATGGCCGCCGCCGTGCCGCGGGCCTGCGCCGAGGTCGAATAGGTGTACCGCACCGTGTAGGCGTTGCAGGCCTCCTCGGTCAGGCTGTCGGCGCCCGCGCCGGCGCTGATGAAGACCTTTTTCTTCTCGGCCGCGATGGTGCTGATGGCCAGCGAGGCCGACGAGTTGGAGCCGCCTATCACCAGGTCGACCTTGTCCTGGTCCCACCACTGGCGAGCCCGGTTCGACGCGATGTCGGCGCGGTTCTGGTGGTCGGACGCCAGCACTTCTATCGGCTTGCCCAGCACCTTGCCGCCGAAGTCCGCCACCGCCATGCGGATCGCGTCCAGGCCGCCGACGCCGTCGAAGTCCGAATAAGGACCGCTCATGTCCGTGACGAAGGCGATCTTCACCGTGTCGCCCTGGGCGCTTGCCGCTCCCGTCCCGCAGATGCCGACTACCGCCAACGCGACGGCACCTAACACTTTCGTACTGGTTTCCACGTCTTGTCTCCTTGCTGTGTCGGCCTTGCCGCAGGATCGCCAAAGCCATCTCTATTTTTAATAATATATTCATCTACGATCTATTTTTTTCATATCGTTTACCCCTAGCCCGACATTCGGCGCCGGTTTCCGATCCCTATAATCCGGTATCTCCCGCCCCTCCCGCGCACCATGGATTTACGCCAGATCGAGTGTTTTCTCTGCCTGTACCGCAACGGCGGCATGACGCGCGCCGCCGCCGAGCTGGGCATCGTCCAGTCCGCGCTGAGCACGCAGCTGGCCAAGCTGGAAAAGACCTTGAAGGTTCAGCTGTTCGAACGCTCCAGCCGCGGCGTCACGCCCACGGCCGCGGGGGTGGACCTGTACAAGATGCTGCTGCCGCTGTCGAAGGAAGTGGAAAGCGTGCGCCAGCGCATGCTGGACCTGAGCGGCGGCACGTCGGGATTGATACGGGTGGGCACGGTGCCGTCGCTGGGCGCCAGCATCGTGCCGCGCGCGCTCTCGCTCTACAGCGCCGAGAACCGCGACGTCACGATCCGGCTGACCGAGGCCTATAGCGCGGGGCTGGTCGAGCGCCTGGACGCCGGCGAGCTGGACGTGGCCATCGTCAACCTGATCCAGCCGGTGCGCAGCCTGGAGATGCGTCCGCTGGTCAGCGAGGAACTGGTGCTGGTGACCGCAGCCGGCAGCCCGCTGCGCAACGTCGAATTCAAGGACCTGTCGATCGACGCGCTGATCGTGCCGTCGCTGGGTCAGGGCCTGCGCGCCATCATCGATCCGGTGCTGAAGAAACGCGGCGCGGCCGCGCGCCCGCGCCTGGAAATGGACGCGCTGACCCCGACGCTGGAGCTGGTGAAGTCAGGCGCCTGGGCCACCATCCTGCCGGTCAGCGCCATCGCGCACGAACTGGACGCCGGCGCCCTGTCGGTACGCCGCATCCACGCCGACATGCAGCGCCAATTGGTGGTGGTGAATCATCCGCGTCGCCCGCTCAGCCTGGCGGCCCAGCGCTTCGTGGCCGCGCTGGCCGCCGAGGCGCAGGACGCAGTCACGCGCGCGCAGCGGTTCATGAAGTCGTTGAAGCGTGCGTCGTAGGATGGGTGCAGCGCGCGGAGACCCGGGCCAGAACCCAGATCCCCAACGCGCGGAACCCATCAGGCGAGCCAGACGCGGGCATTGCGGAACATGCGCATCCACGGGCTGAACGCGCCGCCGGCGTCGGCCGCGCCCCACTTCTCGGGCGCCCACGACATCATGACGTTGCGGGTCACGCGCTCGGGGTGCGGCATCATGACCGTGAAGCGGCCGTCGGCGGTGGTGACCGCGGTCAGGCCGCCGGGGCTGCCGTTGGGGTTGAACGGATAGGCTTCGGTGGCTTGGCCGCGGTTGTCGATATAGCGCGCGGCGGCCAGCACACGGGCGGCGTCGCCCTGCTGCGAGAAGTCGGCATAGCCCTCGCCGTGGGCCACGGCGACCGGCACGCGCGCGCCTTCCATGCCGGCGAAGAAGATCGACGGCGACTTGGCCACTTCCAGCATGGACAGCCGCGCCTCGTACTTTTCCGACTGGTTGCGCGTGAAGCGCGGCCAGAATTCGGCGCCCGGGATCATGGGCGCCAGCGCGGCCATCATCTGGCAGCCGTTGCACACGCCCAGCGCAAAGGTGTCGGGGCGCGCGAAGTACGCGGCGAACTGATCCGACAGCTTGCTGTTGAAGCGGATGGTGCGCGCCCAGCCTTCGCCGGCGCCCAGCACGTCGCCGTAGCTGAAGCCGCCCACGGCCACCAGGCCCTGCGCCTGCGCCAGGTCCACGCGGCCCGACAGCAGGTCGGTCATGTGCACGTCGATGGCCTCGAAGCCGGCGGTGTCGAAGGCCCAGGCCATTTCCACCTGGCTGTTGCAGCCCTGCTCGCGCAGGATGGCCACGCGCGGGCGCTTGCCGGTGTTGATGAACGGCGCGGCCACGTCTTCCTGCGGGTCGAAGGCCACGCTGGGGCTCATGCCCGGGTCCTGGGTATCGTTCCAGACGTCCAGTTCGGCCTGGGCGCAGGCCGGGTTGTCGCGGCGCGCCATGATGCGGTAGGAGACTTCGCTCCAGGCGCGGCCGAGGTCGGCGCGCGGCTGGCCCCAGACCTTCTTGCCGTCGCGGTAGAACTCCACTTCGTCGGCGCCGTTCAGGCCGCCGATGACGTGCGAGTGGGCCGACAGGCCCGCGCCGCGCAGCACCTGCATGACGGCGTCGCGCTGCGAGGCCGGCACCTGGATCACGGCGCCCGCCTCTTCCGAGAACAGCGCCTTGAGCGTGAGTTCGTCGCGCTGCACCGCCACCTGCTCGGGGCGGATCTTGAAGTCGCCCCAATCCGCCGATTGCGGATCGAAGGTCAGCATGTCCAGGTTGACCGAGATGCCGGTGCGGCCGGCGAAGGCCATTTCCACCAGGGTCGCGAACAGGCCGCCGTCGGAGCGGTCGTGGTAGGACAGGATGGTGCCGGCTTCGGCCAGCGTGCGGATGGTGACGAAGAAGGCGCGCAGGTCCTGCGGCGCGTCGATGTCCGGCACGGTCTCGCCGACCTGGTTATAGACCTGCGCCAGGATCGAGCCGCCCATGCGATGGCGTCCGCGCCCCAGGTCGATCAGGATCAGCACGCTGTCGCCGGCGTCGGTGCGCAGCTGCGGCGTGAGGCTGGCGCGCACGTCGGCCACCGGCGCGAAGGCCGTGACCACCAGCGACACCGGCGCCACCACCTGGCGCTGCTCGCCGTCCTGCTGCCACGAGGTCTTCATGGACAGCGAATCCTTGCCGACCGGAATCGACAGGCCGGTCGCCTGGCACAGCTCGCTGACGGCGGACACCGTGTCGTACAGCGCCGCGTCCTGGCCGTCCACGCCGCAGGCGGCCATCCAGTTGGCCGACAGCTTGATGTCTTCCAGGCGCGCCACGTCGGCGGCGGCCAGGTTGGTCAGGGCCTCGGCCACGGCCATGCGGCCCGAGGCCGGCGCGTCCAGCATGGCGATCGGGGTGCGCTCGCCCATGGACATCGCTTCGCCGCGGAAGCCTTCGTAGTCGGCCAGCGTCACGGCGCAATCGGCCACCGGCACCTGCCAGGGGCCAACCATCTGGTCGCGGCTGGACAGCCCGCCCACGGTGCGGTCGCCGATGGTGATGAGGAAGGTCTTGTTGGCCACGGTGGGGTGGCGCAGCACGCGGTAGGCGGCGTCAGTCAGGTCGATGCCGGCCAGGTCCAGCGGCGCGGACACGCCGGGCAGGCGCGTCACCTCGCGCGTCATGCGCGGCGGCTTGCCCAGGATCACGTCGATCGGCACGTCCACCGGACGCACCTCGGCCTCGCCTTGCGGACGGATCGTGTCCAGGCCGGGCAGGCCTTCGCCGTCGACCACGCGCAGCTGGCGCTCTTCGGTGGCCACGCCCACCACCGCGTACGGGCAGCGTTCGCGGCGCGCGATGGCGTCGAAGCGGTCGAGGTCTTGCGGCAGGATCGACAGGACGTAGCGCTCCTGCGATTCATTGCTCCAGATTTCGGCGGGCGACAGGCCGGATTCTTCCAGCGGCACGCGCTTCAGGTCGAAGATGGCGCCGCGGCCGGCGTCGTTGACCAGCTCGGGGAAGGCGTTGGACAGGCCGCCCGCGCCCACGTCATGGATGGCGATGATGGGGTTCTTGTCGCCCTGCTGCCAGCAGCGGTCGATGACTTCCTGGGCGCGGCGCTCGATCTCGGGGTTGCCGCGCTGCACGGAGTCGAAGTCCAGCTCGGCCGAGTTGCTGCCCATGCTGATGCTGGAGGCGGCGCCGCCGCCCATGCCGATGCGGAAACCCGGGCCGCCCAGCTGGATCAGCAGCGCGCCGGGGGGAATGACTTCCTTGTGCGTCAGGCCGGCGTCGATGCTGCCCAGGCCGCCGGCGATCATGATGGGCTTGTGGTAGCCCCAGCGGGTGCCGCCGGCGGTCTGCTCGAACGAGCGGAAGTAGCCCAGCAGGTTGGGACGGCCGAATTCGTTGTTGAAGGCGGCGCCGCCGATGGGGCCGTCGATCATGATGGACAGCGGCGAGGCGATGCGATCGGGCAGGCCGTGGTGATCGGCTTCCCAGGGCTGCAGCGCGTCGTCGAAGCGCAGGTGCGAGACCGTGAAGCCGGTCAGGCCGGCCTTGGGCTTGGAGCCGCGGCCGGTGGCGCCTTCGTCGCGGATCTCGCCGCCGGCGCCGGTGGAAGCGCCCGGGAACGGCGCGATCGCGGTCGGGTGGTTATGCGTTTCCACCTTCATCAGCGTGTGCACGACGGAGTCGCGGCGGATGTATTTGGCGCCTTCCGCGCCCTCGCCCGTCACGCCCGGCACGCCGGCCTGGAAGCGCTGCGCGGGGCCGCCTTCCATGATGGCGGCGTTGTCGGAATAGGCCACGACCGTGCCGGCCGGCTGCGCCTTGTGCGTGGCGCGGATCATGCCGAACAGCGTGTTGGGCTGCGCCTGGCCGTCGATCACCCACTGGGCGTTGAAGATCTTGTGGCGGCAGTGTTCGCTGTTGGCCTGGGCGAACATCATCAGTTCCACGTCGGTGGGGTCGCGCCCCAGGTCGCCGAAGGACTTGGCCAGGTATTCGATTTCGTCGTCGGACAGGGCCAGGCCGAGCGTGGCGTTGGCCTCGACCAGCGCCTGGGCGCCGCGCGCCTGCACGTCCACCGTGCGCATGGGCTTGCCGGCCAGCGGCTGGAACAGCGCCTGGCCGTCGAAGCTGGCGTCCACCACGGTTTCGGTCATGCGGTCGTGCAGACAGCCGGCGGCGCGCGCCAGCATGGCTTCGTCGAAGGACTTGGCGCCCAGCAGGCCGCGTTCGGGCGTGATCACGTAGCGCACGCCGCGCTCGATGCGGTGCACGGCCGTCAGGCCGCAGTTGTGGGCGATGTCGGTGGCCTTGCTGGCCCACGGCGAAATCGTGCCCAGGCGGGGAATGACCAGCAGCGCCAGACTCTTGGCCGGCGCCTCGCCCGTGGCCGGCGTGCCGTAGTCCAGCAGTTGGGCAAGCTGGTTCTGTTGCTCGGCCGTGAGCGCGGCGTCGGTGCTGACGAAGTGCTCGTAGCGGGCGGATATGTCGGCCACCGGCAGGCCGGCTTCCTTCAGCTGCGCCAGCAGGCGATCGCGACGGAAAGAGGACAGGACGGAGGAACCAGGCAGATGCTGAACTAGGGACACGATGCGGGCGCCGTATAAGGTAGAAGGAGCAAAAAGCGATTTTACCCGTTTAGGGGGTTTTCCCGGAGCCGCGCTGCAACCGGTCCGTTCAGGCCCCGCCGGCGGCCGAGGTTACAAAAGAATTCCGCCGCCCATGCACGAAGATGGTGCATGGCAATATCTGCGCGCATTTCCTTATGCAGTCCCCGTTTACCTGCCATCCTGGAGGCCTGGCCCGGAAATTTATGCTGCGACGCACCATGTTGCGTCCATCCCGCACCGCGGGAAAACACGAACTATCGCGCCCACGGCGCAACGGTAGGATGCAGCGACCCCACAAATAAAAAGCAAAGCGCCTACCCGCGCGCTGGCCGTTGCCTCATGTCCCGCCCCGAAGCCCCCGCCGAGCCCGTAGAACCGATCATCCCCGCAGAACCCGATCCCGCCGTAAAAGTGCCGCTGGCCATCGAGGACTGGCTGGCCGTGATCCTGCTGGCGGCGCTGGCCATCATCACCTTCCTGAACGTGCTGGTGCGCTATTTCACCGACCAGTCCTTCGCCTGGACCGAAGAAATCTCGGTGTTCCTGCTGATCGTGCTGACCATGGCCGGCGGCAGCATGGCCTTCGTGCGCAACCACCACATCCGCATCGAGATCCTGGCCGACTCGGGTTCGCCGCGCCGCCAGCGCATCATGGCGCTGATCTCCAACGGCTGCGTGCTGGCGTTCTTCCTGCTGCTGACCGTGCTGTCGGTCAAGCTGGTGGCCGACGAATACATCTACGAAGAGACCTCGCCGGCCATCGGCGTGCCGACCTGGTGGTATTCGATCTGGCTGCCCGTCATGGCCGCGGCGATCTCGCTGCGCACCATCGGCATATTGCGCCGCATCGCGCGCGCCCCCGTGGCGGCCGATTCCGCCAGCCGGGGCCAGCCATGATCGCGGGCGTCCTCTTCACCGTCTTCATCGTGCTCATGCTGATCGGCGTGCCGGTCGGCGTGGCGCTGGGCATCGGCGGCACCGTGGCCATCGTGCTGTCCAACCTGGACACGCCCTGGTATGGGCTGTTGACGGTGCCGCAGAACTTCTACGCCGGACTGGCCAAGTATCCGCTGCTGGCCATTCCCATGTTCGTGCTGGTGGGGTCGATCTTCGACCGCTCCGGCGTGGCCAAGAGGCTGGTGGATTTCGCCATCGCCATCGTCGGGCGCGGCCCGGGCATGCTGCCGCTGGTGTCGATCGCGGTGGCCATGTTCCTGGGCGGGATTTCCGGCTCCGGCCCGGCCTGCGCGGCCGCCGTGGGCGCGGTGATGATCACCGCCATGTCGCGCGCCGGCTATCCGGGTTCGTTCTCGGCCTCGGTGGTGGCCGCCGGCGCCGCCACCGACATCCTGATCCCGCCCTCGGTGGCCTTCATCATCTATTCGGTGCTGGTGCCCGGCGCCTCGGTGCCGGCGCTGTTTGCCGCCGGCATGGTGCCCGGCGTCCTGGCCGGCCTGGCGCTGATCATTCCGGCCGTGTGGCTGGCGCGCAAGCACAAGATGGGCGCGCTCGAGGCGCATCTGCCGCGCCCGCCATTCTGGGCCAGCCTGCGCGAGGCCTCGTGGGGCCTGGCCGCGCCGGTGCTGATCCTGGGCGGGATGCGCATGGGCTGGTTCACGCCCACCGAGGCCGCCGTGGTGGCGGTGTTCTACGGGCTGTTCGTGGGCATGTGCATCCACCGCAGCATCAAGCTGCGCGACCTCTTCACCATTTTGCGCGAAGCCGCCGAACTGTCCGCCGTCATCATGCTGGTGGTGACGCTGGCCGGCATCTTCGCGTGGGCCCTGTCCACGCTCAGCATCATCGATCCCGTCACGCACGCCATCGTCAATTCCGGCCTCGGCGAATGGGGCGTGCTGGCGCTGCTGATCCTGCTGCTCATGACCGTGGGCATGTTCCTGGACGGCATCTCCATTTTCCTGATCTTCGTGCCGCTGCTCATGCCGATCGCCAACGCCTACGGCTGGGACCCGGTGTGGTTCGGCGTGATCCTGACGCTGAAGGTGGCGCTGGGCCAGTTCACCCCGCCGCTGGCGGTGAACCTGATGGTTTCCTGCCGCATCGCGCGCGTGCCGATGGAGTCCACGGTGCGCTGGGTGGTGTGGCTGCTGGGCGCGATGTTCCTGGTGCTGGTGGCGGTGCTTGCCTTCCCGCAGCTGGCGCTGTGGCTGCCCCACAAGCTCGGTTATTGAAGCGGCTGACCTGCATTACACAACAACAGACAGACTAGCAAAGAGAGGAGACGCAACATGAAGTTCCGCAACCTGATCGGCGCCGCCCTGTGCGCGGCGGCAGTGGCGGGCATGGCGCCCGCGCATGCCCAGAACTACAAGTCCGAATACAAGCTCTCGATCGTCGTGGGCACCACCTTCCCGTGGGGCCAGGGCGCCGAAATCTGGTCCAACCTGGTGCGCGAGCGCACCGAGGGCCGCATCAACATCAAGGTCTACCCGGGCACCTCGCTGGTCCAGGGCGACCAGACCCGCGAATTCACCGCCATCCGCCAGGGCGTGATCGACATGGCGGTGGGCTCCACCATCAACTGGTCGCCGCAGGTCAAGCAGCTCAACCTGTTCTCCCTGCCCTTCCTGATGCCCGACTACGCCGCCATCGACTCGCTGGTGCAGGGCGAGGTCGGCAAGCAGATGTTCAAGCTGATCGAGAAGGCCGGCGTGGTGCCGCTGGCCTGGGGCGAGAACGGCTACCGCCAGCTCAGCAACTCCAAGCACGAGATCAAGAAGCCCGAGGACATGAAGGGCATGAAGCTGCGCGTGGTGGGCTCGCCGCTGTACATCGACACCTTCACCGCGCTGGGCGCCAACCCCACCCAGATGAGCTGGGCCGACGCCCAGCCCGCGCTGGCCAGCGGCGCCGTGGACGGCCAGGAAAACCCGCTGTCCATCTACACCGGCTCCAAGCTCTACACCGTGGGCCAGAAGTACCTGACCCTGTGGAACTACGTGGCCGACCCGCTGATCTTCGTGGTCAACCGCGAGGTGTGGAATTCCTGGTCCGAGAAAGACCGCGACATCGTGCGCCAGGCCGCGCTGGACGCCGGCAAGCAGCAGATCGTGATCGCGCGCAAGGGCGTGACGCCCGAGGACCCGTCGCTGCTCAAGGAGATCGAGGGCCACGGCGTCAAGGTCACCTCGCTGTCGCAGGCCGACCATGAAGCCTTCGTCAAGGCCACCAAGCCCGTCTACGACAAGTGGAAAAAGCAGATCGGCGAAGACCTGGTGAACCTGGCCGAAAAGTCCATCGCCAGCCGCAAGAAGTAAGCCCGCAAGAACACAGCAAGCCCCAGGGGAACCGGCGGCGCAAGCCGCCAACCGAGGCAGGGACGCCAGATCCCGCCCGCCAACGGGCGCCGGCCACGAGCCGGCGCCCGTATTTTTTTGAGGCGGCCCCGTTACGCCGGGTAAGAAACTTCCAGGATATCCAGCTCTTCGATGCCGCCGGGCGTGCGCAAGACCACCGTATCGCCTTCCCTGGCCTTGATCAGCGCGCGCGCCACCGGCGAGATCCAGCTGATCTTGCCGGCCAGCGGCTCGGCCTCGTCCACGCCCACGATGGTCACGCGGTGCTCTTCGCCGGCCTTGTCGGAATACAGCACCGTGGCGCCGAAGAAAACCTGGTCGCGGTTGGGCTGGGCGGCCGGGTCGACCACCTCGGCGAAGTCCAGCCGCTTGGTCAGAAAGCGCATGCGGCGGTCGATCTCGCGCAGCCGCTTCTTGCCGTAGAGGTAATCGCCGTTCTCCGAGCGGTCGCCGTTGGACGCGGCCCAGGACACCACCTGCACCACGGCCGGACGCTCCACGTTCATCAGGTGCGCCAGCTCGCCGCGCAGGCGTTCGTAGCCGCCGGGCGTCATGTAGTTCTTGGTGCCGGCCGGCAGCGCCTGGGCCTGCGGCAGATCGTCGTCGTCCTCTTGATCGGATTCTTTAACAAATGCTTTGTTCATGGCGGTTGCGCCGTTGGGCGCGGTCACAGTCGATAGCATGGCGGGCGTGGCGGACGGGCCGCCGCCCGGGTCAGAACCAGTCGTGCCAGACCGGCTTGAGGTCCGGCGGCAGCGCCGGCAGGCGGCCCAGGTCCATCCGGCTTTCCTTGGGGCTGTGGAAGTCCGAGCCGCGCGAGGCGAGAAAGCCGTAGCGGCGCGCCACGTCCGCGTAGTGGCGGGCCTCTTCGACCGTATGGCTGCCGGTGTTGACCTCGATGCCGACGCCGCCCAGTTGCAGGAACTCGTCGAACAGCGCGGCGAACTGCAGCGGCGTGTACTTGTAGCGGCCGGGATGCGCGATCACGGCGCGGCCGCCGGCCCCGCGTATCCAGCCCACGGCTTCGGCCAGCGTGGCCCATTGCATGGGCACGTGGCCGGGACGGTCGTCGCCCAGGTGTTTGTTGAACACGGTCTGCACGTCGGGGCAATAGCCGGCCTCGACCAGGTAGCGCGCGAAGTGCGTGCGGCTGATGAGTTCGGGATTGCCGGCAAACGGCAGCGCGCCTTCGTAGGCGCCCGGCATGCCCATCTCGGCCAGGCGTTCGCCGATGCGCTTGGCGCGTTCGGCGCGGCCGGCGCGGGTCTTGCGCAGGCCTTCGATCAGCGTCTGGTCGGCCGGATCGAAGCGCAGCCCGACGATGTGCACCGTCAGGCCGGCCCAGGTGACCGAGATCTCGACGCCGGTGGCGAATTCCATGTCCAGTTCGCGCGCCGCGGCGGCGGCTTCGGCCAGGCCGCCGACCTCGTCGTGGTCGGTCAGGGCCCAGACGTCCACGCCATTGGCATGCGCGCGCTGCGCCACGTCGCGCGGCGCGAGCGCGCCGTCCGAGACGGTGGAATGGCAATGCAGGTCGATATTCAGGGTGCGCGCGTTCATGGGGCTATTGTAGAGAAGCCCCGCCAGCGTGGATAGCGCCGTGTCCGTCCCTGGTTTGGCAGGGCGCTAACCCAGCAGGAACGCGGCCACCGGCTCGACCTGCTCGTCGGCCATCAGCGTGGGCGCGTGGCCCACGCCGGCCACTTCGTGCGCCCGCGCGCGCGGATTGCGCGCCAGCATTTCTTCGACCGTGGCGCGGGTCAGCAGATCCGATTGCTCGCCGCGCACGATGAGGATGGGGCAGGCCACGGTGTCATAGGCGCGCCACAGGATCTGCTCGCCGGCGGCCAGTTCCTGCGGCGTCTGCGCGGCCAGGGCCTGGGCCAGCGCCAGGTCGTAGTGCTTGACCCATTTGCCGCCCTGTTCGGGGTACAGATAGCGTCCCAGCTCGGCCCATTGCGCGTCGGTATGCGGGCCGAACGTCGTGGAGTTGGCGCGCATGGCGGCCACGGCCGCGTCGAACGACTCGAATTCGGCCGGCTCGCCCACATACTGGCCGATGCGCGCCAGCGCGCCGGTCTCCAGCCGCGGGCCGACGTCGTTGAGCACCAGCTTGTCCAGCCGCACGCCTTCGGACGGCGGCAGCATGCCCGCATGCGGGCGCATCGCCAGCATGGCCTGCGCGTATACCGCGGCGCCCGACAGCGCCAGGCCGATCAGCCCGCCCATGGAGGTGCCCAGCCAGGCCAGGCGCGCCGGGCGCAGGCGGGCCAGCAGGGTCACCATGTCGGAGACGTACTGCGGCACGGTGTAGAAAGCGGGATTGGCGAGCCAGTCCGAACGCCCCCGGCCCACCACGTCCGGGCAGACCACCCGGTAACGGTGGGCCAGGCGGCGGGCCAGCGTGTCGAAATCCCGGCCGCTGCGGGTCAGGCCGTGCACGCAGACCAGCACCTCGTCGTTGGCCGGATCGCCCCATTCCCAGTAGGCCATGCGATGCAGCCCGGCCGGGCTGGCGCAGGTGACGAATTCCAAACGGGGTTCCAGGCGGGCGTCCTGCATCGATGCACTCCACGAGTCTGCGCGCGCCGACACGGCGCGCCAGGCGGGTATCTTATAGGATGGCGTCGAACTCGGACCGCGGCCCTGGACTATCGGAGCGCGCATCGCTACGATCACGCCATCCGGATCGACGCCCCGACCGCCGGGCGGAAGGTGAATTAGCCTATCGGCGCGATCCAACATTTAAATTGGAGTTGCCCGCCGTTTCGCGCCAAAGTACGCAGCCTCGAGCATTGCCAGATCAGTCTTCCCAAATTGATATGGAGTCCGTATGCAGCAAAGCAGTCCCACCTCCCCGCTGACCACCGACGAGCAGGCCGTCAGCCTCCCCCCTCCCCAAGCCCCCAAAGTGTTGCAGGACGTCCTGGCCCGCGCCGACGTCCAGATCAACGGTACGCGCCCCTGGGACATCCGCGTCCACGACAAGCACATGTACGACCGCGTGTTCGCAAGCTGGTCGCTGGGCCTGGGCGAGTCCTACATGGACGGCGAATGGGACTGCGACCAGCTCGACGAGCTCTTCACCCGCCTGCTGCGCGCCGACGTGGGATCGGCGGCGCTGGGCCTGGCGCGCCTCAAGCTGATCGCCGAACATCTGCGCCACAAGCTCTTCAACCTGCAGTCCAAGAGCCGCGCGTTCGAGGTCGGCAAACAGCACTACGACGCCGGCAACGACGTGTTCGAAGCCATGCTGGACAGCCGCATGATCTATTCCTGCGCCTACTGGGAACATGCCGAGACCCTGGAACAGGCCCAGGAAGCCAAGCTGGACATGATCTGCCGCAAGCTGCAGCTCAAGCCGGGCGAAACCCTGCTCGACATCGGCTGCGGCTGGGGCGGGCTGGCCAAGTTCGCGGCCGAGCGCTACGGCGTCAAGGTCACCGGCGTGACCGTCTCCAAGGAACAGCTGGCGCTGGCGCAGCAGCGCGTGCAGGGCCTGCCGGTGCAACTGCTGCTGCAGGACTACCGCGACCTGCAAGGCAGCTTCGACAAGGTCGTGTCGGTCGGCATGTTCGAGCACGTCGGCCCCAAAAACTACGACACCTACTTCACCCACGTGCAGCGCCTGATGGCGCCTGGCGGCATCTTCCTGCTGCACACCATCGGCATCGCCGCCACCAGCCAGAGCACCGATCCCTGGATCGACCGCTACGTCTTCCCCAACGGCAAGCTGCCCTCGGCGCGCGAAATCGCCACGGCGGTGGAAGGCCGTTTCATCATCGAGGACTGGCACAACTTCGGCGCCGACTACGACCGCACGCTGATGGCCTGGTGGGAGAACTTCGAACGCGCCTGGCCCACGCTGGAAGCGCGCTACGGCAAACGCTTCTACCGCATGTGGAAGTACTACCTGATGTGCTGCGCGGGCTTTTTCCGCTCGCGCGAGGGCCAGCTCTGGCAAGTGATGCTGACCCACCCGCAGCGCCAGGACATGTACCGCTCGCTGCGCTGACCTTCGCTACGCGGCCTGCCCCGCGTCCGCGCGGATCAGGTCCGCCGCGCGCTCGGCGATCATGATGGTCGGCGAATTGGTGTTGCCCGACGTGATCAGCGGCATCACCGACGCGTCCGCAATGCGCAGCCCCTCCAGCCCATGCACGCGCAGCCGCGCGTCGACCACCGCGCCGGCGTCGGCGTCGCGGCCCATGGCGCAGGTGCCCACCGGATGGAAAATCGTGGTGCCGATCTTGCCTGCCGCTTCGCGCAGCTGGGCTTCGTTCTCGTACGCCGGTCCCGGCAGCCATTCCTGCGGACGGTAGCGCTGCAACGCCGGCGCCGCGGCGATCCGGCGCACCAGGCGGATGGAATCCGCCGCCACCCGCAGGTCTTCCTCGGTGCTCAGGTAGTTGGGCGCGATCACCGGCGCCAGGCCCGCGCCTTGCGGACCCTGCGCATGCACGCTGCCGCGCGAGGTGGGCCGCAGGTTGCAGACGCTGGCGGTGAAAGCGTCGAATCCGTGTAGCGGCTCGCCGAAGGCGCCCAAAGACAGGGGCTGCACGTGGAACTCGACATTGGCGCGGGCCTGGCCCGGGTCCGATTTGGCGAAGGCGCCCAGCTGCGACGGCGCCATGCTCATCGGGCCGCTGCGGTTGACCAGGTATTCCAGGCCGATGCCCGCCCTGCCCCACCAGGTGGAGGCGATGCGGTTCAAGGTCTTGACGCCGTCGACCTTGAGGATGACGCGCAGTTGCAGATGGTCCTGCAGGTTTTCGCCCACCCCGGGCAGGGCGTGGCGCAGCGCGATGCCGCTTTCGCGCAGCCGCGCCGGCTCGCCCACGCCCGAGAATTCGAGCAGCTGCGGCGTGTTGATGGCGCCGGCCGCCAGCACCACTTCGCGGCGCGCGCGCACCGTCGCGCCGGCCTCGCCGCGCTTGAGCTGCACGCCCACGCAGCGCTTGCCTTCGAACACCAGCTGCTCGACCAGCGCGCCGGTTTCCACCCGCAGGTTCGGGCGCTGGCGCACCGGCCGCAGAAAGGCCTTGGCCGTGTTCCAGCGCCAGCCGCGGCGCTGGTTCACTTCGAAGTAGCCGCTGCCGAAATTGTCGCCGCGGTTGAAGTCCGCCACGCGTGGGATGCCTTCCTGCTCCGCCGCCTCGGCGAAAGCCTCCAGGATGTCCCAGCGCAGCCGCTGCGGCTCCACCCGCCATTCGCCGCCCGCGCCGTGGAACTCGTCTGCGCCGCGGTGGTGGTCTTCGCTGCGCTTGAAGACCGGCAGCACCTGGTCCCAGCTCCAGGCCGGATCGCCCGACAGCGCGGCCCAGTTTTCGTAGTCCTCGCGCTGGCCGCGCATGTAGATCATGCCGTTGATCGACGAGCAGCCGCCCAGCACGCGGCCGCGCGGGTAGATCAGCGCACGGCCGCCCAGGCCGGGCTCGGCCACGGTGCGGTACATCCAGTCGGTGCGCGGATTGCCGATGCAATGCAGATAGCCCACCGGGATGTGGATCCAGTGGTAGTTGTCGCGCCCGCCGGCCTCCAGCAGCAGCACCTGCACGGACGGATCGCGGCTGAGCCGGTTGGCCAGCACGCAGCCGGCCGAACCCGCGCCCACGATGATGTAGTCGTATGTCTCCATAAGCGCTTCTTATTTTCATGCCCGGGCGGATGCCGGACTTTGCCATGACTCTGGCGCAGTGCTGCGCGCCTGTCCAATGAATTGTTGAAAAACGCTTTATAAGCGTCTTTAATAAAGCTCGACTTCCCCGCCCCCATCCAGCCATGGATCTCAAGCATATCCGCAGCTTCGCCGCCGTGGCCCGCGCCGGCAACCTGACGCGCGCGGCCGAGCAGCTGCACCTGACCCAGCCCGCGCTCAGCCTGCAGCTCAAGAATTTCCAGGAATCGCTGGACCTTGCGCTGTTCGCGCGCACCGCCCAGGGGCTGGCGCCGAACGCCGACGGCCGCGCGCTGCTGCCGGCGGCGCAGCGGGTGCTGGACGCGCTGGACGATTTCGAGCGCGCCATCGGCGCGCTGCGCGACACCGTGCAGGGCGAGCTGCGGATCGGCACCATCCTGGACCCGGAATTCCTGCGGCTGGGCGCCACGCTGCAGCACCTGGTCGAGCACTATCCCAAGATCCGTCCCACGCTGCGCCACGGCATGTCCGGTTCGGTGGGCAGGCTGGTTCGCGCGGGCGAGCTGGACGTGGGTTTCTTCCTGGGCGCGCCGGGCGACGCGGCCGCGGGGCTGGAGGCGCTGCCGCTGGCTTCGTTCACGTATAGCGTGGTCGCGCCCAAGGGCTGGGGCGCGCAGGTGGCCGGCCGCGGCTGGGCCGAGATCGCCGCGCTTCCATGGATCTGGACGCCCCCGGATTCCGTGCACCACCGCCTGCTGGCCGCGCAGTTCGAAGCCCTGGGCATCGCGCCCAACGCGGTGGCCGAGGTCGACCAGGAAGCCTCGATGCTGGACTTGGTGCGTTCGGGCGTCGGCCTGTCGCTGGCCCGCGATTCCATCGCGCTGCGCGAATCCCAGGCCAACGGCGTGCTGCTGATCAAGGGCCTGTCGATCCAGGCAGAACTGTCCTTCATCACCCAGGCCTCGCGGCGCGCCGACCCCTTGGTGGACGCCGCCTTCGCCGCCGTGCGCGCCGCCTTCGGCTGACGGCGCGCCCCGCGCCAAACAGGTGCGGCGCGCACAACACTATGCACCGCAATGAAGCAGCCCGCCGCACACGCGGACGCGCCGGCCGCGCGCGCCCCCGCGCGCGCCGGCTGGCATGGACTTTGCTTTGAATCCTGGCAGGCGGGCCGCAAGCCCGCCGCACACGACAATTCGAGCAACACCGGCAAAGGCGCCCTCGACCGCAAGGTCCAGGGCGCTTTTCGTCTTTTCGGAACCGGGGATTTCCCATGAACGTATCGGCAGCAAGCGATTCCCTGCAAACCCTCGTCATCGTCGGCAACGGCATGGTGGGCCACCACTGCGTCGAACAGCTGATCGCGCTGGGCGCGCTGGAACGCTACCGCATCCACGTCTTCGGCGACGAGCCGCGCCGCGCCTACGACCGCGTGCACCTGTCCGAGTACCTGAACGGGCGCGACGCCGAATCGATGGCGCTGGGCGCGGCCGGGCTTTACGAACACCCGGGCGTCACGCTGCACCTGGGCACGCCGGTGCTGGAGATAGACCGGCGCCAGCGCGAGGTCGTCACCGCCGCGGGCCGCTATGCCTACGACAAGCTGGTGCTGGCCACCGGCTCCCATCCTTTCGTGCCGCCGATAGCCGGCGCCGAGGGCGCTTCGCGCCTGGTCTACCGCACGCTCGACGACCTGGACCAGATCCGCCAGGCCGCCGACGGCGCGCGCCGCGGCGTGGTGGTGGGCGGCGGACTGCTGGGCCTGGAGGCGGCCAACGCGCTGAAATCCCTGGGCCTGCAGGCGCACGTGGTCGAATTCGCGCCGCGCCTGATGCCGGTGCAGCTCGACGAGCAAGGCGGCGCGGCGCTGCGCGCCCGCATCGAGGCGCTGGGCGTAGGCGTGCACCTGTCGCGCGCCACGCAGGACATCCGGCCCGGCACGCAGTACCGCTACCGCATGCGTTTCGCCGAAGGCCCGCCGCTGGAGACCGACCTGATCGTGTTCTCCGCCGGCATCCGGCCGCAGGTCACGCTGGCGCGCAAGGCCGGGCTCACGCTGGCCGAGCGCGGCGGGATCGCGATCGACGACTTCTGCCGCAGCAGCGACGAACACATCTACGCCATCGGCGAATGCGCGGCCTGGAACGGCAGCGTGTACGGCCTGGTGGCGCCCGGCTACCAGATGGCGCGCACGGTGGCCGCGGCGCTCTGTGGGGAAGCCGG
>Ga0182742_1000959_pt1 | contig 40180 bp, 42 predicted proteins | sample eDN5th37CBELigMG_FD_128880 | JGI IMG/M metagenome (GOLD analysis project Ga0182742, IMG submission 128880) | Enriched Miracle-Growth compost microbial communities from Emeryville, California, USA - eDNA 5th pass 37_C BE-Lig MG (version 2)... ... | reverse complement strand
GGCCGTGTTGTTGGTGGCCGTCGGCGGCGTGGTGGCCTGGCGCTGCTGGGTCACGTTGGTGGACTGACGGCCGAAGCTCCCGCCGCCGCCGGCACGGCGGGCTTCGGCGTCGAACGACGCCGTCACCAGCGCCGCGCCTGAAACGGCGATGAGCGCCGCCGCGACAAACCGCGAAAGACAGAATTTGGACATGGACATTGCTCCTCGTACTCGCGCCCCCCGCCGCCCCGAGCAGCAGGAATCTCCGCCGGTTGCGGAGCTTGGGTCACGACTTTTCTTACAACAATCTGAATACCGTAAGAATAACGGACAAGACGCCGCCCTACAAGTTCCGCAAACCGGGCGGAAATCGCTGGGCGGCAGGGGGAGATCAGCCCAGCCGCACGCCTTCGTGCAAGGCGGCGATGCCGGCCGTCAGGTTGAAGTACTGCACCCGTTCCAGGCCGGCCGTGCGCAGCATGTCGGCCAGGGTTTCCTGGTCGGGATGCATGCGGATCGATTCGGCCAGGTAGCGGTAGCTGGCCTCGTCCTTGGCGATGGTCTTGCCCAGCCAGGGCAGCACATTGAAGGAATACCAGTCGTAGGCCGGCGCCAGCGGCTTGGCGATGCGGGAGAATTCCAGCACCAGCAGCTTGCCGCCCGGCTTGAGCACCCGGGTCATTTCGGCCAGGGCGCGGTCCTTGTGGGTCATGTTGCGCAGGCCGAAGGCCACGCTGACGCGGTCGAAATAGCCCGAGGGAAACGGCAGGCGCTCGGCGTCGCACACGGCCGCGGGCACCAGCAGGCCGGCGTCGGTCAGGCGGTCGCGGCCCACCCGCAGCATGGAATCGTTGATGTCGGTGAGCCAGACCTCGCCCGTGGGGCCGGCGCGTTTGGCGAAGGCCTTGGCCAGGTCGCCGGTGCCGCCGGCGATGTCCAGCACCTTCATGCCGGGCCGGATGGCGGCGCGGCCGATGGTGAAGGCCTTCCAGACCCGGTGCAGGCCCGCCGACATGAAATCGTTCATGACGTCGTAGCGCTGGGCGACCGAATGGAAGACTTCGGCCACCTTGCGGGCTTTTTCGCTTTCCGGCACCGATTGGAAGCCGAAATGGGTGGAGGGCGAGGCGGAATCCGCGGAATGTTGCGATTCGGAGGGGTTTTGCATGGTGAATTCCCGATATATCGTCCAATGGTAGCCTATTGGCCCCCGATTCCGCCTTCCGGGCCGGCCGGATCGGCAGGCGGAATGGCTTCGGAATGGTCCGACAGCCGGCGCTCGTCACATACCTGAAATATTGCGGCCATACTATCGCAATGTTCGCGCCGCGCCGGCGCTCAGAAGTGTGCCCAATCCGCCATGTCCAGCACTATCCTCGTCGTCGAAGACGAACCCGCCATCCAGGAACTGATCGCCGTCAACCTGTCCTTCGCCGGTCACAAAGTGCTGCGTGCCTTCGACGCCGACCAGGCCCAGACGCTGATCCGCGCCGAACTCCCCGACCTGATCCTGCTCGACTGGATGCTGCCCGGCACCTCGGGCCTGGCCATGGCGCGCAAGCTGCGCAACGACGAGCGCACCCGCGCGGTGCCGGTCATCATGCTGACGGCCAAGGGTTCCGAGCAGGACAAGGTCGACGGCCTGGAAGCCGGCGCCGACGACTACATCACCAAGCCCTTCTCGCCCAAGGAGCTGATGGCCCGCATCAAGGCGGTGCTGCGCCGCCGCGCGCCCCAGCTCACCGACGACGTGATCGACGTGGGCGGCCTCAAGCTCGACCCGGTCACCCACCGCCTCTCGGGCAACAGCCAGTCGCTGCAGATCGGCCCCACCGAATTCCGCCTGCTGCATTTCTTCATGACCCATCCCGAGCGCGTGTTCTCGCGCTCGCAACTGCTGGACCAGGTCTGGGGCGACCACGTGTTCGTGGAAGAACGCACGGTCGACGTGCACATCCGCCGCCTGCGCAAGGCGCTCGAACCCAGCGGGCACGACGCGCACGTGGAAACCGTGCGCGGCAGCGGCTACCGGTTTACTGCCCAGCTTCCGACGCGGTAAAACTCCCGCACGATGATCTGGCTGCGCACCCTTTTCCTGATCGCCCTGTGGGCGATCGCGGCGTTTATCGCCCAATGGCTTATCGGCAACCCGGCGGGCTGGATTCTGTTCAGCGCGGCGCTGTGCGCCATGCTGGTCTGGCGCAGCTGGCGCCTGCACCTGGTTTCGCGCTGGGCCAACAACCCCGACTCCGCCCCGCCCGCCTCGGTCGGCCCGTGGGACGACATCCTCGCGCCGCTGTACCGCTACACCCGGGCCCGCGCCCGCGAGCTGGCCGAAACCCGCAACACCATGCACGGCATGCTGGCCGCGGCCCAGGCGCTGCCCGACGGCGCGGTCACGCTCAATGAAGATTTCCAGATCGACTGGTGCAACCGCATGGCGCGCCAGCACCTGGGCCTGCGCCTGCCGGCCGACCGCGGCCACAATCTGCTGAACCTGCTGCGCGCGCCCGAATTCGTCGAATACGCGCACCGCGCCTCGTGGCCCGATCCCATCCTGGTGCGCCTGGGCCAGAACGGCCAGGAGCGGCTGATGATGATGCAGCTCACGGCCTACGCCAGCAACCAGCGCCTGCTGATCACCCGCGACGTCACCCAGATCGAGCGCCTGGAAACCACGCGCCGCGATTTCGTGGCCAACGTCTCGCACGAACTGCGCACGCCGCTGACGGTGCTGGCGGGCTTTCTCGAAACGCTGCGCGACCTGCCCGCCGAGGCCCTGCCGGCCGAACAGCGCGAGCAGTACGTCGACATGATGCACGAGCAGGCCCAGCGCATGCAGGCCATCGTCGAAGACCTGCTGACCCTGTCCACGCTGGAATCCTCGCCCGGCACCGAGCCGCGCGCGGTCAATATCGGCACCCTGCTGCAGAAGGCGCGCCAGCAGATCGAGGCCCTATCCGGCGGACGCCACGTGCTGCAATGGCACGTGGACGAAACGCTGGACGTGCTGGGCGCGGAAACCGAGCTGGCCTCGGCCCTGTCCAACCTGCTGACCAACGCCGTGCGCTACACGCCGGACGGCGGCGCCATCACCGTGCGCTGGGAACGCGAAGAAGACGGCGGCGCGCGCTACAGCGTGCAGGACACCGGCATCGGCATTCCGGCGCGCCATCTGCCGCGCCTGACCGAGCGCTTCTACCGCGTGGACCGCGGCCGTTCGCGCGCCGTCGGCGGCACCGGCCTGGGCCTGGCGATCACCAAGCACATCGCCATGCGCCACGACGCCGAACTGCTGATCAGCAGCGAACAGGGCAAGGGCAGCGTGTTCGCGCTGCGCTTCCCGCCGGACCGCGTGGCCGTCGAAGCCTGACCGCTACGCCGACTGCGCCTGGCCGGCCTCGCCGGTGGTACATTTCGGGCCATGCGCATCCTGGTCATCGAAGACGAAACCAAACTGGCCGACTACCTCAAGAAGGGGCTGTCGGAGCAAAGCCACGTCGTGGACCTGGCCCGCGACGGCGTCAACGGCCTGCACCTGGCGCTGGAAGGCGCCTACGACCTGATCGTGCTGGACGTGATGCTGCCCGGCGTGGACGGCTTCGGCATCCTGGCCGCCGTGCGCGCCCAGAAGGACACCCCCATCCTGATGCTGACGGCGCGCGACGCGGTCGAGGACCGGGTCCGCGGCCTCGAAGGCGGCGCCGACGATTACCTGATCAAGCCCTTCGCCTTCTCCGAACTGCTGGCGCGCGTGCAGGCGCTGCTGCGCCGCGGCCGCTCGCAGGAACCCACCGTGCTGCGCCTGGCCGACCTGGAACTGGATCTGGCCCGGCGCCGCGCCCAGCGCGCCGGACGGCGGCTGGACCTGACGGCCAAGGAATTCAGCCTGCTGGCGCTGCTGATGCGCCGCCAGGGCCAGGTGCTGTCGCGCACCACGCTGGCCGAACAGGTCTGGGACATGAACTTCGACAGCGACACCAACGTCATCGACGTGGCGGTGCGGCGGCTGCGCGGCAAACTGGACGATCCCTACGACACCAAACTGCTGCACACGGTGCGCGGCATGGGCTACGTGCTGGAATCGCGCCACGCATGAGGCCGCTGCGCATGCGCTCGATGCAGGCGCGCCTGACGCTGCTGCTGGGCGCCATCGCGCTGCTGGTCTCCAGCCTGGCCGGCGCCACGCTGTTCTGGGCGCTCAAGCGCGAAGTCGAACGCCAGGAGATCACCGAAGTCAGCGGCAAGCTGGAGCTGATCAACCATCTGATCGACATGCAGAACAGCGCCAGCGGCCTGTCCGACCTGGCCGCCGCCTTCGACGAAATGCGCGCGGGCCAGGGCCAGCTGGGCATCTGGATCATGGAGGCCGGCGGCAAGGTGGTCTATGGCGGCGCCGCGCCGCAGACGCTGGAGACGCGGCCCGACGGGCAGGTGGTGCTGCAGGCCCCGGATGGCGGACGCATGCGCGGCCTGCGCGTGGACATCAACGACCGCATCCTGCCCGGCGCGCAGCTGACCGTGGCCGTCAGCACGCGCACCAGCGCGCAGTTCCTGTACGCCTACGGCACCGCGCTGGTGCTGATCTGCGCGCTGTGGGTGGGCGCCACCGTGGTGCTGGCGGCCTGGGCCGTGCGCCGCAGCATGGCGCCGGCGCGCCGGCTGTCCGAACAGGCGGCCCGCATCCAGCCCGACAACCTGTCGCGCCGCCTGCCGCTGAAAGACACCGACCGCGAACTGCACGAGCTGGTGCGCTCCTTCAACCGCACCCTGGAACGGCTGCAGGAGGCCTACCAGCAGATGGAAGGTTTCAACGCCGACGTGGCGCACGAGCTGCGCACGCCGCTGGCCACGCTCATCAACGGCACGCAGGTCATGCTGTCCTCGCCGCGCGAGGCGGGCGAGCTGCGCGACGCGCTGGAATCCAACCTGGAAGAACTGGAAGACCTGAAGACCCTGGTCAACGACATGCTGTTCCTGGCGCGCGCCGACCGCGGCGAGCGCGCGGCCGACCTGGCGCCGGTGTCGCTGGCCGCCGAAGCGCGGCGCGTGGCGGAATACTACGAAGCGATGCTGGAAGCGCACGGCGTGCACCTGCGCTGCGCCGGCGACGCCATCGTCGCCGCCAACCCGGGGCTGGTGCGGCGGGCTCTGGCCAATCTGATCTCCAACGCCATCAAGGCCTGCCCGGCCGGCGGCGAAATCGTGCTGGCGTGCTCGGTGTCGGCGGCCGGCGCGCGGGTCGAGGTGCGCAACCCCGGCCCGGCCATCCCCGCCGCCGACCTGCCGCGCATCTTCGACCGCTTCTTCCGCTCCGGGCAGTCGCGCGCGCCGCGCAGCGAAGGCCACGGGCTGGGCCTGGCGATCGTGCGCGCCATCGCCCGCATGCACGGCGGCGAAGTGGACGCCGCCTCGGACGAGCGCGGCACCGTCATCGGCATCACGCTGCGCGGCCCCGTGGGGCATGCCGCGGCCAACATTACAAAAATGTAATCAAGGCGACAGAGTCGGGTCACCGCCGTTTTCCTACAGTGCCATCACCGTCCCCACTACCAAGGATACGCGTGAAAGGCACTCTGCTCCGTACTCACCGGGCCGCCGTCCTGGCCCTGACCCTGACCCTCAGCGCGGGCGCCGCATATGCCGCCGGCGGCCACGGCGGCCATGCCATGCCGGCCGCCTCCGCCCCCATCGGCAAGCCGGGCGATCCGGCCAAGGTCACCCGCAGCATCGACGTGGACATGTCCGACGCCATGCGCTTCACGCCGGCCCGCATCGAGGTCAAGGCCGGCGAGACCGTGCGCCTGAACGTGCGCAACTCCGGCCGCATCCGCCATGAGCTGGTGCTGGGCTCCGACGCCGACCTGAAGGCGCACTACGACATGATGATGAAAGACCCCGGCATGCGCCACGAAGAGGCCAACGCCGTGTCGCTGGAAGGCGGCAAGAGCGGCCAGATCGTGTGGCGCTTCGACAAAGCCGGCACGGTGTCTTTCGGCTGCCTGGAGCCCGGCCACTACAGTGCCGGCATGAAGGGCGCGGTGTCGGTGCTGTAAGCCATGACGAATTCGCATCCTTTTTCCCGCCGCCGTTTCGTCCAGGGCCTGGCCGGCGGCGGCGCGCTGGCCGCGCTGGGCAACTGGCGCGCGGCGCTGGCCACCCCCGCCCCGGCGGCGGCCGCGGAGCTGCGCGGCACCGAGTTCCACCTGGAGATCGGCGAAACCCCGGTCAACTTCACCGGCGCGGCGCGCGTCGGCACCACCGTCAACGGCCAGGTGCCGGCGCCGCTGCTGCGCTGGCGCGAAGGCGACACGGTGACCCTGCACGTCACCAACCGCCTGCGCGAACAGACCTCGATCCACTGGCATGGCATATTGCTGCCCACCGAAATGGACGGCGTGCCCGGCCTGAGCTTTCCCGGCATCGACCCCGGCCAGACCTTCACCTACCGCTTCCAGGTGCGCCAGAGCGGCACATACTGGTATCACAGCCACTCCGGCTTCCAGGAGCAGACCGGCCTGTACGGCGCCATCGTGATCGATCCGCGCCGGCCCGATCCGATCGCCTCCGACCGCGACTACACGGTGCTGCTGTCGGACTGGACGGATGAAGATCCGATGCGGCTGTTCAACAAGCTGAAGATCATGCCGGACTACTACAACCGCATCCAGCCCAGCGTCGAAAGCCTGCGCGCCGAGGCCCGCGACAAGGGCTGGGGCCCGGCGCTGTCGGAGCGGCTGATGTGGGAGCAGATGCGCATGAATCCGTCGGACCTGGCCGACGTGTCCGGCGCCACCTACACCTTCCTGACCAACGGCGTGACGCCGGCCGGCAACTGGACCGGCCTGTTCAAGCCGGGCGAGCGCATCCGCCTGCGCTTCATCAACGGTTCGGCGATGACGTACTTCGACGTCCGCATCCCGGGGCTGAAGATGACGGTGGTCGCGGCCGACGGCCAGGACGTGCGGCCGGTGGACGTGGACGAGTTCCGCATCGGCGTGGCCGAAACCTACGACGTCATCGTCGAGCCGCAGGACGAACGTGCCTACACCATCTTCTCGCAGGCCATGGACCGTTCGGGCTACGCGCGCGCCACGCTGGCGCCGCGCGCCGGCATGCAGGCCGAGATTCCGGAGCTGGACCGGGTGCAGCTGCTGGGCATGATGGACATGGGCATGGCGCACGACATGGGCGGCGGCGGCCACGACATGGGCGGCGGCGGCAGCGCGGGCGGCCACGGCGCGATGCCGGGCATGGACCACAGCGGCCACGGTTCCGGCGCCGGCCAGGGCGGCATGGTCGAGGTCAAGCACCCCTATCCCACCGAGCGCGGCGTCAGCAACTCGATGCTGCCCGACGTGGTCTCGACCCGTCTGGACGATCCCGGCGTGGGCCTGCGCGACAACGGCCGGCGCGTGCTGACCTACGCCGACCTGCGCTCCATGCGCGAGCCGCCGGACAACCGGCCGCCGTCGCGCGAGATCGAGCTGCACCTGACCGGCACCATGGAACGCTACATGTGGTCGTTCAACGGCGTGAAGTACACGGACGCCAAGCCCATCGTGCTGCGCTACGGCGAGCGCGTGCGCTTCGTGCTGGTCAACGACACGATGATGACGCACCCCATCCACCTGCACGGGCTGTGGAGCGACCTGGAATCGCCCGACGGCGCTTTCCAGGTGCGCAAGCACACCATTTCCCTCAACCCGGCGCAGCGGCTGAGCTACCGCGTCAGCGCCGATGCGCGCGGCAACTGGGCCTACCACTGCCACCTGCTGTATCACATGGAGGCCGGCATGTTCAGAGCGGTCGTGGTGGAGTAAACGACGATGAAACCGATGAATCGCCACACTCGCGGCCTGCGCGCCTGCGCGCTGGCCGCAGCGCTTGCCGCCCCCGCGGCATGGGCCCAGCCCGCCGCGATGGATCACGGCTCCATGCCCGGCATGGATCACGGCTCGATGAACCACGGCAGCGCGCCCGCGCCGATGGACCACGGTTCCATGCCCGGCATGGACCACGGTTCGATGAGCGACGCCCCGGCCGCGCCGCCGGTCGGCAGCCTGCCTTCCAGCGACGGCGCCGGCGAGCGCGGCTACGACAGCTACGGCATCCATGCGCACATGATGGACAGCACCGCGACATGGCAGGTCCTGTTCGACAAGTTCGGCGTGTCCCGCAACCGCGACGGCGAGTACGCCCGGGAATGGGACGGACGCTTCTGGTTCGGCTCGGCCACCGACCGCCTGCTCGTCAAGAGCGAGGGCGAGGCCGAGAACGGCGGCGGATCGAGCGGCAAGGTCGAGGCCTTCTGGAGCCATGCCGTCTCGCCCTTCTGGGACCTGCAGCTGGGCGCGCGCCGCGACATCGGCACGGGCCCCAAGCGCAACTGGGCCGCCATCGGCATCGAGGGCCTGCTGCCCTACAACATCGAACTGGACGCCACCGGCTACGTGGGCTCGTCCGGCCGCACCGCTTTGGCGCTCAAGGCCGAATACGACCTGCTGCTGACGCAGCGCCTGATCTTCACGCCGGAGCTGGAAGCCAGCTTCTACGGCAAGGACGACCCGGACCGCGGCATCGGCTCGGGCCTGGCCGAAGGCGCGCTGTCGCTGCGGCTGCGCTACGAAATCACGCGCGAGTTCGCGCCCTATATTGGCGTATCCTTCGAACGTAAGTTCGGCCAGACCGCCAGCTACGCGTCCGAGGCCGGCGCCAGCCGGTCGCAGACCGCCGTCATCGCGGGCGTGCGGTTCTGGTTCTGAGCCCCATGTTCACATTTCCGTACGGAGCATCATGAACGTTTCCCGACTTGCGCGCCGCCTGGCGCTTGCCGCCGTCCTGAGCGTGCCCGCCTACGCCTACGCCGAGGCCCCCACCAAGGTAGAAGTGTGGAAGACCCCCACCTGCGGCTGTTGCGAAGACTGGGCCAAGCACATGCGCGACAACGGCTTCGAGGTGATCGCGCACGACGTGCAGGACACCGGCCCCATCCGCCGCAACGCCGGCATGGCCGACTACGGCTCCTGCCACACGGCCGCCGTGGGCGGCTACGCCATCGAAGGCCACGTGCCCGCCAGCGACGTGCGCCGGCTGCTGCTGGAAAAGCCCGAGGCGGCCGGCCTGGCCGCCCCGGGCATGCCGCTGGGCTCGCCCGGCATGGACGGCCCCGAGTACGGCGGACGCAAGACGCCGCACGACGTGCTGCTGGTCGACAAGCGCGGCGGCGCCCAGGTGTTCCAGGCCTACCGCTAGCGTCCTGGCCGGGGGGACGGGAGCAGCCACAACGTGCCTGTGGCTACTCCTTGCACCGCAGCAAAAATGCGCCACAATAGGTGAAACGCATTCGTTCCACCCCTACCCCCCAGGCAGTCATGGCACAAATCGTCCTGTTCGAGAACATCCATCCCAGCGCCCGCGCCGTCTTCGAGGCCGCCGGCTACACCGACATCGTCACGCATGCCGCGGCACTGCCGCCGGCGCAGCTGCGCGACGCCCTGCGCGGCGCGCAGGTGGCGGGGATCCGTTCTCGCACGCACCTGGACGCCGGCCTGCTGTCCGACAACCCCGACCTGCGCGTCGTGGGCTGCTTCTGCATCGGCACCAACCAGGTCGACCTGGACGCCGCCATGCAGCGCGGCGTGCCGGTGTTCAACGCGCCCTTCTCCAACACCCGCTCGGTCGCCGAGCTGGTGCTGGGCGAAGCCATCCTGCTGCTGCGCCGCATTCCCGAGAAAAACGCGCGCGTGCACCTGGGCCACTGGGACAAGAGCGCCGCCGGCGCCTTCGAGACCCGCGGCAAGACCCTGGGCATCGTGGGCTACGGCAACATCGGCTCGCAGATCAGCACGCTGGCCGAAAGCCTGGGCATGCGCGTCGTCTACCACGACGTCGAGGCCAAGCTGCCGCTGGGCAACGCCCGCCCCGCCGGCTCGCTCGACGAGCTGCTGGAGCAGTCCGACGTCGTCACGCTGCATGTGCCGGGCGGCAAGTCGACCGAAAAAATCATGAACGCGCAGACCATCGCGCGCATGCGGCGCGGCGCAATCCTGATCAACGCCTCGCGCGGCACGGTGGTCGACATCCAGGCCCTGCACGAGGCCCTGAAGTCCGGCCACCTGGCCGGCGCGGCGCTGGACGTGTTCCCCACCGAGCCCAAGGGTCCGGACGAACCGCTGGCCAGCCCGCTGATCGGCATGCCCAACGTCATCCTGACCCCGCACATCGGCGGCAGCACGCAGGAATCCCAGGAAAACATCGGCCGCGAAGTCGCCGAAAAACTGGTGCGCTTCCTGCAGGCGGGCACCACCAAGGGCGCGGTCAACTTCCCCGAACTGCCCTACCTGGAGCCGGCCGGCGGCACGCGCATCCTGCACGTGCACCGCAACGCCCCGGGCGCGCTCGGCACGCTCGACAACCTGATGGCGCAGCACGGCCTGAACATCGTCAGCCAGACCCTGCAGACCAAGGGCCAGATCGGCTACGTCATCACCGACGTCGACGGCCAGGTCGACGACATCGTGATGACGACGCTGCGCGATCATCCCATCACGGTGCGTTGCGACAGGTTGTGAAACGCGCGTAATCCGTCGGCCGGCGGCGCCTCGTTGGCGGCGCTCGCCAGGCACTCCGCCATCTTCTCGCGCACCCCGCCGGCTTCGAACGGCAGGCGGCCGATCAGGCCGATCTCGCGCCATAGCGGCGTCTCGCCCAGCGGCAGCAGCCGCAGGCCGGTCATGTCCAGCCGCCGCAGGCGCGGCAGAAGCGCCACGCCCAGGCCGTGGCGCACCATGTTGGCGATGGCGTCGACTTCGTCCAGCTCCACGGCGTCATGCACCGTGATGCGGTGCTTCTTCAGGAACACGTCCACGGCCCGGCCGCCGAACGAAGCCCGGTCGTAGCGGATGAAGGGCTGGCTCGCCAGCAGCTCGCGCCACGGCGCGTCCGGCAGGGCTGCGGGCACGGCCAGCATGACCGGCTCGCGCATCAGCGGCTGCCAGCCCAGCTCCGGCGGCAGGGCGAAGGGCGGGCGGATCAGCATGGCCATGGCCACCTCGCCCGCGTCCACCTGGCCCAGCAGCGCCAGCGACACGCCCGGCACCACCCGCACGCGCACGTCGGGATAGACGGCCCGAAACCGTCCCAGCGCGCGCACCAGCAGGTCCTGCTGCACCGAGGCGATGGCGCCGATGCGCAGCGATCCGCTGACGTGGCCGGCGCCGGCCGTGGTCACCATGCGCTCGGCCATGGCCACGAGCTCCTCGGCCTGCGGCAGCATCTCGCGGCCGTGGGCGTTGAGCGCCGCCGCCCGCGCGCTGCGCTCGAACAGCGTCACGCCCAGGTATTCCTCCAGGCGCTTGATCTGGGCGCTGACCGCCGACTGGGTCAGGCCCAGCTGCGCCCCCGCGCCGGTGAAAGTGCCGTCCCGGGCCACCGCGATAAAGGTCTTGAACTCTTTGATCACAATCAATTTTTTCGATGCTAAGGCACAAAAAATATCGTTTTTGGATCAAAAAAACAATCAATAAAATAGGCCCTGGCAATTCTTCCTCACCGCTTCCGGAGCCCCACATGACCGCTCAAACCCAACTGCCGCCGTTCCATCTGGCCTTCCCGGTCCGCGACCTGGCCGAAGCCCGCGCCTTCTATGGCGAAAAACTGGGCTGTCCCGAGGGCCGCAGCTCGCCCGAATGGGTCGATTTCAACTTCTACGGCCATCAGATCGTGGCCCACCTCGCGCCCGGCGAATGCGGCCACCATGCCACCAGCGCCGTAGACTCGCATAATGTGCCGGTACGCCATTTCGGCGCCGTGCTTTCCATGGAACAATGGGAAGCCATGGCCAAGCGCCTGACCGACGCGGGCACCGAATTCGTCATCGAGCCCTACATCCGCTTCAAGGGCGAGGTCGGCGAGCAGGCCACCATGTTCTTCCTGGACCCGTCGGGCAACGCGCTGGAGTTCAAGGCGTTCAAGAACATGGATTCGTTGTTCGCCAAGTAATCCGTTCCTACAGGTTTCGTGTCGTTGAACGTACTATCAGAACCCCCTTCTTCGGCCGAAACCGCCTGGCGCATCCTGCCCCAGGGCGACCGCTGCCTGATCGTTTCCTTCGGCGACCGCATCGATGCGTCGATCGGCCGCACCTGTCTGGCCGCGGCCGCCCGGCTGCGCGAGGCGCGGCTGCCCGGCGTGACCGACGTGGTGCCCTCCTTCGTCGCGGTGGCGGTGCATTACCGGCCTGACGCCCGGGGCAACCCCTTGTACGCCCAGCTGGCCGAGCGCATCGGCCAGTTGCTGGAGGCCGGCATAAGCGTCGACGCCTCGGGCGGGCGCGAAGTCGACATTCCCGTCTGCTACGGTGGCGAACACGGCCCCGACCTGGACGACGTGGCGCGCGCCGCCGGCCTCACGCCCGAAGACGTAATCGCGCTGCACAGCCAGCCGCGCAGCATGGTGTTCATGCTGGGGTTCGCGCCCGGCCACGCCTACCTGGGCGTGCACGACGAAAAACTGAACATTCCCCGCCGTCCCTCGCCGCGCACCGCCGTGCCGATGGGCGCGGTGGCGGTGGCCAACCGCCAGACCGTGATCTACCCGAACCGCCTGCCCGGCGGCTGGAACATCATCGGCGCCACGCCGCTGACCATGTTCGATCCGGCCCGCGAGCCGGCCGCCCTGCTGCAGCCCGGCGATTCCGTGCGCTTCGTGCCCATCGGCCCCGACGAGTTCGACCGCATCCGGGAGGCCGGACGATGAGCCTGACCGTCATCAAGCCCGGCATGCTGTCGAGCTTCCAGGACCGCGGCCGCGAGGGCTACCAGCACCAGGGCATTCCGGCCGCCGGCGCCATGGACGAGCGCGCCCACCGGCTGGCCAACGCGCTGGCCGGCAACGCCGGCGACCCGGCCACCCTGGAAATGACGCTGACCGGCCCGACCCTGCGGTTCGACGCGCCGGCCTGCTTCGCGCTGGCCGGCGCCGACCTGGGCGCCACGCTCAATGGCCGCGAACTGCCGGTGCACCGCCCGCTGGTCGCGCAGGCCGGCGACACGCTGGCCTTCGGCGCCCGCCCGGCCGTGGGCGTGCGCGGTTATCTGGCGGTGCATGGCGGCTTCGCGCTGGAGCCGATCATGGGCAGCGAAAGCACTTATCTGCGCAGCGGCTTCGGCGGCTTTCACGGCCGCGCGCTGGCCAGGGGCGACCAGCTGCCGCTGCGCAAGCCGCTGGACGGCGGACGCGACATGGACGCGTTGCAGGATGCGCTGTGGCAGCTGCGCGTGTACCTGCCGTCCGCGCTGGGCGCGCCGCGCCGCAGCGCCGTGCGCTTTTTGCCGGGCATGCACTGGCACGAGTTCTCGCAAGCGTCCCGCCGGGCCTTCGCCGAGGCCGAATTCCGCATCAGCCCGCAATCCGACCGCATGGGCTACCGGCTGCTGGGCCCCGCGCTGTCCATGAGCGAGCCGCGCCAGATGCTGTCGGAGGCCGCCTGCTTCGGCACCGTGCAGGTGCCCTCGGGCGGCGAGGCCATCATCCTCATGGCCGACCGCCAGACCACCGGCGGCTATCCCAAGATCGCGCAGATCGCCACGGTGGACCTGCCCATCCTGGCGCAGGCCGCGCCAGGGCAGACGCTGCGCTTCCAGCCCATCGAACTGGAGGCCGCGCAGCGCCTGGACGGCGAGCGCGAGCGCGCCTTCGCGCAATTGCAGGACACGCTGGCGCCGCTGCGCGCACTCCTCGCCTAGAAAGGAAACCGCTATGACCACCCGCATCGACATGAACTGCGACATGGGCGAAAGCTATGGCGCCTGGACCATGGGCAACGACGCGGCGGTGCTGCAATACGTCAGCTCCGCCAATATCGCCTGCGGCTTCCATGGCGGCGACCCGGCCACCATGCGCAAGACCGTGGCCGCCGCCCTCAAGCAGGGCGTGGCGCTGGGCGCGCATCCCAGCCTGCAGGACCTGGCGGGCTTCGGGCGCCGCGCCATGCAGATCAGCCCCGACGAGGCCTACGACATCGTGGTCTACCAGATCGGCGCGCTGGCCGGCGTGGCCGCCTCGCAAGGCGCGCGGCTGCATCACGTCAAGGCGCACGGCGCCCTCTACAACATGGCGGCCAAGGACGAACACCTGGCGCGAGCCATCTGCCAGGCGGTCAAGGACGTGGACGCCACGCTGATCCTGTACGGGCTGGCCGGCAGCAGGCTGATCGAGGCGGCCCGCGACATCGGCCTGGCGGCGGCCAGCGAGGTCTTCGCCGACCGCAGCTACCAGGACGACGGCTCGCTCACGCCGCGCACGCGCGCCGGCGCCATGATCGAGGACGTGGACCAGGCGGTGGCGCAGGTGGTGCGCATGGTGCGCGAAGGCAAGGTGCGCTCGGTCGGCGGCAAGGACGTGCCCGTGCAGGCCGACACCCTCTGTATCCACGGCGACCAGCCCAACGCCCTGGTGTTCGCCAGCGGCATCCGCCAGGCCCTGGAGGCGGCCGGCATCGAGGTGCGCACCCCGCCGCCGCGCCCTCAGGCGCGCGCGACTTCGCGGTAGGCCTCGATCACGGGCGACAGCACGTCGGCCAGGTAGCCGCGCGCCAGCCCGGTCATGCGTTCGACGTCGCGCCCGGCCATCGCGTCGATGATGGCGCGGGTGCAGGACGCAATGGCGCTGGAGGCCATTTCCCGCCGGGCCAGCAGGTAGCGCAGCGGCTCGACCTGTTCATACAGCTTGCTCAGCATGCCCGCCAGCGGCGTGTTGCCGGTGCTGCGGGCCGCGGCCAGGTAGAACTCGCAGGCCGCGGCGATGCAGGCGCGCACCTGGCCGCCGGCCTGGGCCTCGGCGATCGCGCCGTGGTGGCGGCGGAGTTCGGCCACCAGCGGCGACAGGTCCTCGGCCCCGGCCGCCTGGCGCAGGCTGTAGGCCTCCAGCTCGGCGCGCAGCAGGTACAGGTGGCGGATCTGGGTTTCGGTGTACAGCGTGACCCTGAAGCCCTTGCGCTGGACGTGGGTGACCAGGCCGCTGACCTCCAGCAGGCGCAGCGCCTCGCGGATCGGGCTGCGGCTGGTGCCGAAGCGTTGCTCGAGTTCCTGTTCCCGCAGCGGCTGGCCGGGACGGATGGTTCCGTCCACGATCAGTTCACGGATCTGTTCCTGCAGGAAATACGGAATCGTGGCGGGCGCTTTGACGTCCAATCGGCTCCCCTTTGCGGCTTGATGCCTGGTATGCGACGGGGGGGACGATACTAGAAGTTTCTTGAAACACAAATAAGAACTTGGTTGCGTTCGCGGCCGGCGTTCAATCCCAATCGTCGCGATAGACGAATTTCGGCATCTGCCAGTTGAACCGCAGCGCCAGCAGGCGCACCGCCAGGCCGGCGGCCAGCGCGATGGGCACGGCGGCGTTGGCCGACAGGCCCAGCGCCTGCCCGCCCAGGTACAGCCCGCCCGTCACCACCGACACGCTGGCGTAGAGCTCCTTGCGAAACAGCAGCGGCACCTCGTTGCACAGCACGTCGCGCAGCACCCCGCCGGCGCAGCCGGTGATCATGCCGCTGATGAGCACCACCGTGATCGGCAGCTGCATGAGCTGCGCCACCTGGCAGCCGATGACGGTGAACGCCACCAGGCCGAGGGCGTCGGCCAGCAGGAACAGGCTGCGCAGGCGCCGCATGACCGGCGCGATCAATGCCGTGACGATGGCCGCCCCGCCCGTCATCCACAGGTACTCGGGGTGGATCACCCAGGTCAGGGGGTAATGGCCCAGCAGCACGTCGCGCAGCGAGCCGCCGCCCAGCGCGGTCACGCAGGCGATGATGCACACGCCCATCCAGTCCATGTCGCGCCGGCCGGCGGACAGGGCCGCGGTCATGGCTTCGGCCACGATGGCGACGAGATACAGCGTATGCAGCAGGACGGGCGAGAGTTCGGAAAACATGGGGAGGACGAAAGGAGGACAGCCCACATTGTATTGAGCCGCCGCGCGGCGGGCCGCCATTGCCTGGATGTGCGCCATCCCTTACGCTGGAAGATGCGTTGATATCGGTCAAACCCCGCCCCGCCTAGCAACGGGACAATGGGGATGTGCCCGCAAGGGCAGTAACGGCAGGGACGCACGGACGCGGGTACCGTCGGCCCGGCCACACCCGGGAGAGAAGATAATGACACAGCAAATCGGCCCCATCCTGCTGGCAACCGACCTGAGCGCCCGTGGCGACCGCGCCCTGGACCGCGCGTTGCAGCTGGCCAAGGAACTCGGCACCAAGCTCATCGTCCTGCACGTCATGGAGTCGCATGCGACGTCCGCGCGCCTGACCACGCCCGTGTGGCGCCGCCACACGTCGGACCACAAGGCCCTGGCCGAGCGCGAGCTGGCCGAAGACCTGGCGGCCGCCGAAGTGCCGACCGAAGTGGTGGTGACCAACGGCGATCCGCTGGCGCGCATCATGGAAACCGCCGACAGCTACGGCTGTTCGCTGATCGTCACCGGCATCGCGCGCGACGAAACCCTGGGCCGGCTGCTGCTGGGAACCACCGTCGAAAAGCTGGCCCGCCAGGCGCGCCACCCGGTGCTGGTGGTCAAGACCCGCCCGCGCCGCCCCTACCGCGACGTGCTGGTGGCCACCGACTTCTCCGACGGCTCGCGCCAGGCCCTGCGCGCCGCGCTGCAGCTGGTGCCCAACGCCGACCTGACGCTGTTCCACGCCTACGACGTGCCATTCCAGGGCAAGAACGTGCCCGACGAGACCGTCACGCGCAACTTCTACAAGGCCGCCGAGCAGAGCGCGCGCGAATTCACCGCCGCCACGCCCGAACTGGCCGGCGTCGCCGCGCCCAAGGTGGTGCTGGAATGCGGCCAGCCGGAGACCGTGCTGTCGGAATACTCGTTCAACCACCGCTCCGACCTGGTGGTCACGGGCACCCACGGCCGCACCGGCATCCTGCGCACCGCGATCGGCAGCGTGGCCGAACGGCTGCTCGAATCGCTGCCCAGCGACGTGCTGATCGTCAGGCTGACGGGCGCGGAATAAGCGGAAAACGGGCACGGCGCGGCAATCCCGCGCCGTGCGCATCGCCCGGTCACGCCCCGTTCTTCTCCATCGTCTCTATCGTCTCGCGCAGCATGTGCAGCAGCACCAGGCCGGGCAAGGCGATCAGCACCGTCAGCAGGAAGAAGCCGGGCCAGCCCAGGCTGTCGACCAGGGGCGGCGTAAGGGGGCCGGCCAGGTAGGTGCGGCCCACCGCCGACAGCGCCGACAGCAGGGCGAACTGGGTCGCCGAAAAGCGCTGGCGGCACAGCGCCATCAGCAGGCCGACGAAGGACGCCGTGCCCAGGCCGCCGCACAGGTTCTCTATGCCCACCGCCGTGGCCATGAGCCAGATGCTTTTGGGGCTGACGGCGATCATCCAGTACGCCAGGTTCGACACCGCCTGCAGCAGCCCGAAGGCCATCAGCGAGCGGTACAGGCCCCAGCGCGACATGAGCGAACCGCCGGCCAGCGCGCCGACGATGGTGGCGGCCAGCCCCAGCACCTTGTTCACGGTGCCCACCTCGGTCGGGCTGAAGCCCGCGCCGCGGATCAGGAAGGTGGTGGACAGCGCGCCGGCGAACGCATCGCCCAGCTTGTACAGCACGATCAGCAGCAGCACCGCCAGCGCCCCGCGGCGCGTGAAGAATTCGCGCAGCGGCTCGCCCACCGCCTCGCGCAGGCTGCGCGGCGCGGTGGCGACGTGTTCGGGCTCGGGCGCCCACAGCGTGGCCAGCGCGCACAGCAGCATCAGCCCGCCCATCAGCATGTAGGTGTAGCCCCAGCCTATCCACTGGTCGGCCAGGATCAGCGCCAGCCCGCCCGACACGATCATGGCCAGCCGGTAGCCCATGACCTTGATGGCCGCGCCCGCGCCGCGCTCTTCCTTGCGCAGCACGTCGGTGCAATAGGCGTCGAAAGCGATGTCCTGGGTGGCCGACAGGAACGCCACCAGCACCGCCAGCAGCGCCAGCGGCTGCAGCGCCGAGGACGGCGACAGCGCGCCCATCGCCATGATGGCGGCGGCCAGCAGCAGCTGGGTCACCAGCATCCAGCCGCGGCGCCGGCCCAGCAGGGGCGGGACGTAGCGGTCCACGAACGGGGCCCACAGGAACTTGAGGGTGTAGGCCGTGCCCACCAGGGTCAGGAAACCGATCTGCTGCAGCGGCACGCCTTCCACCGTGGCCCAGGCCTGCAAGGTGCCGCTGGTCAGGGCCAGCGGCAATCCGCTGGCGAAGCCCAGGACCAGCAAAGGGGCCACGCGGGGACTGGTGTAGACGTTGGATGCAGCGGTAATGACGGTCTCCGGTAACGCGCCGGCCCGGCGCTGGAGGCCGGCGGCTTGCGGCATTTTAGGGCCTGCGGGCCGCAGCGTCAGGGCGAGGCGAAACGGTACACCGCCAGCGTGCTGCGCCAGCCCGGCAGCAGCTTGATCTCGCGGCCTTCGTTGAAGGTGGCGCGCTCCAGGATGTCCAGGCGCAGTTCGCCGGCCAGCTGCTCGAAGTCGCGCAGCGTGCACAGGTGGATGTTGGGCGTGTTGTACCACTGGTACGGCATCTGGCCGGTGACCGGCATGCGGCCGCGCAGGATGGACCAGCCGTGCGGCCAGTAGCCGAAGTTGGGAAACGACACCACGCCGTAGCGCGCCACCCGCGCCATCTCGCGCAGGATGTGCTGGGTGCGGTGCATGGACTGCAGGGTCTGCGACAGCACCACCGTGTCGAACTGCTTGTCGTCGAACAGGGCCAGGCCGTCTTCCAGGTTCTGCTGGATCACTTCCACGCCGCGCCGCACGCAGGCGATGACGCAGTTGTCGTCCAGCTCCACGCCCGCGCCGCGCACCTGGCGGTGGTCGCGCAGGTGCGCCAGCAGCGCGCCGTCGCCGCAGCCCAGGTCCAGCACGCGGCTGCCGGGTTCGATCCAGCTCGCGATGCGCGCCAGGTCGGGCCGCAGGGCGCCGGGCGCGGGGCGGGGAGTCACGGGGCTCATTCGGAACGTCCTTGGTTCGGGCGCGCGGCGCCCAGGTCCAGCTCGCGCGCGATGCGTTCGTAATAGCCGCGGACCACGGCATGGTAGCGGGCGTCTTCCAGCAGGAAGGCGTCGTGGCCGTGCGGCGCGTCGATCTCGGCGTAGGTCACGGGGCTGCCGTTCTTCAGCAGCGCGCGCACGATTTCGCGCGAGCGCTCCGGCGGAAAGCGCCAGTCGGTCGAGAACGACACCAGCAGGAAATCGGCCTGCGCCGGCGCCAGCGCGCGCGCCAGGTCGCCGCCGGCGTTGCGGGCCGGATCGAAATAATCCAGCGCGCGGGTGATCAGCAGATAGGTGTTGGCGTCGAAGTAGCGGGTGAATTTCTCGCCCTGGTAGCGCAGGTACGACTCCACCTCGAACTCGACGTCGTAGCCGTAGCGGTAGGCGCCGTTCTCGGCCGGGGCGCGCTGGGCGCGGCCGAACTTCTCGGCCATGTCGTCGTCGGACAGATAGGTGATGTGGCCGATCATGCGCGCCACCGACAGGCCGCGGCGCGGCACCGTCTGCTGCGCGTAATAGTCGCCGCCGTGGAAGTCGGGATCGGTGATGATGGCGCGGCGCGCCACTTCGTTGAAGCCGATGTTCTGCGCCGACAGCCGCGGCGTGCTGGCGATGACCACGCAGTTGGCGACCCGCTCGGGCAGCGTGATGGCCCAGCTCAGCGCCTGCATGCCGCCCAGCGATCCGCCCATCACGGCGGCGAAGCGTTCGATGCCGAAGTGATCCGCCACCCGCGCCTGCGCCCGCACCCAGTCTTCCACGGTCAGCATGGGAAAGGCCGCGCCCCAGGGCTTGCCGGTCTCCGGGTTGATGCTGGCCGGGCCGGTCGAGCCGAAGCACGAGCCCAGGTTGTTGACGCCGATCACGAAAAACACGTCGGTGTCCACCGGCTTGCCCGGTCCGACCATGTTGTCCCACCAGCCCACGTCGGAGGGATTGTCGGCCGCCTGGCCGGCCACGTGATGCGAGGCGTTCAGCGCATGGCAGATGAGCACGGCGTTGCTGCGCTGCGCGTTGAGCGTGCCGTAGGTCTCCACCGCCAGCTCGTAGGCGGCCAGCGACTGGCCGCTGGACAGCGGCAGCGGCTCATCGAAGCGTATGAAAGAGGGAGCGACGAGACCGACGGAGCCGGGATCAGCGGCGGCGGCGGTCGTGATGGCGGCGGGGACGAACCCGCTGGCCGAATCACCGGCCAAATTCTGGGCAGGAGTGGTCATACGGACCTCTTTAGCTGGATTTATTGGAAGGCGCCCGCAAGCGGATCAGGCAAATCGGCGCCGAAAATTGAATACTGCGGCAGGAATTCTAGCACTGCTGGCGCGCGCGGCAGCAACAGGCCTCAGACCCCTTCCCCCCAGGGCTCCTGTCCCAGGTACTCGTAGCGTTCGGTATTGACGCGCGAGATCCGCCACTCGACGGGCTGGCGCTTGTACGAAAACGCGACGCGGCGGATCTCCAGCAAGGGGCTGCCCTCGGCCACGCCCAGCGCCCGCGCCTGCGCGCGTTCGGCCAGGCAGGTGCGCAGGCGCTCGTCGGTGGCGATCACGTTCACGCCGAACACGTCCTGGTACAGCGCGTAGAGGGTGCTTGAGCGCTCGCGCAGGTGCGCTTCGGTCATGCCGGGGAAGCAGGACTCCGGCAGGCAGAGCTCGTCCATCATCACGACTTCGCCATTGAGCGACAGCAGGTTGGTGAACTCGAACACCATCGCGCCCGCCGGCAGGTTCAGCTTCTCGCGCGCGATGGCCGAGGCCCGCTGGCGGCGGAAACGCAGCAGCTCGGTGCTGGGATAGGACTTGTTCCCGTCCTGGCGCACGATGCGGAAGAACTTGAAGAAATGATGGTTGCGGGTATGCACGGCCACATAGGTGCCGCGGCCCTGGTGGCGCACCAGGATGTTTTCGGCGGCCAGGTCGTCGATGGCTTTGCGCAAGGTGCCGATGGACACGCCGAAGCGCTCGGCCAGCTGCTTCTCGGGCGGGATGGCCTCGCCCTGCTTCCACTCGCCCTGGGCCAGCGCGGCCAGCACGGCCTGCTTGACCTGCGCATACAGGGGACTGCCGAGGGGCACGGTCGATGACAGGCTGATATTCATGGGTGCATCGCAATAACCGGGAGGCCACAGTGTAGCGGCGCGGACGAAGTCGGCTCAAGTCATACAATTCATATATATGATTTAGTTGACTTAGAGAAATTGCGGCCATAAGATCTCCTGACCGTAGCGCCTGCCGCGTCCGGCCGGCGTCCCAGCCAGGAGGAAGACAATGATTCACGCCGTATTGCACGATGCGAAGGACACGGTGGCGGTCGCCGTGGTGGAAGGCGTCACCGCCGGAACGGAACTGAACGCCTGGATCATGGATGAGGACAAGATCATCCACGTGCGCGCCTCGCAGGACATACCCATCGGCCACAAGGTGGCGATGAAGGACATGGCCGTCGGCGACACCGTCTACAAGTACGGCGTCGACATCGGCCGGGTGGTGCAGCCCATACAGGCCGGGCAGCACGCCCACGTGCACAACATCAAGACCAAGCGCTGGTAAGCCCCCCACTCGAAAAGGAATCCGCCATGTCCGTCATCTCCGCTTCGACCACCTTCCAGGGCTACCGCCGCGACAACGGCCGCGTCGGCGTGCGCAACCACGTCATCGTGCTGCCCGTGGACGACATCTCCAACGCCGCGGCCGAAGCCGTGGCCAACAACATCAAGGGCACGCTGGCCCTGCCCCACCCCTATGGCCGCCTGCAGTTCGGCGAGGACCTGGAGCTGCACTTCCGCACCCTGATCGGCACCGGCTGCAATCCCAACGTCGCCGCCGTGGTGGTGATAGGCATCGAAGAAGGCTGGACCAAGCGCGTGGTCGACGGCATCGCCGCCACCGGCAAGCCGGTCATGGGCTTCAGCATCGAACTGCACGGCGACCACGACACCATCATGCGCGCCTCGCGCTGCGCCAAAGAGTTCGTGCACTACGCCACCGCGCTGGCGCGCAGCGAATGCCCCATCGCCGACCTGTGGGTCTCGACCAAGTGCGGCGAGTCCGACACCACCTCGGGCTGCGGCGCCAACCCCACCGTCGGCAACGCCTTCGACAAGCTCTACGCGCTGGGGTCCACGCTGGTGTTCGGCGAAACCTCGGAACTGACCGGCGGCGAGCACATCGTGGCCGAGCGCTGCGCCAACGACGCGGTGCGCGAACGCTTCATGTTCATGTTCAACCGCTACCAGGACATGATCGACCGCTGGAAGACCAGCGATCTGTCCGAGTCCCAGCCCACCAAGGGCAACATCGCCGGCGGCCTCACCACCATCGAGGAAAAGGCGCTGGGCAACATCCAGAAGATCGGCAAGCAGTGCCGCGTCGACGGCGTGCTGGACAAGGCCGAAATCCCCGACGGCCCCGGCCTCTGGTTCATGGACTCGTCCTCGGCCGCGGCCGAGATGGTGACCCTGTGCGCGGCCTCGGGCTACGCCGTGCACTTCTTCCCCACCGGCCAGGGCAACGTGATCGGCAATCCCATCCTGCCGGTCATCAAGATCTGCGCCAACCCGCGCACGGTGCGCACCATGTCGGAACACATCGACGTGGACACCAGCGGCCTGCTGCAACGCGAGATCGACCTGAGCCAGGCCGGCGACAAGCTGCTCGAATGCATGCTGGCCACCGCCAACGGCCGCTGGACCGCCGCCGAGGCGCTGGGCCATCGCGAATTCGTCCTGACCCGCATCTTCGAAAGCGCCTGAGCGCGCGCCCTTGCATTCCTACCGGGGCATCCCCCAAGGAGGAAGACAGATGAGCAGCGAACACGATCTCACCCCGGACGCCGCGCTGCGCCGGCGCCTGCTCGGCGCGCTCGGCGCCGCCGGCCTGGGCGCCCTGGCGCCGTGGCAGGGCGCGCTGGCGCAAGCCGGCAAGTGGCCCGAACGGCCCATCAACTACGTGGTGCCCTTCCCGCCCGGCGGGCTGACCGACGTGGCCGCGCGCCAGGTCGGCAAGGCGCTGGGCGACGCCGAGCACTGGAACGTGGTGGTGGAAAACCGCCCCGGCGGCAACGCCAACATCGGCGCGACGCACGTGGCCAACGCCGCGCCCGACGGCTATACCTGGCTGGCCATCACGCTGTCGCACGCGGCCAACGCCACGCTCTTCGCCGGCAAGGCCGGCTACGACCTGACGCGCGACCTGACGCCGCTGGCGGGGCTGGCTTCCTCGCCCATCATGGTGGTGGTCAACGCCAAGAGCGACATCAAGAACATGGCCGACCTGGCCCGCGCGGCGCGCGCCAAGTCGCTGTCGGCCGGCTCCAGCGGCAACGGCACGCCGCCGCACCTGACGCTGGCGCTCTACCAGAAGCTCACCGGCCTGCCGCTGATGCACATTCCCTACAAAGGCGGCGCGCCCTCGCTCACCGACCTGATCGGCGGCCACCTGGACGTGGTGTTCTCCAACTATCCCGAATCGCTGCCGCACGTGAAGAACGGCGCGCTGCGGGCGCTGGCCATCACCACGCGCGAGCGCAGCCCCGACCTGCCGGACGTGCCCACCGTGCAGCAGGCCGGGCTGCCCGACCTGATCGTGGAGAACTTCACCGGGGTGCTCGCGCCCGCGGGCACGCCGGCGGCGCGGGTCCAGCGCATCGGCGACGCCATCGTGCGCCAGGTGTCGCAACCCGCCATGCAGCAGGCGCTGCGGCAGCTGGGCTTCGTGCCCCAGCCGCGCGGCCCGGCGGAGTTCGGCGCCTATCTCAAGTCCGAGGTGGCGCGCTGGGCCAAGATCATCCACGAGGCCAATATCCAGGTCGCCTGAGCCAGGGACTCCCCATGCACATTCTCATCTCCGAGTTCATGGACGCGCCCGCGGTCGAGGCGCTGCGCCGGCGCTTCGACGTGCGCTATGAGCCCGACCTGGTCGAACGCCGCGAGGCCCTGCTGCAGGCCGCGGCGGCGGCCGACGGCCTGATCGTGCGCAACCGCAGCCGCGTCGACGCCGGACTGCTGGCCGCCGCCCCCCGGCTGCGGGCCGTGGGGCGGCTCGGCGTGGGACTGGACAACATCGACCTGGACGGCTGCGCCGCGCGCGGCATCGCGGTGGTGCCGGCCACCGGCGCCAACGCGCGCGCCGTGGCCGAATACGTGATCGGCGCCGTGCTGGCGCTGCTGCGCGGCGCCTACTTCTCCACGCCGGCGGTCGCGGCCGGACAGTGGCCCCGCAACGCGCTCTCGCAAGGCCTGGAAGTCCACGGCCGCACGCTGGGCGTGGTGGGCTTCGGCGGCATCGGCCGGCTGGCCGCGCGCCTGGCGCGCGGGCTGGACATGCAAGTCATCGGCTGCGACGCGGCGCTGCCGCCGGACCATCCCGCCTGGGAAGAAGCGGGCGTCGCCGCCGTGCCGCTGGACGCGCTGCTGGCGCGGGCCGACGCCGTCACGCTGCACCTGCCGCTCACCGCCGGCACGCGCCGGCTGCTGGACGCCGGACGCATCGCCCGCATGCGCCCGGGCGCCGTGCTGGTCAATACCTCGCGCGGCGGCATCGTGGACGAAGCCGCCCTGGCCGAGGCGCTGCGGGCCGGCCGCCTGCGCGGCGCGGCGCTCGACGTGTACGCCGAAGAGCCGCTGCCCGCCGGCAGCGCGCTGGCCGGCGTTCCCAACCTCATCCTCACGCCGCACATCGCCGGCCTGACACAGGAGGCCAACACCCGCGTTTCCGACATGGTGGCCGCCGGTGTGACAATAGCCCTTACCGGCGGCGCCGCGCAGCACGCCCGCGCCGCCTCCTGACGGAAAGGATATGGCTCACATCTATCTGGACGAACTCCAACTGCTCGCCGCGGCCGCCCTGGCGGCCGCCGGCGCCAACCCGGCGATGGCCGACAGCACCGCGCGCGCGCTGGTCTACGCCGAAAGTCAGGGGCTGGGCTCGCACGGCCTGTCGCGCGTGCCGTTCTACGCCGGCCACCTGCGCGCCGGCCGCGCCATCGGCTCGGCCGTGCCGCGCCTCGTGCACGAACGCGGCGGCGCGGCGCTGGTCGACGCCGGCTCGGGCCTGGCGTTTCCGGCCTGCGCGCTGGCGGTCGAGCAGGCCGCCGCGCGCGCCCGTGAGCACGGCGTGGCCTTCGTGGGCGTGACCAACAGCCATCACTTCGGCGCGGCCGCCTATCACCTCGAAGCCCTGGCCGACGCCGGCCTGGTGGCGCTGGCGCTGAGCAATTCGCCGGCCGCCATGCCCGCCTGGGGCGGCAAGCGCCCGCTGTTCGGCACCAACCCCATCGCCGCGGTGTTCCCGCGGCGCGGCGGCGCCCGCCTGCTGATCGACCTGTCGCTGTCGCAGGTGGCGCGCGGCAAGCTCATGATCGCCGCGCGCGACAACCAGCCCATCCCGCTGGGCTGGGCGCTGGACGCCCAGGGGCAGCCCACCACCGATCCCAAGGCCGGCCTGGCCGGCAGCATGCTGCCGGCCGGCGGCGTCAAGGGCGCGATGCTGGCGCTCATCGTCGAACTGCTGGCCTGCGCGCTGACCGGCGCCCATTTCGGTTTCGAGACGGAATCGTTCTTCGTCGACGACGGCGGCCCGGCCCGCCTGGGCCAGGCCTTCCTGGCCATCGACCCGGGCGCGCTGGCCGGCAACGAGGCCTATCTGGAACGCGTCGAAACCCTGGTCGACGCCATGCTGGAAGACGAAGGCGTGCGCCTGCCCGGCGACCGTCGCCACAAACTGCGCGAAGCGGCGCTCAAGCACGGCGTGGACGTGCCCGACGCGTTGATGGCGCAGCTGCGGGAAATGGCCGGGGCGGTTTGATGTGTGTGAGGGAAATGGACCAATGGCGTATGGGGAATGGATAGATACGCCCCTGTACCCAAATCAATACGCCCCGCCCCGCGACAGCCACAGCATCACCGGCGCCAGCGCCAGGAACGCCACGGTGGAGACCAGCACGGCCCCGGCGGCGGTGTCGCCCAGCGGCGTGTAGCGCTTGACGTACATGTAGCTGACGACGGCGCAGGGCATGGCCATCTGCAGGCTCAGCGCGCCGGCCAGGAGCGGCTCCAGGTCCAGCGCCCACACCACCGCCAGGCCCGCGCCCAGGCCCACGGCCAGGCGGATGACGGCGACCTTGGCGCCGTCGCGCAGGCCGCCTGAAGGAATCAGCGCCAGCGCGTGGCCCAGGCTCAGCAGCATCAGCGGCACGGTCACCGCGCCCAGCATGCGCGAGGTCTCGACGATCCAGGCGGGCACCGGCACGTCCAGCAGGCGCATCGCCACCGCCACCACGGAGGCCAGCAGGATGGGGCTTTTCCAGCTGCCCTTGGTGTTCACGCCCGGCAGCAGCCGCACGGCGACGGTGTGCATGACGAAGGAATTGACCGCGAAAAACGCCACCGCCACCGACAGGCCGGCGTCGCCGAACGCCATCTGCGAAATCGGCAGGCCCAGGTTGCCGGCGTTGGGCAGGAAGGCGGTCGGCAGCAGGGTGCGCACCGGCAGCTTCCACAGCTTCAGCAACAGCGCGCTGACCAGCGCGCACAGCAGCAGCGCCAGCAGCGTCGCCACGGCCACGTCGGCCAGCGCGCGGTCGTCCAGATGGGTGGTGACGAAGGTGTGGAACACCAGCGCGGGCGTGGTCACCGAGGTGACCAGCGTGGTGATGAAGGCGCCGCCGAACGGCAGCTCGCGCCGCGCCCAGTACACCCCGATGCCGACGCAGGAAAGCAGGGGCAGCATCAGCACGATGGCCGAAAAATAGAACTGCACGATGGCAGGCATACGACTATTCCGTCAAAGATAAAGAATTCGATGCGCCAAGGCATCGTTGCTTGCCGCGCATCGGCCCGCGGCGCAGCATGAGGCGACCCGTCAACCGAAACGCCCCTCGCCTGCCGCCGCCATGTCCGCCATGCCCCGCAACGCTTCCCTGTCGGCGCGCCAGGTCGCCTGCCTGCGATGGGCCGCGCTGGGCAAGACCAGCTGGGAGACCGCCCGCATCCTGGGCGTGAGCGAAAGCACGGTGAATTTCCATTTGCGCAACGCCTGCGCCAAGCTCGGCGTGCGCGGCCGGCGCAGCGCGGTGGTCGAGGCCCTGCGCCGCGGCCTGCTCGGCGACATCACGGCTTGACCACGACCGAGCGCAGGAATTCGCGCGCGCGTTCGGCCGGCAGGCTTTCCTGCGTGCCCGCGGCCACCGCCTCGATCAGCATGGTATCGGTCACCCAGACCCGGGCCTGCAGCCAGCCCGGCTTGCCCATGGCCTTGCCGTGGATTTCGATCACGTCGCCGTAGGGCGGCCATTCCAGCGGCGGCACGGCCTGCATGTTGACGTAGAGCGAACGCATCAGCGCCAGCCCCAGCGCGCGCCGCGCCGCCGGGTCCGCGGCGATGTCCGGCGGCAGCGGGGCCGAGCCCACGGCGAAGACCGCCTCGCCCACGTTGGCGCTGGCCAGCGTGAATTTCAGGGTATGGGTGTCGAGCTTGAGGTCGCGCGTGTCCGACGTGACGCGGTCCGGGAACGCCGCCCGCACGTGGCCGTCGGCCACGTCGACTTCGCGCCAGTTGTAGCTGGGCGAGCACGCCGCCACGAGCAGGGCCAGCGCCAGCGCCATGCCGGCTTTCTTGAACATGAAACGAAACAGCGATGAAATCGTCATTACCGAGACCCCGACGGTCTATTCATTTCGAGGAAGCCGGAAATTGTCGCCGATTTCGCTGACCCCCGCGCCCGATGGCACGCCGCTGGCCAACTATGCCTGGCCGGCCGCCCCCAACCTGCCCCCGCCCATCGCCGGGCCGGGCACCCCCAGTATCTACCTGTTGCACGGGCTGAGCGAGCATGCCGGGCGCTATGACCGGCTGGCGCGCTGGCTGGCGGCCCGCGGCTGGGAGGTGGGCGCGCACGACCATCGCGGCCACGGCCATTCGGGCGGGCCGCCGGCCACCCTCAGGCGCCAGGACGACCTGGTGGCCGACGCCGTGGACCGGCTCCAGGCCTGGACCCTGGCCCAGGGGCGCGCGCCCATCGTGCTGGGCCACAGCCTGGGCGCGCTGGTCGCGGTGCGCATCGCGCTGCACGGCCTGGCCGATATCGACGCGCTGGTGCTCAGTTCGCCGCCCTTCGTGGTCAACGTGCCGCTGTGGGTGCGGCGCACGCTGACCTGGATGTCGCTGCACGCGCCCGACCTGCGCGTGCCCCACGGGCTGGCCCCGGCCCGGATTTCGCACGACCGGGCCGTGGTGCGCGCCTATCGGTCCGATCCTCTGGTGCGCCGCCGCATGACGGGCCGGCTGGCGCGTTTCGTCGACGAAGGCGGCCGCGAATCGTTGCGCGAGGCCCCGCTGCTGCCCTGCCGCACCCTGCTGATGGTGGCCGGGGACGACTCCATCGTCGCCGCCGAGGGCAGCCGCCAGTTCGCCCAGCGCGCGCCGGCCGAACTGCTCACGCTGCGCTGGTACGACAGCGCCTGGCACGAGATTTTCAACGAAACCGCGCCCATCGCCGACCCGGTCTATGCCGACCTGGACGAGTGGCTGGCGCGCACGGCGCAGGCATTGTCCCTGTCCCCAGTATTGACACCCTCGGCACAGGAGGCTGGCACCCCGTAAAATCCGACGTCAGACCCAAACGAGAAAAACCCGTGACCGATACTGCCGCCAACCGCCTCTCCCGCCTGGAGGCCAACCGCTCGCTGCTGACCCAGACCCTGCGGGGCATCGAGAAAGAAGGCCTGCGCGTGGACGAGCAAGGCCTGCTGGCCCGCACGCCGCACCCCGCCGGCCTGGGCTCGGCCCTGACCAACGAACACGTCACCACCGACTATTCCGAATCGCTGCTCGAACTCATCACGGGCACGCATACGGACGTGGACGCGTTGCTGGCGGAACTGGACTATACCCATCGCCACGTCTACAGCGTGCTGGACCATGAACTGATCTGGAACCAGTCCATGCCCGCCACGCTGCCGCCCGAAGCCGACATTCCCATCGCCTGGTACGGCACCTCGAACACCGGCATGCTCAAGCACGTCTACCGCCGCGGCCTGGCCGTGCGCTACGGCAAGACCATGCAGTGCATCGCGGGCGTGCACTACAACTATTCGCTGGCCGATGACCTCTGGTCGGTGCTGGACACGCAGCCCGGCACCGCCCAGGACCGCCGCTCGCGCGGCTACATCGGCCTGATCCGCAATTTCACGCGCTATTCCTGGCTGCTGATGTACCTGTTCGGCGCGGCGCCCGCGCTGGCCAGCGACTTCCTGCGCGGCCGCGAACATCCGCTGCACAAGCTGGACGCGGACACGCTGTACCTGCCCTACGCCACCAGCCTGCGCATGAGCGACCTGGGCTACCAGAACAAGGCGCAGTCGCAGCTCAAGCTCTGCTACAACGACCTGGACACGTTCCTGGGCCGCCTGTACGACGCGGTGACCAAGCCCTGGCCCGATTACCAGAAGATCGGCACCCACCGCGACGGCGAATGGATCCAGCTCAACACCAACGTGCTGCAGATCGAAAACGAGTACTACTCCAGCATCCGGCCCAAGCGCGCCACCGGCCGCTGCGAGCGTCCGATCACGGCGCTGGCCGAGCGCGGCGTGCAGTACGTGGAGGTGCGCTGCCTGGACATCGATCCCGAGTCGCCGGTCGGCATCGAAGCCGCCACCGGCCGCTTCGTCGATGCGTTCCTGCTTTTCTGCGCCGCCTCCGACAGCCCCTACTTCCCGGCCAACGGCTACTGCCAGCGCAGCGCCGACAATTTCTCCACCGTGGTCAAGGAAGGCCGCAAGCCCGGCCTGACGCTGGACCGCGACGGCCAGGCCATCGGCCTGGCCCAGTGGGGCCACCAGCTGCTGGACCAGATCGCGCCCTACGCCGCGCTGTACGATTCCGCCCTGGGCGGCAGCGCCTACGCCGAAGCGCTCGACGCGCAGCGCGCCAAGCTGGACCAGCCCGACACCACGCCCTCGGCCCGCCTGCTGGCGTCCCTGCGGGCAAGCGGGCTGTCGTTCCACGACTACTCGCTGGAACTCAGCCGCAAGCATGCCGACGCGCTACGCGCGCAGGCCCTGCCCGCGGACCTGGCCCGCGCCTATCAGCAGGCCGCCGCGCAATCCGTTACGGAACAGTTGCGGCTGGAGCAATCGGACACAGAAGATTTCGATACCTATGTGGCCCGTTACCACGAGGCGCTGAAGGCGCCGCGCAAATAAGGCGTATCGTTAGGATTTTCAGGAGGTTCCCTCATGCGCCGCACCGCAGCATTCCTGTTGGCCCTGGCCACCAGCGTGGCGGGGATCGTCCATGCCGCGCCGCCCATGCAGACCGTCGAATCGGTAGACCTGAAACGCTACGCCGGCATGTGGTACGAGATCGCCAATTTCCCCATGTTCTACCAGCGCAATTGCGTGGGGGATACGACGGCCGAGTACACCCTGCACGCCGACGGCACCATGGGCGTGAACAACCGCTGCCGCACCAAGGACGGCGACATCGACTCCGCCTCGGGCACCGCCACGGTGGTCGACGGCAGCGGCAACGCCAAGTTCGAAGTCTCGTTCTTCAAGCCGTTCAAGGGCGATTACTGGGTGATCGGGCTGGACCCGGACTACCGCTGGGCCGTGATCGGCACGCCCGACCGCAAGTACCTGTGGATCCTGTCGCGCTCGCCCCAGCTGCCCCAGGAAGAGCTGGACAAGGCGCTGGCGGCGGCCAAGAGCCAGGGCTACCAGCTCGACGAACTGCGCTACACGCCCCAGCGCTGAAGGTTCAGCCGGCGTAGTCGCGCGCCAGCCGCAGCACCGTCACGCCCGGCTTGAGCTGGCGCAGCGAGGGCATCACCAGCGTGCAGCGGTCGTAAGGGGTGACGATGGGCTGGCCGTCGGCCCAGCCCAGCACCGAACCGGCCGCCTCCAGCGTCTCCAGGCCGCTCCACGGCTGCGAAAAGCGCAGGTCCATGGACGGCGCGACCACCGCGTCGGTCACTTCCAGCACGCGTTGCGCCGCCGCAGCCGGCAGCAGCCAGCCCGCCGGCACGTCGGCCACGTCGGCCACGCCCGATTCGAGCAGCATGCGCGCCACCATGTCGCGCGCCACCTCGCGCGAGGCCGGATCGCCGTGAAATCCGCATTCGATCAGCAAGGCGCAGGCGTCCTCGCGCGCGGGGTCGCCGAACTGCGCGAAATCGCGCATCCGCACGCCGTCCTTGTGGCCGGCGTCCACGATCACGTGGCGCGGGGCCTGCAGGCGCTTCGCCAGCGCGATATTGCGTGGCAGCACGCCGGTCAGCAGCAGCGGCTCGCCCGGCTCATGCATCGAGTGCAGGTCCAGCAGCCAGTCGGCGCGCTCGACCCAGGGCCGCAGCGCCGCGGCGCGCCGGCGGTCGGCGGTGGACGGATCGTCCAGGCGCTGTGCGCTCCAGACCCGGTTCATGTCCTCCTGCACGAAGCGCGAGGCGTCGTGGCTGGCCGGATCGAAACGGTCGAACGCGTCCAGGTTGCAGAAGACCAGCGTCAGGCTGCCGCGGCGCGGCCGAAAGCCCGCGGCCAGCAGGTCCTTCAGCGCCCAGGCGCCGCACAGCTCGTTGCCGTGCACCAGCGCCGACACCATCAGCGACCTGCCGGGCACGCCCGAGTCGAAATGCCAGACGCCCGGAGTGTCGGTGTTGCCGGCGCGCTCGGCGCCCAGATCGGGAACGGATAACTTGAATTCCATGAGATGTCCTGCGGTGCTGCGCCCGGTTGGTTACTGGGCTTCGATCTTGGCGGCCTTGACCAGCGCGCCGTACTTCCTGGTTTCATCGGCCTGGTAGGCCACCGGGTCCAGGCCGGGCTGCGCCAGCTGGCCACCGGCTTCCTGCATCTTGGCGCGGAACTGTTCCGACTTCAGCGTCTCGGCCAGCGCGCCGCGCAGCTTGGCGGCCACCGGCTCGGGCAGGCCAGCGGGGCCGTAGAGCGCGAACCAGACGCTGATGTCGACCGATTCGAAGCCCGGCGTCTCGGCCAGCGCCGGCAGGTCCGGCGCCACCGGCGAGCGCTTTTTCTCGGTCACGCCCAGCGCCACGATCTTGTCGCCGCGCACCTGCGGCAGGCCCGAGGACAGCACCAGCATGCCGTAGTCCAGCTGGCCGCTCATCAGGTCGGTCACCAGCGGCGCCACGCCGCGGTAAGGCACGTGCTCGGCGCGCGTGCCGGTGGACTGGTTGATCATCTCGCCGGCCAGGTGCAGCGTCGTGCCCACGCCCGACGAGCCGTAGTTGTAGCTGCCGGGCGCGGCGCCGCGCAGCTTTTGCAGGTACTCGGCCGCGGTCTTGACGCCGGCGTTCTTGCTGGCGGCCAGCAGCATGGGCTGCGAGGCGATCACGCCCAGCGCCGAAAAATCCTTCACGCTGTCGTACTTCACCGCGCTGTTGATCATGCGCGCGATCACCATTTCATTGGTCGAGCCCAGCAGCAGCGTGTAGCCGTCGGGCGCGGCCCGCGCCACGCGCTGCGCGCCGATGGTGCCGCCGGCGCCGCCCACGTTCTCGATCACCACGCTCTGGCCCAGGCGCTTGGCCAGCTCTTCGCCGAACAGGCGCGCGGTCAGGTCCACGCTGCCGCCGGCCGGGTAGCCGACCACCAGCGAAATGGCGCGGTCGGGGTATTCGGCGTGGGCAGACGGGGCAACGGCTAGGGCGGCGGCGGCACAGAGCGCGGCAAGCGCGCCGCGCAGCGGATGCTGGACGGATTTCATGGTTTTCTCCCTGGGTGCTGGCGTGGACGGCGGCGCCGTCTCGTTAGGTATGAAAGGGTATTCTCGGGCTCCCGGCGCGTGGCGCCCGTGCCAAGGCGGCACATTGGCGTGCCGATTCAGCCTATGGCCTCGCCCGGCGTCGGCTCAGGCCTTGCGGTTCGCGGTAACCTGCCAGACCGCTTCGGCCAGCTCGGTCAGCCGCGCGCGCGGCCGGTACAGCCGCACCTCGAAAGCGATCTCGTCGCTGCGCCCGCCCAGGGCCGCCAGCGCGCCGCGGCGGCAGTCGGCCGCCACCATGGACCAGGGCAGCCAGGCCACGCCCAGCCCCTTGGCGACCGCGCCGTGCGCGGCGTCCAGCGAGTCGCTGCGCAGGAACGGCGTCAGCGAATAAGGCGTGGTCTCCAGCCGGTCGCCGACGATGCGCTCCATCGCCAGGCCGCCGGCATAAGTGATCAGCGGCGCGGCCTGCCCGCCTTCCTGCAGCGCGTAGCGGGCGCGGCCGCGCGTATCGGCCTGGCTCACCGGCACCAGCTTGTCGGTGCCCAGGGTCATGTAGCGGTAGCGCCCGGGGCTGAGCTGCACCGACAGCGCCGGATGCTCGTAGCAGCACAGCAGGTCGACCCTGCCCTGCTCCAGCCGGGCCGCCATGTCCTGCATCATGCCGGTGGACAGCTCCACCTGGACGCCTTCGGCCAGCACCTTGGGCGCGCGCAGCCGCAGCCGCGCGATCCAGTCGGCCACCAGGGTACGGGCCAGGCTGCGGCCGGTGGCGATGCGCAGCACCGCCTCGCCGCCCGCGCCCGAGCTGCGGATGCGGTGGCGCACCTGCCCCATCTGCTCGACCACCTGGACCGCCGTTTTCAGCAGCGCCTCGCCTTCGGCGGTCAGGACCACGGGCAGGCGCTGGCGCTCGACCAGCGGCGCGCCGGCCCAGGCCTCCAGCGCGCGGATGCGCCTGCCGAAGGCGGGATGGGTCACGTGGCGCAGTTCGGCGGCGCGCACGAAGCTGCCGGTGCGCGCCAGCGCGATCAGGTCTTCCAGGAGTTTGAGATCGGCCATGGACGGCAAGCTTACGCCATCAGGCGCTGGCCGCCTGCCTGTCGGCCCGCGTCAGCACCTGTTCGATGAAGCGCGCGGTCTCGCGGTAATGCCCGGCCAGCGCCGCGACCGCCCGGTCGGCGTCGCGCGAGAGCGCGGCCTGCAGCAGCAGCTGGTGCTCCTGGTCCACGTCGCGCTGCGGGCCGTAGGCCGTGACGCCGGCGCGCGCCGGCCGGCGGTAGCGCTCGGTCTGCGCGTACAGCTGCGCCGACAGGTCCAGCAGCCAGGGCGAGCGGCAGGCGCCGATGAGCGCGTGGTGGAATTCCTGGTGCCGGGCTTCGAGCGCGTCCTCGCGCTCCGGATCGGGCATGGCCGGCTCGGCCGCGCGCCGCGCGGCCAGCGTCAACGCATGGTATGCCCCCACCAGGCGCGCCTCCCAGGCGTCGCCGGCATGGGCCAGCGAGCGCCGCAAGGCGTCGCAGTCGATCAGGATGCGGGTCTCGCAGGCGTCCCACAGTTCCTCGACCGACAGCGGCGCGACGCGAAAGCCGCGCGAGGTGGTCGCCACCACCATGCGCTCGCTGCGCAGCCGGTTCAGCGCTTCGCGGATCGGCGAAAAGCTGCTGCCGTAGCGCTGCCTGAGCAAGGCCAGCCGCAGCGACTGGCCGGGCGCGTAGGCCCCGGCCATGATGTCGCGCCGCAATTGGCGATAGACCTGCTCGGACAGCGTGATTTCCTCGACGCCGAAGGTTCCGTCGGGCCCGGGTTCATCCTCGAGGAAGGTTTTGATTCTCGGCTTCAAGATCGGCTCCCGGCGGCGGCGCGGCGTTACACCGCCACCACCGGATGGCGCAGCGTGCCGATGCCTTCCACGCAGGCCTCGACCACGTCGCCCGGCCACAGCCATTCCTGCGGCTTGCGGCCCGCGCCCACGCCTTCCGGCGTGCCGGTGGCGATGATGTCGCCCGGTTCCAGCGTGATGCCGGCGCTGATGTCGGAAATCAGGAACGGCACCTTGAACAGCATGTGGCGGGTATTGGAGCCCTGCTTCTTTTCGCCGTTGACCGTCAGCCACAGGTCCAGCACCTGCGGGTCCGGAATTTCGTCGGCGGTGACGATGCAGGGGCCGAACGGCGCGTAGGTGTCCTGGCCCTTGGAGTAGATCCACTGGCCGGCGCGGCGGCAGTCGCGCGCGCTCATGTCCAGCATCACGCTGTAGCCGAACACGTAGGACAAGGCGTCGGCCTCGGCCACGCGCGAGGCGCGCCGGCCCATGATGACGGCCAGCTCGACTTCCCAGTCCAGCTGCTGCGTGATCCTGGCGTTGTGCTCGATCGCGTCGCCCGGGCCGATGACGGCGGTGGGCGGCTTGGAAAAGATGACCGGCTGCTTGGGCAGGTCGGCCGAGGTGTCCAGCGTGCGGCTGGACTCGGCCACGTGCTCCACGTAGTTCAGGCCGATGCCGAAGATGTTCTTGCGCGGGCGCGGAATCGGCGCCAGCAGCTTGACGTTTTCCTGCGGCAGCGCGGCGCCCACCGGCCATGCGCGGCGATGCGCTTCCAGCAGCTTCGAAGCCTGCGCCACGGCGGCCGGCCCCAGGTCGATGAATTCCAGCATGTCGGCGGGCAGCTCCACGCCCGCATGCCGCCCCAGCAGGGCCAGGTCCACCACATAGCCGTCGGCCAGCGCGCCGAGCCGGGCGGCCGCGGTGGGATGGGCGCGAAACGTTACCAAGCGCATAAATGCTCCAAGAGTCGGGAAGGGAAAATCGAAAGTGCCTAGACCAGCTTCTGCCTGCCGTCGTTGTCGCTCAGCGCTTCCTCGCGGTACAGCGCCAGCGACTTCATCACGGGCAGGTCGTTGAAACAGAACAGGCAGGCGTCGTCGTTGGACGAAAGATTGGCGTGCTCGTGGACGGCCCAGGACGGCACGCAGAAGATGTCGCGCTCGGTCCAGTCGTAGCGCTTGCCGTCGATGACCGAAAAGCCGCTGCCCTTGGCCACCTGGTAGATGAAGCTGCCGGTATGGCGGTGCGCCCTGGTGTGCTCGCCGGGCCGCAGCATCTGCATGCTGGCGCCGATGGTGGGCATGACCGGGCCGCCGGTGGCCGGGTTCACGTATTCCAGCAGGATGCCGTCGTAAGGGCTGCCGGCGGCCGTGCGCGCGTAGCGGCGCAAGGCCTCGTAGGTGGGCTCCCATTCGTACTTGAACAGCGGCGAATAGGGCTTGGTCCAGCCCGACACCTGCGGACGCAGGGCCACGCCGCCCCAGGCCCCGCTGGTGTCGTCCACCGGATGCGTGACGGCCTGGTTCAGGTCGGGATGCACCGCGTAGAAGCCCGCCTCCAGCGCGTTGACCAGCGGAATGTCCAGGCCGTCCTGCCAGATGCAGGTGGTGCCGTCCTCGGCCACGCCGTGCTCGTGCCAGGTGCCGTTGGGCGTGAGCACGAAATCGTTGGCGCCCAGCGTCATCTTGTGGCCGTCGACCACCGTGTACGCGCCGCGGCCTTCCATGATGAAGCGCAGCGCCGAATGCGAATGCGCGTGCGCCGAGGCCAGTTCGCCCGGCTGCATCACCTGCAGGCCGGAATACAGCCAGCCCACCGCCGCCGCCACGTCGCGGCGGCCCGGATTGTTGAGGTAGATCACGCGCCGGCTCGCCTCTTCGGGCGACACTAGCTCGGCCGAACGCAGCACGTGGCCGCGCAGATCGCGATAACGCCACACCACCGGCACCGAGGCCGAGCGCGGCGCCCAGGGTTCGATCTTGTTGGCCACCGTCCACAGCGCGCCCGTCTCCAGGCGCGCCAGTTCGGCGTAATAGGCCAGCCGCTCGGGCGAGTCGGCGACATTGGCGCGCCCGGCCACGTTTTCGCGGTAGGCGTCGTAGCGTTTCGCTTCCATCCCTAGCCTCTTTTATAAAAGAACAGGATTTTCGAAAATATTAGGCAGTTCGATGGAACAGTACAACGCCCGCAGCTAAGGGTTTTCCCACAGCGCGCTTGAAAACAGGACGTATCGGCCTAAAAATTACTGTACAAAAAACCAGTATCTCGTGATACATTTCGCTCGCCCGAAAACTGCCGTCCAGGAGAGTCCTGTGTCAGAAGCCGCTCATCTCGTCCAATACATCGTCGTTCCCTATCGCGCCGCCGCCGGCGGCGTGGCGCCGGGAGAAATCCGCCCCGCCAGCAGCGAATTCGGCGCCATCCGGATCGCCAACGCCATGGCCTCCAAATTCGCCGGCGTGGCCGCCTATGAAGTCCTGGTGGACAAGGAAACCGGCGACATGGAATCGCCGCGCATCCTGGCGCAGATCGGCACCGTGCCGGCGCTGGACGACTGAGGCCCCCGGGGAAAAGCCATCGCACGCTCCGCTTGTCGCGATATGACAATTCGCCGGTGCAATCCGCATAGCAGCGCGCGCGCAATGAAATCTACAGTTCAACCGTGACGCCTACCAACGCTGGCCGCCACAGCCCATGCCCGGGCCGGCACAGCCCATATGTCGCGAGGAGACTGACGTGAATTTCCTGGATGGCCATCTATTCCCCGAGAACCAGCAACCCCTGATCATCACCGCCGCCCCGTACGCGCCCGGCTGGCTGCCGTCGGACTTTCCGGAAGAAATTCCGGTGACCATGGAAGCGCAGGTGCAGAAGGCGGTCGACGCCTACAACGCCGGCGCCACCGTGCTGCATCTGCACGTGCGCGAGCTGGACGGCAAGGGCTCCAAGCGCCTTTCCAAGTTCAATGAACTGATCGCCGGCGTGCGCAAGGCCGTGCCCGAAATGATCATCCAGGTGGGCGGCTCGATCAGCTTCGCCCCCGAAAACGAGGGCGACGCCGCCAAGTGGCTGTCCGACGACACGCGCCACATGCTGGCCGAACTCGATCCCAAGCCCGACCAGGTCACGGTCACCGTCAACACGTCGCAGATGAACGTGACCGAACAGGCCGAGGACGCCGATTTCAAAGGCACGTCGCGCGAGATTCCGGCGATCTTCGAGGCCTACAGGGAAATGACCGTGCCGGCGCAGCCCGGCTGGGTCGAAGAGCACATCCGGCGCCTGAACAAGGCCGGCATCCAGAGCGCGTTCCAGTGCTACAACATCAACAGCTTCGAATCGGTCGAGCGCCTGATGCGCCGCGGCGTCTACAAGGGCCCGCTGGTCATGAACTGGGTGGCCATCGGCGGCGGCATGGACGCGCCCAGCATCTACAGCCTGTCCAATTTCGTGCGCGCCGTGCCCGACGGCGCGGTGCTGACGGTGGAGAGCAACGTGCGCAACGTGCTGCCGGTCAACATGTTCGGCATCGCCATGGGGCTGCACGTGCGCTGCGGCACCGAAGACTGCCTGTGGAACCAGGACCGCAGCGCCAAGGCCAGCACGGCCTCGCAGATCGAACAGCTGGTGCGCATCGCGCGCGAGTTCGGCCGGCCCATCGCCACCGCCCGCGAGGCGCGCGAGATCAGCAAGATCGGCGTGTTCTACGACAGCGTCGAGGAAAGCCTGGCCGCCAATGGCTTCGCGCCCAACCGCAACGGCGCCAACCAGGGCTTCCTGCGCAAGACCGCCTGAACGCCGCCGGGGCTGGCGTGCCGCCCCGGCCGCTTCAGAACACGTGGCGTATGCCCAGGTCGATCCCGGAGGCGCGGCCTCCGGCCTGCGGGATCGGCCCCAGCTCCGAGCCGGAACTGACCGGCAGGCGCAGCATGCCGCCGTTCGAGATGAACGCGTAGGTTCCATACACCACGGTGCGTTTCGACAGCGCATGCACGTATCCCACCGCGAATTTGCGCGCGCTGCTGTCGGCTGTGTCGTTGCGCTTCAGGTAGGTGAAGCTCACCGGGATGTAGTCGGCCCCCAGCGCGATCCAGGCGCCGATCTGGCCGTAGCGCACGCGGTCCGCGTCGCCCATGGACGCGAGGCGTTCGCCGGTCCGGTTCTCGCCGGCCAGCACCATGAGGCGGTGCTCGCCCCACTGGTACGACGCGCCGATGTTGCTCTGCGTATAGTTGCCGACGTTGGCGGTCTTGGTGACCGCGATCGACGCCGCGATATCCCAGCCCTTGCCGCCGTAGCCCACGCGTATGCCCTGCAGGTTGCCGTCGTGCCCGGCGTCGAACTTCTCCTTGTCGCCGAAGGCCTGCATGGCCTGGAGGAACAATCCCTTGCAGCTGAAGGTGGCGCAGCCAGGCGAGAAATAGCCCACGCTATTGGAGGCGCGAAAGCTGGTCGCCCCCGTGCCATGGGTGGACAGGCTGCCGATGCCCACCCCGACCCGGAACGGGTCGTAGGCGAACAGGTTCCAGAAGGCTGGCGTGTAGTCGCGGCCCAGGCGCAGCGTGCCGTAGCGGCCGCCCACATAGACGTACGACTTGCGGTTGAACGCCATGGCGCCCTTGGCGGAGCCGCTGGGCAGGTTGTTGGTGTTGGTCGGCTGCCCCTGGCCCGAGTCGATGTTCAGGCCGGCCTCCAGGTCGAAGCCCGCATACATGCCGTCGCCCAGGTCCTCCCTGCCCCTGAAGCCGATGCGGCTGACCTGGTTGCCGCCGGAGGTCAGCGAATTGCGGGTGCCGTTGCCCTGCCCGTAATACGAGGAAAAAGCGACGTCCACCACGCCGTATACCTGCACGTACGTATTCGACGGATTGCCCGCCGCGTGCACGCTTCCTGCGGCGGCGCACAGCACCGCCCACTTCATGTTCTTCATGACGCCACTCCTGGAGTTCGTCAAACATGGAGCCGGCCTGCCGCCAGGCAGGCCAGCCGGCGCGGCGCGACTACTGGGACTGGTAGTCGATGGACTTCAGCACCTGCTGCTGGTGCTGGTAGGAAGCCCGCAGCTCGGCTTGCAGCGCTTCGGGCGTGGCGGAGCCGCCGGGCTCCATGCCCATGTCTCGGATCTTCTGCTGCATCTGCGGCTGCGCCAGGAATTGCAGCGAGATCTCGCGGATGGCCTGCTGCGCCTGGGCCGGCGCGTCCGGATGCGACCACACGCCGAACCAGCCGGCCTCGGCCAGTCCCTGGTAGCCCAGTTCCTTGAAGGTCGGCACGTCCGGCAGCGCCGCGACGCGCGTGGGGTAGTTGACCGCCAGAGCCTTGATGCTGCCGGCCTGGATCAGCGGCAATGAAGTGGTGACGCCGTCCATCATCACCGGGATGTGGCCGCCCATCAGGTCGGTCAGGCCCTGCGGCGATCCCTTGTAGCCCACGTGCCGCATCTGCACGCCCATCTGCTGCCCCAGCACCATCCCCGAGGTATGGCCGCGCATGCCGGTGGCGTATGAAGCGAACGTCAGTCCGTCGGCCTGCTGCTTGCCATAGGCCGCAAGCTGCTTCACGTCGTTGACCGGCAGGTCCTTGTTGGCCACCAGCACCAGG
>Ga0182742_1000958_pt1 | contig 40264 bp, 36 predicted proteins | sample eDN5th37CBELigMG_FD_128880 | JGI IMG/M metagenome (GOLD analysis project Ga0182742, IMG submission 128880) | Enriched Miracle-Growth compost microbial communities from Emeryville, California, USA - eDNA 5th pass 37_C BE-Lig MG (version 2)... ... | reverse complement strand
GACGGTTGTATGCTCGAAGGGAACCTATATCCGCACACTTTGTACGGATATTGGCCGGGCACTGGGTTACCCTGCTGTCATGTCTGCGCTGATACGGACAGGCTCCGGCGCGATCCGTCGGGAGCAATGCGTCACGTTTGGTGCTGCAGAAGAGCTGAAGGCGGAAGGGAAATTGGGAGACAAGGTTCTTTCCATTAGCGAAGCCTTGTCATTCATGCCGCGGGGAGAGGTTTCGCCTGATGCGGTTCGGGTCGCCGAGCAAGGAAGGAAGCTGTATGCCCGAGCCGTGCGCGTCGATAGCGCCGATGGTACGATTCCGGAACGTGATGATGCGTTATGTCGCTTGTACGGAGGAGAAGACCGATTGCTTGGAATTTATCGGTTTGATAGTTCTGTTGAGTTGTACGTGCCTGTAAAGCTTTTTACATAACTTGACCAGGCAGAGCAGGAGGACGAATTATGGAAGTTTTACAAATCGCGTATCCGATCCCGGATTCTATTGCGGAACGCATACCGCAGAATGGGCAGACGATAGCGATTGGAGATTTCGACGGGGTTCATCTCGGGCACCGTGAAGTGATCGGCAGAGCCGTTGCCGCGGGGAAGCGCTTAGAAGTGCCTTCATCAGTGATGACGTTCCACCCGCACCCGCGCGAGGTGCTTGGATCTGCCGAGAATTTGTCGTACTTGACGCCGCTTACCCGAAAGCTGGAAAAATTCGAAGAGTTAGGCGTCGATACCGTGTATGTAGTTACATTCGATACAACGCTTGCCGCATTGTCGCCGGCCTCCTTCGTAGAACATGTCTTACAACGGCTTCGAGTGAAAAGTGTTTCCGTCGGCTTTAATTTTACGTTCGGGCATCGGGGCAGCGGAACGGCTCCGCTCCTTCGTCAATTAGGTGAGGGACGCTTTGAGGTGGAGATTGTGGATCCTTTCGTCGTGGAAGGTGAACGCGTTAGCTCGACTTTAATCCGTGAAGCGATCATGTCTGGCCATGTAGAACGGGCCGCCGCAATGCTCGGCACCGCTTATGAAGTGGAAGGCAGCGTCATCGCCGGGGAAGGGCGGGGCCGAACGATCGGCATGCCCACGGCAAATTTATCCGTTACGGAACAAGTGGTGAAGCCGGAGAATGGGGTCTATGCTGTAACTGCTAACATCATGTCCGGCAAGGACGCAGGCAAGCGGCTGCGCGGGGTGATGAACGTTGGTTTTAAACCGACCTTTCATCAATCGCTACCCGCACCGACATGGGAGGTCCATCTGCTGGATTACAGCGGTGATTTATATGACAGCATCCTAAGGATTGCGTTCCATGCCCGTATCCGCAATGAACGGAAGTTTCCTTCCGTCGACGCATTAGTTGAACAAATTCGTCAAGATATTGAGCAGGCGAAGCGGGTTTTAGTATAATTTTCATTATGTTTTACTATTGGTGTTATTTGTGGTATACTTCAGAACGTTGTCGATTCTTCGACAGCATGTCAACCGTTGCTTGGCTATTCGCTGCACCGGCGATGGCTCGGCATCCGGCGATTATACGAAGGAGGTGACTTAAGGATGGCATTAACTCAAGAGCGTAAGACGCAACTGATTCAGGAACATAAGGTTCATGAGAATGATACGGGTTCTCCTGAAGTGCAGATCGCTATCCTTACCGAAAACATCAACAATCTGACGCAACACCTGCGGGATCACAAGAAGGATCATCACTCCCGCCGCGGCTTGCTGAAGATGGTAGGTCAGCGCCGCAAGCTGCTTGCTTACCTGAAGAATAAGGATGTTAACCGGTACAGCGCATTGATCGAGAAGCTCGGCTTGAGACGCTAAACCGTCGTCACGAATCATATGGAACGACCGAAGCAACCGTCACTTCGATTCAGTCCGGCTCTCCGGCACGCGATACGAAGAGACGGTTGCTTTTTCTTCCGTTAACATATGAAATGATTTGACATTGGAAGGAAATAATACATAACATGCAGAATTGTAAATATTGAAGTTATTTGAAGGAGGTAGCATATGGAATCCGGTAATGTAAAGACAGTCCAGATGGATCTTTCCGGAAGACCGCTGACGTTGGAAACAGGACGACTTGCAAAGCAAGCCAACGGCGCGGTCATGGTTCGATACGGAGAGACGGCTGTCTTATGCACAGTGACGGCATCGTCCGAACCGAAGGATCTTGATTTTTTCCCATTAACCGTTAACTATGAGGAACGTTTATACGCGGTCGGGAAGATCCCTGGCGGTTTCATTAAACGGGAAGGACGTCCCAGTGAGAAGGCGATCTTGGCAAGCCGCTTGACCGACCGCCCGATTCGCCCCTTATTTCCGGAAGGCTTTCGGAACGATGTTCAAATTGTGGCTCTTGTCATGAGCGTGGATCAAGACTGTTCTCCGGAGATTGCCGCAATGATCGGAACATCCGCGGCGCTGTCGATTTCTGACGTTCCGTTCAAGGGTCCGATTGGCGGTGTGATCGTCGGCCGTGTAGACGGTCAATTCGTCATTAACCCGACGGTGGAGCAGGAAGCGAAATCGGATATTTATCTTGTCGTGGCCGGTACGAAGGACGCGATCATGATGGTTGAGGCCGAAGCGAACGAAGTGCCTGAAGAAGTGATGCTCGAAGCGATCATGTTCGGTCACGAGGAAATTAAGAAGATCGTCGCGCTGCAAGAGCAATTCGTCGAGATCGCGGGCCGCGAGAAGATGGAAGTAAAGCTTCATGAGGTCGATGCCGAAGTAAGCGCAGCGGTTCGCGCTTATGCTGCAGAGCGGCTGGTGCAGGCGGTGAAACTTCCGGAAAAGCACGAGCGCAACGATGCAATCGCCGCGATTAACGAGGAGACGGTAGCGCATTTCTCGGAAGTATACGCGGACAAGCCGGAGCTGCTGAAGGATGTCAACGAGGTTCTTTATGACATCGTGAAGGAAGAAGTACGCAGACTGATTACGCATGATAAAGTTCGTCCGGATGGCCGGAAGGTGAACGAAATCCGCCCGATCGAATGCGATGTGTCGATTCTGCCGAGAACCCATGGTTCGGGACTGTTCACCCGCGGTCAGACGCAGGCGCTCAGTATCTGTACATTAGGCGCTCTTGGTGATGAACAAATTTTGGACGGGCTTGATCTTGAGGACCGCAAGCGGTTCATGCACCATTACAACTTCCCGCCGTTCTCCGTTGGAGAAGCAAGACCGCTCCGTCCGCCGGGACGCAGAGAGATCGGACACGGTGCTCTTGGTGAGCGCGCATTGTCGAAGGTGATTCCTTCAGAGGATAAATTCCCTTACACGATTCGCCTCGTATCCGAGGTTCTTGAGTCTAACGGTTCAACATCGCAAGCGAGCATTTGCGCCAGCACGATGGCGTTGATGGACGCGGGTGTTCCGATTAAAGCGCCGGTAGCCGGGATTGCGATGGGTCTCATTAAAGATGGAGACCATTATACCGTATTGACGGATATTCAAGGCATGGAAGACCACTTAGGAGATATGGATTTTAAAGTTGCTGGTACGGCAGAAGGCGTAACGGCTATTCAGATGGATATTAAGATTGACGGAATTGACCGGAATATCTTACATGAGGCGTTAGCGCAAGCGAAAGAAGGCCGTATGTTCATTCTGAACAAGATGATGCAGGCCATCTCTGAGCCGAGAAAACAACTGTCACCGTATGCTCCGAAGATCACTGTCATGCAGATTAACCCTGACAAGATTCGTGACGTGATTGGAGCCGGCGGTAAGGTGATCAACAAGATTATTGAAGAAACCGGGGTTAAAATCGATATCGAACAGGACGGCCGCGTCTTTATCGCTTCTCCGAATGCTGAGGCGAACGAGAGGGCGAAAGCGATCATTGAAGGGATCGTGAAAGAGGTTGTCGTCGGCGAAATCTATATCGGCAAGGTGAAGCGCGTGGAGAAATTCGGCGCGTTCGTCGAAATTTTGCCGGGCAAAGAAGGCCTCGTGCATATCTCGCAGCTATCCACGGAGCGCGTTGCGAAGACCGAGGATGTCGTGGCGATCGGGGATACCATCACGGTCAAAGTCACGGAGATCGACCAACAGGGACGTATTAACCTCTCGCGTAAAGCAGTGTTGTCGGGCAATGACGGGGACGCAAGCAAATCCGGCAACAAAACTCCTGTAGGTCAATAATTTTTCGCAGCAGCAAGCACATACGTCTCAACGGAAAGAGTCAGAATCACGTTCTGTCTCTTTTTTTTATGCATATTTTAGTACAAGCGTGTTTGTCCGTAAGAAGTGATTCTTTCCGGGGGGATTGTTTGTGAGACGTAAACAATGGTTGGTCGTTGCCGCTTTTTTCGCTTTCACTTTTGTGGCTGTCAATCAAGGTGGAGATATAGCGCGCTTTATTGCGGATTGGGAACTAGGCTCCGCCGAGACGTTCGGTGCGGAAGTTCCGAAGAGGATCGATCTTGCCAAATTATCGGAAGAGGAACGGGCGTTATATGAGAGAATCGTTGCCGAGGCGCCGGAACGAAGAATCGAACCGATCGACGCCAGGGTGGATTCGGTTTGGAAGGCGATTCCCGGACTTAACGGACGGGAGGTCGATATTGAACGCACCTTCACGCTTGCCCGTCAGCAAGGCGTTGACAAGGCGATTCCGTTCCTGTACCGCGAAATTCCAGTTGGAATAACACTGGAGGATCTTGGGGCCCAGCCGATTTATAAGGGAAATCCGCGAAAGCCGATGGTCTCATTCATGATCAATGTCGCGTGGAAGGAAGAAAATATCCCTGCCATGTTGGATATCCTCAGGGAAGAAGAAGTCAAGGCCACCTTTTTCTTCTTGGGGTCTTGGCTGAAGGATCCCGAACACATGGAGATCGCCAAGCAAATCGCGGAGGAGGGGCATGAGCTGGCTAATCATGCCTACTCGCACAAAGACCTAAGCGATTTGACCAATGCTCAAGTCAGGAAAGAACTTGAAGAAACGCAGATGCTTCTGCAAGAAATTGGCGTGGAGCATAATCAATTGTTCGCTCCGCCATCCGGGGATTTCAACGAGAATACAGTACGTGTCGCTCACGAGATGGGACTGCACACAATCCTCTGGACCATTGATACGGTTGACTGGAAAAATCCGGATCCTAATTCGATTGTGCGGAAAATTGGATCGCGTTTAGAGCCGGGAGCGTTGATTCTGATGCATCCTACGGAAAGCGCGAGAGACGCGCTTCAAGGTATGATCCGAGCGGCGAAGAAGAAAGGGCTGGCTGTTGGAACGGTGTCCAATACAATATCTCCTTATAGGGCCTTGTCTGTTGAGACTCCACCAGGTTTCTGATAATATCTATCAAAGGATTGTTTCTAATATTAAACGGTTGGAGTCGGAGGGGAAACAGTGGAAAGACGGCAATTAAGTAACGGAATACGCGTTGTCCTTGAACATATGCCGGCAAGCCGCTCAGTCTCCTTCGGAATCTGGGTAAAGACGGGTTCGAGGAATGAGTCCGAGCGCCTGAACGGGATCTCTCATTTTATTGAACATATGCTGTTTAAAGGCTCAGAACGCTATACAGCGAAGGAGATCGCGGAAATTTTTGATGGAATCGGGGGCAATATTAACGCATTCACGTCCAAGGAATACACGTGTTATTATGCGAAGGTGCTGGATCAGCATTTGCCGATCGCCGTTGATGTCGTCGCGGATATGTTCCTTCGTTCGACATTGAGCGAAGAGGATGTAACGAAAGAGAAGAATGTGATTATTGAAGAAATATCGATGTACGAGGATACGCCGGACGATATCGTGCATGATTTGATCGCCAAGGCCGCGTACGGTGAACATTCGCTTGGCATGCCGATTCTAGGCACGGAAGAAAACTTGCTTGCGATGAGCGGCCACGATCTCCGCGAATATATGGATTTGCACTACGGGAATGAATCGATCGTTATTAGCGCAGCCGGTCATATTGATGATTCGGTATTTGCTTTGTTTGAACAGCATTTCGGTTCGCTGAACCGTCCGGTTCAGGCTCCCATCTACACGCCTCCGGATTTTCGCGGCGGGTATCGTTTTTATAAGAAAAAAACCGAACAAAATCACATCTGCCTTGCCTTTCCCGGCTTTTCGCAAGACGATCCGTTGTTGTATGCAGCACTGTTGGTGAATAACGTAATAGGCGGCGGCATGAGTTCAAGACTGTTCCAAGAAGTACGGGAAGAGAGAGGTTTAGCTTATTCCATATACTCATATCACACGTCGCATCTTGACAGCGGGTTGTTAACGATTTATGCCGGGACGGCCCCGAAGCAAAGCGCAGAAGTGTTGGAAATCATACAAGGTACGATCGAAGATGTCCGGTTGCATGGCTTGAAGGCAGAAGAGCTGCATAAAGGCAAAGAGCAGATGAAGGGAAGCTTGATTCTCGGCCTGGAGAGTGCCAGCAGCCGTATGAGCCGCAACGGCAGGAATGAATTGATGCATGGCCGCCTCTTCACCTTGGATGAGATGATCGAGCGGATCGATGCCGTAACGGCTGAAGATGTGCTGCAAGCGGCAATTCAGATGTTTACGCCGCCTTGTGCCGCGGCAATGGTCGGCCAAACGGATAAAGCGTTGTTGAAATGGAGAGAGAAGCATGGAACAGATGTATAAGGTGGAAATTAAAAGATTGAGCGGGAATGAAGATCTTCCTCTCCCGGTCCGGATGTCGAAAGGGGCGAGCGGGTATGATGTACATGCCGCGGTTACAGAGCCGGTTACCATCGCTCCGGGGGAGAGAAGGCTGATCCCGACGGGCTTCGCCCTCTCGATGCCGAACGGGCTGGAGGCGCAAATTCGGCCGCGGAGCGGATTGGCGTTTAAACATGGAATCACGACGTTGAATACACCGGGGACGGTTGACGCTGACTACCGGGGAGAAGTGAAGGTTCTTTTGTTTAACGCAGGGCAAGAGGACTTCACCGTTAACAGGGGAGAACGAATTGCTCAGATGGTTTTTCAGGTTGTGCCTGACATTGAGCTCGCGGAAGTGGAAGAGTTGGATCAGACGGAACGCGGTGCGGGAGGATTTGGCCATACAGGCGTGTAAAATAAAGAAGAGCTGTCTGCTAGAGGGAGTAAAGCCCTTTAGCTGACGGCTCTTTTTTATTTTCCGAACGGCCATGTCACCAAATTTGGGCGGATGCCATAGAATACAAAATAATTAGCAGGCAAGTCGAAAGGAGTGTGTTCATGTGCTTACCGGGACACAAATCGCCTTCATCGGCGGAGACGCGCGCACGCTGGAAGTCATTCAGCGGTTAACAGAGCTGGATGCCATCGTTTCGCTCATCGGCTTCGATAATTTGAAGCAGTCTTTCGTCGGCGCCGCTCACACAGAACTTACGGAGGAATTGTTTACAGAGTTAGATGCCGTTCTGCTGCCGCCCGTCGGTACGGACGATGAAGGATACGTCGAAGGTGTTTTTACTTCCAAAGAATTGCGATTGTTGCCGGAACATATCGCACGTCTTCCGAAGCACGCGAAAATATATACCGGAATGGCGAAACCATACCTAAAAAAATTATGTTCAACGCATTCGATTACGCTGGTTGAGCTGTTTGAGCGCGATGATGTGGCGATATACAATTCCATTCCAACGGCGGAGGGAGCCTTGTTGCTCGCGATTCAGAATACGGATATTACGATACATGGAGCTGTATCGGTCGTTCTCGGCTTTGGCCGAACAGGCGCGACAATGGCACGGACGCTTCAAGGACTGGGAGCGAAGGTGCTTGTGGGGGTGCGGAGGAATGAACATTTCGCGAGGGCTTATGAGATGGGGTTTCAGCCGTTCTACACATCGGAGCTGACGAAGCATGTCGGGAACGCGGACTTATTATTCAATACCATACCTTCCCTGATTGTGACGGGAGAAGTGATTGCAGCAATGCCCCCAAGGACCGTCATCATTGATTTGGCTTCAAAGCCGGGGGGCACGGATTTCAGGTTCGCCGAAAGAAGGGGCGTAAAAGCGATCCTGGCTCCGGGGTTGCCGGGAATCGTCGCTCCGAAAACTTCAGGACGGATTATTGCGTCGGTCGTAAGTCAATTGATTATGGAAGACACCCAGAAACGGAGGAATGAAGCATGAACTGGAACGGGAAGACAGTCGGCTACGCCTTGACGGGTTCTCATTGCACATTGGAAGAAGTGATACCGCAAATTCAGAAATTCGTAGACGCGGGAGCGAAGGTTATCCCAATTATATCCAATACGGTTCTTACGACGGATACACGATTTGGCTCAGCGGCGGACTGGCAGAAGAAGTTGAAAGAGATTACCGGAAATGATATCATTTCCTCGATTGTTGAGGCAGAACCGCTAGGTCCGTCGAAACTGCTGGATATTATGGTCATCGCGCCTTGTACCGGAAATACCACAAGCAAGCTCGCGAATGCCATAACAGAGAGTCCTGTGCTGATGGCTGCGAAAGCTCAGATGCGCAACTGCAGGCCTTTAGTGCTTGCCATCTCCACGAATGACGGACTCGGCTTGAACCATGCGAATATCGCAAAGCTGACGAACGCGAAGAATATCTATTTTGTGCCATTCGGACAGGATGCGCCGTTCGTGAAGCCCAATTCGTTAGTTGCTAGAATGGATTTGATCATGGAGACCTGTGAAGCGGCTATGGAAGGCAGGCAGTTGCAGCCTATGCTGATTGAAAGATATAAGTACTCCTGAAACCAGTCTGCATTTTCTGACGAAAGGGGAACCCCGCTTGCGCATTCTAGTTCAAAAATTCGGCGGAACTTCGTTGTCTTCGCCTGAAGCAAGGGAACACGCAATGAAACATATCCGGCGCGCGCTAGATGAACAATATGCGATCGTCGTCGTTGTGTCGGCGATGGGGCGTAAGGGTGACCCTTACGCGACCGACACATTGCTTGGATTGATTGAAGACAATGGCGGAGTATTGGCTCTGAGGGAACGCGATTTGCTGATGTCCTGCGGGGAAATTATCTCTGCCGCCACACTATGTACGATGCTGCAGTCCCGCGGAATCAGCGCGGCGCTTCTTACCGGGGCCCAAGCCGGGATCCGGACGACAGACCATTACGGGGACTCAAGAATTATAGAAGTTCGGACCGAGCGGTTGCTGTCCGTACTGGAATCCGGCAAGGTTGCTGTCGTCACCGGGTTCCAAGGCGCCACTGCCATCGGGGAAGTTACAACCCTCGGGCGGGGGGGCAGCGATACGACGGCAGCCGCTCTGGGAGCAGCGTTAAAGGCGGAATATATTGATATTTTTACGGATGTAGAAGGAATCCTTACCGCCGATCCGCGCATCGTTCAGGAAGCGAGGCCACTGACGCGGGTAAGCTACGCGGAAATATGCAATATGGCGTACAATGGTGCGAAAGTCATTCACCCCCGTGCGGTAGAGGTGGCGATGTCCGCATCGGTGCCGATTCGGATTCGTTCGACCTTCTCGGATGGGAGCGGAACACTCGTCGCCGAGCCGTCCGTGCTGACCGAATCCGGCGGCGGGGCGATTGCGGACCGGCTGATTACCGGCATTGCGCATTTTCCGAACGTGGCGCAAATCCAAGTTTCCTCGGAAAACAATCAATATGAGCTCCAGCTCCATGTTTTCAAGGCGATGGCGAACGAAGGCATTAGCGTGGATTTGATTAACGTTACACCTTCAGGTGTTGCTTATACCGTACTGGATTCCGAAGCGGAACGGGCGGAGGCGTTGTTGAAGCAGATGGGACATGCGCCAACGGTGAATCGCGGGAACACGAAGATCTCTGTCATCGGCGGCGGAATGAACGGTGTACCTGGAGTAATGGCTATGATCATAGAGGCGCTAATAGAGGAGAACGTTGTGATATTGCAGTCGGCCGACTCCAATACGACGATTTGGGTATTGGTGCGGGCAGCGGACACGGTGAAGGCAGTGAATGCGCTGCACCGTAAATTTCAATTGCATCTGCAATGAAAGATTGATCAGTTTTTCAATATCAGCTTTGACAACCCCCTAAGGATAAGAGTACATTGTAATGAAGGAAGTTTATTTGTTGGAATTATGTCAGGGAGGAACGGAACGTGGACTTCGGAAGATTGATTACGGCTATGGTGACGCCTTTCGATGCGGAGCTCAAGATCGATTGGGACCAAACCGCGCGTTTAATTGATTATTTGATTGAAGAGCAGCAATCGGACAGTATCGTTGTTGCCGGCACAACGGGAGAATCTCCTACTTTAACGGATGAAGAGAAGCTTGAGCTGTTTCGGTTTGCCGTAAAGCAAGCGAACGGCCGCGCGAAAATCATTGCGGGGACGGGCTCAAACAATACGGCTCATTCGATCCATCTTTCCGTTGAGGCGGAACGCGCGGGCGTAGACGGGTTGCTGCTCGTGGCGCCGTATTACAATCGTCCCAGCCAGGAAGGAATGCTCGCTCATTTCCGCGCGATTGCCGAAAGAGTGTCGCTGCCGATCATGATATACAACATTCCGTCTCGTACGAACGTGAACATCGAAGCGAAGACGATGCTGGCGCTGGCGGAGATTCCGAACATCACGTCGGTGAAGGAATCAAGCGGCGACCTAGAGCAGATGTCAGCGATCATAGCGCAAGCACCGGAAGGATTTAAGCTTTACAGCGGCGATGACAGCCTTACCCTTCCTGTGCTCAGCATCGGCGGATACGGCATCGTCAGCGTGGCGAGCCATATGGTAGGCAGAGAGATGAAGCAGATGATCAACGCTTATACCGACGGCAATACCGCGGAAGCAGCAAGGCTGCATCTGCACTTGATGCCGATGTTCAAGGGATTATTCTTCTGCCCGCATCGCGTGCCTAATCCGGTACCGGTCAAATATGCCTTGAAGCATAAAGGAATCCCGTGCGGAAGTGTCCGGCTCCCGTTAGTGGCGGTCAACGAGGAAGAAGCGGCCTTTATCGATAGGCTTGTACGGCAATACGAATAGTTTTTCATTTTCATGCCTGCTGTGTTCATGTCTCCTCTAAGGGGGACAGCGCGCAGGCATTGTTTTATGTCTGCTGGTTATTCTAAAGATATCAGCCGCTGAAACAGTAGGACGGTTCACTTCACTTGTTTTTCCTGTAATTGCTCCTGTATAATATGTCATAAGTGACTGGTACGGTTTGGTGTTATTGGTTTGTTTATATATAGATCGTCGCCAAAATATACAGGGAGGTTACGTCATTTGCCTAAGAAAAATACGGATAAAGTAACCATTTTTGCTCTTGGCGGCGTGGGCGAAATTGGGAAGAACATGTATGTTGTGCAGTACGGTGAGGATATCGTTGTCATTGATGCCGGATTGAAGTTCCCCGAAGAGGATATGTTAGGGATCGACGTTGTTATACCGGATATTTCCTATCTCATTGAACACCGAGAGAAGGTCCGCGGCATCCTTGTGACTCACGGCCATGAGGATCATATCGGCGGATTGCCTTATGTGCTTAAGCACTTGAATGTACCGGTGTACGGTACGAAGCTTACACTGGGGTTGATTGAGAACAAGCTCCGGGAAGTGAACTTATTAGGCGAGACGAAACGAATTCTTATCCATCCGGACAGCGTTGTCACATTAGGGGCGATCACCGCAACCTTCTTCCGAACGAATCACAGCATCCCGGATTCTGTCGGCATCGCGTTGGAAACGCCGGAAGGAACGATTGTTCATACGGGGGATTTTAAGTTCGATTTTACCCCGGTAAACAATCAATTCGCGGATGTTCATAAGATGGCTGAGATCGGGGAGAAGGGCGTGTTATGCCTCCTTTCCGAGAGTACGAATGCGGAGCGCAGCGGGTTTACTCCTTCGGAGAAGACTGTAGGAGACGAGCTCATTGAACTGTTCCACCGTTGCGACCAGCGTATTGTCGTAGCAACCTTCGCTTCGAACGTTCATCGGGTACAACAGGTGTTCCAGGCTGCGATGTTGACCAATCGGAAAGTTGCCGTCTTCGGGCGGAGTATGGTGAATGTGGTGAATACCGCTATTGAGCTTGGTTATTTGGATATCCCGGAAGGGATGCTGATTGACCCGGAGGAGGTTAATCAGCTGCCGGCAAACCAAGTGGTTATTTTATCGACGGGCAGCCAAGGGGAACCAATGTCAGCATTAACCCGCATGGCGCGTGCTACCCACAAAACCGTCGATATTTTGCCGGGCGACACGGTCATCATTGCGGCTACGCCGATTCCAGGCAATGAGCGTTATGTGGGCAGAACCGTAGACGAATTGTTCCGTCTGGGGGCGAATGTGATCTATGGTCCGGGTACCATCACCGGCGTTCACGTATCCGGACACGGGAATCAAGAAGAGCTAAAGCTCATGCTGAACATCATGAAGCCGAAGTATTTCATTCCGATCCACGGCGAGTACCGAATGCTGAAGCAGCACGCGAAGCTGGCCGTTTCCGTTGGCGTGGAGAGCGAGAACATCTTCATTCTGGACAACGGAGATACGGTTGAAATCCAGAACGGCGTTGCGCGCAAAGGAAGCAAAATTCCTGCGGGCAATGTGCTGATCGACGGTTTGGGAGTCGGAGATGTCGGCAACATCGTGTTGCGTGACCGGAAGCTGCTGTCGCAGGACGGAATTCTCGTTGTCGTCGTTACACTCAGCAAGACGGAAGGCAAAATTTTGTCGGGTCCGGATATTATCTCGAGAGGCTTCGTGTATGTGAGGGAGTCCGAGGGATTGCTGGAAGAAGCGAACAAGCTTGTCTCCAACACGTTATCCCGTTTAATGGGAGAGAATGTGAACGAGTGGGCTTCTTTAAAAACACAGGTTAGAGATGCATTAGGACGATTCTTATACGAACAAACCAAACGCAGGCCAATGATTTTACCGATTATTATGGAAGTGTAGATCGTTTGCCGTTACTTAGTCACCCTATGAACGCCTTGCCGCAGAGAAATGCGGCAGGGCGTTTGTTGTATAGCTTGTATAGATTGTTTGATTGACCTTCATACTATGACGGATGCTTCCGTATTAAGAATGGAGGGCTTACGTCATGGATCGGTTAGAAATGAAAACTGTAAATTCGGAGCAAGCGGACCTGAACCAAGGAAAAACCGCGGCGGCGGAAAATATCGCTGCTCTGGGGAACCCGAACCCCCCGACGAGCGAGCAATCAAATATTTTTTGTTTAACGATTATCGGCCAGATTGAAGGGCATGTCGTGCTGCCCCCGCAAAACAAAACCACAAAATATGAGCATCTGATTCCTCAATTGGTGGCGGCTGAGCAGAATAATAAGATCGAGGGGATCCTGATCATCCTCAACACGGTTGGCGGTGATGTGGAAGCAGGGCTCGCCATTGCGGAAATGATATCGTCCTTATCCAAGCCATCGGTTGCCATCGTGCTGGGGGGCGGCCATTCCATCGGCGTTCCGATCGCCGTAAGCTCGGATTATTCCTTTATCGCGGAAACAGCGACGATGACAATCCACCCGATCCGATTAAACGGATTAGTCATCGGGGTGCCGCAAACCTTTGAATACTTGGATAAAATGCAGGAGCGCGTGCTCAGGTTCATTTTGTCGCATTCGTCCATCACGGAAGAAAAACTGAAAGAGCTGATGTTCAAAACAGGAGAGCTGACCCGCGATATCGGGACGACGGTAATCGGCCCGGAAGCAGTCCATTACGGGTTGATTGATGCCGTCGGAGGGGTCGGTGACGCGCTGAAAGAGCTGAATCGCAGAATTGAGGAGCGTAGAAGGAACCTGAGCCCGACAGGTCTCGGCGGGGGGGTTGCCCATTGATTATGTATACGGCTGTTCCGCTGGAACAGATCTTTGAGGGGATCGAGAATATCCAAGCGCCGGAAGAAATTGTTTATAACGGCGTTACGATGCAGGTTGAACCGTTGGACCGTTCACAAGCGCGCATCGTTCGATTGATTTCGCCAAACCCGTTGGATTACTTAAATCCCGAGTATGCCCCGGGAACAATTATTCGATTGTAAGCGGAAACCTCAGGAGAACTATGGTATAATGTTCTCCTGGGGGTGTTCGTATTGGGGAAATCTAGAAAAAAACGCAAAAAATCATTATCCTCCAACCTAAAATATGAATTATATGGAATCTTATTGTTAATTTTTTCTGTCATCACCCTCGCGCGTGAAGGCTCGGTGGGGAAGTCAATTGCGTTCTTATTTCGGGTGTTGATTGGAAACTTGGAGCCTGTGCTCTCCGTCGTTTTCATTTTTATAGCAGTCTATCACTTGATGATCCGCCGATCTTGGCCTTCCGCCTGGACGGTCAAGTACACGGGGGCAACCCTCTTTTTACTCGGTTTAATTGTTAGTTTACATAACGGATGGTTTCAAACGTTAATGCCCGCGGGCGAATACACGGCAAGCTGGATTATCTCGCAGACGTGGGAAGTGCTGAGAAGCCACTTCGCCGGAGGGGAATTGGTTTTTACTGCTGACGCAGGCGGCGGAATGATCGGAGCTTTCGTATTCTCGGCTTTATATGTTCTGTTCGGCAATGTCGGGGCGAAGCTGATCGAATTTACACTATACGCTGTAGGCTTGCTGCTATTTACAGGCTGGTCCTATGTTCAGATGATTCGCGCAGTACGCAACTTCTTCAAGCGATTGAGTCACCGTCTAGGGGGTTCGTTGAAGGAGACTTTTCTTTTGGTTCGTCAGCGCAACGCGGGGGGCGGAGAGCTTGGAGGCAGAGCCGTAACAAGAACGCAAGCGAAGCGTCAGGAGCCTGCTGTCGTCGATTTTGATGATGAGTTTGATGAGGAAAATTGGCGGCCGGACAAGCCTGCCCGGAAGTCTTGGTTCCAGAGTTGGGCCGCTTTCGGAAAGAAACCGCGGGACGAGGCGCAAGAGGAAGAAGAGAAAGTGGAAGAGAACCCTTTGATTGCTTCACAGGAGGAAGCTTCCGATACGGAGACCGTGCTTTATTCCCGTTCCGATGAGAAAACAGCGGATACCTATGTGAGCGAATCCCAAGGTTTTGAACACGAACCGGATGAAGACCAGCATGAGCCTGTGTTTGTTGATTTCCTGGATCAAGTACGGAATTCTGAGCAACCGCAGCCGATCGAACCGAATCCCGAGGAGCCTGAAGCATCGATGAAGCAACCGGTTTCCGGCATCCGGCCGGAGGAGGCTCCTTCATCCGATAGCGGAAAGTTCCTTGCCGCGGCATCTGAGACTCCGGCGCGTCCGATGAAGCCCTATGTCCTTCCTCCGTTCCATCTGCTGTCAAGGCCAACCGGAGGGAAAGGATCGGATTCCGCGGACGCAAGCGCGAGGGAGAATGCGCGCAAGCTGGAATCGACGTTAGAGAGCTTCGGCGTGAAGGTGAAGGTGCTGCAGGTTGTTCGCGGACCCGCGGTTACTCGTTATGAGATTCAACCGGATGTAGGAGTCAAGGTAAGCCGAATCGTAAGCCTTACGGATGATATTGCTCTGGCGCTTGCAGCGAAGGATATTCGTATGGAAGCGCCGATTCCGGGCAAGTCGGCTATCGGTATCGAAGTACCTAACAGTGAAATTTCGGTGGTCAGCCTGCGTGAGGTGATGGAGACGTCGGCGTTCCATGAGTCCGACTCCCGCCTTACGATCGCTTTAGGCCGCGACATCTCGGGGCAGCCGATCGTAGCGAATCTTGCAAAGATGCCGCACTTATTGGTTGCGGGAGCGACCGGATCGGGGAAGTCGGTATGCATTAACGGGATTATTACGAGTATTCTCTATAAAGCTAAGCCTGATGAAGTGAAGTTTGTGATGGTAGACCCGAAGAAGGTCGAGCTGAACGTTTACAACGGCATTCCGCACCTGCTTGCGCCGGTCGTCACGGACCCGCGGAGAGCTTCTCTCGCCTTAAAGAAGATTGTCGTTGAGATGGAGAAGAGATATGATCTGTTTGCCAAAACCGGAACAAGAAATATCGAAGGCTTTAACGCCCATCAAATTCAACTAGGCCAAGAGAAGCTTCCGTATATAGTTGTTATTGTGGACGAGCTGGCCGATCTCATGATGGTCGCCGCTGGTGACGTGGAGGATGCCATTACCCGCCTTGCCCAGATGGCTCGTGCGGCTGGAATCCACTTGATCATTGCTACACAGCGCCCGTCTGTAGACGTTATTACAGGTGTAATCAAAGCGAACATCCCATCCAGAATCGCGTTCGGCGTATCTTCCCAGGTCGATTCCCGCACGATCTTGGATATGGGCGGGGCGGAGAAGCTGCTTGGCCGAGGCGATATGCTGTTCGTTCCCGTAGGCGCGTCAAAGGCGGTACGAGTTCAAGGCGCATTCTTGTCCGATCAAGAGGTGGAGTCGGTCGTGACGTTCTGCCGAGATCAAGAAGAGGCGCAATATCAGGAAGAGCTCGTACCGGAGGTTGAAGAATCCGAGGATGAAGACGATAATCCGTTAGACGAGCTGTTTGATCAAGCGGTTAGCATCGTTGTCGAAGCGAAACAAGCGTCGGTATCACTGCTTCAACGCCGGATGAGGATCGGTTACACGCGTGCGGCCCGGTTAATTGATCAGATGGAGGCGAAAGGCATCGTAGGACCTTATGAAGGCAGCAAGCCAAGAGATGTATTGGTTTCGTCTGTCGGACAGCATCAAGACGGAAGAATCAGTTCATAACAAGCGCATAGAACGTTATACCCTTTCTCATACTAGCCAAAAGGAAACAAACTGCAAGCGATGCAGAGAAAGGTTGAACAGACGTATGCGTATTCGATTGATTCTGGTTACCAGTTGTCTGATCGTCGGTTTGATCTTTGCCTTTCAATCGGAACTGCACACCCAGGACAAAGGTGTTGAACAGACGTTCAGCAATACCACCTTGCAATATGGCGCAGTTGGCCAAGATGTCAGGGAGCTTCAAGGAAGACTGAAATTCTTAGGGTACTATAATGGCGACATTGACGGCGATTTCGGTTACAGCACCCTTCAAGCCGTTAAGAGCTTTCAAAGCAAATTCGGGATGAAAGCGGACGGGGTTGTCGGTTCGAAAACGAAAGTGAAGCTTTATAACGCAACCAAGAGCTGGAGGCCAGGCGCAGAGAGCGGTACCGGCGGAGGCGCAGCGAAACCGAAGGCTGCGGCGCAGACTAAGCGTAAACAGCAAACGGTAACCGCCTCCTCGCACGGATTTTCCAGTCAGGATTTGAAGATGATGGCCAACGCCGTTTACGGTGAGGCCAGAGGGGAACCGTATGAAGGACAGGTTGCCGTCGCGGCAGTCATTCTAAATCGGGTAAGAAACCCCAGCTTTCCGGATACTCCCTCTGGCGTAATTTTTCAACCGCTCGCCTTTACAGCGGTGGCCGACGGGCAAATTTGGCTGGAGCCAAACGAAAGCGCCTTGAGAGCAGTGCAAGATGCGCTAAACGGATGGGACCCGACGGATGGATGTGTTTATTACTTCAATCCGGCGACGGCAACGTCGAAGTGGATTTGGTCGCGCCCGCAGTACAAGCGGATCGGAAAACATATTTTTTGCAGATAAGTCATACACTTCCGAAAGGCGCAAGAGAAAGAAGTGACCGAATTGGGTTGCTTCTTTTCCGTTTCCTGCGCCTTTCGATTATAATGGAAGAAATTGAAATGGAAGGAGCCTTCCCATGCAAACCACCCATTTTCAGCGTGATGCAGTGAACGGCATCCGGCTTCACGTATTTCCAACGGACCGATTCAAAACTACCGCCATATCTGTCTTTATCGGGACGTTGCTGCAGGAGCAGACTGTAACACCTGTAGCGTTAACTCCATTCGTATTACGGCGAGGGAATGCAACTTACCCGACAACGAAACAGTTTCGAGAAGCGTTGGATGACCTGTACGGAGCGGGCTTTGGCTTTGATATATACAAACGCGGCGATTATCAGATTGTCAATTTCCGAATGGATGTCATTCAGAACGAATTTGCTTCCGGTGAGAAGCTGCTTCAGCAAGGGATTGAGTTTCTCGGAGAGACGGTCACCAAACCTGCCCTCGAGGGCGGAACCTTTGTCAAACAATATGTAGAAGCTGAGAAGCATACGGTCCAGAAGAAGCTGGAATCCATTATTAATGACAAAGGGCGCTACGCTGCGGAACGATGTATCGAGGAGATGTGCAAAGACGAGCCGTACCGACTTCATCCGCTGGGCCGCACCGAGGATTTGGAGGCTGTCACGCCGGAGTCTCTCTTTGCCTCGTACCAAACCTGGCTGTCCGATTCACCAATGGATATTTACGTTGTCGGCAACACGACGCTTGAGGAAGTAAAGGAGCTCGTACAACGCGCGTTCGCGGCCAATCGTCAAGCAAGCGGTGCCGAATACCGGCATTCGCGGCAGAAGAAGAACGTGGAGAACGTGAATCGCGTCATTGAGCGCATGGACGTAGGGCAAGGCAAGTTAAATATGGGGTTAAGAACCAGCACCACTTACGCCGACCCAAGCTATGCGGCAGCACTTGTGTACAATGGGATCCTCGGCAGCTTCCCGCATTCGAAGCTGTTCATCAACGTCCGGGAGCGCGAAAGCCTTGCTTATTACGCGGCATCACGGCTTGACGGGCATAAAGGGATTATCACCATTCAATCGGGTATTGAAATCGACAATTATGAGAAGGCCGTCGATATTATTGAGAAGCAGCTGGAATCTATCCGAAAAGGTGAGATCAGCGATCTGGAAATGAGCCAAACGAAAGCAATGATCTCCAATCACCTGCGTGAAATCAACGACAGCGCTTATGAGATGATCGGCTTTGATTTCAACACGGTTTTATCGGGGAAGGAGCGCACAGCTGAAGTGCTGCTGCAGGAAGTCCATGAAGTGGACGTCAGCGACATCGTTCAATTCGCACAGACTGTTCAGCTCGACACCATCTATTTCTTGCGCGATCGGAGGGAAGGATGACCGATGCAGAAACACGAATACCCGAGAGTGAAGGAAACCGTATATTCCGAAACCCTTGATAACGGACTGCAGGTGTATGTGTTGCCGAAGGAAGGCTTCAAGAAAACCTTCGCCACATTTTCCACCCATTACGGCTCTGTTGATAATTGCTTTGCTGTAGGGTCCGAGCCGCCAGTCCGGGTTCCGGACGGGATTGCACATTTCTTGGAGCATAAGATGTTTGAGGAGCCCGAAGGGGACATATTTGCCACCTTCGCTTCGAACGGCGCGTCGGCGAATGCTTATACAAGCTTCGACCGAACGGTATATTTGTTTTCAGCTACGGACCGGATTCGGGAAAATGTAACCACATTGCTGAACTTCGTTCAAAATCCGTACTTTACCGATGAGAATGTGAATAAGGAAAAGGGGATCATCGGCCAAGAAATCAAAATGTATGCGGACCAGCCGGATTGGCGGGTATATTTCGGGCTGATTGAAGCCATGTACCACAAACATCCCGTTCATATCGATATTGCGGGAACCGTCGAGTCCATCAGCCAAATCACGAAAGAAACCCTTTACCATTGTTATCGGACGTTCTATCATCCGCAGAACATGATCCTCTTCATTGTAGGCGGGGTAAATCCCGAGGAAATGATCGAATTGGTGCGGGAGAATCAAGCAGGCAAAACGTTCGAGCCGCAAGGTGAAATCCAACGGTTGTTCGAGCAGGAGCCTGAGCATGTGAAGGAAAAGGTGAAAACCATTCATCTTCCGGTTTCCATACCGAAATGCTTGTTTGGGATTAAGGAGAAGGATGTTGGGTTTTCCGGACAAGAGCTGTTGAAGCGAGAGCTGACGACAAAGCTTCTGTTCGATTTGCTCTTTAGCCCAAGCTCCAGGTTATATCAAGCACTCTATGACGAGAAGTTAATCACTGACAGCTTCGGGGCGGAGTATAACTGCAGCGAACAGTACAGCTTCTCTGTCATCGGCGGCGATACCCGCGATCCTGATGCGTTAGTGAACAGGGTCCGGGAAGTGATTGAAGAGTGGAAATCCTCGGGGATTCCGGAGGAGTTGTTTGAGCGGACGCGGCGCAAAAAAATCGGCGGATTCTTCCGCTTGTTGAATTCACCGGAAGCGATCGCCGGAGAATTTACGAAGCACCGGTTCCGCGGTACCCAATTGTTTGACGTTTTAGACATGTATGAACAAATTACGCTTCAAGAAGCGGAAACGCGGTTGAAAGAGCATTTCGACTGGGAACAGCTTTCTGTTTGCGTTGTGAAAAGCGAGTGATCAGGTATGATGAACAGGCCGTTCCGTGAAATGTCCGTTCTCGTCACGGGCGGAAGCCGCGGAATCGGCTCGGCCATTGCCGAGCGGTTCGCGTCGGTCGGAATGAAAGTGGTGATTCATTATTTAGAGGCGCATGAAGCCGCTAATGAAACAGCTAGACGCTGCCTGCAGCATGGCAGTGAGGTGTTAACGGTGTCGGCCGATCTCCGGTCGAAGGAACAAATTTTGCGGATGAAGGAAAAGATGGAACACTTTGGAATGATGCCGGACATCCTGGTGAACAACGCCGGCATCTCCCACTATGGGATGCTTTCGGATGTAACAGAAGAGGATTGGGATCAGGTCATGAGCGTTAATTTGAAGGGAATGTTCCTGTGTACCCAATTATTTATGCCGTATATGATATCGCAGAAATACGGGCGCATCATTAATGTTTCATCGATTTGGGGAATTGCCGGAGCGTCCTGCGAAGTGCTGTACTCGACGGCGAAGGGCGGCATGAATGCTTTCACGAAGGCGCTCGCGAAAGAACTGGCTCCGTCCGGCATCACAGTGAACGCCGTGGCGCCAGGACCGGTGGATACATCGATGATGGAACGGTTCGAGCCGTTAGAGAAGGAAGCGATCGCCGAGAATATTCCTGCGGGGAGGTTTGCGCAGCCGGAGGAGGTCGCGTCGCTCGTATACTTTCTGGCTCTGCCGGAATCGGGATACATCAACGGACAAATCATTTCCCCGAATGGCGGTTGGCTGACGTAGGTGAATAGGACAATGCCTTTTCGCTCATATTAAGGGTGAACCATTTACTCTATGCGAAAAGGAGGAGCACCTATGGCATCAGTACTAAGCACATATGATACTTGGAAGCAATTCCTTGGGGAACGTGTAAAGAACGCTCGGTCCGTTGGCATGAACGATTCGACCATCCAGACGCTTGCGAAGGAAATCGGAGATTTTCTCATGGAGAAGGTCGATCCGAAAAATGACGAAGAGCGGGTTTTGAAGGAGCTCTGGGCTGTCAGCGACGATTCCGAACGGAAAGTGCTAGCTGGCATTATGATGAAACTTGTGGACTAATCACGTTTGAAGCGGCGCCCCGTTAAGAGTGAAACCTGCGGAAGGACACTCTTATGGGGCTTTATTCACGTTTATTTAAATTTCGAATAAGTTTTTCTCGGGAAGGGCAGGAATAGTTCAAACCTTGTAGAATAGAATTTGTAGAATATTATCGAAACATGCGTTTTTCCTTATCTGATCAGAGGGGCTGCTGCGGATTGAAGCCATCGCACATGAAATATAAAATACATAGGAAACTTAACATCAGGGGGTGAAGTTGTGTCCGACCTCGGTCAGTTGCTTCGCAAAGCGCGCACAGAGAAGAAGATCTCTTTAGAAGAACTGCAGGAAAGCACGAAAATTCGGAAACGGTACCTTGAAGCGATTGAAGAAGGAAATTACAAGGTGCTCCCGGGCAATTTTTATGTACGTGCTTTCATTAAGCAATATTGTGAAGCGGTCGGTTTAAATCCGGATGAAGTGTTCCGGTTGTATTCCCATAACATCCCCCCGGCGGAATCGGAGCCGGCCGTTGAACCCATCCGCATGTCTCGCCGGTCGGCGTCCGGAGCCTCTTCAGACCGGTTCAGTAAGTGGATATCGGCTTTCCTGATGGTTGCGTTTCCGCTTCTGATTATTGGTGTCGTGTATTATTTTTATTATATGAATCACGACATCAATCCGGATCAAGTGCTCCCGGATGATCGAATTACCGACAGCTCTGCGGCGGATCTTGAAGGAAAACAGCCCGAAAGCCCTTCGGTCGGGCAACAACCTGTCAACCAACCTGAGCCGGAACCGGAACCTGAGCCCGAACCCGAACCTGAGCCTAACGTTGTATACGTTGATAACTTTAAGTGGAGCAAAAATACAATAGACCGTTATGGAGTCGCGAATGCCGACAAGATCACACTGGAGTTAACGATCGCCGGCGCTGAAGCGTGGGTTGGTGTAACTCATGCGGATTCCAAGTCGAAGTGGTTATATCAGAAGACATTGAAAAAAGGGGAAACATATATCGGAGAATTCGATCACAATATATATGTGAACATCGGAAACGCCGGCGCTTCGCAGATGAAGGTGAACGGTGTGGAGATCGAATTGGGAACAGCACCTGACCCGCGAAAATTCCAATTTGAATTAGGTCTTGTACCGGACGACGCTGCCGCTGAATGAACCTCCTTCGTTATGGGCATCTTTAGAATATATTAACAGAAGTTTTAAGCGAGGGAAGCCATGATTGTCGGTTGGATCGTAACAGGTGTTGGTGTAGCCGTCAGCCTGCTAGGCTGGTATATGGTCCCAAATCCATGGGGGTACGGAATTTTCGGCTTCGGATTGGCGCACATTGTGCTCGGGATTTTAGAGATGTTTCGAAATCCTGAGAAAAACCGAAACCAAGCACCAAATTCATGAAGCGAAGAAGACAGACATCCGCCGCGAAAGCATGCGGCGGATGTCCTTTTTTGGCAATGCCATTTTTTCTTGATATACTAGATGAAAGACTTAGGAATTGCGCGGAAAGGAGTTCATGAATATGGCTTCGGAATATTCTTTTGACATCGTCTCCAAGGTTGATATGCAGGAGCTTACGAACGCGGTGACGCAAGCAATGAAGGAAATTGAGAACCGGTTTGATTTCAAAGGAAGCAAGAGCAACATTGAGATTGAGAAGGGCGAGCTTGTGATCGTCTCCGATGATGAGTATAAGTTAAAAAGCGTGATTGATATTTTGCAAGGCAAGATGGTCAAACGCGGCATCCCGATTAAAAATATGGACTACGGGAAGCTTGAGCCTGCTTCGGGCGGCGCCGTTCGCCAAAGAGTAACCTTAAAGCAAGGCATCGGACAAGACGAAGCTAAGAAAATTAACACATTGATCAGAGACTCCAAGCTGAAGGTGAAGTCGCAAATCCAAGGGGATCAAATTCGTGTATCCGGCAAGAGCAAGGATGATCTGCAAGCCGTCATCTCGCTTTTGCGCGGCGCTGATTTGCCTTTGGATCTCCAATTTGTCAACATGAGATAACGTGTATGAGGCTATATTTTGCAGGATCGAAGAAGAATCATTGGGGGAAAAGGCATGTCTGAGAAAGTCAAAGTAGTCACCTTAGGATGCGAGAAAAATTTAGTGGATTCCGAGATTATGTCGGGATTGATTGAACAGCGGGGATACGAGTTGGTGGATCGGGAAGAAGAAGCCACCATCATTATCGTGAACACTTGCGGTTTTATCGACGCTGCGAAAGAAGAATCCGTCAATAAAATTCTTGATATGGCCGAACTGAAGGAAACGGCTTCATTGAAAGCTTTGATTGTCTCGGGTTGTTTGACACAGCGTTATAAGGAGCAACTTATGGAAGAAATGCCGGAGATCGACGGCATCGTCGGCACTGGGGATTTTCATAATATCGTCGAGATTGTCGATGAAGCGCTGAAGGGCAAGAAGCCTGTTCGCGTGGGCAACCCCATTTTTAATTATGAGCAAGCATTGCCGCGGAAGCTGTCCAAGGAACGCTACACGGCACATGTGAAAATCGCGGAGGGCTGCGATAACAATTGTACGTTCTGCTCGATTCCGATCATGAGGGGTGCGTTCCGCAGCCGCTCCATCGAGTCGATCCTTGCCGAGGTTGGCTCTTTGGCATCTCAAGGCGTGAAGGAAATTTCTTTGATTGCTCAGGATTCCACGAACTATGGAACGGATCTGTATGATACATTCATGCTGCCTGCGCTGCTTCAACGCGTAAGCGAAGTGCCGGGCATCGAATGGGTGCGTCTGCACTATGCGTATCCGGGATTTTTCACGGATGAATTAATTGATACGATCGCGTCCAACCCGAAAATTTGCAAGTACATTGATATGCCGCTGCAGCACAGCGAAGACAGCATCTTGAAGCGGATGCGCCGGCCGGGACGCCAGCGTGACGTACGTGAGCTCATCGCGCGCATTCGCCAACGAATTCCGGATGCCGTATTGCGCACATCGATCATTGTCGGCTTCCCTGGGGAAACGGATGAAGATTTCGAGAAGCTCGAGCAGTTTATTCGCGAAGTGAAGTTTGATCGGCTCGGCGTATTTACCTATTCTATGGAAGAAGGGACGCCGGCCTCAAGGCTGCCGAACCAAATCGACGAGGATGTGAAGGAATACCGCGCGTCTCGTTTGATGGAAGTACAGCGCGAAGTGGCGAAGGAAGCGAACAGCCGCTTCATAGGAAAGACGCTGGATGTGCTGATTGAACGGTATGACGGACGCAATGATGTATATATCGGGCGTTCGCAGTATGACGCACCGGAAATCGACGGCGAAGTGTTCATTACCGGATGCAAGCCGGAGATCGGACAAATCCAGAAGGTGAAGATTACCCATTCGTTAGAATTTGACTTGTCGGGTGTTGGTGTTTCCGCATGAATTTAGCGAACCGGATCACATTAGCGCGAATTTTCCTTGTACCGATTATTATGTTTTTTCTGCTGGTCAATTTGGATCTGCCGAAGCTTTCATTCGGCGGATTTTCCATTACATACAATCAGCTCATTGCCACTTTGATCTTTATCATAGCGGCAAGTACAGACGGGTTGGATGGTTATATCGCGCGTTCACGGAAGATGATAACAAACTTAGGCAAGCTGCTTGATCCCTTGGCGGACAAGCTGCTTGTCGCGGCTGTGTTAATTTCGCTCGTCGATATGCAGAAGCTTGACGCCTGGATCGCGATCGTTATCATATCGCGCGAATTTGCCGTTACCGGCTTGCGCCAGATTGCGCTGCTGGAAGGGAAGGTCATGGCGGCAAGCGCATGGGGGAAGTGGAAGACCGTGACGCAGATTGTGATGATTATTGTCATACTGCTGAACAACTTTCCGTTTTATTTTATCGGGTTCCCCTTCGATATCATTGTCAGCTGGATCGCGGCCGCGATTACCATATATTCGGGCTTCGATTACTTCGTGAAAAATAGAAGCGTCATCGATCAGGTTCGTTAACGATTGGAGTCGTAAAGATGAGAGCGGAAATGATTGCGGTAGGTACAGAACTGCTTCTAGGACAAATTGTGAATACGAATGCGCAGTATATATCTGAGCAATGCGCCGGAATCGGCATCGATATGTACTTTCAGACCGTTGTGGGGGACAATGTGGAGCGGATCCGTTCCGCGTTGACGATCGCGGCATCGCGCGCAGATATCATTATTTGCTGCGGAGGACTGGGTCCGACGATGGACGACGTTACGCGCGACGCGCTGGCGGAGCATGTTGCAGCCGAATTGGTTATGGATGAGCCGGGACTAAAGAAAATTGAGCAATATTTCGCCTCCCGTAATCTTCCGATCCTTGAAAGCAATCGGCGTCAGGCGTTGACGTTGAAGGGGGCGGACGTGCTCCCGAACGATACCGGGATGGCAGTGGGGACCGCGTTGAAGCATGAAGGGAAGCTGTACCTGCTCCTGCCCGGCCCGCCAAGAGAGCTTACGGCGATGTTCAGCAGATATGTGATCCCTTGGCTTCGTTCCCAGATGAGCGGTGTCGAGCCTTTGTACTCCAAGTCATTGAAATTTGCGGGCATCGGGGAATCCGCATTGGAGCACCGGCTTGAGGATTTGATCGAAGCACAATCGGATCCTACGATCGCGCCGTACGCGAAGGAAGGCGAGGTCATGATCCGCCTGACAACCCGGGCTGCAACGGAAGCGGAAGCCTTCGCGAAGATGGAACGGGTCGAAGAAGAAATCCGCAAGCGGGTAGGAGCGCATCTTTACGCTGAAGAAGACGTCAGCTTGGATGAAGTTGTGATCAAGGTGCTCCGTGAACGAGGATTGACGCTTGCCGCGGCAGAGAGCTGTACCGGCGGATTGTTCGCGGATATGGCGACGTCGCATCCCGGAAGCTCCGAGGCGTTCTTAGGAGGAATTGTAAGCTATACGAATGCAGCGAAGCAGTCGCTGTTGGACGTCCCGAACCGGCTGCTTGAAGGGCCGGGCGCTCCTGGCGCCGTCAGCCCGGAAACGGCAATCGCCATGGCGGAAGGCGTTCGTGATCGATTGGGGACAACCTTCGGTATTTCCTTTACAGGCGTGGCAGGCCCGTCGACATCGGAAGGCAAGCCCGTTGGATTGGTGTATCTGGGGATTGCGGAGCAAGGAAAGCCGACAGAGGTGAAAGAACTTAAGCTTTCCGGAAGCAGAGAAATGATTAAGCTTCGGGCGGCACGATCCGGTTACTATGAAATTTGGAAGAGATTGCAATAATTTTTTTGAGGAAGGGCTTGTCAACCGCAATCGAAATTTAGTATGATGAGGGTACGGAAGAACCGTAGCGGAATTGTACATTTTGCTGCGGTTCTTTTTTTATTTGCACAATTGCTTCATAGAAGAATAAAACAACGAATATATGTTCGAAAAAATGGTTGGCAACGAAGCAAAAACAAGGTATCATAAGATTATCTGAGAAAAGGATGTGTTCACGTGAGCGATCGTAAAGCCGCATTAGAGATGGCCCTTCGCCAAATCGAGAAACAATTCGGTAAAGGGTCGATTATGAAGCTTGGAGAGAACGCGCAGATGCAAGTGGAAACCTGTTCCAGCGGTTCGCTTGCTCTTGACATAGCGCTGGGAGTAGGTGGCTTCCCGCGCGGACGGATTATTGAAATCTATGGCCCGGAATCGTCCGGTAAGACGACGGTTGCGCTTCACGCCATCGCTGAAGTTCAGAAGAAGGGCGGACAAGCCGCTTTCATCGACGCCGAGCATGCGTTAGATCCGATCTATGCGCGGAATTTAGGCATCAACATCGATGAATTACTATTGTCCCAGCCGGATACAGGGGAACAGGCGTTGGAGATCGCCGAGGCGCTTGTTCGAAGCGGTGCGGTTGACATTATCGTAGTGGACTCTGTTGCAGCGCTTGTTCCGAAGGCGGAAATCGAAGGCGAGATGGGCGATGCACACGTCGGTCTGCAAGCGCGCCTGATGTCCCAAGCCCTGCGTAAGCTTTCCGGCGCCATCAGCAAGTCGAAGACGATTGCCATCTTTATTAACCAGCTTCGTGAGAAGGTCGGCGTAATGTTCGGCAATCCGGAGACGACACCGGGCGGACGCGCGCTGAAGTTCTATTCTTCCGTACGGTTGGAAGTAAGGCGAGTAGAGACGATTAAACAAGGTAATGATATGGTCGGAAACCGCACGAGAATCAAGGTTGTGAAGAACAAAGTCGCTCCGCCGTTTAAGCAAGCGGAGATCGATATCATGTACGGAGAAGGCATTTCGAAGGAAGGCAGCATTGTTGATATCGGCGTAGAGCTGGATATCGTTCAGAAGAGCGGAGCATGGTTCTCGTTCGATGGGGAACGGCTCGGGCAAGGGCGTGAGAACGCGAAGCAGTTCTTGAAGGACAATCCTGCCGTCGCGGCGACGATTGAAGCCAAAATCCGAGAATCCTCGCTTGTTGAGGCGGGGTTAATGAAGGGCAGCTTGGGCAGCAGCGTTGACGATGATGACGAGGATTTTGACGAAGCAGACTTATAATCCGTATAGTAGAATGCAGGCACCCGGCGGACCGACGGGTGCCGATTTATTATAGACGAGAGGTGTCGAATGAACACGAGCGGGATCGTGACGTCGGTTGAGGTACAGAAAAAACAAAAGCATCGCTACAATATCTATATTGACGAACAGTTCGCTTTCGCCGTGCACGAAGATGTATTGATGAAGCATCAGCTTTTTAAAGGAAAGCATGTGGATCCGCAGCTGATGGCTGAAGTGCTGCGGGACGATGAGCGTCAGCAAGCTTATCTGAAGACGATCCGTTGGCTTGGCGGACGGGGCAGGACGGAGAAGGAAATACGGCTCTACCTGCGGAGGAAAGAATATGAAGACGCAATTATCGATGAGTGCATAGATCGGTTGAAGAAAGAACGGTATGTAAACGATGAACGCTTGAGCAAGCAATTGATGGAAGAACGGTTGACACTTCAAGGCAAAGGAAAGATTTGGGTACGTCAAGAATTGTTACAAAAGGGTGTCGCAAAATCGATCATTCAGGAAACACTCGAATCCGTCCAGCCGGAGGACGAGGAGGCGTCCGCATCGGCTCTCGCGCGCAAACGGTGGAGAACACTTGCCAAGCAGGAAAACAGATTGGCGGCACAGAGGAAGCTGTACGCATACTTAGCCCGCCGCGGATATTCGCCTTCCGCTGTGAAGAAAGCAGTCCGTGAAGTGACACAGGAAGAATTGGAGATAGTGGAATTTGGATTTGACAATGTCGAGGCGGATGACTAAACTTGACATTTTTCTTAGGTGAAATATACAATGAACTAGTATATTTCGCTTTCTTTATTCGCCCAATTCGTATTAAGAGACGCACTGAATCTGAAACATGGTAACGAGTAATGAGTACAGCTTAATAAAAAGGACACAATCGCTGTTGGGCCGTAAGCCTTAAGCTCAACCGTAGTGTGGCAACGAGGAGGTGAAATGGATGCCTAATACCATTTACTGGATTCTCGCCATTCTCGTTGTTGGCGCAGCATGCTTATGGATCGGTTACTTTATTCGCAAGTCCTTTGCTGAAGCGAAGATTTCGAGCGCGGAGGAAGCGGCTCGAAATATACTCGATCAAGCTTCTAAAGAAGCCGAGGCGCTGAAGAAAGAAGCGGTTCTGGAGGCGAAGGACGAAATTCATAAACTTCGCACGGAAGCCGAAAGAGACATTCGTGAACGTCGGAACGAAACCCAACGACTGGAACGAAGGTTGATGCAAAAAGAGGAAACGCTGGATAAAAAACTGGATTCTCTGGAACGAAAAGAAGAGCAGCTTGCCAACAAAGAGAAGCGTGTGGAAGAAACCCAGCAGCAAATCGACGCTCTCTATCGCAAGCAGGTGGAAGAACTGGAGCGCATCTCCGCGTTGACGACGGAAGAAGCGAAACAGATGATATTGAGCAATGTCGAGAACGAAGTACGTATAGAAGCTGCGCAGTTAATGAAGGAAATCGAGCAGCAAGCGAAGGAAGAGGCTGATAAGCGTGCCCGCGAAATCATCACCTTGGCGATTCAGCGTTGTGCGGCGGATCACGTTGCGGAAACGACCGTATCTGTCGTCACATTGCCGAACGAGGAGATGAAGGGACGTATTATCGGGCGCGAGGGTCGGAACATCCGCGCGCTAGAGACGCTTACCGGTATCGATCTGATCATCGACGATACGCCGGAGGCGGTGATCTTATCCGGCTTCGATCCAATTCGCAGGGAGATCGCCCGCAACGCGCTCGAGAAGCTCGTTGCCGACGGCCGCATTCACCCCGCTCGCATCGAAGAGATGGTCGAGAAATCGCGCAAAGAGGTCGACGAACGCATCCGCGAATACGGGGAGCAGGCAACCTTCGAAGTTGGCGTACACGGACTCCATCCGGATTTGATCAAGATTTTAGGCCGTTTGAAATTCAGAACGAGCTACGGCCAGAATGTGTTGAAGCATTCCATGGAGGTAGCATATCTGGCTGGTTTGATGGCTGCGGAGCTTGGAGAAGACGTAACGCTGGCGAAGCGCGCCGGATTGCTTCATGACATCGGCAAGGCGCTCGATCACGAGGTGGAAGGCTCGCACGTTGAAATCGGTGTAGAAATCGGCAAGAAGTATAAGGAGCATCCTGTCGTGGTGAACAGCATTGCTTCCCACCATGGCGATACGGAAGCTACTTCGGTGATCGCGATGTTGGTTGGTGCCGCAGACGCATTATCGGCAGCGCGCCCGGGTGCACGCCGCGAAACGCTAGAAACGTATATCAAGCGTCTTCAGAAATTGGAAGAAATTTCAGAATCATTCGAGGGCGTCGAGAAATCGTATGCGATTCAGGCAGGCCGCGAAATCCGTGTTATGGTGCAGCCTGACCGCATTGACGATGCAGAAGCTTACCGATTGGCTCGTGATATTACGAAGAAGATCGAGAATGATCTCGATTATCCAGGCCATATTAAAGTCACAGTCATTCGTGAAACAAGAGCAGTGGAATATGCAAAATAAGTGAAGAAAACTTCAACATGATTTAAGGAAAAGTGGCTGAAAGGCCACTTTTTCTGCACTCTATGTAATAAAAGATGACACATCTGTAGGATCAAGTTGACGAGGTGAAGGTATGAAGGTTTTGTTTGTAGGAGATATCGTAGGCTCCGCTGGCCGCAGAGCTTTGAAGGAAAACCTGCAAGCGCTCAAGCTGAAGCACCATCCCGATTTTATCGTTGTGAACGGGGAGAATGCAGCAGGAGGAAGAGGCATTACCGAGAAGATCGCGAATGAATTTTTTGAGCTGGGCGTTCAATGCATCACAATGGGAAATCATACATGGGATAATAAGGATATTTTTCATTTTATAGATCGCGAGCCAAGACTGATTCGACCGATCAATTATCCGGCAGGGACGCCAGGGTTGGGTTCCTGTACGATGAAGTCGAACGGCAAGGAGCTGACCGTCGTGAATGCGATGGGACGCACGTTCCTTCCGCCGCTGGATGATCCTTTTTCCGCAGTGGACGATTTTTTGGCATCGGAGAAGAAACGCGCGAAGGCGGTACTTGTCGATATGCACGCGGAAGCTACGTCGGAGAAGCTTGCCTTTGGCTGGTATTTGGACGGGCGCGTATCGGCTGTCGTAGGAACACATACGCATGTTCAAACGAATGACGATCAAGTATTGCCGAAGGGAACCGGATATATTACGGATGTTGGGATGACGGGTTCGCGGGAAGGCATTCTGGGTATGGAACGGGAGCCGGTCATTAAGAAATTTCTGACGCAGCTGCCTGTTCGGTTTACGGCGGACGAAGGAAGGTATCAGTTCCATGCCGTCATCATCGATATTGACGACACTACCGGGCTTTCCAAGTCCATTAAGACAATCCGTATATATGAAGGAGAATTCCAAATGTTCTAGTCCGCTAATGAACCATCCTTCAGGAAAGGAATGTTTCCGGTGATCTCCGAATAGATATGATACTACCGGAATGATTGAAGCTTTCCCGAGGAGGTCCATTTCATGGAAGTATTAAAAGTTTCAGCCAAATCGAATCCGAACTCGGTGGCAGGCGCTTTAGCAGGGGTTTTGCGGGAGCGGGGAGCGGCAGAATTGCAAGCAATCGGTGCCGGCGCGCTGAATCAAGCGATTAAAGCGGTAGCGATTGCGAGGGGATTCGTTGCACCGAGCGGCGTCGATCTGATCTGTATACCGGCTTTTACCGACATCGTGATTGAAGGGGAAGACCGCACCGCCATTAAGCTGATTGTTGAACCGAGATGACAGATCGAATAACGGCTTGGAAGCCGCAGATATTCGAAATAGAAGGGTAATGATTGGGTAGCCTCGAAAGAGGCTATTTTTTTGTGAAGGGTTAGAAGTAATTATCAATCTAAGGATGGTGAAGCTAATCATGGTGCCACGTTGGGATTTGCATTGCGATGTATTAAGCAAAATGATTATGGAACCGGACATTCGTTTCGAAGATGACCCGCGCTTAGATGTGACGGCTAGCCGAATGCGAAAAGGAAATATCCAGCTTCAAGCATTCGCGATCTACATTCCGCAGCAATGGAAGGGCCGCCCGATTGACGCCGTGCTGGCGAGCATTGACGCATTTCATCGTCACATTGCGTCAAGAAAAGATATTTTGCCGATCCGATCAAGTGAAGACATCGAACGTTTGCTGCGGCCAGACGAAACTCGAATCGGCGCCTTGTTGACATTGGAGGGAGCGGACGGGTTAGAAGGGAGCTTCACCTATTTAAGAATCGTGCGGGAATTGGGTGTAAGAACCATTGGGATTACGTGGAACAACGCCAATTGGGCCGCGGACGGTGCGGGAGAACCGCGAGGCGGAGGTTTTACGAAGGCGGGGAAACAGTTCATTGCCGAATGTAATGCGATTGGCATGCCATTGGATGTGTCGCATTTGTCCGTGAAAGCGTTCTGGGAGCTGATGGAGAACAGCGCAGTCCCGCCAATCGCTTCCCATTCCAATGCTTACACACTATGCCCGCATCCGCGAAATATTACGGATGAACAAATCAGAGCGATCATTGCCAACGACGGACGGATCGGCATTAATTTCTATCCTCCTTTTCTCCGTGGTGACGGAGCCCAGGCTTCGATGGATGATGTATTGCGTCATGTTGAGCATATTTGTTCATTGGGCGGCGTGAACCATGTGGGCTTTGGTTCCGATTTTGACGGGATCGACATAAAGGTACCCGGTCTGGAAAAACCGGAGGGATATGATCGGCTGGAGGAGGAACTCAGCAAGCATTATTCGCCGGACGAGGTGGAAGGGTTCCTTTACCGGAATTGGTGGTCATATTATAGAGCTCGTATGTAATAAAAACTGCCATGCAATTCATCTAATTTTGATATGAATCTCATCGAAAAATACTATCTAATAGACCGTGTGAAAGCACTTGCTTTTTACCTGTAACAGTCATAAGATTAGATACGGACGAAGATATTTTACAATTGTATTACAAAAGGGTCACTTACTATCACTGAACTCCAAAGGAGTGGAATTTTCTTGATTAGCCAATTGTCTTGGAAAATCGGCGGTCAACAAGGGGAAGGCGTTGAAAGTACCGACCGGATTTTCTCGACGGCACTCAACCGTCTGGGGTACTACTTGTATGGTTACCGGCATTTTTCTTCAAGAATTAAAGGTGGTCACACAAACAACAAAATCCGCATTTCCACGAAACCGATTCGCGCGATTTCCGACGACCTCGACATTCTTGTCGCATTCGACCAAGAAACGATCGACGTCAATGCGCATGAATTGCGCAAGGGCGGCGTTATTGTGGCGGATGCAAAATTTGATCCCGTGGTGCCTGAAGGAGTAGACGCCCGGCTGTTTCCTGTTCCGATTACTTCCATCGCAGAAGAATTAGGAACTTCCTTATTTAAGAACATGGTTGCTTCCGGCGCATCCTGGGCGTTGCTTGGTTTGCCCTTGGAAGTATTTAATAAAGCAGTAGAAGAAGAATTCGGACGTAAAGGTCCAGCCATTGTTGAGAAGAACATTGAAGCGGTTCGCCGTGGTGCGGAATTTGTTCTTGAGCTTGCCGGCGGTTCGCTGGCTGAGTTCGAATTGGAGCCTTCCGACGGCAAACCGAAGCTGTTTATTATCGGCAACGATGCGATCGGTCTCGGCGCGGTAGTCGGCGGTTGCCGTTTCATGCCGGCATACCCGATTACACCGGCTTCTGAAATCATGGAATACCTTGTGAAAACATTGCCGAAATTTGGCGGCACTGTCATCCAAACAGAAGACGAGATTGCAGCGGTAACGATGGCAATCGGCGCAAACTTCGGCGGCGTACGCGCCATGACAGCATCCGCAGGTCCTGGCCTTTCGCTGATGGCTGAAGCGATCGGTTTATCCGGTATGACCGAAACTCCGGTCGTCATTGTCGATACGCAGCGCGGCGGTCCTTCCACAGGTTTGCCGACGAAGCAAGAACAGAGCGATATCAATGCCATGATCTACGGTACACACGGTGAAATTCCGAAGATCGTGATCGCGCCAAGCACAGTAGAAGAATGCTTCTACGATGCGATCGAAGCGTTCAATCTGGCGGAGAAATATCAAGTTCCTGTTATCCTGATGACAGACTTGCAATTGTCCCTCGGGAAGCAAACCGCGGAAAATCTGGATATGAATAAGATTGCTATCGACCGCGGCAAGCTTGTAACGGAAGAGCTTCCTCCGCTTGAGCCGAACAAACTGTTCAAGCGGTATGAGTTTACCGAAGACGGCGTTTCTCCTCGCGTTCTGCCGGGCATGAAGAACGGCCTGCATCACGTTACAGGCGTTGAGCACGACCAAGAAGGCCGTCCGTCGGAAGGTACGGCGAACCGGAAGAAAATGATGGATAAACGCTTGAAGAAGATTGAGAACGTACGGATCACGAATCCGATTCATGTCGATGCTCCATATGAAGAGCCTGATGTGCTGATTATCGGTATGAGCTCTACCGGCGGCACGATCCAAGAAGCCCGTACCCGGCTCGAGAAGGACGGAATCCGTTCGAACCAATTGATGGTTCGCCAAATTTATCCGTTCCCTGCCGATCTGGTACAACCATACTTGGAAAAGGCGAAAACCGTTGTTGTCATTGAGAACAACGCAACCGCACAGCTTGCGGATCAAATTAAGCTTCGGGTCGGCTACGCGGAAAAGATTAAAAACTTGTTGAAATATGATGGAACACCGTTCTTGCCTTCTGAAGTACACAACGGTTGCAAGGAGTTGTTATAAAATGGCGACATTTAAGGATTTTCGCAACAATATTAAACCGAACTGGTGCCCGGGCTGCGGCGACTTCTCTGTACAAGCTGCAATTCAACGTGCCGCTGCGAATGTCGGCTTAGAGCCTGAACAATTGGCGATCGTTTCCGGTATCGGCTGCTCCGGACGGATTTCCGGTTACATCAATGCATACGGCTTGCACGGCATCCACGGCCGCGCGCTGCCGATTGCGCAAGGCCTGAAGATGGCTAACCGCGAGCTTACCGTCATTGCTTCCGGCGGCGACGGCGACGGCTTCGCAATCGGCTTGAGCCATACGGTTCATGCGATTCGCCGGAACATGAATGTCACCTATATCGTAATGGATAACCAAATTTACGGCTTAACGAAGGGACAAACTTCGCCTCGAAGCGCTCAAGGCTTCAAGACGAAGTCCACGCCGGAAGGCTCCATCGAAGGCACAATCAGCCCGCTCGAATTGGCCATGTCCGCTGGCGCTACCTTCGTTGCCCAATCGTTCTCGAGCAACATTAAGCAGTTGACAGCTCTCATTGAAGAGGGCATTAAGCACGAAGGGTTCTCGTTTATCAACGTATTCAGCCCTTGCGTAACCTTCAACAAGATTAACACCTATGACTGGTTTAAGGATAACATCGTCGAGCTGGAAGATGATGCGGAATACAATCCTTCGGACAGAATTGCGGCGATGAGAAAGATTATGGAAACGAACGGCATGCTTTGCGGTTTGATCTACCAAGATAAATCGAAGAAGCCGTACGAGGACTTGGTGAAAGGCTTCAAGAAGGAAGCCCTTGCGAAGCAGGATCTCTCGATCACTGAAGAACAATTCGAATCGCTGATTGCGGAATTCCGTTAATCGAATGGAAGAGACATGCAGCGTGCGCTGTATGTCTCTTTCTTTTATATGGTATACTGAATTAAACCAGGCTTCGATAATCACTGATTCGTCTAGGGGGAAGAGACATGTTTGAAGTGCCTATTGGGGTATCCGCCCGTCATATCCATTTATCTCCGGAACATATTGAGCAATTATTCGGTGCGGGGTACGAATTGAACGTCCTTAAACCGCTGTCGCAGCCGGGGCAATATGCCGCAGAAGAAACGGTAGCTGTTCACGGGCCTAAGGGGAGCTTCGGCAAGGTGCGCATTCTCGGGCCTGCCCGAGGTGCAACCCAATTGGAAATTTCTCGTACGGACGCCTTCGCGCTAGGCATTGATGCACCGGTACGGTTGTCCGGCAATATTGAAGGAACGCCAGGCATCAGAATTGTGGGGCCGCAGGGTGAAGTGACCATCGAACAAGGAGTCATTGTAGCCGCCCGACATATTCATCTACATACGAGTGACGCTGAGCGGATGAACATCCAAGACAAGCAGATCGTGTCCGTGAAAACAGAGGGGGAGCGCGGGGTCATTTTCTCCAATGTGGTTTGCCGTGTGTCGGACCAATTCCAATTGGATATGCATATTGATACAGATGAAGCCAATGCGGCCGGTGTGAAGAACGGTGACAAAGGAATCATCATGATTTAACGAAGGAACGCGCATCTTCGGCATTGCCGGGGGTGCGCGTTTTCTTTAGGAACTCATATCGGTGATTTCGGTTTATCGCTTAGGTATGCTATAATACTACAATGGTTTTATAGATTCGTACTTCATTCGTGATACAAGCGATATTCGAACAGAGGTGAGTACCAATGAGCGCAACGAAGGATTATTCGAAATACTTCCAGCCGCCGTCTTATAAAGATGCGAAGCAACGCGGCAAAGAAGATATCAAAGTTCACTATGATTTCTCTATTCCTGCGGAGTTGAAGGGCTTCGGCAACGGGAAAAAATATATGATCCGCACGTACGGCTGCCAGATGAACGAGCATGATTCGGAAACGATGAAGGGCATGCTCGAAGCCATGGGATACGAAGCTACGGAAGAGAAACAGGAAGCGGACGTCATTCTGCTGAATACTTGCGCGATTCGGGAGAACGCGGAAGATAAGGTGTTCGGGGAGCTCGGGCATCTGAAATCGCTAAAGCTTGAGAAGCCGAATGTCGTCCTTGGCGTATGCGGCTGTATGTCTCAAGAGGAAGGCGTCGTCAACCGCATTCTGACGAAGCATCAACATGTTGATCTCATCTTTGGCACGCATAACATTCACCGTCTGCCGCAGCTGCTGCAAGACGCTTATTTCAGCAAAGAAATGGTCGTAGAGGTGTGGTCGAAGGAAGGCGACATTATCGAAAACCTGCCGAAGAAACGCGAAGGCTTGAAAGCATGGGTCAACATTATGTATGGCTGCGACAAATTTTGCACGTATTGTATCGTTCCGTACACGAGAGGCAAGGAGCGAAGCCGCCGGCCGGAAGACGTCATTGCGGAAGTTCGCGAGCTGGCGCGTCAAGGATTTAAAGAAATTACGTTGTTAGGGCAAAATGTGAACGCATACGGCAAAGACTTCGAGGACATTCACTACAGATTTGGCGATCTGATGGACGACATCCGGAAAATCGATATTCCGCGCATCCGTTTCACCACTTCGCATCCGCGGGACTTTGACGATCATCTGATCGAAGTGCTGGCGAAGGGCGGCAACCTCGTGGAACATATTCATCTGCCGGTTCAATCCGGGAATACGGAAGTTCTGAAGCGGATGAGCCGGAAATATTCCCGCGAACGTTACTTGGAGCTTGTAGCGAAAATCAAGCAGGCGATTCCGAATGTTGTGTTGACGACGGACATTATTGTCGGCTTCCCCGGCGAGACAGAGGAGCAATTCCAGGATACGCTATCGCTTGTGAAGGAAGTGGAATATGATTCAGCCTTCACCTTCATCTACAGCCCGCGGGAAGGGACGCCGGCCGCGGCGATGAAGGACGACGTGCCGGAGGATGTGAAGCGCGATCGATTGCAGCGCCTGAATGACGTCATGGCGGAGCTGAGCTTAAAGTCGAATGAGCGCCTTCGCGGCCAGATCATCGAGGTGCTGGTGGAAGGGGAAAGCAAGACGAACCCGGATATGCTCTCGGGGCGTACCCGCGGCAACAAGCTGGTTCACTTCGAAGGACCGAAGCACTTAATCGGCGAGTTTGTTCAAGTGAAGGTAACCGAACCCAAAACATGGTTTATTAAAGGCGAGTTGGCGAATGATGAAACGCCGGCAGCCGTCAACTTGTAAAGGAGCGACATCACAATGTCCCACCACGAGCATGGACACAAGCATAACGTGCAAGCACCGATGAAGAGCTATCATGTCAGCGAGCTTCTCCTTCGGGAGGATATTATGGCGAAGGCGAAGGAATTGGCGGAATTACTCGCTTCATCCGATGAGGTTTATGTGTTCCGTAAGGCAGAACAGCGCATTCAGGAGCATCAAGAGATTCAACAATTGATAGCGCTGATCAAGAAGAAGCAGAAAGAAATCGTCGCCTTCGAAAAGACCTTCAAAAATCCGGACATGGTGAAGAAGATTGAAGGGGAAATCGAAGAGCTGCAAAACAAGCTGGACGAATATCCAATCGTCACCCAATTCCGTCAGACGCAAGCCGATTTGAACGATACACTGCAGCTGGTGTTTAATGTGATTCGCGATACGTTATCAGAGAAGATCGCGCTGGAATCTGCGTCCGGAGAATAATTCATCCTGTAATCATGAAGGATGGCACCAGTGCATACACATTTGTAGCGGAGCCTCTGAGTAATCCTCAGGGGCTTTATGCACGAGATGAAACAGGAAGGAAACGCTTTAGATCGGAGGCGGAAGACAGAAGGATGAAGCGGTCCATTGTGTTTACCGGGGGTGGCTCAGCCGGACATGTGACGGTGAATTTAGCGCTCATGCCGCATTTTGTGCGGGAAGGCTGGGATGTTCATTATATCGGTTCAGAGAAAGGGATCGAGCGCGAGCTGGTCGCCGGCGTTCCTCAGGTAACCTATCACAGCATCGCTACCGGCAAGCTGCGCCGTTATTTTGATTGGAATAATGTGAAAGACCCGTTTCGAGTGTTGAAAGGGGTCTGGCAAGCTTACCGTCTTATGGCAAACATTCAGCCTCGCATCGTATTTTCTAAGGGAGGCTTTGTTTCGGTGCCTGTGGTGGCAGGCGCGTGGATGAACCGGATCCCGACCGTCATTCACGAATCGGATCTTACGCCGGGACTCGCGAATAAGCTTGCGATTCCAATGGCAACAAAGGTATGTACGACCTTCGAAGAAACAGGAAAATACTTGCATGCGGGGAAGACGGTTCACGTCGGGGCCATCGTGCGGAAGGAATTGTTCCGGGGGGATGCGCGCCGGGGACTTGCGAAATGCGGCTTCACCAGCGGGAAGCCGGTGCTGCTCGTCATGGGGGGGAGCCTCGGTTCGCAACGGTTGAATCAAGCGGTGCGCTCTCAATTGCCGGTGCTGGAGCAGACGTTCCAAATTGTGCATCTCTGCGGCAAGGGCAATGTCGAGGAAGGGTTATCGACAAGAAGCTACCGGCAATTCGAATACGTCACGGATGATCTGCCCGATTTACTCGCGATGGCGGACATTGTCGTTTCCCGCGCCGGCTCGAACTCCATATTTGAGTTTTTGGCGCTTCGGAAGCCAATGCTGCTCATACCGCTGTCGCTTGCGGCAAGCCGCGGCGACCAAATCGCGAACGCGGAGAACTTCCGCAAGCAAGGCTATGCGGAGGTTTTGCATGAGGAATCGCTTACTGCGGATACGTTCATTACTTCGGTGATGTCCCTCTATGAACAGAGGGACAACTATATCGCCGCGATGGATCGGGGACCGAAGCAGGATCCGCAGCAGACGCTGATCGAATTATTACTCAGCACCGCGAAAGATTAGCCGCCTTGCATTAGTGCAGCTATCGCGCTTGGCGGGAGCCGGATCGGCTCGCGCGGGAGCTTCGCCAGGCTAAACTCCGAGATCAGTTCATCGGGCTTCACAGGCTCGGGACGATCCATCAAGCCGGATGCCCACGCCAGCACGCCGATGATGGATTCCGGACGGCATCCCGCTTCACGCAAGGCAGATACGGCTAAGGAGCGGTGACGCTTCGACAGCCGTTCTCCTTCGGCATCGCATAGCGGCGGTACATGGGCAAAGCGCGGAGGCTCGGTTCCAAGCGCCTCATACAGCCAGATTTGCCGAGGAGTGGAGTCTAGCAAGTCTGCGCCGCGGAGCACGTCTGTAATCTCCATCGCGGCGTCGTCAACGACGACGGCGAGCTGATAGGCATAGATGCCGTCGGCTCGCTTCACGACGAAATCTCCGCCGGCGCCGGGCGGGTAATGTTGAGGCCCCATACAGCCGTCTATAAATGAGACATGAACATCTTGAGGGACGGCGAAGCGGAAGGAAGGCGATTTTGTCTCGGCTCGCTTCGTGCGTTCATCATCCGATAGATGACGACAAGTGCCGAGGTACACGGGACCCTCTGAGGCTAACCCATGCGGTGCGCTTGCGAGCGACATCAATTCCGCGCGGCTGCAGTAGCATGGATAGATTGTGTGCTGCTCCTGCAGTTTCCGGAACGCGTCCTCATAGATGTCCAATCGTTTGCTCTGCACATATGGATGATACGCGCCGCCGACGTCCGGTCCTTCATCCCAATGAAGCCCGAGCCAGCGCAAATCCTCGAGGATGAGCTCGGTCCAATGCGGCTTCGAGCGTGGCAGATCGATATCCTCGATGCGCAATATGTATTCGCCGCCG
>Ga0182742_1000957_pt1 | contig 40269 bp, 42 predicted proteins | sample eDN5th37CBELigMG_FD_128880 | JGI IMG/M metagenome (GOLD analysis project Ga0182742, IMG submission 128880) | Enriched Miracle-Growth compost microbial communities from Emeryville, California, USA - eDNA 5th pass 37_C BE-Lig MG (version 2)... ... | reverse complement strand
CGACGGATTTCCGCGGATAGGAGAGGACAGAAAGATGAAGACGACCAGCTATTACCCCGTCATCATGACCGATGATGTCGCCGGCACCGCCGCCTTCTACGAGCGGCATTTCCGCTTCGAGGCGCTCTTCGCCAGCGACTGGTACGTCCATCTCCAGTCGCGCGAGGACGAGAAGGTGACGCTCGCCGTGCTCGACGGCAATCACGAGACGATCCCTGCGGCCGGCCGCGGCAAGGTTTCCGGCCTGCTGCTCAATTTCGAGGTGGAGGATGTCGACGGTGTTTATGCCGAGCTTCGCGCCGCCGGCCTGCCTATCCTTCGCGAGATCAGGGACGAGGATTTCGGCCAGCGCCATTTCATCACCGCCGATCCGAACGGCGTGATGATCGACGTGATCACGCCGATCCCGCCGAGCGCGGACTATGCGGCGCTCTACGACGCATCAGCCCTGCCGCGGTGAAAAGCCGGGGTCCTTCCGGCTCAGCATCTTGTGCAGATGCACCATCAGGCCGGCGGCGAAGAGCGGCGTCAGCAGGTTGACGATGGGGATGGCGAGGAACGCGGCCACCAGGAGGCCGGCGATGAGGACGGTGGAGGCGTGCTTTGCCCGGAACAGCCGCGCCTCCGCCGGCGTACGGTAGCGCATCGCCGCGAATTCGAAGAATTCCCGGCCGAGCAGATAGCCGTTGACCAGGAAGAAGGCGACGAGGTTCACGCCGGGAATGAACAGCAGGAAAAGTGCGATAAGGTTGCCGGCGATCACGATGCCGAGGAACTTGATCGAGCCCATGATGGCCGGGCCGAGGGGCAGTGCCACGCCGGGACTTTCGCCCGGATAGTCGCGCTTTTCGATGACCTCTGCGACATCGTCGAGGAAGAAGCCGGCGATGATCGCCGTCACCGGCGCCAGCAGCAGGGCAAGGCCGAGCGCAAGGCCGAGGCTGGCGACGATGCCGAAGACGAAGGTAAGCCAGCCCGCCCATTGCGGCAGATCCGGCATGACCGCGCCCTGCAGCCATGGCCAGACGAGCGCGATGAATGTCTCGCGCAGGCCGAACCAGATGAGGATGAGGGCAAGGACGGTGAGGCCCAGGACCTTCCAGAAGACGCCGCGCGTCTCGGGGGCGAGAAGATTGGCGAGCGAGAGCCGGGCGGCGTCGAGGATCATCGAAAACTCCTGTTCGATCCAGCATGTAGGGTGTGGAAAAGCGGGCGGCAAGGCAGAGACCGGTAACCGCCCATTAAGCCCCCGTTAAACGACCGCTCCTAGACTTCACCCGCCGTGCCTTCAAGCCAGTCAGGGAACCGTCATGCGCAATATCCGGATCAGCCGGCTCCTGCCCGCCCTCTTTGTCCTCATGGTCGTGCTCGGCGGCCTGCAAGGCGCCGTCGCCTTCCGCTCGCTTTCGGCGATGACCGATCACATCGAACGCATCGGCGCCGAGCGGATGCCGCAGATGAGCGCCATCCTGCAACTGAGCCACGCCTTCGCCGAGCTCAACGCCACCTATTCCGAGCACCTCCTGTCGATGGATCCGGATGAGATCGGCCGCATCGAGGTGCGCATCAAGGAGCGGGCGGACGCCTTTGCCGGCATGGTCGATTCCTACGCTGCCGCTAACAGCGCGGACGCCGCGACCGTCACCAGCATCGAGGGCATCAAGGCGACGCTGAAGGCCTATCTCGAAGAATCCGCCAAGCTCATCCAGTTCTCGGCCATCGCCGCCAAGGGTCCGGCGCTGGAGGTCTACAAAGGCCCGATGCAGGCCAGCGCCGATGCGATCACCGCCGCGCTGAACGATCTCGTCGCCCGCACGCAGAAGGTGACGGACGAGACGATCCTTGCCGCCCGCGGCGAGGAAGGCACCGCATTCGCGCTGACCTGGGCTTCGCTCGCCGCCGCCATGGGCCTTGCCGTCGCCGCCATCTTCCTGGTCAACCGCCGCGTGGTCAAACCGCTGAACGGCCTTGCCGGCGCGATGAAGCGCCTTGCCGAGGGCGACACAGCCGCCGCCGTTCCCCATGCCGAGCGAGGCGACGAGATCGGCGAGATGGCCGGCACCGTCGCCGTCTTCCGCGACAATGCCGCCGAACGCCAGCGCCTGGAGCGCCAGGGCGAGGAGGACCGCCGCCGCGCCGATGGGGAGCGCCAAGCCCGCGAAGCCGAGCGCACCCGCGACAGCGGCCGCGTTCAGGAGGCCGTCGCAAGCCTTGCCGATGCGCTCGGCAAGCTTGCATCCGGCGACATGACCTGCCGTATCGAAAAGCCCTTCGACGGCGATCTTGACCGGCTGCGCGAGGATTTCAACGCCTCCGTTTCCCGTCTCAGCGATGCGCTGCGCGAAGTCGGCGAGAATGCAAGGGCGATCGACGCCGGCGCCGGCCAGATCCGTGCCGCCGCCGACGACCTGTCGCGCCGCACCGAGCAGCAGGCGGCTTCCGTCGAGGAGACTGCCGCCGCGCTGGAAGAGATCACAACGACCGTCAGGGATTCGACCCGCCGCGCGGAAGAGGCCGGCCAGCTCGTCGCCCGCACCCGTTCGGGTGCGGAAAAATCCGGCGAGATCGTGCGTCGTGCCGTGTCGGCCATGCAGGAGATCGAAAAATCATCGAGCGAGATCACCAGCATTATCGGCGTCATCGACGACATCGCCTTCCAGACCAACCTCCTGGCGCTGAATGCCGGCGTCGAGGCGGCGCGGGCGGGCGAGGCCGGCAAGGGCTTTGCCGTCGTGGCGCAGGAAGTGCGTGAGCTCGCCCAGCGGTCGGCCAAGGCCGCCAAGGAGATCAAGGCGCTGATCACCACGTCGGGCGAGCAGGTGCGTACCGGCGTCTCGCTCGTCGGCGATACCGGCCGGGCGCTCCAGACCATCGTCGCGGAGGTGCAGGAGATCAACAGCCACGTCCAGGCGATCGTCGAGGCCGCGCGCGAGCAGTCGACGGGCCTCCAGGAGATCAACACCGCCGTCAACACCATGGATCAGGGCACGCAGAAGAACGCCGCCATGGTGGAGGAGACGACCGCCGCCAGCCATGGGCTCGCCTCGGAAGTCGAGGCGCTGAACGCGCTGATCGGCCGCTTCAATGTCGGGGGCATGGCCGCATCCGGCCGCACCGTGCACGCCCCCCATCTCCATGTCGTGCCCTCCGGCCCGCCGCCCGCCGCCCCCGCCGTCGATCCCGGGCCTGCCCGCAAATCCCCCGGCCAATGGAACGTCAAGGCCGCCTCCAACGCCTCGCGGCCGGTCACTTCCCCCGCCCTCGCGCTGGGCGAAAAGCTTGCCGGTGCGCTGGGCGTGCGGCAGGACAAGGCAAATGACGCGGACTGGGAGGAGTTTTGAGAGCGGTTTAGCCCGCTCCCGACCTTTGCTGGAAGCGCCCTCCTTCCTCTCCTCTCCTCCGTGATGGTCGGGCTTGTCCCGGCCGTCCACGCACGCCTCTGATGAAGATGGATCGCCGGGTCGAGCCCGCGCATGACGGCTGAGTGTTCTGCGTCGGCCGGCAAGAGCCGTGGCGGCGCTGCTACGGCGCGCTTTCCTCCGGCGGATAGACATGCGTTTCCCCGCGAAAATCCCGCATGCGGAAACAACCGTCACCGGTCTCCTCCACCGCCAGCGAATCCGCCCGGACCTTGCCATGGCCGCCCGGGATGTCGAGGATATAGGCAGGCTGGCAGAGGCCGGAGACGCGGCCGCGCAAGCCTTCGACCAAGGCTCGTCCCTCGGCGAGCGTCAGGCGGAAATGCGATGTGCCGGGCGCAAGGTCCGGATGGTGCAGGTAGTAGGGTTTTATCCGGTTCTCGACAAAGGTCCGCATCAGCTCCGCCAGCACCGCCGCGTCGTCGTTGACGCCTTTCAGCAGCACCGTCTGGCTGATCATCACCAGTCCGGCATCCACGATGCGGGCGACGGCGGCGCGGGCCTCTTCGGTGAATTCGCGCGGATGGTTGGCGTGCAGCGCCACATAGGTCGTCTTGCCGGACGCCTTCAGCGCCGCGATGAGGGCGGCGTCGACCCGGTCTGGATCGACCACCGGCACGCGGCTGTGAAAGCGAACGATCTTCACATGGGGGATGACCGCGAGCCGTTCCAGGATGGCCTGTAGCCGGCGCGGCGACAGCACGAGCGGATCGCCGCCCGTCAGGATCACCTCCCAGATCTCCGGCCGGCCGGCAATATAAGCGATTGCGGCATCCAGCGCCTTGGCCGAAAGGGTGCCGAGCCCTTCAGGACCGACCATTTCGCGGCGGAAGCAGAAGCGGCAATAGACCGGGCAGACATGCACGGCCTTCAGGAGCACGCGATCCGGATAGCGATGCACGATGCCCTCGACCGGACTATGCGCCAGGTCGCCGATCGGATCGGCGCGCTCTTCCGGCAGGGTCACGAGTTCGGCCGCGTCGGGAATGAACTGGCGGGCGATCGGGTCGTTCGGATCGTCCCGGTCGATCAGTGCGGCAATGGGTGGCGTGACCGCTACCGTGTAACGCTCGGCGACGGCATCGGCCTGCGCGCGCTTTTGCTCGGCGAGAAGGCCGGCTTCCACAAGCTCGGCGACCGTCGTCAGGCTGCGCGCGGCCGTCATGGCGCGGTCTCCGCGACGGGGGCCCAGATCACCTGGTCGATGCGGGAAGCACCGGTCGCCAGCATGACGAGCCGATCGAAGCCGAGCGCGATGCCGCTCGCCTCCGGCATCAGGGCGAGCGCGGCCAGGAAATCCTCGTCGAGCGGATAGGTCTCGCCGTAGACGCGGGCCTTTTCCGCCATTTCCAGCTCGAAGCGGCGGCGCTGCTCGGCAGCGTCCGTCAACTCGCCGAACGCATTGGCAAGTTCCACGCCGCAGGCATAAAGCTCGAAACGCTCCGCAACGCGCCGGTCATGCGGGGCCGGGCGGGCAAGCGCGGCCTCGGCCGTCGGATATTCGCACAGGATGGTGGCGCGCCAGAAGCCGAGATGGGGCTCGATCTTCTCCACCAGCACGCGGCTGAAGAGGTCGGCCCAGGTGTCGTCCTCGGCGACGCGCAGGCCGGCCGCGTGCATGGCCACGGCAAGGCGCTGCCTGTCCGTCGAACCGTCCGGCTCGATGGTGGCCAGAAGGTCGATACCGGCGTGGCGCGTGAAGGCATCGGCGACGGTCAGGCGCTCGGGGATAAGGTTCGGGTCGCAGGCGCCGCCGCGATAGGTCAGCATTTCGGTGCCCGTCACCCCGGCGGCGAGCGCGAGCATCCCGCCGCAATCGGCCATCAGGGCGTCATAAGTCTCGCCGGCGCGATACCATTCCAGCATGGTGAATTCGGGATGATGCAGCGGCCCGCGCTCGCGGTTGCGGTAGACATGGGCAAAGCAGGCGATGCGCTTTTCCCCGGCCGCAAGCAGCTTCTTGCAGGCGAATTCCGGCGAGGTGTGCAGATAGAGCGGCGTCCTCTCGCCGGCAGGGTCGACGGCGGCGGTCTCGAAGGCGTGCAGATGCGCCTCGTTGCCGGGGGAAACCTGCAGCGTCGCCGTATCCACCTCGATGAAGTCGCGCGCGGAAAACCAGCCGCGCAGCGCCGCCTGGATGCGGTTTCGCGCCATGAGGAGCGGCCGGCGGTCGGCATGGACATCGGGCGTCCACCAGGGCGAGGGTTTCAGGCTTGCTTGGCGCATGGGACAGGTTTCTTCGGCCTTGACCGGCGGTAAGACTGGTCTTTTGCCGGAATATAGGGTAGTTGCGGCCCCGAAAACGCTTTTTCGGCGTTCGGGGAAGACGTCTCAAGGCGGTCCTCTACGACGCGATCCATCCAGTTACAAGGAAGACTTATGGTAAAGATCATCGCCTCTTCCGTCCGCAAGGGCAATGTCCTCGAGGTCGAAGGCAAGCTCTATGTCGTGCTGACGGCGCAGAACTTCCACCCCGGCAAGGGCACCCCGGTCACCCAGATCGACATGCGCCGCATTTCCGATGGCACCAAGGTCTCCGAGCGCTACCGCACGACCGAGCAGGTCGAGCGTGCCTTCGTCGAGGACCGCGAGCACAACTTCCTTTATGAAGACGGCGACGGCTACCACTTCATGAACCCGGAGACCTACGACCAGCTCACCATGTCCCACGAGGATATCGGCGACCTGAAGGCCTATCTCCAGGAAGGCATGACGGTCATCCTGTCGGTGCATGAGGGCGTCGCCATCGCCATCGACCTGCCGCGCCACGTCACGCTGGAAATCACCGAGACGGAACCGGTCGTCAAGGGCCAGACGGCCTCTTCCTCCTACAAGCCGGCGATGCTTTCGAACGGCATTCGCACGCTGGTTCCCCCGCACATCACCGCCGGAACCCGCGTCGTCATCGCGACGGAAGACGGTTCCTACGTCGAGCGCGCCAAGGATTGATCATGCTTCGCGGCGGCCCCTCATCCGCCTGCCGGCGCCTTCTTCCCGCAGGCGGGGAGAAGGAAAGAATGGACAGCTTTGCCACAAGTCCCTTCTCCCCGCCTGCGGGGAGAAGGTCGCGGCAGCGGGATGAGGGGCTGTTCCGCCTCGCTCCTCACCCTTCAGAATAGGGAACCCCGCATGACCAAATTCGACGTGCTGACGGTCGGCAACGCCATCGTCGACATCATCGCGCGCTGCGATGAGGACTTCATCACGGACAACGGCATCATCAAGGGCGCGATGAACCTCATCGACGCCGAGCGGGCGGAAACGCTTTATTCCCGCATGGGGCCGGCGCTGGAGGCCTCCGGCGGCAGCGCTGGCAACACCGCCGCGGGCGTTGCCAGCTTCGGCGGCAAGGCCGCCTATTTCGGCAAGGTGGCGAACGACCAGCTCGGCGACATCTTCCTGCACGACATCCGCGCCCAGGGCGTGCATTTCGAGACCAGGCCGCTAGAAAACACGCCCCCCACTGCCCGCTCGATGATCTTCGTCACGCCCGACGGCGAGCGCTCCATGAACACCTATCTCGGCGCTTGTGTGGAGCTCAGCCCGGAGGATGTCGAGGAGGAGGTTGTCGCTGCGGCCAAGGTCACCTATTTCGAAGGCTATCTCTGGGATCCGCCGCGCGCCAAGGATGCCATCCGCGATTGCGCCCGCATCGCCCATGCCCATGGCCGCGAAATGTCGATGACGCTTTCCGACAGTTTCTGCGTGCACCGTTACCGCGACGAATTCCTGGATCTCATGCGCTCCGGCACGGTCGACATCGTCTTCGCCAACAAGGCCGAAGCACTGGCGCTCTACGAGACGGACGATTTCGAAGAAGTCCTGCGGCGGATAGCCGGGGATTGCCGGCTCGCCGTGGTGACGATGAGCGAAGAAGGCTCGGTGATCCTGACGAAGGGTGAACGCACGAAGGTGGATGCAATCAGCATCCCGAGCGTCGTCGACACCACCGGTGCGGGCGATCTCTACGCCGCCGGCTTCCTCTACGGCTATACGGCCGGTCGCTCGCTTGCCGATTGCGGCCGGCTCGGCAGCCTGGCCGCCGGGCTCGTCATCCAGCAGGTCGGCCCCCGCCCGCTGCTGTCGCTGGCGCAAGAGGCCAGGAGAGCCGGCCTTATTTGAAGGCCTCGCCCGGATAGGCGCCCCAGATCTCGGCCTGCGGCACCCAGCCGGCCGTGCCGTCCGCCTCGGCGCGGCACCAGTCGCCGTTGCATTCTCCGACCTTGATGACGACGCCGGGCTGCAGCTTGGCGATGACCGTGGCGTTCGACATCGCCTCGCGGCGCATGTTGACGTAGACGTCCTCGCCCTTGCCGCGCATCCACGGCGCGGTCACGGCGGTGCGCTCGCCGGAAAGAAGCGCCTGGTTGACCCAGCCCTCGGTGCCGTCGGCATCGCGGATGCGGCGCCAGTTGTCGTATTCCTGGATGATCTCCACCGGCACGCCGGACTTGAGGTAGCGCCAGGCCACGGCGTAGTCGACGCTCGGGCCGACGCGCAGATTGACGCTCTTGGCCTTGAGGCTGACGAAGCGCGGCAGCGGCAGGCCGCTCGGGCCCTTGGCCGCCTGGGCATGGGCGAGCTGGAGGCCGGCGACGGATGCAAGGATGCCCGCAAGGGCGGCAAGGCTGAGGCGCAGGACAAGGTTACGCATGGGAAATCCGCACAGGTTTTGGGAGGGCAAATGCTTGCCGGACCGGCGCAAAGCGGCAAATCGCGGGAACGCCATAGAGGGCGGATTGTCTTCGCGACCGGGTCTGGTAGAAAATGCCCCTGATGAAGCAATCCTTGCCCAACTTGGTTAAGGACCCGTCAACGGAACGCCGGAACAGCCCATGACCCAGAAGAAAAAACCGAAGGTCTACATCACCCGCCGCCTGCCCGAGGTGGTGGAGACCCGGATGCGCGAACTGTTCGACGCCGAGCTCAACATCGACGACACGCCGCGCAGCCAGCCCGAGCTCGTCGCCGCCGTGAAGACCGCGGACGTCCTGGTGCCGACGCTCACCGACCGGATCGACGCCGCACTGATCGAGCAGGCAGGCCCGCAGTTGAAGCTGATCGCCTGCTTTTCCAACGGCGTCGACAATGTCGATGTGGAGGCGGCCGCACGGCGAGGCATCACGGTCACCAACACGCCGAACGTCCTGACCGAGGACACGGCGGACATGAACATGGCGCTCATCCTCGCCGTGCCGCGCCGGCTGGCGGAAGGCGCGCGCATCCTGACCGACCGCAAGGGCGAGTGGGCCGGCTGGTCGCCGACCTGGATGCTCGGCCGGCGCATCTGGGGCAAGCGTCTCGGCATCGTCGGCATGGGCCGCATCGGCACCGCCGTCGCCAAGCGCGCCAAGGCCTTCGGCCTTTCCATCCACTATCACAACCGAAACCGCGTGCACCCGGATACGGAGGATGCGCTGGAGGCGACCTACTGGGACAGTCTGGACCAGATGCTCGCGAGGGTCGATATCGTCTCGGTCAACTGCCCGTCGACGCCCGCGACCTACCATCTGCTCTCGGCCCGCCGGCTGGAGCTGATGCAGCCGACGAGCTATATCGTCAACACGGCCCGCGGCGGCATCATCGACGAGACGGCGCTGATCAAGTGCCTGCGCGAAGGCAAGATCGCCGGCGCCGGCCTCGACGTCTTCGAGAACGAGCCTTCGGTCAATCCGAAGCTTCTGAAGCTCGCCGCCGAAGGCAAGGTCGTGCTGTTGCCGCATATGAGCTCGGCAACGCTCGAAGGCCGCATCGACATGGGCGAGAAGGTCGTCATCAACATCCGCACCTTCTTCGATGGCCACCGTCCGCCGGATCGCGTGCTGCCGAGCCGGGTCTGAGGGCGTCGCCCGGGGTTAACCCCTTTGCCCGGCAGCCCGGAGGGGAAGCGGTAGAACGCTGCCAACCGGCGTTTGCTATCCCTTCCGCCGTTTGTATTTCAGCGTCTCGAACCGCGCCGCCAGCCCATCGTAAAGCAGCAGGCGGGCGACCAGCGGCTCGCCGGCGCCTGTGACGAGCTTGATCGCCTCCATCGCCATCAGCGTGCCGATGACGCCCGTCAGCGCGCCGACGATGCCGGCTTCGGCGCAGGCAGGCACCACGCCCGGCGGCGGGGCGGAGGGGAAGAGGTCGCGATAGCCGGGGTTGAGCGTGCCGTCCGGGCCGGCCTCATAGGGTCTCAGCACGGTCAGCGAGCCGTCGAAGCGCCCCACCGCGCCGGTGACGAGGGGGATGCGCGCCGTTTCCGCCGCATCCGCGGAGGCATAGCGCGTGTCGAAATTGTCCGAACCGTCGATGAGCAGGTCATAGCCGGCAAGCAGGCGTGCGCCGTTCTCCGCCGTCAGCCGCTCGGCGATCCCCGTGAAGCGGACATGCGGGTTGAGGCGGGCAACGGTGGCCTCGGCGCTCTCGATCTTCGCCATGCCGAGGCTGGCGGTATCGTGGATGACCTGGCGCTGCAGGTTGGAGAGCGACACCGTGTCGTCGTCGAGAACGCCGATATGGCCGATGCCGGCGGCGGCGAGATACTGGATGACCGGCGCGCCGAGACCGCCGGCGCCGACGATCAGCACATTGGCCTGCTTCAGCTTCTGCTGTCCGGCGCCGCCGATCTCGGCAAGCACGATATGCCGGCGATAGCGGTCGATCTCCTCGGGGCTGAGCGGGTCGGTCATGGCAGGATGCCTCCGTTCGAGACGGTGAGAAACTGGGCACGTTCGCCGAGTGCGGCGAACATCGACCGGTCGGTGCCGGTCATGAAGGCCTGGCCGCCCAGCGCATCGACGCGGTCGAACAGCGCCGCCCTGCGTCCCTCGTCGAGATGGGCGGCGATCTCGTCGAGCAGCAGCACCGGCGCATGGCCGGTCATGCCGGCGACGAGACCGGCATGGGCGAGGATCAGGCCGACGAGCAGCGCCTTCTGCTCGCCGGTCGAGCAGCGCTCGGCCTCCATGTCCTTCTCGCGGTGACGGATGAGGAGATCGGCGCGATGCGGGCCGTCGAGCGTCCGCCCGGCGCTTGCGTCGCGATAGCGGCCGTCCTGCAACATGCCGAGATAGATATCCTCTATCTCATAGGCCGGGCGCTGCCATTCCTCGTCGAGGAAACCGGAAAGGCGCATGGCGGCGGAGGGAAAGGGGCCTTCGTCACGCGCCGCGTCCACGAGGCCGGACAGAAGGCCGACCAGTTCGTGGCGGGCATGGGCCATGGCGATGCCGAGTTCGGCCATCTGCCTTTCCAGCGCGGTCAGCCAGGCGGGATCGGGCCGTGGCTCCGACAGCAGCCGGTTGCGGCCGCGCATCGCCTTTTCGAAATCGGCAGCGCGCCGGCCGTGTTCGGGATCGAGCGAGAGAACCAGCCGGTCGAGAAAGCGCCTGCGGTCGGCGGAGGGGCCGGTGAAGAGGCCATCCATCGAGGGCGTCAGCCAGACGACGCGCAGATGGTCGAGCAGTTCGTCGACGGTGCGGACGGGCGTGCCGTTCAGCCGGAGCTTTCGCGCCTGGCCTTCTTCGCCGCCCTCCGTGCCTGTGCCGATATCGACCTCGCCCATCATGCCGTCCAGCGTGGCGAAGATGGCAAAGCCGGCCTCGGCACCGGCGCGTACCACATCGCCATAGGGCGCGCGGCGCAGGCCCCGTCCCGGCGAAAGCAGGGAGACGGCTTCCATCAGATTGGTCTTGCCTGCGCCGTTCTGGCCCGTCAGCACGACATGCCGGCCATCGAGCGGCAGCGACAGACCCGCATAGTTGCGAAAGTCCGTGAGCTTGAGGCGGGAGAGACAAACCTTGTGCGGCATGGGCTGAGAGCTAGAGCATTTTGCCGCCAAGGGGAATCACCCCCCGGCGCTTAATTCGGGTGACAGCGCAAAGATGGGGTGCCGACCCCCGCCGCTCAACCCGTCGGCGCGCGTCCCGCGTCCGCTGGCTACACTGTCGCCTTGCGCAGATGGTGATAGAGCGCGCGAATACCCTGCGCCTCGCCGCCGACGGGTGAATGCGGCCGCTCGGCCGGCGCCCAGGCATAGATGTCGAAATGCGCCCAGTGCCGGTTGCGGGTGACGAAGCGTTTCAGGAAGAGCGCCGCGGTGATCGACCCCGCCATGCCGCCGGCGGGGGCATTGGTAAGGTCGGCGATGCGGGCCGAGACGTCCTTGTCGTAGCCCATATGGAGCGGCATACGCCACATCGGGTCGTCGACCGTCAGGCTAGCCTCGGCAAGATCGCGAGCAAGCTCCTCGTCGTCGGTGAAGAAGGGCGGCAGGTCGGGGCCCAGCGCGACGCGGGCGGCGCCCGTCAGCGTCGCCATGTCGACGATGAGATCGGCCTCTTCCTCGTCCGCATAGGTGAGTGCATCGGCAAGGATCAGGCGGCCCTCCGCATCGGTATTGTCAATCTGCACGGTCAGGCCCTTGCGGCTCTTGTAGATGTCGCCGGGGCGGAAGGCGTCGGCCGAGATGGAGTTCTCGACGACGGGAACGAGGACACGCAGGTCCACCTTCAGCTTGGCATCCATGATCATCAGCGCAAGGCCCATGACATTGGCCGCCCCGCCCATGTCCTTCTTCATCAGCAGCATGGAGGCGGCGGGCTTGATGTCGAGGCCTCCGGTATCGAAGCAGACGCCCTTGCCGACGAGCGTCACACGCTTGTGGCCCTTCCTGCCCCAGCGAAGTTCGAGAAGGCGCGGGGCCTGCGCCGAGGCGCGGCCCACCGTGTGGACGAGGGGGAAGTTCTCCTTGAGCAGGTCGTCGCCGGTGATGACGGAGACCTTCGCCTTGTAATGCGCGCCGAGGGCGCGGAAGACGTCTTCCAGCGCGTCAGGCCCCATATCGTTGGTCGGCATGTTGACGAGGTCGCGGGCCAGGAACACGCCGGCAAGCTGGCGCTTGATATCGGTGGCGTCCGCATCGCTCGGAATGAGCAGGGTCGGCGCATCCGCGGTCGAGGCCTTGTAGCGTTCGAAGCGGTAGCTGCCGAGGCCATAGCCGAGGGCGAGGCGGTTGGCCGTCAGCGGCGCGGTCTCGATATGCCATTCGCCGGCCGGCAGCGCGCGGGCAAGCTTGCCGGTCAGGAAGGGCGCGTCGGACGGGTTCCTGCCGAGGCCGAAGAGGGCGCCGCCGAGATGGCCGTCGGCCGTCGGCACCATCAGCAGCGCGCCGGATTCGGCCTTGAAGCCGGCCTTCTTCGCCCAGTCGAGCGCGATCGGGTCGATCGAGCCGGTCTCGATATGGGCCGGCGTGACGGCGAAGATCGGCAGCGTCCCGCCGTTCTTCGTGTTGAAGGGGGAGGGCCGGTCGATGAACTGGAAGGGGGCCATGTGGAAACCTTTGGGCAAGCCTCTGGAGCAACCCGGAGCGAAACGGTCCGCATCCCGGGTTGCAGGAAACAAAGAGATAGAGCGTTCTTTCGATTCGCGGAACGCGCAAACTCCGAGAAGCGGGCAATTAACACTCTGTTAGGGTTAACAGATTATTGCTGGACGGGAGATTGCGGCGTGATTCCTTGAAAGCCGCGATATGCGGAAATTGCTCCGGGGACACAACATGGCTTCTTCCGTCACGCGCCCGTCGCTCCACTCGCGCCTTTTGAAAGGAGCGGCGCTTGTCGCTCTTGCCGCCGCGATGGCGGGCTGCGCGGGCAAGAGCAATCTGACAACCGGCTCGATCTCCAGATCATCCAAGCCGGTTTCCGAGATGAATGCGACGGAACTGCGCGGAGCCGCGGAGACGGTCGGCCGGGCCTATGCGAAGAACCCGAAGGACCGCACGATCGGCCTGAACTACGCCAATGTGCTGCGCATGAACGGGCGCAACGACCAGTCGCTCGCCGTCATGCAGCAGGTCGCCATCAACAATCCGAACGACCGCGAGGTGCTCGCCGCCTATGGCAAGGCGCAGGCGGCCGCCGGCCAGCTCGAACAGGCGCTCGGCACGATCCTGCGCGCCCAGACCCCGGATCGGCCCGACTGGCGGCTGAAATCGGCCGAGGGGGCGATCCTCGATCAGCTGGGCCGCTCGGGCGAGGCTCGCCAGCGCTATCGTGAAGCGCTTGAGATCAATGCCAACGAGCCGTCTGTGCTGTCCAATCTCGGCATGTCCTACCTTCTGGCGAAAGACCTGAAGACGGCCGAGACCTATCTGCGCTCTGCCGCCGGCCAGCCGGGCGCCGACAGCAGCGTGCGCCAGAACCTTGCGCTCGCCGTCGGCCTGCAGGGCCGCTTCCAGGAGGCGGAGAACATTGCCCGCCGGGAGCTGACGGCCGAGCAGGCCGAAGCGAACGTCGCCTATCTGCGTTCGATGCTGACCCAGCAGAACGCCTGGAAGAAGCTTGCCGACGACGACAGCGGCAACACGAACTGACCGAGATCTCTCCCGAGAACGACTCACCCCGGCCGAGCCTTCGACCGGGGTGCTTTTTGTCGTCGGTGCGGCCTCAGCCGCCCGGCGAGAAGCGGTCGGCGACCTGGATGCCGGCGGGGCCGAGGATGACGGCGACCAGCACGGGCAGGAAGAACAGGATCATCGGTACGGTGAGCTTGGGGGGCAGGGCCGCGGCCTTCTTCTCCGCCTCGTTCATGCGCTGGTCGCGGCATTCCTGGGCAAGGACGCGCAGCGCCTGGGCGATCGGCGTGCCGTAGCGTTCGGCCTGGATGAGGGCCTGGCTTACGGATTTCACCGTTTCGAGACCGACGCGCAGGCCGAGATTCTCATAGGCCGCGCGGCGCTCCTGCAGGAAGGAGAGTTCCGCCGTGGTCAGCACCAGCTCCTCGGCCAGCTCCGGCGAGGCCATGGCGATCTCGTCGGCTACGCGCTTGAAGGCGACCTCGATGGAAATGCCCGATTCGACGCAGATCAGCATGAGGTCGAGCGCGTCCGGCCAGGCGCGCTTGATGGAGAGCTGGCGCTTGGAGATCCGGTTGGAAATGTAGAGGTTGGGCAGATAGAAGCCGATATAGGCGAAGACGATCGTCGCCAGTATGCGCATCGGCAGCGGCTTGTCGCCTAGAAAGCCGAGGAAGAAGATATAGAAGCCGGCACCGGCCGCCACGACGAAGGGCAGAACGAAGCGCGCGAAAAGGAAGACGTTGAGCGCGTTCTGCGAGCGGTAGCCGGCCTGGCGCAGGCGGTTCATCGTGTTGGCGTCGACCAGCGCCTCGCGCAGGTTCAGCCGCTCGACGACCTGTCGGACCGAGGCATTGTGCTGTGCGCGCAGGGAGGCGTTGCTCTTGGGCACCTGGGTATTCATCCGCACCCGTTCGCGCGCCCGCATCTGCTCGCGTTCCAGCGCCACGGCCTTCATGCGCTTGTCGAGATCGCTGCGGTCGAGATAGGGGGCGGCCAGCGTATAGACGGTCGCCAGGACCGCGATCATCACGAAGGCCGGCAACAGGACGGCCGGGTCGGTAAGGGTGGAGACGATTCCGGACACGATCTGGCTCCTAGATGTCGAAATTGATCATGTTGCGCATCACCACGATGCCGATCGACATCCAGAAGGCGGAAATGCCGAGGATGAGATGACCGCGCGCGTCCTGGAAGAGGATCATGATGTAGTCGGGCGAGGTGAGATAGACGAGCGAAGCGACGATGAAGGGCAGGGCGCCGATGATCGCGGCCGAGGCCTTCGCCTCCATGGAAAGTGCATTGACCTTTGCGCGCATCTTGCGCCGCTCGCGCAGCACGCGGGAAAGGTTGCCGAGCGCTTCGGAGAGGTTGCCGCCGGCCTGGCTCTGGATGCCGATGACGATGGCGAAGAAATTGACCTCCTGCAGCGGAATGTTGGTGAACATGCGCGCGCAGGCCTCCGGCACGCTGAGGCCGACCTGCTGGGCCTCGACGACGCGCTGGAACTCGGTGCGCACCGGCTCCTGTCCCTCGGAAGCGATCAGACGCAAGGCGTCAGTCAGCGGCAGGCCGGATTTGATCGAGCGGGTCATGATGTCGAGCGAATTGGGAAATTCCTCGAGGAAACGGTTCATGCGGCGCTTGACGAGAAAGCCGACCACCCAGCGCGGCACGCCCGCGCCGCAGATGAAGCCGGCGCCGAGGCTGATGATGAGCCCCCATCCGGCAAGCAGCGAAAGCAGGAAGACGAAGAAGCCGAAGACCGCGCAAAGCACATGGAACTTGCCGATGCTGATCGAAAGGCCGGCCTGCACCAGCTTCGCCTTCAGCGTCGTCGCGATGCGCTTGGTCTGTTCCTGCTGCTTCTTCTCCAGGTCCTTCAGGGAGTCCTGAACCGATTTGCGGCGCTTGGACAATTCCTGCATGCGGTCGCGTGCGGCCTTCGCCTTGCCCTGGTCGGTCTCGGCGGCCTGCACCCGCCGCATGCGGCTTGCCGCCTTCTTCTCGGCTTCGATCCGCGAGAAGAGCAGACCGTATGCAAGGCCGGCCGTGGAGATGGCCGCCAGGGCGAAGATCGCGACGATGTTGATATCCAGCCCGAACATCCCCGCCCCTTATGGCTTTTCCATCGCGTCGAGCGTTGCCGCCAGGCGCTTGTCCTCGTTGAAATAGCGGGCGCGTTCCCAGAAATGCGGCTTGCCGATGCCGTTGCCCGTATGGCGGCCGATGATGCGGCCATTCGCGTCCTCGCCCTCGATCTCGAATCGCATCAGGTCCTGCGTGATGATCACGTCGCCCTCCATGCCCACCACTTCGGTGATGTGGGTGATGCGGCGCGAGCCGTCGCGCAGGCGCGAGGCCTGGATGATGATGTCGATGGAGCCGGCGATGATCTCGCGCACGGTCTTGGCGGGCAGCGTGTAGCCGCCCATAGCGATCATCGATTCCATGCGCGAAAGGCACTCGCGCGGCGTGTTGGCGTGGATCGTGCCCATCGAACCGTCATGGCCGGTGTTCATTGCCTGGAGGAGGTCGAAGACCTCCGGTCCGCGCACTTCGCCGACGATGATGCGCTCGGGCCGCATGCGCAGGCAGTTCTTGATGAGGTCGCGCATGGTGATCTCGCCCTCGCCCTCGATGTTGGGCGGGCGGGTTTCGAGGCGCACCACATGGGGCTGCTGGAGCTGGAGTTCGGCGGAGTCCTCGCAGGTGATGACCCGCTCGTCGGCGTCGATATAGCGCGTCAGGCAGTTGAGCAGCGTCGTCTTGCCCGAGCCGGTGCCCCCGGAAATGACGAGGTTGCAGCGCACCCGGCCGATGATCTGGAGCAGCGTCGCGCCTTCCGGCGTGATCGAGCCGAACTTGACGAGCTGGTCGAGCGTCAGCTTGTCTTTCTTGAACTTGCGGATCGTCAGCGCGGTGCCGTCGATGGCGAGCGGCGGGGCGATGACGTTGACGCGCGAGCCGTCGGGAAGGCGCGCGTCGCAGATCGGGCTCGATTCGTCGACGCGCCGGCCGACCTGGCTGACGATGCGCTGGCAGATCGACAGGAGTTGCGCATTGTCGCGGAAGCGGATCTCCGATTCCTGCACCTTGCCGCCCACTTCGATATAGGTCTTGCCCGCGCCGTTCACCATGATGTCGGCGATGTCGTCGCGCGCCAAGAGCGGCTCCAGCGGGCCGTAGCCGAGCACGTCGTTGCAGATGTCGTCGAGCAGTTCCTCCTGCTCGGAGATCGACATCGCGAAATTCTTGATCGTGATGATGTCGTTGACGATGTCGCGGATTTCCTCGCGCGCGCTCTCGGTATCGAGCTTGGCGAGCTGCGACAGGTCGATCGTGTCGATGAGCGCGGAGAAGACCTGGCTCTTGGTGTCGTAATAGTCTTCCGTGCGGGGCGTGCGGCGACGTGCGGATGATCCCGGGGCGGAGGCAGGTTCGAGCGCTGGCGGCGGGGTGGCTGGAACCGCCGGTCGCTCCGCCGTCATGACGGCGGCGGACGACGGGGCGACATGCGTCGTCTGGACCGCTGCGCCTGCCGCGCCGCCCTTGCCGAACCCTTCATTGCCGCGTTTGCCGAACATGCCGTTTCATCCAGTCCGTTGATCGCCCGTCGGGCTATTTCCTGCCGAGAAGGCCGAGCAGGTTGCCAAGGCCGGCCTTCTTCTGTTTCTTCATTGTCGCCCGGCCCGTCACCAGATGGGCGATCTGCGAGAAGGTTTCCGCTGTCGGCGACTTGCGGTCCATTTCCGCGATCATCCGGCCGCTATTGGCCGCCGTGCCGAAGAGCTGCGCATCGAAGGGAATGATGGCGACGGGCTCCATGCCGAGCGGTTCGCAGAAATCGTCCACCGCGATTTCCGGGCGCTTCGGCAGGCCCACCTGGTTGAGCACCAGATGCGGCGGCTTGTCGTTCGGCCGCAGCTTCTTCAGGGCGTCGAGCATGTTCTTGGTGTTGCGCAGGTTCGCCAGGTCCGGAACGGCCGTGATGACCAGCTCGTCGACCTCCGACAGCAGCCTGCGCGTCCATTCCGACCAGGCATGCGGCACGTCGAGCACGCTGATGGGCGCGCTGCGCTGCAGCAGTTCGAGAATCGGCTGGAACGAGTCGCGCTCGAAGTCATAGGCGCGGTCGAGCATGGAGGGCGCGGCGAGCAGCGACAGATGCTGCGAGCATTTCGTCAGCAGGCGGTCGAGGAAGACCTCGTCGAGCCGTTCGGGCGCGTAGATCGCCTCGGAAATGCCCTGCGGCGGGTCCTGGTCGAAATCGATATTGGCCGTGCCATAGGGCAGGTCGAGATCGGCGAGGATGGTTTCCGTCTGGAAGAGGCTCGAAATGTCGAAGGCGCAATTGTGCGCGATGGTGGAAGAGCCCGCGCCGCCCTTGGCGCCGATGAAGGCGATGGTGCGGCCGAGCGGTTCGGCGTCGGGATCGACGAAGATCGCCGCCATGGCGTTGAGGATATCGCCCATCCCGACCGGACCGACCATATATTCGGAAATGCCGTTGCGGATGAGGTCGCGGTAGAGCGGGATGTCGTTGTAGCTGCCGACGATGATGACCTTGGTGCTCGGATCGCAGACCTCGGCGAGCGGGGCGAGCTCGTCCATGATGCCGCCCGGCTCCGTCGAGGTTTCGAGGATGATGAGGTTCGGCGTCGGGGCGGAAGCGAACATGTTCGCCGCCGCCGCGATGCTGGCGCTGGAAATCCTGAGGCTCACCTTCGCCATGCGCCGGTCCTGCCCGCAGCGCTCCATGGTGCGCACCATCGCCTCGCTCTCGCAGAAGGCGTGCACCGAGATGCGCGGCAGCGGACGCACGGCCTCCAGCTCGGCGGGCCGGACCGTCTCGTCCGCCTCGTGACCGGCGGCCTGCTCAATGGTGTAGTCGACTGTGCTCATCGTCATGCCCGTTCCTGGTGTCCGGCGGACCGGATTGGATAAGTGCTCTGCTCCGGCATCAAAGCCGTGGCTGGCCGTACTCGCGATAGTCCTGGATCACCACATAGCGCTGCTCGGCATCGATCGGTGTCATGCCGCGCGGCTGGACGAGATCGAGCGGATTGGCGATCTGGGCGGCGAGATTGGCCTGCGAGGCGCAGCCGAAATTGTGGTAGTTCTTGTTTTCCATCGTGTTGACGACGAGATCTTCCGGCCACTGGCCGCAAGGCCCGGTCTGGGCGGTGATGGCGAAGAAAGCGAGGCGGATCGGCGCGGTGGGTCCGTAGCCGCTCGCGTCATAGGTGGTTTCGATCAACTGGTCGCGCTTGATCCCGGCCGCGACGAGAGTCGCGCGGATATCCTTGCGCAGATGGTCGGCCGTCGCCGCATTGGCCGAGCCGCGCGGCAGCATGATCTGCACGGCGCTGCGCGACTTGGCGGCATGATCGGAGGCAAAGCCGCGAATGTTGTCGCGCATCGGCATGGTCAGCGTGCGCTCGCCGGTGGCGATCGGGATGTCCATCGTCTGCGGGGCTTCGGCCAGGACGATCGGGTGGCGCGTGCGATAATCGTCCGGAATGGAGCCCGTCGCCGTGCGGTCTGGCCGCGTGCCGCAGCCGGCAAGCGCGGCGGCGCAGAGGATGAGGGTCGTCGCGGCTGCGGCGCGCATCGGCAGGAGCTCGTGCATGGTGCGGTTCCTTGCGGGAAGCGGGGTCTTGCTGGTCGTGTCGTGCATGTCCCGTCCCGTCACTTGTAGATGAAGCCGATGGAGCCGTGGTAATTGCCCGCGGGCATCGCCTTCTCCTTGCGGCCGTAGATCTTGTTCACTTCGCCGAGGAAGAAGCTCGCCGCATCGTTCGTCGCGTTGAAATTGTCGTCGGGGCGCTGGATCGCGGCGCGTGCCACGGGCCGGACGAGATAGGGCGTGGCGATGATGACCATTTCCGTCTCGTTGCGCACGAAATCCTTGGAGCGGAAGAGCGTGCCGAAGACCGGGATCTTGGAAAGGCCCGGCAGGCCGGACACGGCCTGGCGAATGTCGTCCTTGACGAGGCCGGCGATCACGATGGAGCCGCCCGAGGGCAATTCGACGCTGGTCGTCGCCTCGCGGCGACGGATGCCGAGCACGGTCATGCCGGGGATCTGCTGGGTCGCCCCATAGGTGGCCGATCCCTCGAATGTCGGCTCGGAGACTTCCGTCTCGACGCGAAGGCTGATGCGCCCCGGCGAAAGCACGACGGGCCGGAAGTTGAGCCGGATGCCATATTCGACTTCGTTGATCTTCCGGGTGACCGACGGGGGCTTGTCTCCGTCTGCAGCGGTGATCGTCTGTTCCGCCGGGAGGCGGAATTCGCCGCCGACATAGAACCGCGCCTCTTCGCCGGAGATCGCCGTCAGGCTCGGCTCGGCGAGCGTGCGCATGACGCCGGCCTGTTCCATGGCGCTCATGCTGCTGGCGAGCGAAAGGCCGCCGATCGTGCCCGAGGCCAGGCCGTTGGAGACCCAGTCGGCCGCACCGCCGAGATTGGTGGGGTTGCGGAAGGAGATGCCGCCGCCCGACCCCTGGACGGAACCGTTGAATCCGAGCTGCTTGAGCACCTGGCGGCTGACTTCCGCCACGGTGACCTTCAGCGTCACCTGGTCCTCGCCGTCGATCTTCAGCATGTTGACGACCTGCGAGCGCTGGCGCACTTCGCCGAAGATCGCCGCATCGCCATTGTTGCCCTGGGCCGTGATGTTGCGGGTCGTCGCCTCGCCGCCCTTCAGGAAGATTTCCGCAAGCCGCGTCGCCTGGGCGGCGTCCTGCGGGGTGCGTACCGTGCCATTCAGCACGATATTGTCCGAGATGATCTCGACCTGAATGTCGGAATCGGGGATGAAGCGCCGCAGATTGGCCTGCAGGCCGTCGATATCGCGCTCGACCGTGAGGTCGATCGAGACGATCTCCTCGCCGCCCGGGCCGAAGATGAAGATGTTGGTCTGGCCGACGTCCTTGCCGAAGAGATAGATGCGGCGCGAGGTGCGGGTCACGGCATCGGCCTTGGCCGGATCGGCGACGAGGATGTCATGGGCATCCGTCGGCAGGTCAACGACGATCGCCTTGTTGAGGCCGAGCTTGACGGCCTTGCGGGCGCCCGGGCCGCTATTGTTGATGCGGATGATGGAGGCCGTCGCCGCCTCGGCGCCCGCGCCGTGAAACAGGGCGTCCGGCAGGCCGGAGAACGCCAGGCAGAAACTCAGCCCGCCGGCGACAGAAGCCCGAAAAGTCCTTGCGATTCCAAACACGGTCAGCTCCTGGTCACTTCTGGGTTGCGGACGTGTCGCCGCTCACGATGGCGCCGGTCTTGATCACCTGGATCACCGGCATGCCGTCGCCGCCGGAGAGCAGATAATCGGCCGCGCCTGTGTCGGCCTCCTGGGCATCCGCGATGCTGCGAAGGGCAAGCGACAGGCGCTCGGCCATCTGCTGGGCGACAGCCATCACCTTGCTCTGGTCGGGGGTCAGTTCCAGCGTGGCCGTGGTACCGACGACGGCTTTGGAGCCGTCCTCGTTTTCCTGGATCTGCTGGTCGATGGCGAGGACGCGCACGTTCGACAGCACGGTCTCGGTGAGGTAGGAGCCTTCCTGGCCCTTACGCACCATGATGACGTCGACGCGATCGTTCGGCAGGATGAAGCCGCCGGCGCCGGTGGCGACCGAGATCTCCGTGGCGACCGCCCGTTTGCCGGAGGGCAGCAGCGACGACATGATGCGGCTCGACGAATCGGCGATCTTTTCCTGGCGGACCGGCTCTCCGTTGAAGATCGGCATGCGGGTGATCGCGCCGTTGAGGCTTTCCATGGCGTCCGGCCGGTTCTGGTCGGTGATGAAACCCTCGACGACCGCGCCTTGCGGCCAGGCCGCCCAGGCAAGCGTATCGGGATTGAGACGCGCACCGACCGGCAGGCTTTCCTTGGCGACCAGCACATTCACGGTCGGCTCGCGCTCGACCACCGGTTCGCTCGCTTGCGGCGCGCTGCGCCCGCCGGCGACCTGCAGGGTGAGAAGGCCTGCCACGCCCGCCGATATGACGGCCACTGCCAGAATGATGATTCGCGCCGGTCTCATGGGGCTTCCCTGGGGTTGCGGATTCTTCTATCCGCCCACATTGACCGGCATTGGTATAATTATGGTTAATGATCGCCTTACGTGTATGGTTAATGCGAAACTAACGATGTCGTAAGGCGAAACGGATCCTGTCCCGCCCGTTCAACCGTCGATGGTGCATGGTAAGGATTGGAGGGCGGGTCGGTGTCAGCCGGCCTGGCCGAGCGCCGCCAGCATCAGCGGCGAAGAGGGATAGGCCATGAAGGCGCCGATCCCGATGGCGATGCCGTAGGGCACCTTCTTCGCGCGCAGCAGGTGGTCCGGAACCGGCAGGCCGCTGGCGAGGATCAGGTTCGTGTTCGCGCGGAGGACGAGGATCGCCAAGGTCAGCAATCCGCCGAAGAAGGAAACATAGATCAGATATTCGACGAGCGAGAAGTTCAGCCCGAACCAGACGGCGCTTGCCGTCAGCAGCTTTGCATCGCCCCCGCCCATGACATTGAGGGCAAAGAGCGCAAAGCAGACGGAAAAGACGAGCGCGCCGGCGGCAAGATGGAAGGCCATGTCGTTCAAGCCGAGTCCGGCCAGCGGCGCGACGACGACGAAGGAGATGAGAAGGATCGCCGAAACCCGGTTCGGAATGAGCATCGTCAGGAAATCGGAGCAGGCCGCCAGCGCAAGGCAAAGCGGAAATACCACGAAGATGATCGCCTGGGTCATGATGCTCTCCTCTTATCGAATGATGCGCGCGATCCGTTGCGGAAAGGCTAATGCCGGAAAGCAGAAAGCCGCCTTTGCGGGGCGGCTTTCCAGCGACGGGATGTTCTCCCGATAGCTTTGGTTACGGTGCTTCCTTGTTCACAGCCGTGGTCAGCTTGCCGCCGAGCGACTCGAACGTCGTGTTCAGGTTGTCGCCGAGGGTCGTTGCACCGGCGATGAGGGCAACGGAAATCAGGGCGGCGATCAGGCCGTATTCGATGGCAGTGGCGCCCGATTCGTCCTTGATAAGGCGGGCGAAAATCTTGCTCATGGTATTCTCCTTGCTCCACGATGTTGGTTCAGCACGTCCGCCAACTGTTTCCGTTGTTCGGATGGTTGCAACCTACAGGCAGGCCATTTCCATCACCTTAAGGAAGGCGGTTAACAAATCCCTGATATTTGCCGACCGGTTTTATGGTTGCCATCGGTTTAACGCCCTTGCGCGCGGGTGTTTCCTTGTCCTTGAGCGGGTTGCGGGTGGCAGGCGGGGCCGGGCGGCCGGAAATGGGGCGACAAGTTTAACGGGTGCCTTAAGGCTTCATTCACCATTCGCGGCGATGCTGTGCGTGTTTTATCGTCGGGATGACTGTTTATGGGACGCGACTGGACCTTCGCTGCGGGAATCGCAAGGCTCGTGACGGCCGCTGCCGTCGTGGTGTCGACGGGGGCAAGCGCCCTTGCCGGCGAGCCCATGATGCGCGTCTATATGGATCATGCGCGCGTGCTCAAGCTCGACCGTCCCGTCAGCAAGGTCATCATCGGCAATGCGGACGTGGCCGACGCGACGGTCGCGGATGCCCAGACCATCGTGCTGACAGGCCGCAATTTCGGGACCACCAATCTGGTCCTCCTCGATGCCGACGGCAATGCCATCGTCGACGAGCGCATCCTGGTCTCGATCGACGAGGGCAATACCGTGCGCGTCTTCCGGCAGACCGACCGGACGGTGCTTTCCTGCACGCCCAATTGCGAGGAGCATGTCGCCCGGAAAGGATCGGGCGGCTGAGCCCACGTCCCGCTTCGGGCGACCGAAATCGGGAAACCGTTCGAATCCTCGCATTCGCGCACACGAAATATAAACGATCGGCCGCCTATTGTTTCCCCAATCCAGTATTCGGGAACGGATCGCGATGTCGTTCGATCATGACGCACCCAGTCGCCGGCGGCCGATGAAAGGCCTGTTCGGCCGTTTCTTGGCCCGGCGCGACGGCGCGACGGCGATCGAGGTCGCGCTCCTCAGTCTTCCCTTCTTCCTGATCGTCTTCGCTTCGCTCGAGACCTTCGTCGCATTTTCCGCCGAGCAGCTTCTGGCCAATGCCACGGAGACGATGGCGCGGCGGATCCGGACCGGCGAGATCCGCTCCAATGTCAACGAAGAGGATTTCCGGAGCGCCTTCTGCGAGGAGATCGCGATCCTCATGCCCTGCTCCGCGGCCGAGCTGAAGAAGGCGGACAAGCTCTTCCTCGACGTGCGGAGCTACTCCTCCTTCGCCGATATCCCGAAGGCCGTTCCGATCGCCGGCAGTGACCTCGATGCCTCTGCCTTCAAGGTCGCGCCCGGCGGCAAGCGCTCGATCAATATCGTGCGCGCCTACTATCGCTGGGACATCGTGACCGATCTCGTGCGCCCCTATGTCTCCAACATCCGCTCGGCCGACGGATCCCGGCAGAACTATCTGATGATCGCGACGGCTGTCGTCCAGAACGAGGACTATCCGTGATGCGCAGGGCTCCTTCTTTTCTGGATATAGGCAAGGTGCGGCAGGGGCGGGGCATGCTCCTGCGTCTGCGCCGTTTCGTGGAAGACCGCCGCGGCGTCGGTGCCATCGAATTCGCCATCGTCGCGCCCCTCCTGTTGATGGCCTATGTCGGCGCGTTCGAGATCACCATGGGCATCACCGCCTCGCGCAAGGTCTCTCGCGCCTCCAGCACCGTGTCGGACCTTCTCACCCAGAGCAATTCGACCTCCAAGGCGACGCTCGATACGATGAACGAGGTCGTCAAGAAGGTCATCGCGCCCTATTCGGTGGGGGCGGCCTATACCCTGAAGATCACCGGAATCACCGTTGCGCCCGACGGTACGGCGAAGGTCGCCTGGTCGCGCGACCAGGCCGCCGGCACGCCCTATGCAAAGGGCAAGCCGGTGACCTTGCCGAGCGAGCTGGATGCCAAGGACACGTTCATCGTGCGCACCGAGCTTACCGTACCCTATTCCATCCTGCTTCTGGCGCCCAATCTCGATTCCCGGCTCAACCAGATCACCCTCGGCAGAACCAGCTATTTCCGCCAGCGCACCGGCAAGCTGATCGAGTGCACCGACTGCTGATTTCGCTTGAACCTTCCGTAAGGCCCGTGTCATCTCTCGCAGTTCATCCGTTACGCCCTTCGGGCCGGATGCGGAAAGACGGCAGGTGAATCCATGGCGCGAGCCTTTCTCTTCGTTCTCGATTCCTTCGGCATCGGCGGCGGGCCGGATGCCGCGGCCTTCGGCGATCTGGGTTCCGACACGCTTGGCCATATCGCCGAATTCTGTGCCGCCGGCGTTGCCGACAGGCCGGGGCTTCGCCAGGGTCCGCTGAAACTGCCCAACATGTCGGCCCTCGGGCTGCTCCACGCCGCGCGCGCCGCCACGGGCCGCTTTCCAACCGGCATGGACGTGCCGCAGCGCGTCTTCGGGTATCATGGAGCGGCGAGCGAAGTCTCCAACGGCAAGGATACGCCCTCCGGTCACTGGGAGATCGCCGGAACGCCGGTCACCTTCGACTGGGGCTATTTCCCGGTGGAAGGCGATGCCTTCGAGCCGGAACTGGTGGAGGCGATCTGCGCGGCCGCCAAGATACCCGGCATTCTCGGCAATTGTCATGCTTCCGGCACGGCCATTATCGCCCGCCATGGGCTTGAACATATCCGCAGCGGCAGGCCGATCTGCTACACCTCTTCCGATTCCGTCTTCCAGGTGGCCGCGCACGAGCGCTATTTCGGCCTCGACCGCCTTCTGGCCTTCTGCGAGACCGTGCGGAAAATCCTCGACGAGCGGCCGGGCGGCCGCATCGGCCGCGTCATCGCGCGTCCCTTCGTCGGCGAGACGCCGGACAATTTCGAGCGCACCGGCAACCGCCGCGACTACTCCGTCCTGCCGCCCGAGCCGACGCTCCTCGATCGCCTGACGGAAACCGGCCGCACCGTGCATGCCGTCGGCAAGATCGGCGATATCTTCGCCCACCAGGGCATCGGCAGGCTCACCAAGGCGAATGGCAATATGGCCCTCCTCGACGCGACGCTGCGTGTCATGGACGAGGCGGCGGACGGCGATCTCGTCTTCACTAATTTCGTCGATTTCGACATGCTCTACGGCCATCGGCGCGATGTCGCCGGCTATGCCGCCGCGCTCGAGGCTTTCGACCGGCGCCTGCCCGAGGTCGACCGCAAGCTGAAGCCCGGCGATATCGTCATTCTCACCGCCGACCACGGCTGCGATCCCACCTGGCGCGGCACGGACCATACCCGCGAGCGCGTGCCGATCATGAGCTTCGGCCCCGGTCTCCGCTCGCGCCTTCTCGAAACCCGCACCAGCTTCGCCGATATCGGCGAGAGCGTCGCCCGGCATCTCGGCATTCCGCCCGGCCCGCACGGAAAGAGCTTCCTGTGACGAAACGTCTTCCGAAGGCGGAATTGCATTGCCATATCGAAGGCGCGACGCCGCCGGCGCTTGCCGCATCCCAGGCGGAGCGCTACGGCGTGGACGCCTCCGCCTTCATCCGCGACGGCGAATATGTCTGGCAGGATTTCACCAGCTTCGTTCAATGCTATGACGCAACCGCCAATCTCTTCCGCACGGAGGAGGATTATGCGTTGCTCGCCGAGACCTATCTTGCCGAGATCGCCGAAGCCGGCGCCATCTACAGCGAGCTGATCGTCTCGCCGGATCAGGGCGATGCTGTCGGCATCGGCGCCGATGCCTATATCTGCGGCCTTGCGGAAGGCGCGGATCGGGCAAAGGCGAGGACCGGCATCGAGACGCGCTTCATCATCGTCGGCATCCGCCATTTCGGCCCGGAACGGGTGGTCAGGGCAGCCGAATATGCCGCGCGCCGGCCCCACCCGCTGATCACCGGCTTCAATCTCGCCGGCGAGGAACGCATGCACAGGGTTGCCGATTTTGTCCGCGCCTTCGACATCGCCCGTGAGGCCGGCCTCGGCATCACCATCCATGCCGGCGAGCTTTCAGGCGCTTTCAGCGTGCGCGACGCGCTCGATCATGTCCGTCCCGCGCGCATCAGCCACGGCGTGCGCGCCATCGAGGATGCCGATCTGGTGAGGCGGCTTGCCGACGAAGGCGTCGTGCTGGAAGTCTGCCCCGGCTCGAATGTCGCGTTGAACGTCTTTCCGGATTTCGCCGGCCATCCGCTGCGCGCCCTTCACCGGGCGGGCGTGCGCGTCACGCTCAATTCGGACGATCCGCCCTTCTTCCATACCTCGCTCGCCCGTGAATACGAGATCGCCTCGACGATCATGGGCTTCAGCGACGCGGAAATCCTCGGCATGACGCGGACCGCCATCGAGGCCGCCTTCGTGGACGAGCCGACGCGACAGGCGCTGCTCCTGCGGCTTTGAGGCGAAAGCCGGCTGGGGATGTTGCCGGGCGGCTCGTCTCTTCTCTTGCGGGCTCTGGCCGTTCCGTGGAAAAAGAGACGATCACACAAACCCGGAAGGTTGGCCATGGACGGCGTCACAGTCATCGATCACCCGCTCGTGCAGCACAAGCTGACCATCATGCGCAAGAAGGAAACCTCGACCGGCAGTTTCCGCCGCCTGCTGCGCGAGATCTCGACATTGCTCTGCTACGAGGTCACGCGCGATCTGGAACTGACCACCCAGCGTATCGAAACGCCGCTTGAGGAGATCGACGCGCCGGTGCTCGAAGGCAAGAAGCTGGTCTTCGCCTCGATCCTGCGCGCCGGCAACGGACTTCTGGAAGGCATGCTGGAGCTGGTGCCGTCCGCCCGCGTCTCCCATATCGGCGTCTATCGAGATCATGAAACCCTCGAAGCGGTCGAATATTTCTTCAAAGCGCCGGACAGCATCGACGAGCGCCTCGTCATTGTCGTCGACCCGATGCTGGCGACGGGCAATTCGGCGATCGCCGCCATCGATACGCTGAAGAACCGAGGCGCGACCAATATCCGCTTCCTCTGCCTTCTGGCCGCGCCCGAGGGCATCAGGAGCTTCCGCGCGCATCACCCCGACGTGCCGGTCTATACCGCCTCCATTGACCGCCAGCTCAACGAGAAGGGCTATATCGTGCCAGGTCTCGGCGACGCCGGCGACCGCATGTACGGCACCAAGTGAGCGGTTAAGCCACCATTTACCAAGCCGATAGAAGATCGTGGAGAGGGGCGCTGTCGAGCGCCCCTTTTGCCGTCCGTTAGCGGAGGCGTGCTATTTCGGGACAGATCCTTCCGGAGACTGTCCATGTTCGCTCGCAGCCTTGTCTTTCTCGTCGGTTCCGTCGTCGCCGCCGCCGCCTTCGTGCCGGGCGTCGCCAGCCGATACCTCGACCGGACCGGTACGCCCGGCGCTACGGTCGAGAGAACCGCGGTGCCGGCAGGCCAGGGCGCGGCGCGCTATACGGGCAACCGCAGCGCCACGATCGGTGTGGATGCGAACGGCCATTTCACCGGCGTCTTCTCCATCAACGGCCGCAAGGAAGAAGGGCTGGTGGATACGGGCGCGAGCATGGTGGCGATCAATGTCTCGACCGCCCAGCGCCTCGGCCTCGCCAAGGCGGATCTCGATTTCCGCTATGCGGTCGACACCGCGAACGGCAAGGCGCGCGCCGCCTATATCCGCCTCGATCGCATCGAGATCGGTCCCGTTCGCATGGAGAATGTCGGTGCGATGGTGCTGGACGACAAGGCGCTCTCCGGCACGCTGATCGGCATGAGTTTCCTGAAGGGCCTGTCTTCCTACAAGGTGGAAGGCGGCAAACTGCACCTCACGCGCTGATGCGCGTCAGGATATCAGGCGCATGTGCCGGAGCTTCCGCGGCGATGCGATAGAGCCCGGCGAGCCGTTCCGCGGCGCGGGCAGCGCTCGCATCATCGGCGGCGTGGACGCGGCCGATCTCCTCGCCCTTCTCCACCCTCGTTCCAAGCGGCAGGAGCCCGTCGAAGCCGACGCGATGGTCGATCGCATCGTCCGGCCGGCTGCGCCCGCCGCCGAGCTCGATGACGGCAAGGCCGATGCCGCGTGTGTCGCAGGAGACAAGGTAGCCGGCTTCCGACGTGGTGACCGGGCGAATGGCGGGTGCTACCGCCAGATAGGCCTCCGGCCTGTCGAGAAGGTCGGCAGGCCCCCCAAGGGCATGCACCATGCGGGAAAACCGCTCGGCCGCCGCGCCGCTGGCAAGCGCCGCCGCCGCCTTCGTCTCGGCGGCAGCCGGATCGCGCTCCAGCCCGGAGAGAACGAGCATTTCCGCTGCGAAGGCCAGCACGATTCGCTCCAGCCGCGTGCCGGCCTTGCCGCCTTTCAGGAAGGCGATGCAATTGGCGATCTCGACGACATTGCCGGCAGCATCCGCCAGCGGCTGGTTCATGTCGGTGATGAGCGCGGAGGTCTTGACCCCGGCGCCGTTCGCCACGGATACCAGCGAGCGGGCAAGCGTTTCGGCCTCGGCCGCATCCGCCACGAAGGCGCCGTTGCCGACCTTCACGTCCAGCACCAGCGATTGCAGGCCGGCGGCAAGTTTCTTCGAAAGGATCGATGCGGTGATCAGCGGCACGGAATCGACCGTCGCCGTGACGTCGCGAATGGCGTAGAGGCGCTTGTCGGCAGGCGCGAGGGCGCTCGTCTGGCCGATGATCGCGCAGCCGGCCTCCTTCACCGTGCGGCGGAAGCGTTCGGCGGACGGCATGATCGTGTAGCCCGGAATCGATTCCAGCTTGTCGAGCGTGCCGCCGGTATGGCCGAGGCCGCGGCCGGAGATCATCGGGACGGCGAGCCCGCAGGCGGCGGCGATGGGGGCCAGCATCAGCGAGACATTGTCGCCGATGCCGCCGGTCGAGTGCTTGTCGGCGATCGGCCGGTCGATATCCGACCAGTCGAGCACATTGCCCGAATCGCGCATGGCGAGCGTCAGCGCCACGGTCTCCTCGCGCGTCATGCCGTTGAACCACACGGCCATGGCGAAGGCGGCGACCTGCCCTTCGGAAACGCTGCCATCCGTCACGCCGGCAGTGAAACGGTTGATCTCCTCGCGGGTGAGGGGCTCGCCGTTCCGCTTGCGGCGGATCGTCTCCTGCGGCAGCATTTCAATAGCTCGCCGGGGCGGCGGGCGCGGCCTTCCCGCCGAGGGTCGACAGAATGTCGCCGAGAAGGCCGGATGCGCCGAAGCGGAAGGTCCCGGGCGTCGCCCAGCCGTCACCGAGGATCGAGGCGGCAAGCGCCAGATATTGACCGGCATCGGCGACGGTGCGCACGCCGCCTGCCGGCTTGAAGCCGACCGGCCTGCCGCTTTCCTTGATGGCCGTCAGCATGATCTCGGCCGCCGGCAGGGTGGCGTTGACGGCGACCTTGCCGGTCGAGGTCTTGATGAAGTCCGCGCCGGCGGCAATCGCAAGGTCCGATGCCTTGCGGATCAGCGCAGCATCCCTGATCTCGCCGGTTTCCAGAATGGTCTTGAGGATGACCGGTGCGGGGCAGGCGGCTTTGACCGCGGCCACCATCTCGGTCACCGCAGCCCCGTTTCCGGCGAGAAAGGCGCGGTAGGGGATGACGAGGTCGATCTCGTCGGCGCCATCGGTGATCGCCTGCTGCGTCTCCGCCACCACACCTGCAACGGCAAGGTCGCCGGATGGGAAATTGACGACGGTCGCGATCCGCACTGCATGGTCCTTGCCGAGGATGCCGCGCGCCTGCCTGACGAAGCGCGGCCAGATGCAGATGGCGGCCGTCGTGCCGAACGGCGTCTGCGCCTGGGCGCACAGCTTTTCGATGGCGGCGGCGTCGCAGGTGTCCGTCAGGTCGGTCAGGTCCAGCAGCGACAGCGCCTTGCGCGCTATGTCCTCATGCATGATCGGCGCCTCCGCCCGCGATCATCTTGGCAAGGATCGCGGCGAGCCGCGTTCCGCCGACCGGGGCCATGTCCTTGGTTTCGTGATGGCTGAGCTCGCCGCTCGTCATGCCCGCGCCGAAATTGGTGATGACCGAGGCGGCGGCGACCTTCAGGCCGAGATGCCGGGCGATCAGCACCTCCGGCACGGTCGACATGCCGACGGCATCCGCGCCGAGGACGCGGGCCATGCGGATTTCCGCCGGCGTTTCGAAGCTCGGACCGGAAAACCACATATAGACGCCGGACGAGAGCGGAATGCCGAGCTTTTGCGCCGCCGCTTCCATGCGCGCGGCAAGCTCCGCGTCATAGGCATTGGTCATGCCGACGAAGCGGTCGTCGCCCTCAAGGCCGATCAGCGGGTTGGTGCCGGAGAAATTGATATGATCGGAAATCCGCATCACCGAGCCGGGCGGCATGTCCTCGCGGAGCGATCCCGCCGAATTGGTGAGGATCAGCGCGGTGACGCCGAGCCCCTTCAAGACCTCGATCGGCGTGCGCATGGCATTGGCATCGCCCTTCTCGTAGAAATGCACGCGGCCGGAAAGCATGATGACGGGTTCTGTGCCGAGATAGCCGATGACCATCTCGCCGGCATGGCCGGAAACGGCGCTGACCGGAAAGCTCGGCAGGTCCGAATAGGGAATGCGCAGCGGGTTCTCCACCGCCTCCACCAGCGCGCCGAGGCCGGAGCCGAGCACGATGCCGTAGCGCGGCAATACCCCGCCGAGGCGGGCGCGAAGCAGTTCTGTGGTTTCCTTGCTCATCCGATCACATCCGTCGAAAAGCCGTGCGGCAGCAGTTCTTCCATGGTCATCGTCCTTTTCACGCCGGTCTCGTCGCACAGATAGACGGGCGTCGCGGCGGTTGCGAATTCGGCGATCTTCTCGCGGCAGCCGCCACAGGGCGGGCAGAGCGGCAGCTTCTCCGCGATGACCGCCATTTCGACGATCTTCCTGTTGCCGGCCATGATCATCTGGCTGATCGCGGTGGGTTCGGCGCACCAGCCCTGCGGAAACGAGATGTTCTCGATATTCGCGCCGGCATAGATCTTGCCGTCCTCGGCGCGGATCGCCGCGCCGACGGGGAATTTCGAATAGGGCGCGTAGGCGAATTCCATCGCCGCGCGCGCCGCCTCGAAGAGGTCGTGGGACATGACTAGCGTTCCTTCACATAGGGCACGCCGCCGGCCTTGGGCGGAATGGCCTTGCCGATGAAGCCTGCAAGCAGGATCACCGTCAGGATATAGGGCAGGGCCTGCATGAGCTGTACCGGCACCTTGCCGATCAGCGGGAAGGCATAGCCCTGGTAGCGGATGGCGAAGGCGTCGAGGAAGCCGAAGAGCAGACAGGCGAAGAGGATGTTTTTCGGCCGCCACTTGGCGAAGATGAGCGCGGCAAGCGCGATATAGCCCTTGCCGGCCGTCATGCCCTTGGTGAAGCCCGCATTGGCCGAGAGCGAGAGGTAGGCGCCGGCGACGCCGCACAGGATGCCGCAGCAGATGACGGCGCGGTAGCGCAGCCAGACGACCGAGATGCCGGCGGTATCGACCGCGCCCGGATTCTCGCCGACGGCACGCAGGCGAAGACCGAAGCGGGTACGGTAGAGGATCCACCAGCTCACCGGCACCATCAGGAAGGCGACATAGGTCAGCGGCGAATGGCCGGAGAGGAGGTTCGAATAGAGTGGGCCGAGGATCGGCACGTCGCGCAGCGCATCGGCAAAGGGCAGCGTGATCCTGCCGAAGCGGCCGTCTTCGGAAAGTGCCGGCGTGCGCCCGCCCTGGCGGAACCACGCCTCGCCGAGGATGACGGTCGAGCCGGCGACGACGAAGTTGATGGCGACGCCGGAGACGATCTGGCTGCCGCGCTGGGTGATCGAGGCATAGCCGTGCACCAGCGAGAGCAGCACGGAGACCAGCATTGCGGCAAGCAGGCCCATCGTCACGGATTGCGTGATATAGGCGACCGAACCGGCGGCGAAGGCCGCGCCCAGCATCTTGCCTTCGAGGCCGATGTCGAAGACCCCGGCGCGCTCGGTGAAGAGGCCCGCAAGCGCGGCGAGGATCAGCGGCGTCGAGACGCGGACGGTCGATTGCGCCAGTTCGATGAAGACCTGAAAGAACTCCATGGCGTCAGGCTCCCTTGGTGGCGGCGACGTCGCGGGCCTTCGGCGACAGGCCGAGCACGAGACGCGTGATCGCGGGGCGGAACATGTGTTCGAGCGCGCCGGCGAACAGGATGACGAGACCCTGGATGATGACGATCATGTCGCGCGAGATGGAGGGCATCTCGAAGGAGATTTCCGCCCCGCCCTGGTAGAGCATGCCGAAGAGCAGGGCCGCGGGAATGATGCCCGCCGGATGCGAGCGCCCCATCAGCGCCACCGCGATGCCGACGAAGCCCGCGCCTTGCACGAAATCGAGCTGCATGCGGAACTGCTCGCCCATGATCGGGTTCAGCGCCATCATGCCGGCAAGCCCGCCCGAGATCATCATCGTGATGACGATGATCTTCGCCTCCTTGATGCCGGCGTAGCGCGCGGCGGCGGGGCTATGGCCCATCGTGCGCATTTCGTAGCCGAGCCGCGTGCGCCAGATCAGCACCCAGACCGCGAAAGCGGCGACGAGCGCCAGCAGGAAGGAGATGTTGAACGGCGCCGAGCCGACGGAAAGCCCGAAGATCGACATCAGCCAGTCGAGTTTCGGAAGCTGCCCGCCGGTGTCGAAGGTGCGGGTTTCGAGCGACATCGAGCCGAGTGGCTTGAACACCTTGTTGAGCAGGTAGTTCATCAGGCTGGCGGCGATGAAGTTGAACATGATCGTCGTGATGACGATATGGCTGCCGCGTTTGGCCTGCAGCCACCCGGGGATCAGCGCCCAGAGCGCGCCGAAGAGCGTCGAGCCGGCAATGGCGATCGGGAAGACCAGATACCAGGGCAGCGTCCGGTCGAAGGCAAGGCAGGCGAGCGCCACGCCGATGCCGCCGATATAGGCCTGCCCCTCGCCGCCGATGTTGAACAGGCCGCAATGGAAGGCGACCGCCACGGCAAGGCCGGTGAAGATGAAGGTAGTGGTGTAATAGAGCGTGAAGCCGATATATTCGCCGCGCCCGAAGGCGCCGTTGATCATGTGATAGGCGGCCTCCAGCGGGCTTTCGCCGACGATCAGCACGACGAGGCCGGAAATCAGGAAGGCGACGGCGAGGTTGACGAGGGGGATCAGGCCATATTCGGCCCAGGCCGGCAGTTTCGCGTGCGGGACACTCATTCCGCGGCCTCCTTCCGGCCTTCCACGCCGGCCATCAACAGGCCGAGTTCTCCTTCGGTGGCGTCCGGCGTGCGCTCGCCGACGACGCGCCCCGCGAACATCACCAGGATGCGGTCGGACAGCGCGCGGATCTCGTCGAGCTCGACCGAGACGAGCAGCACCGCCTTGCCCTGGTCGCGCATCTCGATGATGCGCCGGTGGATGAATTCGATGGCCCCGACATCGACGCCGCGCGTCGGCTGGCCGATGATCAGCACGTCGGGATCGCGCTCCATCTCGCGCGCCAGCACGATCTTCTGCTGGTTGCCGCCGGAGAAATTGGCGGTCTTCAGCCGCGGGTTCGGCGGGCGGATGTCGTAGGCGGCGATCTTCTCCTCCGCATCAGTGCGGATGGCGTCGATGTCGAGCAGCATGCCCTTGCGGTATTTCGGATCGTCGTGATAGCCGAGGATGGCGTTCTCGCTCTCCTCGAATTTCAGGACGAGGCCGACATGGTGCCGGTCCTCCGGCACATGGGCAAGGCCCCGCTTTCGCAGCTCCGCCGGGTCGGCATTGCCGGTGACGTCGATCTCGCGCCCATTGAGCAGCACGGTGCCGGATTTCGCCCGGCGGATGCCGGAAATCGCCTCCAGCAATTCCGACTGGCCGTTGCCGGCGACCCCGGCAATGCCGACGATCTCGCCGGCGCGGATGTCGAAGGAGACGTCGTCGACCATGGTGACGCCGCGGCTGTCGCGCACCGTGAGGTTCTTCACGGAAAGTTTGATGTCCGCCGGATTTGCCTCGCCCTTCTCCACCCGCAGGAGCACGCGGCGGCCGACCATCAGCTCGGCCAGTTCTTCCACCGACGTTTCCTTCGTCGTGCGCGTCGCCACCATCTCGCCGCGGCGCATGACGGAGACCTCGTCGGTGATCGCCATGATCTCGCGCAGCTTGTGGGTGATGAGGAGGACGGTCTTTCCCTCGGCCTTCAGCTGTTCGAGGATGCGGAAGAGATGGTCGGCCTCCGCCGGCGTCAGGACGCCCGTCGGTTCGTCGAGAATAAGGATATCGGCCTTGCGGTAGAGCGCTTTGAGGATTTCCACGCGCTGCTGGATGCCGACCGGCAGTTCCTCGATCACCGCGTCCGGATCGACCTCCAGCGCATATTCCTTTTCCAGCCGCTTCAACTCGGCCCGCGCCTTGGTGATGCCGGCATTGAGGATCTGGCTTTCCTCCGCCCCGAGCATGATGTTTTCCAGCACGGTGAAGTTCTCGACCAGCATGAAATGCTGGTGCACCATGCCGATGCCGGCGGAAATCGCGGCATTCGGATCGCGGATATCGGCCTTTCGCCCGTTGATGAGGATGTCGCCGCTGTCTGCCTGGTAGAAGCCGTAGAGGATCGACATGAGGGTGGACTTGCCGGCGCCGTTTTCGCCGATGATGCCGTGGATCGTTCCCTTGCGGACCTTCAGGTTGATGTTCCGGTTGGCGTGGACGAGGCCGAAGCTCTTGTCGATGCCCTTCAGTTCGATTGCCAATTCGCTCATGACGATCCACTCTCACGGGGATTTGGGGCCGGCAGGCCCTTCGGCCAGCCGCTCTTTAGTCTTGTTGGTTCGGCCGCCCTTGTCCAGCCTGATTGCGGCCGGCCGGCAGCCTCGCTATAGCTGGCGCGCCGGCCCAGATCGACGAGGACAGCCATGACCACGCCCGACTTTACCGAAATGACCCAGGCCGAACGGATCGCCCGCCTGGAGGAACACGTCGCCCACCAGGCCAATACGATCGAGGAGCTTTCCGATCAGCTTGCAGAGCAATGGCGTGTCGTCGAGCAGCTCCGCTCGAAGCTCGACCGGCTGACGGAGCGTTTCCTGGTGCTGGAAGAAGGATCGCTGGAAGCCCCGGCCATCACCCGCCCCCCGCATTATTGAGGCCCTGAAGACACAATCGGCCCGCCTGCTTGCGCAGACGGGCCGGCGGAAGGCCGATGCCTCTTAGTAAGGGCAGGTCTCGTCCGACATGTAATCATGCGGCTTCACCGTGCCGGCGATGATATCGGCGCGCGCCTTGTCGATCGCGGCCTTCATTTCCGGGGTGATGAGCGGGGCGTTGTTCTCGTCCATGGCGACGTCGACGCCGTTCTCCTTGAGGCCGAGCACATTGATGCCGGGCTGGAACGTGTCGTTCTTGGCGGTGATGAAGGCGTCGTAGACGGCGACATCCACGCGCTTGACCATGGAGGTCAGAACCTTGCCCGGATGCAGGCCGTTCTGATTGGAATCGACGCCGATGCCGAGCTTTCCGGCATCCGCCGCCGCCTGCAGGACGCCGACGCCGGTGCCGCCGGCCGCATGGTAGACGACGTCCGAGCCCTGGTCGAACTGCGACTTGGCGATCTCGCCGCCCTTGACCGGATCGTTCCAGGCATCCGGCGTCGTGCCCGTATAGGCTTCGAGCACATTGATGTCCGGGCCGAGCGACTTGGCGCCGCCGATATAGCCGCAGGCGAACTTGTGGATCAGCGGGATATCCATGCCGCCGACGAAGGAAACGGTCTTGGTCTTGGACGCCATGCCGGCGAGGATGCCGGCGAGCCAGCCGCCTTCCTCTTCCTTGAAGACGACGGAGCGCACGTTCGGCTTGTCGACGACCATGTCGATGATGGCGAACTTGGTGTCCGGATATTCGGCGGCGATCTTCTCAAGCTGGGCGGCCCAGGAGAAGCCGGCCATCACGATCGGGTTGTTGCCGTCGCTGGCAAAGCGGCGGAGCGCCTGCTCGCGCTGCGCGTCGTTGGCGATTTCGAAGTCGCGATAGTCGATGCCGGTCTCGGCCTTGAACTTTTCCGCGCCGTTGAAGGCTGCCTCGTTGAACGACTTGTCGAACTTGCCGCCGAGGTCGTAGATGATCGCCGGCTTGATATCCGCGGCGAGCGCGCTGGCCGACATCGCGGCGGTGGCAAGAAGGGTGAGAAGGGTTTTTTTCATTGTGCAGCCCTGTTCGCTCTTGATTTTATCGGGACCTTCCACGATTGCCGGAAGAGGCGCGCGCGGAGCCACCGACCCGTTCCCTTGGGTCAGGCTGGCGGCATCCTTGCACGGCTCCGGCAAAAATTCACCAGAAATTTTTCAACTGGTAAAAATTAGAAGCCGCCGCGGAAGGCTTTCCACGACGGCGTTCATCCTTCTGAAAAATCAGCGAAATCAGCCGACGGCGCAGGAAACGCCGGTGCCGCGCAGCCCGCAATAGCCGCCCGGGTTCTTGGCAAGATACTGCTGGTGCACGTCCTCGGCGAAGTAGAACGGCCCGGACGGAGCGATCTCCGTGGTGATCTTGTCCTTGTGGCCGGCGCGCGCCAGTGCCGCCTGGTACGCATCGCGTGCGGTGCGTGCGACGGCAAGGTCCGCCTCGTCTTCCAGATAGATCGCGGAGCGATAGGTCGTTCCGATATCGTTGCCCTGGCGCATGCCCTGCGTCGGATCGTGCGCCTCGAAAAACGCCTTCAGCAGGGTTTCAAGCGAAACTTCCGCCGGATCATAGACCACCAGCACCACCTCCGTATGGCCGGTGAGCCCCGTCGTCGTCTCGTGATAGGTCGGGTTGGGCGTGAAGCCGCCGGAATAGCCGGCGGCGGTCACCCAGACGCCGGGGACCTGCCAGAGCAGCCGCTCGGCGCCCCAGAAGCAGCCCATGCCGAGCAGCACGGTCTTGAAGCCTTCCGGGTAGGGGCCCTTGAGCGGCCGCCCGTTGACGAAATGGGTGGCGGAGGTCGCGATGGGCTGGTCGCGGCCGGGCAGGGCCGCCTCCGGGGCGGGCATGACGGTCTTCTTGTTGAACATGTCGATCAGGAACATTCGGGCCTCCTGGCCGGTTGGGCAATTCCTGCGGGAATTGCACGAAGGAAGTCTCAGGCGCTGAAGCGGCCCGCCACGGGCGGCCGCTTGTAGGCGATCACCCACAAGAACAGCGAGAGGGCGAGCAGGACGGCGAAGGCCGGCTGCGACAGCACCCACATGGCGCCATCCCACGCATAGGGATGGAAATTGCGCATGATGCCGTCGGCGACCAGCGCGATCGTGTCGGGGCTTGCCGTGCTCCAGGCGACGGCAAGCGGCGTCAGCACCGGTTCGGATGCCGAGACGGACTGGATCGCATCGATCGCGCCGGCCATGACGGCGACGACGAGGGCGAGAAGGCTGATGACCCTGAGCACGAAGCGTATCATCGCGACCCTCCCGGCGCCGCCTGACGGAGCTGCAAACCGCTCCGTTTCTTTCCTGCCTATAGATAGGAAGATGCCCGGCCTTGCGCAATCCTCCGCATGTTCCGGGATATCCTTTAAAAATCTGTCAGAAAGCGGTTGATCCTGCGGCAAACCTCGGTATATATCGCGCCGTCTCGCCGGAATGGAAACAGGAAAGCGATCCGCGCCGGACTGACCCCCGGCAGCGAGCGGACGGACAGGTGGCCGAGTGGTTGAAGGCGCACGCCTGGAACGCGTGTATAGGGGAAACTCTATCGAGGGTTCGAATCCCTCTCTGTCCGCCATTTCCCGCCGATAGCCCTTATGGCGCGATGTTGCCGGCGATTGTCGATATATCTGACCAATCAGAGCAGGAATGCCACGCGCCGGCGGTGATAAGTCAGCGCCATGGCCAGGCACATCGAAAGCTGCTCTGTTGGCAGCGGAGCGGAGGGATCGAGCAGAATCGCCCTGTTGCCCTGGAAGACGAATGCCTCGGGGAATTGCGCGCGAAACGTCTCGACCAGAGTCGTACGACAGTTGAACAGAACCGCGCCCATGCTCTCCGAGGATTTCGACAGACCGAGCCGGATCGTGCTGCCGCTGTGGGTCGTTTCGGTAAGATAGGCAGGTTCGCCCCATTTCAGCGTCTCGGTCAGCGGGTCGACGCCGCCGATTTCAGCGGCTTTCGCGAAGATCAACCGCCGCACCTCCAGGAGTCGCGCACGGACAGGCTCCGGGAACGCCGCGAAGGCCGACGCCACCTCCGTGGGGAGGACCGGCGATGCCGGAGCACTGCGCATCACGATGCCCGTAGCGGCAGATGGATGTCGGTGATGAGTTCGTTCGGCGGGACCTGTTGCGGGCTGTTGAGATAAGCTTCGAACACCGGGGCATCGTCCGGCTCGTGGCCGGATTGCGGAAGCCACACGCCGAGCAGCCAGCGATAAGCATCTTTCATATCGGCATAAGGGCCTCTGTAACGCAGCCGCGCATAAAGCCCGCCGCGTAGAATTGCCTCCTCGACGGGGAATGCCAACGTGACGCCATCGGCAACGGGGGAACAAGCGCGCGAACGCAGGTTCTCGACCGGCACGAGGTCGGGATCGTCATAGAAGACAGCCATCATCCGCCGATCCGGCGCCATAGCGTCCTGGGCAGCGAGTGCGGTGAGCAGCCGTTCCATCGTGTGGTCGATCTGCATGTAGGAGCCGGTATGGGCGATGCTGGCGCATCGGATCGGAGCGAGCGTCTCCATCGAAATCGGAAAACCCGCGCCGTCCTGCGTCAGCAGGGCGGCCTTGAACGCCGCATGGCTGCCGGTCTGGCGATAGTCGGCCGGGCTCTTGCCGTAGGCCTCCTTGAAGGTCCGTCCAAAGGCATCGGCCGAACTGTAACCGGCACGTCCGGCGATCACGTCAAGGGCCAAGTCCGAGTTCGCCAGCCAATCGGCTGCTCGCGACAGCCGAAGCCGCCGGATCGTCGCAGTGATGGTTTCACCGCGCATGGCAGTATAGACCCTATGCCAGTGCCAAGGGGAAAGGCAGGCGACTTCCGCCAGATCATCGAATCGGATGTCGTCTTCCAGATGTTCGTAGATGTAGTCGATAACCCGGTTCAGCCGAGTCTCATATACAGTTAATGCTTTCGATGTTCTCATGGCCGTCCAACTCCCATGCATGAGGACAATGGCACGGGTCGAGCCGACAAATCTTGCGGAGTTTTCCTGTCAACCGTTCGAAAAATCCGGCGCTCCTGCGCCAGGTTCGCCTTGTCGATGATTTTGGAGGGGCATAGCGTCGACGTAGTTCTCCGCTTCATCGCCTTCGGCCCGCCATGACGGCTGTCCTCAATGCCCGTCAAATCGTCGGCGAGGCGTTTGACTTCATTGCGCCACAATCTTGCCGGCTCCCGGACATAATCGGTTAATTTGGTGATAAACAATTCCTGCGCAGATAGGCTCGGGAATCGGGGTAGGACGGTCGGCGCTTGCCTCGGCTCCGCAATGTTTCGCGTAGCGGCGCCGCGGGTCGGGCCAGGGGACAGTCCAGGAATGCAGATATCGGCGCGCCAGCGTCTTCGACGCGCTTCAGGCTTTGTGCTCATGGCTCTCT
>Ga0182742_1000956_pt1 | contig 40322 bp, 32 predicted proteins | sample eDN5th37CBELigMG_FD_128880 | JGI IMG/M metagenome (GOLD analysis project Ga0182742, IMG submission 128880) | Enriched Miracle-Growth compost microbial communities from Emeryville, California, USA - eDNA 5th pass 37_C BE-Lig MG (version 2)... ... | reverse complement strand
GCGGAAGCGACGCGCCGCCTCACGCGTCGAAACCCCATCTTCAATCGCGGCAATCACCCGACCGCGAAGGTCGCCGCTCAGGCTCCTCGTCATCATCACCTCCTGGCAAATCACCAGCAGCAGGGAATCAGACAAGGCCGATCGCGTGAATCCTCAAACCGACTCTGCGTTCATCGAAGATGCTCTAGGGGACTGTCGCCTGTACTGGGACTTGTCGGCTCGCTCGCCTCGGCCCCTCGCCAGGGGTCAGGAGGCCTCGGTGATCAGATGATAGGTGTAGGGCTCGTTCTACAACAGCCGGTCGCCAACGCCCCTCGTTCCGTAAGCCCATTCGAGCGTTGGTTATGATGGTGCTGGTGTCACCGCATAGGGTGATCGGCCTGCAATGGCCCATTCTGTGCATCGCCCGAAGATGGGTTTCCGGGAGCAGAGCAGGCCATCGCCGCAAGGCAGGCGGAATCGTCCTCCATGATGTCGCCTGTGGACATGACCTCGGCATCGGAGACGCCGGCGATCTGTACGGCCGAGTTGTATGATGTCGACGCGGCGTTTGCCGTGCCAGACGGTCATCTTGCCGTTGGAGGTGGTGGGCCAGGTCAGGCCCGAGATTACCTCGTGACCTGCAGACCGGTATGCCTGCCGAAACAGCATCCCCGGCCACCAATCGGCCCGCCGCCAACCGGCCTTGGTTCCGTCAGCCGCTAAGGTCGTTCGCGACAGGGCCGCGCATGCTGTTTCATCCGCACCATTTCTGGATCATCAGCGCAATTGCTTTCGTGCAATCGACGAGATCACGAACGGAAACGCGTTCGTTTGGCTGATGTGCCTGCGTCGGGTCGCCTGGCCCGAAGTTGATTGTCGGGGTGTTGCCGAGGCCGGTTGGAAGGCCAATGTCGCTGTGGGCGCCGAACCCGGACAGTGCTGGCGACAGCCCGACCTGCGCGACGGCCGACTGGAACATCGTCACGAATGCGCTGTCGGCGGGGACCTCCGCACAGTCGGCGTCAAGGATCCACTCGACGCGCGCCGGATGATCCCTGAGGTAAGGATCCGCCTGGCAGACGTTCTGAATATGCGCCTCGATCTCACGCTTGACGTGGCCACCCAGACCGAACTCGTCCTTCTCGCTGGGCAGATACTGCACGTCAATGACGATCTCCGCGCGACCGGCCATCGAGGAAGGATGTTCGCCGGCGTTCACCTGCGTGATGATGATCTGGTTCGGCAGGTCCATCAGCGGGTGGTTCTTCTTCGGGTCGAACATCCAGCGCCGATTCAGGATGTCGATGCCATCCATCACCTGCCGGCAAAGTTGGATGGCGTCCACCGGACCACCCGAGTGCCATGCATTGGGCGTCAGTTCGGCATGGCCGCCAATGCCGTCGATGATGATGCGGCCCCAGAGGATGCCGTGGCAGAGCGGAGCGATGCGGTTGGCAGTCGGCTCGGTCATGATGCCGGCGTCGGCCTTGAAGCCGCGGTCGACCATGGCCAGCGACCCCATCCCGCCGATCTCTTCGTCGACGACCGTCGTGAAGACGATGTCGCCGGAAAGCTCAGCCCCGAGATCCTTGAGAATTTCGACGGCCATCAACATGCAGGCGACGCCGCCCTTCATGTCGACCGTGCCCCGTCCGTGCACATATCCGTCCTTCAGGACCGGCTTGAAGGGATCGGTCTGCCAGTGCTCCGGGGCGCCGGGCGGCACGACGTCGATGTGTCCCGTGAGCATGATCGAGCGTCCGCCGCCGGTCCCCTTCAGGGTTCCGCCGAGATTGGGGCGTCCTTCGAAGGTGCGGCCTTTGTTGGCGCCGGGGCGGCCCTGGTATTTCGCATACAGGGCCGGTCCGTCCGGCTCCCAAAGATCGGTTTCGAAGCCCAGCTTCTCCAGACGCTTCTGCAGGTAGAGCTGGCAGTCACGCTCGCCGGGACCGGCTTCCCGGGGATCTGATTTCACGATCGATGGAAAGGAGACCAGGTCCGCGAGCGTAGCGACGATATCGTCAGCCCGTGCTTCTACCTGCTCCGCGATCGCTTCAATTGAAAGCGGCATCCATTATCTCCGTCGTTGCGACCATCGTTCAATCAAGAGAACGACGATGAGGAGGGCCCCGATGATGCCCACCTGCCATACAGTGTTGACGTTCAGTTGCAGGAGCATCGTCCTGAGCGTGACGAGAAGGAGCACCGCGGCCAGCACGCCAGCCACGCCGCCGCGTCCTCCGGTGATCGCGATGCTGCCGAGCATCGCCGCGGTCAACGATTCCAGCTCGAGGTTGTAACCGATGTTGGGGCGACCGCTGCCCAGCCAGGCGACGGATACCAGGCCCGCGCAACCGGCGAGTGCGCCGCTCAGACCATAGAGGATCGTCCGCGTGCCATCGACAGGGATGCCCACCAGCCGCGCGGAGCGCTCGTTGAACCCCATGGCATAAATCCATCGCCCCCAGGACGTCCTGCCGAGTAGCACCACGGCCACAACGAAGGCCGGCAGCGCGAGAGTGAGAAAGGGTACGGGGATGGCGTAGATCACGCCGCGGCCCCAGCCGAGAAGCCAATCCGGCGTCCCCGGCAACGCGGCACCGCCGGTTATCGCAACGGCTGTGCCGGAATAGACGAACAACGTTCCGAGCGTCGTGATGAGTGGTGGTATCGCCAGTCGTGTCACCAGCAATCCGTTGAAGAAGCCGAGCAGCAGCCCCAAGAGGATGCAGGTGAGCGGCAACAGGACCGGGGGTAGCCCTCCCTTGGTCAGGAGCATGGCGACGATGGCCGAGAGCGAGACGATACCTCCAACGGAGAGGTCGATCCCGGCTCCGCCGGCGAGGATGACCAGGGCCTGCCCCAGCGCGACCAGAGCCAGGATGGTCGAGAACTGGAGGATGGTCGTAACCGTCGATAGGCTGATCGCCGCCGGCTTCAGGGCGACCAGGAGAAGAATGACGAGGACCCAGAGGGTGGCGAGCAACCAAAGGATCAACGCCGTTCCGTCGGGCAAGCGTAGTCGCGTCATGCTCTTGCCATGCCGAATGCAGGAAGGGAGAGGCGCTTCGTCGCTATTTCCAGGACGAGCACGCCGATGAGAAGGACGCCGGTTACCACTGGTTGCCAGAGCGACGGGACACCCACGAGCAGCAGTCCATTCTGCAGGATGCGCAGAAGCAGCACGCCGAGCACGGTGCCCAGCAAACTGCATCGGCCGCCCAAAATACTGGTTCCGCCGAGCACCACAGCGGCGATGGCATCGAGCGCCAGCGTGCTGCCGATGGTCATCTCCACGTTTCTGTAATTGGCCACGTAGAATACGGCCGCGAGCCCGGTAAGCACGCCGCTGATCACGAACGTCACGAAACGCACGCGGACGACAGCTACACCCGACAGGCGGGCTTTTTCTTCAGCGTTGCCGATCGCCAGCAGATGGAGCCCGAACGGCATGCGGCGCAGTGCCAGCCAGACAAGCAGGTAGGAGGCAGCGATCACAAGAATCGCGACGGGTACGCCAAGGACAGGAGTGGAAATCAGCTGCGTCAGGCCTGTAGGCAGCCCCGACAGCCATTCGCCGCCGAGAAGCACGAAGATGGCCGTGCGATAGACCCCAAGGAGGCCAAGGGTTCCCACGATCGCCGGAACACGTCCCAACACTACGACGGACGCGGTCACAAGTCCCAGCGCCGCGCCCACGAGCGGGCCCAACAGAGCGGTAGCCGCCGGATCGAACCCTGCATTGAGCGCCCGTCCGACGGCGATAGCCGCAAGGCCCATGACGATCCCGATCGATACGTCGATCCCGCCCATCGCCAGCAGAAGAGTCATGCCGAGACCGATGAGCAACAGTTCTGTGCTGTTGCGAAGTATCGTTGCGGCATTTTCCACGGTAGCGAAGTAGGGCGACGCGACCGCGAATAGCAGAGCCGAGAGAACGCACGCCGCCAACAGCGACCACTCTCGTCCGTTCAAGCTAAGCGTTTGCAACGGTCGCATCGCCTTTGACCAATGATGCTTCAGAAGTCGAAATTGTCGACGTTCTCGGCCGTGAATATCGCCGGCGGGCCGAGCAGAAGGATACCGGTCTCTGCGTCATAGGTGACGGGAGCGGGGAGGCCGGCAATGGTATTGGACGCCTCGAAGGGCTTCTCGTCCAGCAGCTGCTTTCCGGCCCACACCGTCAGGTAGCCGAGCTGGGCCGGGTCCCACAGGATGGTGAAGCCGAAGGCGCCGCTCTTGAGGTACGAACGCGCGGTATTCGGGCTGCAGTAGCCGGTTCCCACAACGGTTCCGATCTTGCCGGCCGTTTCGATGGCCTGGGCAACGCCAGGGCAGGTCGAGGAGGCAACCGCGATGATGGCCTTGAGGTCCGGATTGGCGGTCATCAGGTCACCGGCGATCTGGGCCGCGCGCTGCGCGGTGCCGCCGGCGTACTGCGGTTCCAGCAACTGCAGCTTCGGATATTTCGCAGCGGCGTGCTTCTGCATGAAGCCGATCCAGGCATTGAGGTTGGACGCCGTGGCCTCGCCCGAAACGATACCGATCTTGGCATCTTCGCCCACACGCTTGACGAGCTCGTCGATGATGCTGGTGCCGAGCCCCTCGTCGGTCGCCTGGGCCACATAGACCGCCCGTCCGCTTTCCGGAGCGTCGCTGTCGCTGGTGAACAGCTTGATGCCCTTGGCCTTTGCCGCCTCGACAACGGGCGCGATGGCCGACGCGTCGAGGACGCTGACTGATATTGCGTTGACGCCCTGGTCGATCAGATTCTGGACGATCTGCAGCTGATCAACCGGGTTCGCATCGACGGGGCCGGTGTAGACGAATTCGACGCCGAGATCGGCCGCGGCCTTGTTGCCGCCGGCTTCCATCGCGTTGAAGTAGGGTATGCCGATCAGCTGCGGCACGAAGGCGATCTTTGCCTTTTCCTGGGCAAATGCAGACGTCGCAGCAAGAACGGAGATGGCTGAGACAGCCAGAACCTTTTTGAGATGGTGAAGCATGGGATTCATTGAACCTCTCTGGATATCGACGCGCTATTGGGATGCGTTTCGTTCGAGCGCCTGCACGTCAGGATGAGCGCCCGTTATGAGGGAGACGATCTCTTCGGGATTCGTCTCGTTACGCAGCCGTTCGGCGATCTTTCGGCCTCGGCGGAAGATCACCATGCGATCTGCGACTTCGAAAACATCGGCAATGTTGTGGCTGATGAGGACGACGCCGCAACCGCGTTCGGCGAGGCGGCGGGTAAGCGACAGGACCTTGCGGGTTTCGGCGACGGCGAGTGCCGCAGTAGGCTCGTCCATGATTACCAGCTTCGCGTTCAGGTTGAGCGCGCGACAGATGGCAACGGCTTGGCGCTGGCCGCCGGAAAGGCTGCCCACGGGCGCCTCCGGATCAGAGACGTGCGCATCGAGTTCCTGGAGGAGCCCATCGACGCGCGCGCGCATCTCGCGCCGTCGCAGGAACGGAATTCCGAGCAGGCTCCGCTTCAGTTCCCGGCCGAGGAAGACATTCTCGGTGATCGACAGGTTCTCGGACAGCGCCAGTTCCTGGAATATCGTCGCGATGCCTGCGTTCGCTGCATCCTTCGGTGAGGCGAACGACACGGGTCGACCTTCGATGATGAGTTCACCTTCGCTCGGTGGATGGGCACCCGAAAGAATCTTGATGAACGTCGACTTTCCAGCGCCGTTGTCCCCAAGCAGCGCAAGAACCTCACCGGAGCGTATCTCCAGATTCACGCCTGACAGCGCCGTAAGCGCGCCGAAACGCTTTCCTATGTTTTTCGCGAGCAGGAACGGGGCAGCCATGGTGACCTAGCGGCCTGCGGCGGCTTCGGCGGGCTGTGTCGCCCAAGCGAGCATGTTCTTCCAAAGGCGCGCGTAGCCCGGCCAGGCGACGAAGCTGTTCGGGAGCCAGTGCGGGCCAATGTCCGAAGTCCAGGCGACGGTTCGACCGAGCCCGTACTGCCCCACGACCAGCAGGGGATGGCCGCCTTCCTCGTCTGGCAGCTTGGCCAGAACCTCGACGTCCGGCCTGTCCTTCACGACAACCTCGTTGGCGCCGAGCAGCAATGGCCAGTCGCCCCCCAGTCCCTCCATGATCGGATGAGCCGGATTGGTGATGACGGCTTGGAACCCCTCGGGAACCTCCAGCCTGTCGTCATACGGGAGGCACGATACGGGAAGCGCCGCTTCGACGGGCGTGCGATGCCACCGCGCCTTGCCGTCAATGCCCTGGAACGAGAAGTAGCCTCCGATCATGATCAGCGCGCCGCCGGCATGCGCCCAGTCCCGCAGCAGCTTCAGGCGGTTGGGTACGGTCTTCCCGTTCAGCCACACGTCCGGGTGGAGCAGCAGCGAGTTGGCGCCGATGTCGGAAAGGATGATCGCCTTGTACTGCGAAAGGCCTTCGAGGGTGAACGGCAAACCGTCCACTGCCTCGTGGGCGGGCATGTAGACGAGTTCGAATTCGCTGTCCTTCAGCGCCGCCACAAGCGGTTCGGCGCCCAGGTGAAAAGTCACGCTGCCGAACTGGTCGAAGCCTTTGTAGTGCGTCGCTGAGCTTACCCAGCTTTCGCCCACGAGGAGAACTTTGGTCTTCATCAGCTATCCCTCAAACAATCAAACAGCTCGTCGGACGTCTTCTGCCGAGAGCAGATGTTCCAGTTCTGCGGCGGTCACCCTATAGCCCTGTGCACCTTCCGCGGTCGTCGTCAGGCTCGCTCCGATCGCGGCATATCGGGCGGCAACCTCAAGAGATGCGCCGTGCAGCCAAAGGCTGAGGAACACACCGGCGAATGCGTCACCGGCTCCGGTGGCGTCGACGAGATCGACCGGGAGCGCCGGCACTTCTATCGGCAATCGTCCGCTCTTCGGGAAGACCACTGCGCCGAACTCGCTGCGAGTGAGCACGACGTCACCCCTCGGCTTGATCCGGGAGAGAATGCGGTGAGCCTCATCGATCATCGAAGCGCGCGGGGCGCGAACATCGTAGATTTCTCGGAAAGTTTCTTCGTTGACGAAGACGAGATCCGTGGCGGCGACTAGATCGCCGAACGCGACCGGGTTTCGAGCGCCAGCGGGCAATCCGGCCGTATGGAGGCTGACGCTCCAACCGAGGTCGCGGAACCGGGCGATCGACGGGATCATGCGCTCGTAGTGAAATCCCTCCACGTGCAGACACGAACGGGTAGGGGGCATCTCGATCACCATATTCGCGGTGAGGTCGATATCGCTGAGTTCGAAGGTCTCGTGGAGGATGGTGCGGCGGCCATCGGCTTCTATGACAACGATTGCCCGCGGAAGGCGATTGTTTGCCGGGCGATGGATCGGCAGCGCGTTGACGCCGCGGTCCACCAGTTCGTTCAAAGCCCATTCGCTGTCGCTATCGTCGCCGACGATGGTCGCCAGATCGACGCGCAGTGCGTAGGGCTCTCCGATCCCTGCGGCAGCCACCGCAACATTGGCTGCGGGGCCCCCAAGCGCTTTCTCAATGTGGCTCGCCGGAAGTCGGTCATCGCGGCCGGACAGAACCGGGACACGACAAAGATAGTCGACGCAGATATGGCCCACCACCAGAAGGCGAGGCAGGAGATTGTCGTCGATGTCCGGCTTCACGACGCGCGCCGGAAGGGCTCGGGCAAAAAGGCTGGGTCGGTACGACAGCTGTCTTATCGCATTCTCGATGCGCTTTGCTGTGTCCTGGCGGACCGGCACCTTCCCGTTGAGAAAGTGCGAGACGGTGCCGATCGAAACCCCTGCCATCCTGGCGACATCGCTAATCGTCGGACGACCATTCCTCATTGACCGGCACCCTTGAAACGCTTCAATTGTCTGTCGATCCGCGAAATGTGTCAAAGAAAAATAATTCCAAGAATTAGGAAATCTAGCGAATGGAATTCTTTCTTGGTGCGATATTCGTGCTGAGTGACGTGCGGAATCCGAGGAATTGAAAAAATTTCAAATCCGCGTTCCGCGAGCCGGCCTTTACGCGTGCGGGCCTACGGGTCGACGTTGTCGCGATCATCAAGACGTCGAGTTCCTCGCGTGCTCCATCCGGAGTTTATGGAGAACCCGGTGCGGTAGCGGGGTCGCCCTGCGGTCCGAACCCACGCATCAGTCTCTCTGGTCCGCAGCATCCACGCACCCGCGCGTTGCGGCTGCTTCTCCACTTCGCTGCAAGGGTCGATCAGACTTCTGCGAGGATGCGATGGTTAAACGACTCGGCGCCCGTCACTCCGGCTTCCGAGCCAATGCGGCACAGCTTTGCGAAATCATTGGCCCGAAGGGGACGGTGGAAATGGTAGCCCTGCGCGTATCGGCAGCCCCACTGCCGTAGCAAGAGAGCCTGATCCGCGGTTTCGACACCTTCGGCGACAACGTCTATGCCCATATTCAGCGCCAGGCCGATCATCGATTTCACGATCGCAGCGTTCGAACCGTCCGGCTTGAGATCGCGGACGAAAGTCCGATCGATCTTGATCTCGTTGACCGGGAGTTGCTGCAGGTGTGTCAGGGATGCAAAGCCGGTTCCAAAATCATCGAGGGATACTCTGACGCCCTGGCGTTGTAGGTCGCGCAGGGTCCGGTGGGTCCTGTTCGATAGCTGATCGACCAGCACGCGCTCCGTGACCTCGATGGTGACTCGACTGGCCGCAATTCCGTTTCTATTCAGTTTTTTCAGCACCGATCTGGCAAGACCTGGATGAGCCAACGTTTCGGTGGACATGTTGATCGATACGCCACCGAGCGCTGGAGGCCAGGGAGACCAGTGCGCCAGGTCCTCAAGGACCAGAGAGATCATGCGGTCATCGATCTGGCGCCCAATTCTTGCTGCTTCAAGGGCGCACCAGATGGCGCTGGGCCCTTGAAGTCCGATCTGCGGATGATCGATCCGCAGCAGCGCTTCGGCACCAACGACACAGCCACTGCGCAGGTCTATCTTCGGCTGGTATACGGGAATGATCCAGTCTGCCTTGAGTGCCCTGCGCGCGAGATCGATTTGCTCGAAACTGTCCTCGGCGGCCTTGTGCAGGGCAGGTGTAAACAGGACGCTTCTGGCGTGCGGGTTTCTCTTGGCGGCAACCAGAGCCAGGCGAGCGCGCCTGATGACCTCGTCCACCTCGTCGTATGGCTGCACGTCGACGCATCCGATGCTGACGCCACAAAGTCGCGTCTTGGCGTTGCGGCCGAGCTGACGTTCAAGTGACTTGCCGATCCTGGCGCAGAAGCGTTCAAGCGCCTCGTTACTTCCGCTTTCTCGCAAGAGTACCACGAACGCATCGCCGGCAATTCGAGCGATCGTGTCGGCTTGCGGAATCGTCCGGTGGAGATATCTGCCGAACAGTCGAAGTGTCGCATCACCAGCTTCATGCCCGAAGCGCTCGTTCACGATCCTGAAGCCGTCGATGTCCAGCATCAGGACCTTCAGGGGGGCGCCGCCGCCTGCGGCCAGATGCTGGGCCAGACGTTCTTCAAAGGCCCGGCGGTTGGGCAGCCGGGTAATCTCGTCCAGGTAGGCTTGCCGACGAAGCCGCTCGGTTGCCAGTTCGGCCTCGTGAATGTCTTCGTCGGCGCCATACCATTTGGTGATTTCGCCTCTGTCGTCACGTCGCGCAGAAGCCCTCGCGCGGACCCAGCGGTAGGACCCCTCCTTCAGTCGTATCCGATACTTTACGTCGACCGGCTGTCCTGTCTCGAGATGCTCGCTCCAGTACTCGGTCACGCGCTACCTGTCGTCCGGATGAAGTGCCTCGAGCCAACCGGTACCCAGGGTGTCTTCGAGCGGGATACCTGTAGCCTGCGCCCAGCGGGACGACACCGTGAGAATCCTGCCTTTGGAGTCGGCCGTCCAGGGGATCTGCGGGTTGAACTCGACCGTGTAGCGATAATGCTCTTCACTCTCCTTCAGGATCTCATGCGTTCGCGCCTTGCTGATCGCGATGGCGGCGAGCTGCCGCAGGTTCTCGAGGCTTTCCAGCTCTTCGGTGGTGGGCGATCTGACTTCCGTGAAGTAGAAGCCGAAGGTCGCGAGCACGCTTCCATCGGCGCCGTACACCGGTCGCGACCAGCATGCCTTTATGCCGAGCGGCTCGAAGGCCGCGCGCCAGTCGGCCCAGAGCGGGTCGGTCGAGATGTCCGACGAAACGACGTCGCGTCTCTCACAGGCGGCCGTTCCGCAAGATCCCACCCCGGGCGCAATGGCGAGGCGAGTGACCAGTTCCCGAAGGTCACTCGGGAGAAACGGCGCAGCACCACCCTGAAAATGACTGCCGTCCGGTGAAGCGAGCAGGACGGAACAGCGACTGCCGGGTAGCTGCTGTTCACCGAGGCTGCAGAGCGTTTCCAGGATCCTCTGAGTCGGCTCGCCGTTGGCGACCATTCGAAGAAGGTGGAGTTGGGCCCGTTGCCGCTGCTGCATCAGGACGACATCATGGATGTCGGTGGTGCATGCGATCCAGCGATTATCCGGGTCTGCAACCGAGTTTGCCCGGACGAGGTGCCAGCGATACATGCCGTCATGGCGTCTGAACCGCACCGTGACCTCGTGGGCGGACGTCTGACACGTCGGCTTGGGAGGCCAGCCCCCCCTCCACGCGGCGAGATCCTCGGGATGGAGTGCGGCCATCCAGCCCTGGCCATAGGATTGGTGTGAATCGAGGCCCGTATAGTCGCACCAGGCGTCATTGACGAAGTCGACATTGCCCTGTCCATCGGCCAGCCATACGAAGCCTGGAACCGAATGCATCAGAACGTCGAAGAGCTTGCTCTCCCTTTCCGAGAGCTCGAAGGCACTCGAAGATGGCACAAGGACTTTCCTCACCTCGGACGCGACGTGTGAGGCTGACCGGCTGTCATTGCGCCAGTTCAGTGGTTCTTGCCGCGCAGGATCGCGGGTATGGAGGTCGGGATCATACGCCGGCTTCACCATTAATCCTGGATCGATCATCGCGTGCGGCGCTTGCTCTTCCAAGGGACAGTGTCTCTAGTTTTGCCGATCAATGTTAACCGCCCATTGCGCAGTTAAGCGATTTCCATGAAATCCCGCATGGTTTTCGCGTCGGGGGCAGGGCGCATAGGCCAACCGCAGGCGGTCAGGAGTCTCCATATGTTGTGGCGCTGCTCGGGGTGACGCCGACGCGCCAGATGATCGGCCGTTGGCGGCGGCGTGGAAGGAGGCGCCAAAGTCGGTCTACAACAGCGGCTTACCGAATGGCCGGAGGATCACTGATCTCCAGCCGAACAGCGCCGGTTTGCCGATTCCCCGTAGACGGTTTGCTCGGATCGCACCGGATGGGCCAGACCACGCATCCGAGTTCCTGCCGACCGACAGGGTTGCATCAGTCTGGAACGGAAGCCTCCTCCCGGTCCGCGCCTTCGTGCTGTGCTCATGGCATGGTGATCGCGAACCACTTGGCGCGGTCGGCGATCACCGGGACAGCGGCAAGGTCAGTCGACCGCGCGTTCAATGGCGGAGACCTGCGCTGCGGTCACGGGCGTAGCCTGGCCGCCCCACTCGGCGCGCAGCCAGCTGGCCAGCTCCGCGATGTCCTCGTCCTCCAGGCGATGCGCGAAGGGAGGCATGGCGTACATGCGCTGGTTTCCGGTGAAGGACTGCGTCGGCACGCCGTTGACGATCACGGAGAGCAGGTTGAGCGGATCCGCCAGCGCGAGCGTGGAGTTGCCCCGCATGGCAGGCGCCACGTTGGGTATGCCTTCGCCGTCGACGCCGTGGCAGCCGGAGCAGACCGAGACATAGGTGACCCGGCCGGGGGCAAGCTCGCCCGAGGCGACGGGAAGCGGCGCCGGCGGGGGCGCGGGCGGCGGGACCTTGCCGTCGGGTCCGGTCAGCAGATAGGTGGCGATAGCCTCGACGTCCTTGCGCTCCATGGCACTGGTCGAGAAATGGGTGACCGTGTGCATCCCCCCGAACGACGTGCCCTGCGGCGCGATCCCGGTCGCGAGGAAATCGGTGAGCGTGCCGACATCGAAGCCGCGGGAGGTCAGGGCGGCGGAGGTGAGCGGCGGCGCTTCCAGCCCCTCGATCACAGCCCCTTGGAGCGAGCGGTCGAACTCGTAGCCCATCATGAAGTTCATCGGGGTGTGGCAGGCGCCGCAATGGCCGAGCCCTTCGACCAGATAGGCTCCGCGGTTCCAGGCTTCGCCGCGGGAGGGATCGTTCGGGGCGTGGCGCTCGGGGAAGTTCAGCAGCGCCCAGAAGTTCATTCCCCAGCGGACCGGGAACTGGAAGATCCCTGTGTTGGCGGGGGGCTCCATGTTCACCGGCGGCAGCGTCATGAGATAGGCGTAGAGGGCGTCGATGTCCTCGGGCGTGGTGATCTGGGTGAACATGTACGGCATGGCCGGGTAGAGGTTCTGCCCGTCACGGCCGATGCCGTCCCGTATCACGCGGTGAAACTCCAGCCGGCTCATCCCACCGATGCCGTGGGCCATGTCGGGGGTGATGTTGGACGAGTAGATCGTCCCGAAGGGCGTGCCGATGGGCTGGCCGCCGGCGCCGATCGGGCCTTCGGCCTTCGAGTGGCACCCGAAGCAATCGCCGGCGAGCGCCAGCTCCCGGCCGCGCGGGGCGAGCTCCGCCATCCGTTCAGGCGTGAGCTGGGCCTCCAGGTCGGGTGCGACCGTGGATCGGCGGAAGGCCCCGACGGAGATGGCAAGGCAGGCGATGACGACGATCAGCACCAGGCCCGCGAAGATCTTCCAGCGCATGACCGCTCCCCTCAGTCGACCACGCATCCAGGCGTGGCCAGCGCCACATCCCGGATAGCCTCGTAGTACCGCACGTATCCGGTGCAGCGGCAGATGTGCACGTCGAGCGCGGCAGTAATCGCGTCCTCGAGTTCCGCGCGCCGGACCGGGGTCCGCTGGAGCTGCTCGAGGAACACGGTGGCGCCGGTGACGAAGCCGGGCGTGCAGTAGCCACACTGGAACGAGAAATTGTCGATGAAAGCCTGCTGGATGGGGGTCAGAACGACCTCACCGTCGGGCTTCTTCGTCGCATGGCCCTCGATGGTCACGATCTTCTTGCCGTTGAAGTAGTGCGCATCATAGATGCACGTCCGGGTTTCCGTGGAAGTCCCGTCCTCGGCAATCTCCATCACCGTGCAGGCGTGACAGATGCCCTGACCGCAGCCGAAGCGGGATCCGGTCAGGTTCATGTAGTCGTGAAGGAAGTCGATCATCGGCATGCCGAGCGGCACGTCGACGGGGCCTACGGCCACGCCGTTGATGGTCAGCGATAAGGGCAGTTTTTCAATCATGGCTCGGCCTTGACGATCTTATCCGGGGTGATCGGCAGCGCGCGGCGGCACTGGCCTGTCGCATCGGTGTTTGGGGTCGTGGTCTCGGCGACGATCGAGAACATGGAGGCGGGCACCCAGATCGCACCGTCGCTGGTGGGAGCTTGCGGGTCGCGGGGGAGGTTCCCGGCCGTGTAGCCGGGACCGTCCGCATCGCACGGCCGGTTCCCTATCGGCGCCCGGCCGACATTCGTGACCTCTTGCGGCGCAAAGGCGAGGTCGGTGATGCCGAAGACCGCCCCGGTCGGCTCGCCGGGGTGGATGGTGTCGGATCGAGAGAGGTCGGACAAAGCTGGCTCCCTATCAGGGCTGGCTGGCCACGATCTTCTCGGGCGTGAGGGGAAGGTTGTAGATACGCCGTCCCGTAGCGTGCGCGATGGCGTTGCAGGTGGCAGCGATCACCGGAACCATCACCGCTTCCGCGATACCCTTGGGCGGGTCTGTGTCCGAGAGCGGCGGCAGGTACTCGGAGGTCTGGGACCACACCGCCACGTCCGTCGCCCGCGGAAGGCGGTAGCGATTGAAGTTCCAGGTGCCGTCCCCCGGCCCGTCCTCATAGAGGGGCAGCTCCTCCATGAGCGCGTGGCCAAGGCCCATTGCGAGGCCGCCCTGCTGCTGTCCGGAGACCAGTTCCGGCACGATCAGCCGGCCGGCGTCGAGCAGGCTGTGAAGGCCGACCACCTCGACTTCACCCGAGCCCTGGTCGACCGCGACGGCGACGAGGCAGCCGGAGGCGGCGTTGGTCATCGGGTCGCCGTCCCCCCGGCCATGGGGAGGATAGGTCACGCTGGTGCGCTTGATGAAATCGTAGCCGCCGGTGGTCATCCGCGCCTTCAAGTCGCCGGGCGCGCCGTCACCGTACTTCACCGCCAGCGCATCCGCGGGAATGGTGCACTTGCCCACGGTGGGCACGTCGAACTCCGCCGTTGCCCATTGCCAGAGGCTGTAGGTGTGGAGCGCCACGCCGGTCACGAGGCCGAGCCGGTGCGCTTCGGCGGCGATTTCGGCAAACGGAATCACTCGCATGCCGCCGCCGGCCACGCCCTCGGGCGTGATGCGCAGGTCCGACAGCGTTACCCAGAACGGCGAGATGCCGCCCCCGCCGACGCCGCGGCTCCAGATCGAGCGCGCCGCCGGCCAGATGGTGTTCTCGAACAGGAAGCGCCCCGCCGTACGGGTGGCCATGCCGATGTAGTAGACACTGGCCGAGGAACTCATGTCCGGAAGGTAGGACGGCGTCCAGAATGGGTTCTTTACCCCATCGTCCGCCGAACCGGAGGTGGTCAGCGGCAGCTCGGGGAAGTCGGTAACACCGAAGGTCACCTCGTCGGGCGCCTTGCCGATCGCTTGCCAGATCATGACCTGCTGGGCGGTCGTGGCTCCGGTGCCGATCTCCTGGCAGCAGTGGCGCAGGGTGAGCTTGCCGGTCGCGTCGAACTCCAGCGACAGGGCGCTGACGTCGCCGCCCGCGCCGAAGACCTTGTTCACCTGGGCATAGCCGACGCCATAGAGGCGTCCCGGATTCGCAGATTCGTAAGCCGCCTTGGCCGAGGCGCGGTCCTTCCAGAGCGGATGAGCCGCGGCGCGGTCGAGCATCTCCAGATTGCGCAGCGCGCCGCCCTGGGGGCCGCCCTGGGTGTTCGCATAGCCCTCGCGCAGCGCGTTGCGCCGGCGCAGCTCGATCGGATCGATGTCGAGCTCGCCCGCCACCTCGTCGACCATTATCTCGAGGATGGTCTGGGCCTGGAGCGCGCCGAAACCTCGCATGGAGCCCGCTTCGACCGCCCGGCTAGACAGCGCCACGGCCGACAGGTCGGACTTGGGGAAGTAGTACATTGACTGGGCGCCACGCACCGCCTCGTGCGAGACGGCAACCGAGAGGTTTGCCCGACCGCCGCCGTTGCACACATAGTCGCCCTTCAGGATCTCGAAGGTCCCTGTGGCACGGTCGACCACCAGCGAGATGTCGATGTCGAAGGAATGCCGCTTCATTCCCATCTGGAACTGTTCGTAGCGGTCATTCGCGAGCCGCACCGGTTTGCCGCCGCCATAGAAGGCAGCCATGACGGTGTAGAGCGGAAAGATCGAGTAGTCCTTCGAGCCGTAGCCGACTGTGGTCCCGGTCAATAGCTCGATGTGGTCCACAGGGAAGGCGCAGCCCTTGACGATCTCGGCTGCGGCCCGGGCCACGCCGTAGGGAGACTGGGTGGCTGCCAGGAGGTGCAGGGTGCGCGTCTCTGCATCATACCACGCGTTGCCGTTGTCGGGCTCCATTGCGCAGGGGTCGATCGACTGGGAGAACCCGTGTCGGCTCAACACGAGCCGGGACGGATCGGACTTGGCGGCCTCGATTTCCGCGGCGATCTGCGCGGCGATCTCCATTCCGCGCTCTTCGTGAAGTCGGGTCTCGTCCTCGCTGCGGGGCGGACGGGCCAGTGGCGCACCGCGTTCGCGCAGGCGGTTGAGGGGTGGCGTAACCGGATCGGTCAGCGCGGGCGGCCAAACGGGCGTGTTGCCGTCGAACTTGCCGCGGATCGGCCCGTCCTTCATGCCGGAGAAGACAGGCTCCGCGAAGGGGTCCTTGCTTCCGAGACGAATCCAGCGATCGACACCGTAGTTCGGCGGCGGCTCCGGTCCGGTTTCCGCACCGTAGCGCACCACCTCGTTGTTGAAACGCAGGAGACGCTTGGCCGCCTCGAACCGGTCGAAGTCATCATAGATGAGCAGAGCCACCGGATGGCCGAGCATGCGTGGCGTACGGCCCCGCGGGGTCAGGAAGTCGTATCCGTAGAAGCCATGCCCCATCACCTCCTGCGGGACGAGGACGCGGTCGCGCTCCAGGTCCTCATGCAGCACCACTCGTGAGGGCTGAAGATCGGAGCCGAGGACCGAGAGATCGACACCTTCGAAAACGGCATCCGCCCGCGTCGCCTTGATGAAAAAGGCATGCGTCTGTGCGTCGGGCCAACCAGGCAGATCACGGGCGCGAAAGTCGCGAGCGAAGACCTTTTCGCCAGTCACCTTGCTGATGGCATCCCAGCGATGTTTCGCGCGACCGTCGCTGCCGATCCAACGCCCCGCAGGCCGGGTGGAATCAATCTCGACCGCGTTCGCTGGTCGGATGCGCGACATGGTGACAGCTATCCCGGAGAACACACCCAATCGGATGAAATCGCGCCTGGATAGCTGTGCTTTCACGACAAATCGCCCCGGTATTCACACACGAACCAACATTCGCCGGCTAGCTTGCTAATCAGTTCGGCGCAAGTGGTCCAGGCGCAACGGGCGTCCATACCGCCATGTTTTTGGTTGATTTTCTCCAAACGAATTAGCCATTGACGGCCGTGTGCAAACGTGGCTCATCCTGATGGATGTGGCGAGTCCGGCGGCTCGCCTGACACCTATTGCCCGGCGGGGGGTCTGAACATGGCGAACGATCTTGTTGTAGATCTGTCGCGTGCGCAATTTGCTATAACTGCGCTGTATCATTTCCTGTTTGTGCCGCTGACTCTCGGCATGACTGTGCTGATCGCGGTCATGGAGACGATATACGTCGCGACCGGGCGCGAAGTTTACAAGAAGATCACGCAGTTCTGGACAAAGATACTTCTTATTAATTTCGCACTTGGTGTAGCCACCGGCCTGACGATGGAGTTCCAGTTTGGTACGAACTGGTCCTTCTATTCCAGCTTCGTCGGAGACACGTTCGGTGCGCCCCTGGCTATCGAGGGTCTCATGGCCTTCTTCCTGGAGTCCACCTTCATCGGCCTGATGGTCTTTGGCTGGGACCGCATGAGCAAGGCGCAGCATCTGGTCGTGACCTACTTTGTGGCTCTCGGATCAAACTTCTCTGCGCTGTGGATTCTCGTCGCCAACAGCTTCATGCAGCATCCTCAGGGCGCGACGTTCAATCCGGTGACGATGCGCATGGAGCTGTCGAGCTTCGGGGATTTGTTCTTCAACGCAGATGCCCAGGCCAAGTTCGTCCACACGGTGCTGGCGGGCTACGTGACCGCAGCCGTCTTCGTCTGCGCCGTGAGCGCCTGGTACATGCTCAAGGGCCGACATCTGGAGTTCGCTCGGCGCTCGTTCCGCGTGGCGTCGGTATTTGGCCTGCTCGGCGCTGCCGGAGTGCTGACGCTTGGTGACGCGCTTGGCTACATCGGCGCCCACGTGCAGCCGACCAAGCTCGTCGCGATGGAGGCTCTTTGGGAGACTGAAGAAGCACCGATGGCCTTCAACCTCATCGCCTTCCCCAACCAGGCCGAACAGCGCAACGATTTCGCCATCAAGATCCCCGCCGTCGCCTCCATCCTGCTCACGCATTCGCTCACGGGCGTCATGCCGGGCGCGATAGAACTGGAAACCCAGGCTCGCCAACGGATCGTCAACGGCCTGCCGGCGGTGCAAGCACTGGAGCGGCTCAGCGCGGACCCGGGGGATGCCGAAGCGCTCGCGACTTTCGAAAAGCACGGCCCGGACCTCGGCTACGGCTTCCTCGCACAGCGCTATGCACCGGATGGCGACGTCACGAAGCTGAGCGAGAACGACATAGATCGCGCAGCTCGCGACACCATCCCCGAGGTCTGGATGATCTTCTGGGCCTTCCGCATCATGGTGGGCTGCGGGCTCCTGATGCTTGCCTACATGGTCCTCGCAACGATGCTGTCGCTGAACCGCACGGTGGAGCAGCAGCGCTGGTTCCTGCGCGGCGCCGTTGCAATGATCGTCGTTCCGTATCTCTCCGTCGAGGCGGGCTGGGTCGTGGCCGAGGTCGGTCGCCAGCCCTGGACGGTGTACGAGGTCCTGCCGACCTGGCTTTCTGCCTCGACACATTCGGTGACCTACATGGTCTTCTCGATTGCCGGCTTCGTCCTGCTCTACACGATCTTTGCGATCATCGAGGTGTTCCTGATGCTCTACTTCATCCGCAAGGGACCCGACGAGCAGATCCACGGCGCGGCCCGGCCGGCGGGAGCTTACTGAGATGGAACAGCTTCTCGCCCTCGAGGCCTACGCGATCTTCAAGGTCATCTGGTGGATCCTGCTCGGCGTCCTGCTGACCGGCATCGGCGTCATGGTCGGTATGGACATGGGCGTGGGAACCATCCTGCGCTATGTGGGCCGGACCGACGCCGAACGGCGCGTGGCGATCAACGTCATCGGCCCGCACTGGGACGGCAATCAGGTCTGGTTCATTCTTGGCGGCGGCGCGATCTTCGCCGCCTGGCCTCTGGTCTATGCCACCGCTTTTTCGGGCTTCTACATCGTCATGCTCGTCCTGCTGTGGAGCATGATCGTGCGACCGCTCGGCTTCGAATACCGCTCGAAGATGCCCTCGGCCCGCTGGCGCGATGCCTGGGACGCGACGCTGTTCGTATCTGGTTTCGTTCCGATGCTCGTCTTCGGGGCTGCCATGGGCAATATCCTGCAGGGCGTTCCCTTCCATTTCGACTGGCGACTGGTGTCATACTACACCGGGTCCTTCATCGAGCTCTTCAACCCCTTCGCGATCCTTTGCGGGCTGATGTCCGTCTCGCTCGCGATCTACATGGGTGGCGCGCGCCTTGCCGCGGGTGCCGGCGAGCCGGTTGAATCCCGGGCGCGCACGGCGGGCATCGCCGGAGGCATCGGAGCGATCGTTCTCTTCGGCATCGGGGGTATCTGGGCCGACAGCCTGCCGGGTTACCAGCTCGTCGCCGGTCCCGCGCCACATCTGGCACAGACCCCGCTGCACCAGCGGGTCGAGGTCGTGCCCGGCGGGATGCTGTCGAACTTTGAGGCGCATGGAATTCTCTGGCTGCTACCGGCGCTGGTCTTTGCCTCCATCATCCTGGGCGTGATCGCATTGCTGCTGCGTCGGCCCCTGTTCGCCTGGTGGCTGGGAGTGCCGGCCTGGGGCGGGGTCATTGCGACGGTGGGCGCTGCGGTGTTCCCCTTCATGATGCCTTCGACCACCAATCCTTCGCACAGCCTCAGCATCTGGAACTCGGGGTCGAGCCCGACGACGCTGGGCTGGATGCTCGGCTTCACGCTGGTGTTCATGCCGCTGATCGTCTGGTACACGAGCTGGGCGTTCTGGATCATGCGCGGCAAGGTCGAGCCGGAGAATGTCGCAGCCTCCGAACACGCGCTCTGAGGGAGGCGCCACCATGTTCTTCTACTATGTGATCGCCATGATCGTCGCGATCATCGCCATCGTGATCGGCGTGATCCTCGGTGACTACGGCCCCTGGTACTTCTCCTGGTTCCTGGGCACTGGCTTCATGGTCCTGCTGGCCACAGCCGGAGGCATCCTCTACGAGGCGCAGGAGGACGCCGACGCCACGTCGGGCGATGCCGCGGAAAACCTGACCGGTGTCATCTCCAAGGCGCATGTGTCTGGCCGCAACAGTTGAGCACGACCCCCGCCTAGATGCCTGACTCCCCCGAGAGCCCCGGCGGGCCGCGATCCGCCGAGGCTTGGCTGCGCGGTGAAGCCCGCGCCTCTGCCAAAGCCGAGCTCCAACGCGCCATGATCCTTTCGGCGCTCGGTGCTGCGCTGGTCGTCCCGCAGGCCTGGTTGCTTGCCCATGCTCTGGCGCTGGTGGTGATGGAGGGTGCGCCGATCGCGGATGCTCTGCCATGGCTTGCGCCAGTCCCTGTACTGCTCACCCTGCGCTTCCTGCTGGTCCACGCTGGTGACCGCGCAGCACTGAGGGCCGGCGCGCAGCTCAAGGTCCAAGTGCGCGATGCGCTCCTCTCCCGCCTTCTCGCCCCCGGGCGACCCGCGGTCGCGACGGGCGAGGCGGTGAGCGCGGTAGTCGAAGGGGTGGATGCGCTCGAGCCCTACGTGACGCGCTATCTTGCCCATCTCGGCATCCTGGCCGCGGTACCGCTCGTCATCCTTGCCGTCGTGCTGCCGCGTGACTGGATCTCCGGACTGGTGCTGGCCTGCACCGCACCGGCGATCCCGATCTTCATGATCTTGATCGGCAACGGAGCGGCGAGGCTCAGCCGCCGTCAGTGGCAGGAGACCGTACGGCTGTCCGGGAAGCTGCTGGACGGGCTGCAGCGGCTTGGCCTGCTGAGGGCACTGAATGCCGGACCGCAGGAGGAGCGCCGCCTCGCTGCGGCCGCCGAGGCCTACCGCCGCAGCACCATGGCTGTGCTTCGGGTGGCCTTTCTGTCGTCACTGGCACTCGAGTTCTTCGCAACGGTGGGCGTCGCGGTGGTGGCTGTGCTGATCGGCTTTCGCCTGCTCGCCGGGGAAATGGCGTTCGAGGTGGGTTTCTTCGTCCTGCTTCTCGCCCCGGAATTCTACGCCCCCCTGCGCCAGCTCGGTGCCGACCACCACGCTCGGATGGAAGCGCTCGCCGCAGCCGAGCGATTGATCGCGCTGGCAGGCCCGCCACCCGCGGAGGCCGGAAGCGCACGGCCGGATTTCGGGAAACAGATCGGGCTCGCCTGCGAGGAAATCGAATTCGCATACGAGCCCGGTGTGCCGATTATTTCCGGCGTTTCGCTTTACGTCGCCCCGGGAATGATTACCGCCCTTGCTGGGCCCAGCGGCGCGGGCAAGAGCACGCTCCTTGCGCTGCTGCTGGGGCAGCTCCGGCCACGTGCGGGGCGCGTCCTCGTCGATGGCCACGACCTCGCGGAAATCGACCCTGAATACTGGCTTGCCCAGGTCGCCCTCGTCCCCCAACGACCATACATGTTCGCCGGCAGCGTGCTGGACAACATTCGCCTGGCCGATCCGGCCGCCTCGCCCGAGCGCGTTCGCGCGGCCGCCCGCAAAGCCCAGGCGGAAGCCTTCATCGAGGCCTTGCCGCAAGGCTATGACACGCCTCTCGGGGAACACGGGGCGACCCTGTCAGGCGGGCAGGTGCAGCGCATCGCCCTGGCCCGCGCCTTCCTGAAGGAGCGCGCACGCCTGCTGGTGATGGACGAAGGCGCGGCCGGCCTGGACCGGGAGACCGAGGCCGCCTTGGGCACGGCGATCCGCGAACTCGCGCGCGACCGCACGACACTGCTGATTGCGCACCGGCCTGCCACGCTCGCCCTCGCCGACCATTGCTTTTTCCTCGATCACGGCCGGCTGTCGGCTGACGTCCCGGAGGCACAAGCCGACATGGCGCGCCGCATTGCAGAGGCGGGCGGGCGATCATGACGAACGCAGCAATCCTGCGCCGGCTCATGGGTCTCGCCAAACCCCGGCGCGGCTGGATGATGCTCGGCGGCATCGCGGCCTGCGTCACTGCGATGGCGAGCCTCGGACTGATGGCCGTCGCCGGATGGTTCATCGCCGCCATGGCAATCGCCGGCGTCACGACCGGCATGATGAACTACTTCCTGCCCGCTGCGGGGATCCGCTTCTTCGCCATCCTGCGCACGGGCGGCCGCTATGCCGAGCGCCTGCTGAGCCACGAGGCAACCTTTCGCCTGCTTGCCGACCTTCGGCTCTGGCTGTTCCGCCGGCTGGAGCCGCTGGCGCCGGCGGGGCTGGAAGACCGTCGCGGCGCGGACCTTGCCAGCGGCCTCCAGGCAGATGTGGACACGCTCCAGCACGCATATCTGCGGCTCGGCGCGCCCTTGCCAGTCGCGCTGGTCTGCGCGGCGCTGGCAACGTCCCTGCTCGTCGCGCTGCATCCCCCCTCCGGGGCCGCCGTTGCCCTGCTTCTGCTGACGGGTGGCGCCCTGATCCCGATCGGTGCCAGCCGCGCTGCCGCGAATCCCGGCGCGGAGGTAGTCCGGCTGCGAGGCGAACTGCGCGTGGCCGTGGCCGACGCACTGCAGGGCGCAACCGACCTGCGCGCCGCCGGGGCGATGACCCGCCACCTAGCCGCGGCTAGGGACATCGGCGACAGGCTCGCCGCGGCCCAGCGCCGCGCCGCCCTGCCGGGGGCCTTGGCAGAGGCCGCCCTTTCGCTCTGTGCCGGACTTGCGCTCTGGATTGCGGCCCTGCTGTCCGGATCGGCGGTGGCGGCGAGTACACTCGCTCCCGCACTCGCACCGGCACTTGCGCTCGCCGCCTTTGCCAGTTTCGAGGCGCTGGCTCCGCTCCCCGCCGCCGCCATGCGATGGGGCGAGGTCGCGGCCGCCGGCCGGCGCATCTTCGCGCTAGCCGACCGCGAGCCCATTCTTGTCGAAGACCCGGACGCCCCTGCTTCACCCGTGCCGGAGGACACGAGCCTCGACTTCCGTGATGTCCGGCTGCGTTATGCCCCCGACGGCGCGCCGGCGCTCGACGGGTTCAGCCTCGCGGTTCGCCCAGGCGGGCGGGTGGCGCTGCTCGGGCCGAGCGGCGCGGGCAAGAGTTCGATCGCGGCAATCCTGCAGCGGTTTCGCGACTACGAAGGCGAGGTCCGGCTCGGTGGCCACGACCTGCGCCGCTACCGTGCCGACGACCTTCGCCGGATGGTAGGCGTTGCCGGTCAGAGCCCTCAGTTCCTGAACGGAACGCTGCGCGACAATCTCGCTCTGGCGGCACCGGGAGCGTCCGAGGCGGACATGTGGCAGGCGTTGGAAATCGCCCAGCTCGGCGCCTTCGTGCGCGATCTGCCCGGCAGCCTCGACGCCTGGATCGGCGAGGGCGGCGCGCGGCTCTCCGCCGGACAGGCGCGCAGGCTGGTCCTTGCCCGCACGCTGCTGCGCAAGCCGACGATCCTCATCCTGGACGAGCCGACCGAGAACCTAGATCCCGACACCGCCCGCGCCCTCCTCTCCGCGGTCGCGGCCGAAACGCAGGGCCTGACCACTCTCCTCATCACCCACGACCCTGCCACGGCAGAGGCTTTCGCGGACGAGATCCTGCATCTGGAAGCAGGCAGAGTCGCCGAACAGCCGCGACGCCATCACTCGCCACGTTCAGACTAAACGGGTATCGCCGCCTTCCACAGGCAGGACAGCGTGAATCGTGTGCTACGCAAGGTCGGCCGTGACCTCGTCTTTGCATCGCCGAGACCGCACCCCGTCGAGCGTTACTCCACGGCACTACGGAGAGCTTGCAACCCGGCGATGTCGCGACGTGGAGCGTCGCCGAACAGCCGCTTGTACTCCCGATTGAACTGCGTCGGGCTCTCATCTCCGACAGAGGCGATGTCGCTGTTGAAGATGTCGGACCTGCCAAGGCGGGCTATCGCCGCTCCTGTCTCAGTATCCGGGACCACCTTTCTCGGGGAGCCTCCTCCGAGCAAGCCCCAGCATATCAGGCGCGACAGCGGAACGGCGCTGACGTGCCTCCTACCGTTGGCGGTGCGTGCGGCAGTCGAGAGCGCCGCTCGTTCAAGGAAGGCGAGACGCCACCAAACCTTACCGCCGACGCCTTAGCGGTGGCGGCTCGCACACCGCGAAGGCGTCAGGCAAGTGGTGGTGGCTATCGCGTAGCGATCAGGCCTTTACAGTGCTCGCGACATAGATCTGGTCGATGGCCTCGGCGAGGCTGGTCTCGAATTCTGCCTCGCTCATCGTGGATCGCAGGTTTTCCGCCAGGGCGCGCGAAAAGCTGGCAATCATGCCGTGATTGTGACTGAGCTTTTCGCAGGCTTCGGCCCGGCTGTAGCCGCCCGACAAAGCCACGACGCGCAAGACCGCCTTATGATCAACCAGGGGCTTGTAGAAGTCCGCAACCGTCGGGATGGTGAGCTTCAGCATCACCCTTTCGCCGGCCGGGAAGGCGTCAAGTTCGCGGCCGATCTCGTCCCTGAGGATCGCCTCGGCTTCGGTCTTGGTCGGACTCTTGATGGAGACTTCCGGCTCGATGATGGGAACGAGGCCATGTCCGAGAATCCGGCGTCCCACCTCGAACTGCTGACGTACCACGGCGGCAATGCCGCGCCTGTCGGCATTCCCGATCACCGAGCGCATCTTGGTCCCGAATATTCCCTTCTGCACCGCACGCTTGAGCAGGGCGTCGAGGTCCGGCATCGGCTTCATTACCTGCGCGCCGTCCTCCTCGGCGGCAAGGCCCTTGTCGACCTTCAGGAAGGGCACGACCCTCCGGTCCTCCCACAAATATGATGGAACCGGCTTGCCTTCGGCTTCGCCGTCCATGGTCTTCTCGAAAAGGATGGCGCCAATCACCTTGTCGCCGTTGAAGGCGCGCGCCGTCATGATGCGCACGCGCATCTCGTGGATCAGACGGAACATCTCCTCCTCGCCACTGTAGTCCGTCTCGGCAATGCCGTAGAGACGCAGGGCCCCCGGCGTCGAACCTCCACTCTGATCGAGCGCGGCGATGAAGCCCTCCTTGTCAGCCATCTGCGCCATCATGACTGCGTCGGCCATGCTTTCCTCCTGATTTGTTGGGCCGAGGCAAGGCGCTCGGCTCCTCCGGTTCCATGAATGCCCTGCATCTCCAACGATGTAGCCGCACACACCTTATCGCATCGTTGGGGGGAGGATATCCGCAACGAAGCGATCGTCCATCAGGCGTCGGTATGATGCTGAGTTCGGTTCGCGATGCATGGCATTGATATAGCCGCCTGCGACCACGCCGTTCTCCGGCATGAACTCGACGGGCCGGCCAATCTTACATGCCGTCGTTGCGCCGGTCGCTTCTCCTCAAGTGGAGTGTCCGCTGCAAAGCCGAGGCAAACTTTACCTTGGCGCCCAGGATGGGACACAAGGCGGACCTTGCCCACCGCCTCTACAAAGCTTGCGCGGACGCCGCGGACGGGTGGCGCAAGGCAGTGTCGCGGTCAAGGTGTCGCGGCCCACCCATTGGCATTCATGGGGGACGCGCAGATTGTCGGTTCATGCGTCAACGACAATCCATGCGACCACCCGGTCGCTGGCGCTTACGGCCGCAGATCCTCCGGGAGCAGTTCGGCCGGCATATCCTGATAGGCGACGGGTCGCAGGAAGCGCCGGATGGCGAGGGTGCCGACCGACGTCGTGGATGCGTTGGTGCTTGCCGGATAAGGGCCGCCATGCATCATCGCGTCGGCCACCTCGACGCCGGTCGGAAAGCCGTTGGCAAGGATACGTCCAGCCTTGCGCTCCAGAACCGGCACGAGCCGCCGGCCGAGTTCCATGTCGCCAGCATCGAGTTGCAGCGTCACGGTCAGCTGCCCGTGCAGGCCTTCCGCAATGGCCACCATCTGCTCCGGCCCATCGGCGCGGACCATGATGCCGAGCGGTCCGAAAACCTCTTCGCCAAGCTCGGGGTTGGCGATGAACGTGTCGCCGTCGGTTACGAAGAGCGCCGGTGCAGCATTCCGCCCGTCCGATGCGCCACGATGCGCCGTACGCACCGCGTTGCTGGCAGAGATACGCTCGGCGCCTTTGCGGAAGGCCTCGGCGATGCCGCCGGTGAGCATAGTCTGCGCCGCCACTTCCGCGAGCGCCGCCGAAGCGTCGTGTTCGAAGTCGTCCGCCGCCGGGCCCTCGGGCACGACGACGATACCGGGATTGGTGCAGAACTGGCCGGCCCCCAGCGTGAGCGACGCGGCCCAGCCCTTGGCGATGGCATTGCCGCGCACCTTTGCCGCCTCAGGCAGGACGAAAACCGGATTTACCGACCCGAGTTCGCCATAGAACGGAATGGGCTCGTCCCGCCGCATGGCGAGGTCGAACAACGCTCTCCCGCCTCGCAGCGACCCGGTGAAGCCGATGGCCTTGATCAGCGGATGCGTGACCAGCGCCTCGCCGGCCTCGTTGGTGTTGGACTGGACGAGCGAGAACACCCCCGGATGCTGGCCGGTCTGGCGGATCGCTTCCAGGATTGCGTCAGCGACGATCTCACCCGTGCCAGGATGCCCGGGATGGCCTTTCACCACGACCGGGCAGCCGGCCGCCAGGGCCGAGGCCGTGTCCCCGCCGGCGGTGGAGAAGGCGAGGGGGAAGTTCGAAGCGCCGAACACGCCGACCGGCCCGATCGGCCGCTGCACCAATCTAAGTTCCGGCCGCGGCACTGGAGCCCGCTCCGGCATGGCGGCATCCACCCGGCGGTCGAGATAGGCGCCGTCGCGAATGTGGCTGGCGAAGAGCCGCAGCTGCCCCGTCGTGCGGCCGCGTTCGCCCTCCAGCCGCCCCGCCGGCAACCCGGTTTCCCCCGTACCGATTGCCGTGATGTCGGCGCCCCGCGCCTCGATCGCGTCTGCGATGGCTTCGAGGAAGGCCGCGCGTTCCTCGCGAGAGGTCCAGCCATAGACCCTGAAAGCCTCTTCCGCCGCCCGCGCCGCGCGGTCGATTTCGGGCGCGCCACCCAGCGCGTAAGGCCGTGCTTCGCCGGATGCAGGATCCGACAGGAAGGTGGTCGTGCCGCCCACCCATTCGCCGGCAATCAGGTGCCGCCCATGCGTCTGGTACGATCTGGACATGTGCAATCCTCTAATAGCCAGGCCGTACTGCGGCGGCCCGGCATGAAAGCGTTGGCGACGCGGGTGAGGGGCGACAGGTCGCCGTCAAACGCGCGCTCCCGCACCAACTCCGCGAACCGCCGATGGATCCCGACATGTTCGCGGTCCTGATCAACCACCGCCGCCGTGCCGGCTCCGCTCCTGGAGGGCAGCAACACACCCGCGCCCCTTCCGCCTTGCGGAAAGTCATCAGGCTGGTTGCCTCAGAGCGCGCGCACCTCGATGCGTCGGCTGGCGGCACCGGATGCGTTGACCGCCAGGCGGTTGCGCAGCGGCAGGCCGAAGTCAGCCGCCTCGATCTCGAACTCATCGCCCGGTCGCGTTGCGATGCCGTCGGCGAAGGAGAGCGTCGCCGTGCCGAACATGTGCACATGGACATCGCCCGGATGCCGGAAGAGCCCGTACTTGAAGTGGTGATGCTCCAGGTTGGCGATCGAATGCGACATGTTCGCCTCACCCGAAAGGAACGGCTTCTCGAAAATCACCTTGCCCCCGCGGTAGATACGCGACGTGCCGCGAATATCGGCCGGCGGCTCGCCGATGCGGATCTCGGGGCCGAAGGAGGCCGGCCTGAGCTTTGAATGAGCAAGGTAGAGATAGTTCTGCCGCTCCATGACATGGTCGGAAAACTCGTTGGAGAGCGCGAAACCGACACGGAATGGCGTGGCGTCGGGGCCAATGACGTAGATGCCGGCGATCTCCGGCTCCTCGCCCGCGTCGTCGGCGAAGTCCGGCGAGACCAGCGGACCGCCCGGCGCGGCCAGCGTGTGGCCGTTACCCTTGTAGAACCATTCGGGTTGCACTCCCGGCCTGCCGTTGGCAGGCTTGCCACCGTCGAGTCCCATCCGGAACATGCGCATGGAATCGGTCAGCTTCGCTTCATCGGCGGCCTTTTGGTGCATGGCGTCACGCGTCGCCGCCGAGCCGAGATGGGTTAGACCCGTGCCGGTAAGGTGCAGGTGTGACGGATCGGGGTGGGTGATCGGCGGCAGTAGCCGGCCTTCGTCGTAGGCGCGTTCCAGGTCGAGCGCAGGACCGAAGCCGAGGGCGGCGACATGCGCCGAGAGGTCCGGACGTCCGGACACGATGCACGCCTGGACGAGATCATAGACGCTTTTCGCGCCACGTACCGCATAAGCTTCCTTGCCCTCGCGCGCGACGACGGTGATGGATCCGTCCGGGTTTCCGATCTGGGAAAGCAGCATGGGTGTCAGGCCTTGTTCTTGTTGTAAACGTCGAAGACGACGGCGCCGAGCAGCACCAGCCCCTTGACCACCTGCTGCCAGTCGACGTTCACGCCCATGATCGACATGCCGTTGTTCATCACGCCCATGATGAAGCCGCCTACCACGGCACCCATCACCTGGCCGACGCCGCCCATGGCCGACGCGCCGCCGATGAAGACGGCAGCAATTACGTCGAGTTCCGATCCCAGGCCGGCTTGCGGCACGGCCTGACCGAGACGGGCGGCGATGATGAGGCCGCCAAGCGCCGACAGCACGCCCATGTTGATGAATACCAGGAGCGTCAGACGTTCGGTCTTGATGCCCGAGAGCTGCGCCGCCTTGGCGTTGCCGCCCATGGCGTAGACGCGGCGCCCGATCGTCATGCGTCTGGTCACGAAGATGAACAGGCCGATAAGGATCGCCATCAGGATGAGCACGATCGGGATGCCCTTGTAGCTGGCGAACTGGTAGACCAGAAACAGCGCAAGCGCGCTGATCACCACCGTCTTGACGGCAAACACGGCGAAGGGTTCCGCCTGGTAGCCGCGCGTCTCTCTCGCCCAGCGGCTGCGCAGCCCGAACCAGGTATAGGCCGCAACGACCAGCAGGCCGAGCACCACGGAGGTCATGTGCAGCGTGACGCCGCTGCCGACGATCGTCTTGCCGGCCGCGTTCACCACGGGCGGCACCAGCGTCAGCGGCCCGATGATGTCGGGGATGAAGCCCGACGAGAGCTCCTTGAAGCCTTGTGGTAGTGGACCGATCGAAAGGCCGCCACCGAGCATGGCCTGGCACAGCCCGCGGAAAACGAGCATGCCGGCAAGCGTCACGATGAAGCTCGGTATCCGATGGTAGGCAACCCAATAGCCTTGCGCGGCGCCGATTAGGCCCCCGAGCGCGAGGCAGAGTACGGTCACCACGAGGGGATTGCTGGCGATCCCGAGCTGCCAGGTCACCATCATGTTGGCCGCCACGGCGCCGATGAAACCGGCGACCGAGCCAACGCTCAGATCGATGTGGCCGGATACGATGACCAGCAGCATGCCCAGCGCCATGACGATGATGAAGCTGTTCTGCTGGACGAGGTTGCTGAGGTTGACCGGCTTGAAAAGCGTTCCCGAGGTCGTGAACTGGAAGAAGATCATGATGGCGATGAGGGCCAGCACCAGGCCGTATTCACGCAGGTTGGTCACCAGCGCGGAGACCGGAACGCGGCCTCCCTGATTGACCTCGATGGCGACGCCCGTGCGCGGCGTAGGACTGGTTTCGGTACTCATGAAGCCATTTCTCCTCTCGGGATGCTCTCCCCCCGGACGATCGCCCGCATGATCTTTTCCTGGCTCGCTTCCGCAGTCGGCATCTCCCCGACCATTCGCCCCTCGTTCATCACGTAGATGCGGTCGGTGATGCCGAGCAGCTCGGGCATCTCGGACGAGATCACAATGATCGCACGACCCTCCGCGGCCAGCCGCGCAATGATCGTGTAGATTTCATACTTGGCGCCGACGTCGATGCCCCGCGTCGGCTCGTCGAGAATGAGCAGCCGCGGATTGGCGAACAGCCACTTCGACAGGACCACCTTTTGCTGATTGCCGCCGGAGAGGTTGCCGGTCAGCTGGTAGACGCTGGATGCGCGGATGCTGGTCTTCCTGCAGTAGTCGTTCGCGACGTCCAGCTCGCGCAGATCATCGATCACGCCGTGCCGCGACACGCCCTTCAGATTGGCCAGCGAGATGTTGTGCTTGATGTGGTCGATCAGATTAAGCCCGTAGGTCTTGCGGTCCTCGGTCACGTAGGCGATGCCATGCTCGACCGCCTTGCCGACCGTCGAGACGTCGACGGGCCTGCCGTCGAGCAGCACCTCACCGGTAATGTTGAGGCCATAGGAGCGGCCGAACAGGCTCATGGCGAACTCCGTGCGACCAGCGCCCATGAGCCCGGCAATGCCGACGACCTCGCCTTCCCTCACCTCGATGTCGATGCCCTTGATGACCTGACGGTCGGAATGCAGCGGGTGATAGACCGACCAGTTCTTCACCTCGAAGATGACCTTGCCGATCTTCGGCTCGCGCGGCGGATAGCGATCATCCAGTGCACGGCCCACCATAGAGGTGATGATGCGATCCTCGGTGATCTCATCCCGGTCCAACGTCTCGATGGTCCGACCGTCCCGGATGACGGTGACTCGATCGGCGACGCGCTTCACTTCGTTCAGCTTGTGAGAAATCAGGATCGACGTGATGCCCTGGCGCTTGAACTCGAGCAGAAGGTCGAGCAGGGCCTGGCTGTCCTTCTCCGAGAGTGAAGCGGTCGGCTCATCGAGGATCAGCAGCTTGACGTCCTTGGCGAGAGCCTTGGCGATCTCAACGAGCTGCTGCTTGCCGGTGCCTATGTCGGTGATCAGCGTGCGCGGGTCTTCGCGCAGCCCGACCTTCTCCAGCAGGGCAGCCGTCCGGGATTCGGTCAATTCCCAGTCGATGACGCCCGCCTTCGCATTCTCGTTGCCGAGAAAGACGTTCTCGGCGATCGACAGCATCGGAACGAGAGCGAGTTCCTGGTGGATGATGACGATCCCCAGCTTCTCGCTGTCATGGATGCCGCGAAAGTGGCATTCCTGTCCGCTGTAGAGGATCTGCCCTTCATAGGTGCCGGTTGGGTAGACACCCGACAGCACCTTCATCAGCGTCGACTTGCCGGCGCCGTTCTCGCCGACGATGGCATGGATCTCACCTTCTTCTACGCGGAGGTTGACGTTGGACAGCGCCTTGACGCCCGGAAACGTCTTCGTGATGTCCCGCATTTCCAGAATGGTGGAGGCCATCGGCTGGGCTCCTTCGATGTCAGCGAAAAATGACGCGACGAGGTGAATGCAGGCGACGGATGTAAGGAAGGCCTCCGCCGCCCGCAGAGAGAGCCTACTTCAGCTCGTCAGCGCTGATGTAGCCTGAATCGACCACCAGCTCCTTGTAGTTGGACGCGTCGACGTCATGCGGGGTGAGCAGGATGGAAGGAACGACCTTCACGTCATTGTTGTAGGTCTTTTCGTCCAGCCCGTCCGGCTTGCCGCCGCTCAGCACCGTGTCGACCAGCTCGACCGTTGCCTTGGCAAGCTCGCGCGTGTCCTTGAACACGGTCGAATACTGCTCGCCCGCGATAATGGCCTTCACGGATGCGGTTTCCGCGTCCTGGCCGGTCACGATGGGCCAGGGCTGGTCGTCCGTGCCGTAGCCGACGGCGCGGAGCGAGGCGATGATGCCGCGCGACAGGCCGTCATAAGGCGACAGGACACCGTCGACACGGCTGCCGTCCGAGTAGTTGGCCGACAGCAGGTTATCCATGCGCGCCTGGGCGGTGGCGGCGAGCCAGCGCAGCGTGCCGACCTTGTCCATGCCCATCTGGCCGGACTTGATGTTGATCGAGCCATCGTCGATGAGCGGCTGAAGGACGCTCATAGCGCCGTCGTAGAAGAAGAAGGCGTTGTTGTCGTCGGGCGAGCCGCCGAACAGTTCCACGTTCCAGGGCTTGGTGTCGGGAAAGCGCTCCTTGAGGCCCTTCACCAGGGAATTGGCCTGGATCACGCCGACGCCGAAGTTGTCGAACGTGGTGTAGTAGTCGACGTTCGGCGTCTTCTTGATCAGGCGGTCATAGGCGACCACGACCACGCCGGCGTCGTTCGCCTTCTGGAGCGCGTCCGACATGGTGGTGCCGTCGATGGATGCAATGATCAGAGCCTTGGGGCCCTTGGTGATCTCGTTCTCCAGCTGGCTGAGCTGGTTCGGGATGTCGTCCTGCGCATACTGCAGGTCGACCGTGTAGCCCTTGGCCTCAAGCTGCGACTTGACCGCGTCGCCGTCATTGATCCAGCGCTGCGACGTCTTGGTCGGCATGAGGACACCGACCAGGCCCTTATCCTGGGCATAGGCGGAAGAAGTGAGCAAGACGGCGCCGAGTGCAGCCACGCTCGCGGCAAGCTTGAGCATTCGCATGAAAACCTCCCAACATGCCGCGCGGTCCGTCCGCCGGCGTAGCCATTGCGTAGGCCCGGACCGTTATGCGGGTCAAATTGACTTTTTAGCCTCCTTCATATCAGTCTCGGTATATCAACTCGTGGGGGGAGGGCCCATGGCGATGCAATCCGCGCCGGAACACACCCGCGACAGGCTCGTCCGCCGTGGCCTGAAGCTAAGCCATCTCAGGCTGCTTTCCGTTCTGGGGCGCACGGGTCAGATCAGTGCCGCCGCCGCGCAACTTGCGATCTCCCAACCGGCAGCTTCGCGGCTCCTCACGGAGGTGGAACGGATCGCCGGAGCGACCCTCTATCATCGCCACGCGCGTGGCATCACCTTTACCGAGGCCGGACGGCATTTCTCCACGCTGGCGCAGCGCCTGCTTGGCGATCTGGACGCCGCATCGCGCGAAATGGAGGAGTTGGAAGCTGGCCGTCGCGGGTTCGTGACCATCGGCGCGGTGACGGGCGCGGCCTTGGAGCATGTGTTGCCCGTATTGCGCCAGCTTCGCGTCACCCATCCGAGCATCAACGCCAGTGTCGTGGTCGACACCAGCGACAAGCTCGCCCCGCTGATGCTGGCCGACCAACTCGACCTCTACATCGGCCGCGTGCCGGGGGCCGTCGAGCATGGAGCCTTCATCGCCGACCCGATCGGGGCGGAGCCGGTCAGCCTGATGGTGCGCAAGGACCACCCGTTGACCCGACGCAAGAGGCTTTCGCTGGAGGAGTGCGTCGAATTCGATTGGGTCCTGCAACCCCTGGGCGGCCTGATGCGCCAGACCGTAGAAGCATATCTTTCCGACCGTCGCGTTCCACTGCCAGCGCGCGTGATCAGCACCTCCTCGACCTTGATGACCCTTGCGCTCATCGTGCAGTCGAACGCCATCGCTCCGATCGCGCGCTCCGCCGGCGCCTTCTTCGGCAGCCCCGACGGCATCGGCGGGCGGGTCGTCACCTTGCCGGTCGCCGAGGATCTCGCCGTGGCACCCTATTCGCTGCTGCGCCCGGCACACCGTCCACTCTCACCCGCGGCGATGCTGGTGCATCGCCAACTCCTTGCCCGCATCGAGGCGCTGGCGAATGCCGCGCCAAGCTAAGAGGCGCGGCACGTAAAGCAAAATACGACCTCAACCTGCTTCTGGCCGCCGGGATAATGGTGTCCCGGGGAGTGGACCCATGCCGTTGCCGTCCGGACAGAGATCAGCCTGTTCGTTCCGGCCGAGATCGCCTCGAGCAGCCATTCTTGTGGCTATCCGCGATGGCGGCCGCAGGAACGTCGACTCAAATCTTGACAAAAGGCATCCTCTTTGTGAGTTCGCGCACGCTTCACTTTTGCGAATTCCAGGAAGGTTCCCCCCTTGGCCCAACTGCCGATGTCCATGAGCGGCCTCATCATGCTGGCCGCGACGTGCGCCGCCACCGCCTCGTTCGCCGATCCCATCACCTTCACCGACCAGGGCGGTCGCACCGTCACTTTGGCGGAACCGGCCGATCGAATCGCATCGATCCCCATCCCCGTGGCCTCGACGATCATTGCCATTGACGGCGGAACTTCGAAGCTCGTCGGTATGAACCCCACGGCCAAGAGCGCCATCGTCGAAGGCGTGATGGGAACGATGTTCCCCGAGGCCAAGGAGATTCCCTCCGACATCACCGCCCCGAACTTCATTCCCAACATCGAGGAGCTCGCGGCTACCAATCCGGATCTCGTGATCCAGTGGGCGGATTACGGCTCCGACATGGTCGACCCAATCACCAATGCCGGGCTTAACGTGGCGCTGATCTCCTACGGCACCGAGGATAAGACGCGCTACTATCAGGAGATGGTGGCAAAGGCGCTGGGCAAGCCCGAACGCGCGGCCGAGATCAATGGCTGGCGCGATGCGGTTGCGAAGGAGCTCGCGGAGAAGGCCAACGCCATCCCGGTCGAGGCGCGCCCCAAGGTACTCTATCTCGGCCGCGCGCTTTCGAGCCTCACTGCTTCCGGTAACAAGGGCAACTACAACGGCTGGCAGATCGAGCTTGTCGGTGGCGTGAACGCCTCGGGCGACGTCGAGGGCAACGGCACGACGATCAGCCCTGAGCAGATCGCCGAGTGGGACCCGGACGTGATCCTGCTCAACAGCTTCGAGGCCGAACTGGGTGTGGACCGCATCTACAACGATCCGATCCTGTCCCTGACGAAGGCCGCCCAGGACAGGAAGGTCTACAAGATGCCGCTGGGTGGCTATCGGTGGGATCCGCCGAGCCAGGAAAGCCCGCTGTCGTGGATGTGGCTGGCCAACCTCCTGCACCCGGAGATCTTTTCGTACGACCTCCGCGGTGAGATGAAGACGGCCTACAAGTCGCTCTACGGATACGACCTCAGCGACGACGAGATCGACGGCATCCTGTGGCTCGGGATGCAGGCAGACGCCGCGAACTACGCCCAGTTCCAGGCCAAGTGATGTATGACGTGGCGGCTGGGCCGGCCCGGCGCGGGCTCGGCCCGCTCAGGCTTGGCGTGTTCGGCGTACTCGTCCTGACGCTTCTCCTGTCGATGCTGTTTGCAATCGGCGCGGGGCGGTTTTCCGTCAGCGTGCCGCGCATCATCGAGATCCTGCTGGCCGCGGCGATCGATCCCGACGTGGCGCAGGCGCAGATGGACGAGCGTATCGTCCTTCTCGTGCGTCTCCCGCGTGTGTTGCTTGCCGCGCTTTCCGGCGCGGCGCTGGCTGTCGGCGGTACGGCCCTCCAGGGTGTCTTCCGCAATCCGCTGGTCTCGCCACAGGTGCTCGGTATCAGCCAGGGCGCTGCATTCGGCGGCGCGCTGGCATTGCTTTTCGGCTACGCCGGCGTGGTGTTGCTCGGCATGTCGTTCGTGTTCGGTCTTTCGGCGCTCGTCCTCGTCGGAACACTGGCTCGCATCGACGGCCGCACCGAGGTCATAACCGTCATCCTGTCCGGAATGGTCATTGGCGCACTGTTCGGCGCGCTCGTTTCGATCATTCAGTTCGTGGCGGATCCGAACACCTCCTTGCCGGCCATCGTATACTGGCTGATGGGGTCGTTTTCGACCGCGACCTGGGCGCGTCTCGGTCTGGCAATCCCGGGCATGACGATCGGGCTCCTGGTGATCTTCCTGCTTCGCTACCGGCTGAACCTTCTTGCCCTGGAAGACAGCGAGGCGCGCTCGCTGGGCGTGAATCCCGACCGGGAACGCTGGTACGTGTTCATCGCCATCTCGTTGATGACCGGGACCTCCGTCGCCGTCGCGGGCATCGTCGGCTGGATCGGTCTCGTGGTCCCGCACGCCGCCCGCATCCTCGTCGGCGAGGACCATCGTGTGCTGATCCCGGCCGCCGCGCTGATCGGCGCGGCATACCTCACGTTCATCGACACGCTCGCGCGAACGCTGACCGCCGCAGAAATTCCCCTTGGCGTGTTGACCGCCCTGATCGGAGCGCCGGTCTTCGGCTACCTGCTGCGCCGCTACTTCAAGGAGACCCAGCGAGCATGATCGGCCTCGAGAATGCTGCCGTCAGGTTTGGTTCCCGCACCCTGTTCCGGAATATCACCTTCGACGTGCCGGTCGGCCGTTCACTGGCAATCCTGGGTCCCAACGGACGCGGAAAGACCACGCTGCTGCGTTCGGTTCTCGGGTTCCAGCCGCTGGCGGAAGGCCGCCGCCATGCACCGCCCGTCACCGGGTACGTGCCGCAGCACGGCATGAGCCAGGCCAAGCTGTCCGGTCTCGACGTTGTGATCATGGGCCGCGCGGTGCGGCTTGGGCTGTTCGGCCAGCCGTCCGCCGAAGATCGCGAAGCGGCGCAGTCGGCGCTGGTGCAGGTCGGGGCATGCTCGCTTGCAGAACTGCGCTACGACCGCATGTCGGGCGGCCAGCGACAGATGGTGCTGATTGCGCGTGCCCTGGCCACAGGGTCGCAAGCGCTCGTTTTCGATGAGCCGACGTCAGCACTCGACCTCGGTAACCAGGCCCGAACGCTTGCGCTTCTCGACGGCCTGCGGATGCGCCGCGAGTTCGCGATCATCTTCACCACGCACGATCCCAACCATGCGCTTGCTGCCGCGGACGATGTCCTGATGATGATGCCGGGCGGCGGCGAAATGCACGGGCCAGTGGCCGAAATGATCGAGCCGGACAAGCTCTCGGAACTCTATGGCGTTCGGATGGGCTGGGTCGAAGTCAATGGCCCCACGGGCGAGGTCCGAAGGGCGATTTTACCTTCCTTCGCAGGAATTCAAGCAGCATGACCACCATCTATCTCAAGTCGGCCTACGGCGACGTGTCGCCGGGAATCGCCGCGGCGGCCGCCCGAGGCGAAGCGACCATCGTCGAGCAGGCAGATCTCACGCCCGCGATTCTCGAGGCGCATTCCGGCCTGATCACGGGCCAGCAGCTCGACCAGGATGCCATGCTGGCGCTGAAGCCGGCGATCGAAGCCTTCCTCGACAGGGGCGGGCGCTGGTTCTTCAACGGGCATGTCGTGCGGCCGCTCGTCGACGGGCTGCTGCAGTACCGGCCGATCGCCGCGCCGAAACGCCCCGATTTCGACCTTACGTCGGTGAACCCGCATCCGCTTTTCGACGGCATCGACCTGAAGAAGCTGGAGACCAACAAAGGCGTCGCAGGCTTCTATGGCCGTGGCTGCAATCCGCTTCCCGAGGGCGCCGTTGCCGTAAACGGGCTCGGTGCGGCGAAGGTGCCGGTCGACTGGGTCTGGGCTCGCCCGCGCGGCGGCCGCATGTTCTCCCATTCCGGCAACGACCTCGGCAGCATGGGGCTCGAATGGGGCCTGGCTTCGGAGCTGGTCGCGAGAATCCTGGCATGGACGAACGGCGGGAGCTGCTTTGATCCGTGGCCGCAGCAGCCCGCATCCGTTGCCGACAGACTGCCGCTGGCCGAGGCCGAGACCTACGCAGGGCACCGCGCATTGACCACGGCCGGCCGCCGCATCGTCGCCCCGTCGGCCGGAACCTACTACAATATCCGAAGCCTCGAGGGACCGCGCTATGGCGACGCCTTCGACGTGATCTGCGCGCCCGAGGAGCTTGGCGAACACCTGCATCCGGAGGACGTTCTCTGGGTGCCGTGCCGCACGCCCGCACAGCGCATGATCGCGCAGAAGGACGTAATCGCACGCCACCTGGAGGCCGGGGGCACGGTGATTGCGCTGGGCGAGAGCCGTTCGGATCTCTGGCTGCCGGCCGTCCGGTTCACCGAGACGCCGACGAACTGGTGGTGGTGGCTCGACCCCAATGCCAGTCTCGGCGTGCGCGCTACCGCGCCGGGGCATCCGCTTCTGGCAGGCATGGGCGACAAAGAGGTCACCTGGCACCTGCATGGCTGGTTCGAGACGCCGGAGGGCGTCGAAGTGCTGGCACGCGACGGCGAGGGTCGCCCCATCTTCTATGTAGACGAGGTCTCGACACCCGGCCGGATGGTCATTTCCTCGCTCGATCCGATGTTCCATCACGGGTCGCACTTCATGCCGGCGACAACCCGCTTCCTAGATCGTTTTGTACCCAACGTAAGGGCTTTCATAAATGCATGACACGATCACCGTCCGTGAGGGCGGCAAGGATCTCTCCTTCTCGTTCGCGGCGATCAATGCCTTCCACGGCGGCGGGTTTCCCGGCGGCGTTGCGCATGCACTGAAGGCCATGCAGGCAGCTTTCCCGCTTCTGTCCGACACCCCGCCCGAGCGTCGCGAGATCAGCGTCGTCACCGCCTTCGGCGGCCCGGGTGGCCGCGACGCCATCGAGATGGTGACGCGCGCACTGACCGATGGGCGTCTCGTCGTCGACAAGAGCATCGGCGGCGGCAAGGACGTGATTTCGGCGCCGCCCGGCCCGTACGTCTGGCGCTTCACCTATCGTGGCAAGACGGTCGAGGCGCGCATCAAGCCTGGCCATGTGCGCGAGGAGTTCGTGACGCTCGGCGCCAAGCCTGACAGGACGCCGGCCGAGGAAGAGCGCCTCGAATGGCTGAAGTCGGAAATGGCAGAGCGGCTCCTGGCCCTGCCGGCCGGCGACATCTACGAGGCATCGGCCTAGCTCCGTCGCTGAATCCTTCGGACGATAGAACGGCGCCGTGGCGGAGAGACCGGCATGACGCGAGGGACCAGCGAGAGACTCCTGGAAGCGATCCGGCGCGTAGGGGAGCCTCTCGGCGGTCGATCAGCAGCCAGGCTTGCGCAGGCGCTGATCGGCGCCACCATGGTGACTACCGCAACGCATACAGATAGGCGGCGATGTCACGGGCATCTTGTTCCGAGATCCCGGTCGAAGGCATTCCGGTGTGAGGTTGGATCCGGCGCGAGAAGCGTAGCCAGGTGATCATGTTCGCCGGCGTGTTCGGCAGAGTGCCGGCGATATAGACCCTGGCGCCCAGGGCGCTGTCCAGCCGTGGGCCGACCTGGCCCCGGGCACCCGGAACGCCGTTGATCGTATGGCAGCCGGCACAGCCGTTTGCGAGCATCAAGGGCACGGCACGCCCGATGTCGCCGCCGGTCGACGCCTCTGCCGTGAGTTCGATCGCCGCCCGACGCTCGGTCCTCCATGCCAGCCCGGCGACGAGGGCTGCGGCCACCACGATACCTTCGATCGCAAAAACCAGTCCGTGCGGGGCGCGCGTCATTCCCGCCCTTTCCGCCCTTCCCGAACACTGGACCGGCCGGTAGCCACGCCGCGAGTGCATGATCGCGTCCCGACGCAGGGTCCACCATGCCAGTGCGGCGGCAAGGGCGCCGATCACCGCGACGCCCGCCCCGGCCGCAAGGTTCAGCCTATGTCGAGGGGAGTTATGTCGAGCGGAGCGCATCATGGCTGCCTTTCCCGCTCCGCGCGATCCAATTACCGGCCAGAAGCAATGCCGCGAGGGCATACACAAGGCCGGCAGGAACCCACATGAACCACTCGACCCGTGGAAGGTCGCAGCCGGCATGAAGCTTCCATCAGCAGGCGAGCCGCGCTGTTCCAGATCGGCGAGACTCACGAGCTCTCCTGCAGAACAGGGGGGTATTCGGTTCAGTCGTTATCGCGGCGGACAAACTTGTTGAACCGGCTGGTCTTTGCCCCCGCGACCTTGCCCTGGTGAAGGAATGCCAATCCGTTCTCGTCGAAGATCTTGAAGAACTCGTCCCAGGAGATTTCCTCGAAGTCTTCCTCTGCCTCGCCGAAATCGATCCGCAGTACCCCGCCTTCACCCCTGGTCTTGATCTTGGCCGGTCTGCCGTGGCGTTTTTCGACCCATCTGCGAATGGCGTCGTGGTCGGTGGTGGTGATTGCTTCGCTCATCGTCTTGCTCCGAGGATGTCGAAGCCGAACTGCGGAGCCGCGGGAATGTTCCTTTGGCATTCCGCACCAGGGCGTAAGGAATGATCGTGGGGCTGGGCAAGGACTTGCGGCGGTCGATGCGCCTTCGCGAGCCCGCTGCCTCACACCGCCCAGGAATGTTCGTCCTGGCAAACGCCGTTGGGCTCGCCGAGCGAGGCCCGATCACTGCACCCATATCAATCCTGCTTCACAGCTTGCTTCTGAAAGCACAGAGCGGCCCGACTGGAACTGGGGCCGGTCGCCTGCCAAGCGGAGCCAGTGAGGAGGCGATCCCAACTCCGCCCGGGAATGCGCAAGCCGTGGTCCGCAATTGCACGGCTCACAGATCGACGGATTTTATTGCTGCATCTCAGAATGGGGCGACCGTCACTGCAGCCGCGGTTTCAGGGCGGCGTTGATCCTGGCATGGGCCATTTCGAACGCATCCATCATCAATTTAGCCTGGGCGCGCGCCGCGCGAATCACGGGGCGCAAATGTTTGTGATCGTGACGGTCCAGGCGTTGGAGGTGGTCCATCGCGTCCTTCAGCTGGTCGATACTCTTCAACGTGAGCTGCCGCCTGTGCATAAGCTCCTCGGTGGACTGCCTCGTGAAGTCGGGCATGTCGTCGAGGTTGAGCCTGGTCAGGTCGATCGGACCGATCATGGTTAGTGCCCTCGTCCGTCCGCTCCAACTTTGCAGTCGTCTTGTGGTTCCGAGCCTTCGTGTTTTCGGGGGGGTGCCGGGTCTCCGTGATCCCATCAATGACGTTGCAGGATCAGGCCGAAGACGAGCTCAAGTTCCGAGCGACAAGCGACTCGGTGAGCAGATCGATGCGGTCAGGCCGCCCGCAGGTTTCGGGCAGGGCCGCTTCGCATAGACACTTTCTTGCTGGTGCATCGGAGGATGGTGCGCGAGCGAATTTCCGGGCCCTGCCGGACTGACCTGGGGCTCGGCACAGTGCTCGACTTACCTGCGCGTCGCGAATGGAAAGCGACTTAGGGTCCGGACCCATAACCGCTTTCATTGAATGGCGTTGCGTGATTCACGGTCTCCAGATGGAGGCGGTTGATGAAACAGGACTTTTTCTGGCTGACGGATGCGCAGTTCGCGAGGCT
>Ga0182742_1000955_pt1 | contig 40344 bp, 33 predicted proteins | sample eDN5th37CBELigMG_FD_128880 | JGI IMG/M metagenome (GOLD analysis project Ga0182742, IMG submission 128880) | Enriched Miracle-Growth compost microbial communities from Emeryville, California, USA - eDNA 5th pass 37_C BE-Lig MG (version 2)... ... | reverse complement strand
TGGAAATGATCCAGGTTCTTGGAGTTGATGAAGATCTCGAACGGCCGGCGCTGCTCGTGGCGCGTGCCTTCGTTCAGGATGATGTCGTTGATGGTCACGTACATGGCGTGATCCGACACCGGCGTCTTGATCTTGTAGGTCGAGCCGATCAGCACGTCGGGGCGCTCGACTTTCTCGTGCATCCAGACGACGTTCGATTCCTTCTCGCGCTCGTTGGCCTGCGCGGCCTCGGCCGCGGCTTTTTCGGCCGCAGCCCGGTCCTCGGGCTTCTCGACCCGGTACTTGACGATTTTCTTGTCGATCTTGGGGCTCATGCTTTTGACCTGCTTCAAGCGCGAGCGGCGCGCCCTCGATGGAGCGCCGCCAGCGGCTGATTAGAACTTTCCGTAGTAGCCTTCTTTGAGCGCGTCGAAGAGATTCGCGGCGGTGTGCTTCTCGCCGTCGTACTCGATCTCCTCATCGCCGCGCACCTTCACTTCGGTGCCGTCTTCCAGTGTGAACACATAGGTCGTGTTCTTCAGATCCTCTTCCTTGACCAGCACGCCCTGGAACGCTTCGGGGTTGAACCGGAACGTGGTGCAGCCCTTCAGGCCCTGCTCGTAGGCATACAGATAGATGTTCTTGAAATCCTCGTACGGATAATCCGTCGGCACGTTCGCCGTCTTGGAGATCGAGGAATCGATCCACAGCTGCGAGGCCGCCTGGATGTCGACATGTTCCTTCGGCGTGATGTTGTCCGCCGTCGTGAAATAGTCGGGCAGCTTCTCGGCCGCGTTGGTCGAGTTCGGCATCGCACGCGGATTGATCAGCTCGCGATAGGCCAGCAGCTCGAAGGAGAACACGTCGATCTTCTCCTTGGTCTTCTTGCCTTCGCGGATGACATTCCTGAAATAGTGGTGCGCGAACGAAGGCTCGATGCCGTTCGACGCATTGTTCGCCAGCGACAGCGAGATGGTGCCGGTCGGCGCAATCGAGCTGTGATGGGTGAAGCGCGCACCGATCTCGGCAAGCTCATCCACCAGCTCTGGCGCAGCTTCGGCCACACGCTGCATGTAACGGCTGTACTTGGCGTGCAAGGTGCGACCGTGAATCTTCTGCCCCACGCGCCAGCCATCCTTCACCATCTCGGGACGCTTGCGGAGCATCTCCGCGGTCACTTCGAACTCTTCGACCATGATCGGGGCCGGGCCCTTCTCACGCGCGAGCTCAAGGCCCGCTTCCCAGCCCGCGAGCGCCATTTCGCGCGACACGTTCTGGGTGAAGGCGACAGACTTCTTCGAGCCGTACTTCATGCATTGCATGGTGATCGCCGAGCCCAGGCCCAGGAAGCCCATGCCATGACGACGCTTGCGCATGATCTCATCGCGCTGCTGACCGAGCGGCAGGCCGTTGATCTCGACCACGTTGTCCAGCATGCGCGTGAACACCTTCACCGCCTTGCGGAACTCTTCCCAATCGAAGCGCGCATCTTCGGTGAACGGATCGAGCACGAAACGAGTGAGATTGATCGAACCGAGCAGGCACGAGCCATACGGCGGCAGCGGCTGCTCGCCGCAGGGGTTGGTCGCGCGAATGTTTTCGCACCACCAGTTGTTGTTCATCTCATTGACCTTGTCGATGAGCACGAAGCCCGGCTCGGCGAAGTCGTAGGTGGACGACATGATCACGTCCCACATGCGCTTGGCGGGCAGCGTCTTGTAGATCTTGCAGCAGACCAGGCCGGTGTCGTTCACGACATAGCCATCCTTGATCGGCCACTCGCGCCACACGTACTTGGAGCGATCCTGCAGGTTCTCATCGCCTGCCAGCTCGCGCTGACTCACCGGGAACGCCAGCTGCCAGTCCTGATCCTTCTTCACCGCCTCGACGAATTCGTCGGTGATCAGCAGCGACAGGTTGAACTGGCGCAGACGACCGGCCTCGCGTTTGGCGCGGATGAAATCCATGGCGTCGGGATGACCGATATCGAAGGTGCCCATCTGCGCGCCGCGACGGCCACCGGCCGAAGACACGGTGAAGCACATCTTGTCGTAGATATCCATGAACGAGAGCGGGCCCGAGGTGTACGCGCCGGCGCCGGACACATAAGCACCCTTCGGGCGCATGGTCGAGAATTCATAGCCGATGCCGCAGCCGGCCTTCAGCGTCAGCCCCGCTTCGTGGACCTTCGCGAGAATGTCGTCCATCGAGTCCAGGATCGTGCCCGAGACGGTGCAGTTGATCGTGGAGGTGGCGGGCTTGTGCTCCAGCGCGCCGGCGTTGGACGTAACGCGGCCAGCCGGAATCGCGCCCTTGCGCAGGGCCCAGAGAAACTGCTCATACCAATGATCGCGCACGTCTTCCTTCTCGACGTCGGCGAGCGCACGGGCGACCCGTTTATAGGTGTCGTCCATGGAGCGGTCGACGGGCGTGCCGTCTTTGGCGGTGAGGCGATATTTTTTGTCCCAGATATCCAGCGAGGCTTCCTGGAACGGAATGCTGTTGACATCCATGGGCTCAAGTTTGATTGCGGTCTTCATGCCGGCAAAGAACTCCGGATTGCGAGCGGGCGCCAATCGTCCCCAACTGACGTCCCAATACTCCCCCCAGCTTCAGGCCCCCTTCAAAGCCGTGACTGGCGGTCCATCTGACCTGCGCAGTTATCCCGCCGGTCGTATTCTTCTTTCCGTAGCGAGACACTACATATTGTGTCAGTGACCCAAGCCTAGACCTGCTGTCTGAAGCCGTCAAGAAATCCTCCATCGAAAAATTGGCTCGGAAAGCCCCTATATTTCAAGAGCTTGCTGGCTTTCGCGGGAGGATTTCGGCGCTGCCGAAAAGAGGCGATCAGTATCCCCGCAAACGCAGCAAACCACAATATCTTGTGTCCACCTGCAATCAACGGTAAGCCCACAAGTTATCCACAGAGTGCCCACCGGGCTTTGCACAGCTCTATACACACGCGCCTGCTGCTGCGACGCTTCGCCCTCGTGGCGGCGATTCGCCGCAGGGCGGGAGCGGAATGCCAAAGCAGGCGATTGCCCCTAGAATCCCGCCCTGACATCGAACTTAAGAACGACCACCATTGTCTTTGCCCAACGCGGCAGCAAGCCGCTTCAACGCTCCACAGGATTGCTTCATGAGACAGGTTTACGCGCTGTTGGCCGCGACGGCTCTGCTCTACAACGTGGGTGCTGCTGCACAGTTGCCGGAGAAAGTCGGGGATACGCCGATGCCGTCGCTGGCGCCGATCGTCAAAAAGGCGTCGCCCGCAGTGGTCAATATCGCCACCCGGGGCACGGTCCGTGAACAGCGGCCGCGCAATCCGTTGCTGGAAGATCCGTTCTTCCGCCGCTTCTTCGATGCTCCAGAGATGGGGCCGCGCGAGCGACAATTCCAGAGCGCCGGCTCGGGCGTCATCGTCGATGCGAAGAACGGCTACATCATCACCAACGCACACGTGATCGAGAACGCCAACGAGATCACCGTGACGTTGCTGGACGACCGGCAGGTGAAGGCCGAGATCGTCGGTCGCGACAAGGCCTCGGATGTGGCCGTGCTGAAGGTGCCGACCAAGAACCTGGTCGAGATGCCGTTGGCCGATTCATCCAAAGCCGAAGTCGGCGACTTCGTGCTCGCGATCGGCAATCCCTTCGCGCTCAGCCACACGGTCACCTCCGGCATCATCAGCGCGCTCGGTCGCTCGGACAACAACCCGGAGTCGTATCAGGACTTCATCCAGACCGACGCACCTATCAATCCCGGCAATTCCGGCGGCGCGCTGGTGGATCTGAAAGGCCAACTGGTCGGCGTCAACACGGCGATCTTCTCGGGCAGCGGCGGCAACATCGGCATCGGCTTCGCCATCCCTTCCAACATGGTGAAAGCCGTGATGGCCCAACTGATCCAATACGGCGAAGTGAAGCGCGGCATGCTCGGCGTGCAACTCTCCAACAACTTCACGCCTGGCATCGCTGAAAATCTCGGCCTCGACAATGCGCGGGGCGCGCTCGTCTCGCAGGTCATCGAAGGTTCTCCGGCCGACAAAGCGGGCATCAAAGCGGGCGATGTGATCACGTCGATCAACGGCCGCAATGTCTCGAACGCGGGCGAACTGAGAAACACCATCGGCCTGCTGCGCATCGGCGAGAAGATCGAACTCGGACTGATTCGTGAAGGCAAGCCGCGCCGCGTGAGCGCCGTGATCGGCGAGCGCGACAGCGCCGATGGCGAAGGCGCCGCACAGATTCATCCGGCGCTTCAGGGCGCCGCGCTGACCAACGCTGCAAACAATGGCGGCGTGCTGGTCGAAAGCGTCGCCGATGGCAGCCCGGCTCAGCAGGCGGGCCTGCGTGGCAACGACGTCATCCTTGCAATCGGTCGCGTGCGCGTGACGAGCGTTGAACAGCTGCGGCAGGCCGTGAACGGCGCGACGGCTTTCGCGCTGACCATCCGTCGCGGCAGCTCGACGCTGGTCTTTACGATCCAATAAGACGTCCCTCTTGAGCCCCTCTCCCTCCCGGAGAGGGGCTCGAGATCGCAGAGGCGATCTCGACTCGCGCACACCCGGTGCGCACACCGACAATCCCCCGTAACAGTCCGTCCGCTTGACCTTGCCACCATGGCAAGGTTCATCATGCTCGCGTGATGGAGGTGACTGTCATGCCGGCCAGCAAAGCGCGAGCGGAATTGTCGGACGCCAGGGATCGGGGTTACTACAGCATTGGCAAGGCCGCCGAGCTCTCCGGGATCACTCCCAAGATGATCCGTCACTACGAATCGCTGGCGCTCATTCCCAAGGCGACCCGCACCGCTGGCGACTATCGGGTGTACAGCGCAGCTGACATCCATACGCTGCGCTTCATCCGCCGGGCGCGGGGTCTTGGATTCTCGATGGACGAGATCGGGACGCTACTCAGCCTATGGCGAGACCAGCGCCGCGCGAGCGCGCAGGTGAAGCGGCTCGCAACCCAACATATCTCCGATCTCGACCACAAGATCGCCGAACTGCAATCGATGCGCGCGACGCTGGCAGAGCTTGCCCAGCATTGTCATGGCGATTCCAGACCCGATTGTCCCATTCTCAGCGATCTCGCCGGACTGCCGCCGCAGGAGTGACCTCATGTCAGAGCACCAGCATCATCACTTACAACCCAGCGCCGGCTCCTGCTGCTCGCACGATCACCATGCACACCACGCTGCAAAGCCTGCAAGCGATGTAGCAATGCCTGCAGGCACGATCTACACGTGCCCGATGCATCCGGAGATTCGACAGGTCGGCCCGGGCAGCTGTCCGAAGTGTGGCATGGCGCTCGAGCCCGAATTACCGAGCGAGCACGTCGACGACAGCGAGCTCCGCGGCGTCCGACGCAAATTCTGGATCGCACTCGCACTGACCGTTCCGGTGGTCATCATCGCGATGGCGCCTCACATGCTCGATCTGGCGATCTCACATTCGACGGCTCGCCTGCTACGTACGATCGAAATGCTCTTCACCGCGCCCGTCGTCCTCTGGGCCGCCGCGGAATATTACAAACGCGGCTGGATGGGCGTCACGAATCGCGCTCCGAACATGTACACGCTGATCGGCCTCGGCGTCTGTATCGCCTTCGGCTACAGCCTGGTCGCGACCTTCCTGCCTCTCCTCTTCCCTGCCGAACTCCGCGACGCGCACGGAATGGTCGGGGTGTACTACGAAACCGCCAGCGCGATCGTCACACTGGTGCTGCTCGGCGAATGGCTCGAGCTGCGCGCACGCGGACGCACGAGCGCAGCGATCCGCCAGCTTCTCGGCCTCGCGCCGAAAACTGCTCGTCGCATCGAGGCGGATGGCGCCGAGCACGACGTTCCACTCGATCACGTTCACGCCGGCGACAAACTGCGCGTTCGGCCGGGCGAGAAGATTCCGGTGGACGGACGAGTCTTGGAAGGGAATTCCAGCGTCGACGAATCGATGCTGACGGGCGAACCCATGCCTGTAGAAAAATCCGTGGGCGATGCCGTCACCGGCGCGACCATCAATCAAACCGGCAGCCTGATCGTCGAAGCACAACGCGTCGGCGCCGAAAGCCTGCTCTCCCAGATCGTCCACATGGTCGCGCAAGCGCAGCGCTCGCGCGCTCCGCTGCAACGGTTGGCCGATCGAGTCGCCGCCTGGTTCGTACCGGCAGTGATCGTCATCGCGATCGTCACATTCATCGTATGGTGGTTCGTCGGCCCCGAACCCAAGCTCGCGTATGCATTGGTGAACGCCGTAGCCGTGCTGATCATCGCCTGCCCTTGCGCACTGGGTCTCGCAACACCGATCTCGATCATGGTCGCGAGCGGCCGCGGCGCGCAGCAAGGCGTGCTGTTCCGGGACGCGCAAGCCATCGAGAATCTACGTAACGTCGACACGCTCGTCCTCGACAAGACCGGCACCATCACCGTCGGCCGTCCGATGCTCGACCGAGTGATCGCACTCAACGGCCATTCCGAATCGCAGGTACTCAGCTGGGCCGCAGGACTGGATCGCGCAAGCGAACATCCGCTTGCTCGCGCCATCGTCACTGGTGCACAACAACGCAACGTCCAACTTGCAGCCGTGACGAGATTTGAATCGGTCACAGGCCAAGGCGTTCGCGGCGCTGCGGACGGCCACTCACTCGCGTTAGGAAACAAAGCGCTCATGAGCGGTGACGGCGTATCGATCGATGTTCTCGAGGCTCAACTCGCCGAGTTGCGCGGCGAAGGAAAGACCGTCGTGTTCCTCAGCGTCGACGGCCAACTCGCCGGCGCCATCGCCGTCGGCGACGCCATCAAGGAAACCACGCCCAGCGCGCTGCAATCCCTGAAACAGGATGGCCTGCGCCTCGTAATGCTGACCGGTGACAACGAAACCACCGCCCGCGCCGTGGCCAAGCACCTCGCCATCGACGAAGTAATCGCCGAAGTTCAGCCACAGGACAAAGCGAACGTCATCGCGAAACTACAATCCCAAGGCCGCCACGTCGCCATGGCCGGCGACGGCATCAACGACGCCCCCGCCCTGGCCAAAGCCGACATCGGCATCGCCATGGGCACCGGCACCGACATCGCAATGGAAAGCGCCCAAGTCACCCTGGTAAAAGGTGACCTCACCGGCATCGTACGCGCCCGCCACCTGAGCCGCGCGACAGTAAGAAACATCCGCCAGAACTTGTTCTTCGCCTTCGGCTACAACGCCCTAGGCATCCCCATCGCCGCCGGCATCCTCTACCCCTTCACCGGCTGGCTACTGAGCCCCATGCTGGCCGCAGTAGCCATGAGCCTGTCGTCGGTATCGGTGATCAGCAACGCGTTGCGACTCAAGTAAACGCACTGACGCAACGGATCCAGCATCTCTTCGAACAAACCAAGCGCCCGCGTCGCCTCATCCAACTCTCTTCCATTCCTATCAACCGCAGCGACCGCGTCAGCGCGTCGCCGAGGTGGGGTACCTTCTTCCGGCAGCTTTTCGGCACGTGGAGGGGCCGAAATCAGGCCCGACCTTGAACCACCGGCGCCTCAATCTCACCAAGTTCCGCCTTCGCATCGAGCACAACCGCAGCCGCAACCGGCGCAGCCGGCACAACCACCTGTGCCTGCGGCACCGGCGCACCGGACCGCAACAACGCCCGAGCAAAGATTGGCCGCAAAAAAGTACCCACCGCCCGATGATGCTTTTCGAACGAATGATAGACCGCCAGCGCCACCAGATGAGCCAGCACGACCCCAAAGCCAATCGCCAACGGCTTCGGCCAGCGATGGGTGTTCTCGAACACGATGACCAGCACCGTGTTATGGACCAGATACAAGCTATAACTATATGACGCGCCGAACTTGGTCAGCGCCGCCGGCAACTTCCACACCGTCGTCGCCTGATTGAGCCTCAGGAAGATGCCGAAGAAGATGACCGTCATCAGAAAGTTGGTCTGCAAATCGTACGGATCGAAACCGTGCTTCACGATGCGCGCACCCAGCGACGCAGTTCCCAACGCCACGATGATCCACGCGAGCAGCTTGGAACGAGCGGCAGCACTGTCCGTTCCCATGAACACGACCAGAAAGCCCGCCATACCGCCCACCAGCCAGGTGAGCGACAACGCCTTGCCCGCGCCATCCGCTGCATTCCAGACGATCACGGGTACGCTGACCAGCGCCAGCAACACAACCCAGCCCGCCCGAATCCCCTCACGCTTGATCGCGCAGAAGAACAGCAGACTCATCGCGATGTAGATCCAGAACTCGATCGCGACAGTCCAGAACGGCTCCGCGGTGTTGTAGGGCCGGATGCGCCACCACACATCGACGTTCGCGATGTCCAGCAACTGGAAGACGGGATAGTCGAACAGCAGAAACAAATTGCCGAGCAGCGCAAAGAAACCGGTGCTCAGCCCTTCGAGACTCCAGTTGGTGTGGATGACCGTCGCATTCAACAGCGCGATCATGAACAGCACCGGCACGAACGGCGTCATGATGCGCGCCACGCGATCCGCCAGAAATGAAGGCATGTGATCTCCGGGCTTTCTCGCGCGATACATCAATGAACGCGTGATCAGGAAGCCCGACAGCACGAACAGAATGATGACCGCGACGCCGCGGCCCTTGTAAGTCATCTTGTTGTCGAAGAACACGACAAAGATGTGCGACAGCAAGACCAGATTGGCCGCGGTGAATCTCAGCAGGTCCAGGAACGCCGTCGCCGATGCGCTCGTGCCTCTGGAATCCCGCTTCTTCGCGCCGTCAGCCGTGACCGGTGAAGCACTCTCCATGGACGACCACCTCAAATGGATTCGATCTTCTGTTTGAGCGCGCGACCCAATACTTCGTAACCCGCAGGGCCGATATGCAAGCGATCCGCGGCGAGCAGACTCAGCTGCGGCTGCCCGTCAGGGGTCGAAAATAATGGGAACAGATCCAGCAATTCCACATTGTCGTATTGCTTCGCCAGCTCTCGGATGCCCGCATTGAGGCCGGTCAACTCCGTGGGCTTGATCGGCGCCTTCTCGCTGTTCCTCGGCGGCAACGTGCACAGGACGACTGGCAGGTCGGCCCGCTGCGCCCGGATGGCCTGCAACATGCGATCGATGTTCCGGAGGGTCTGATCGGTCTTCTGTAACGCGCTCAAATCGTTGCCGCCGATCAGCACGACGACGCCGCGCGGATTCAGCTCGAGCACGTCTTCTTGAAAACGAAACAACAGCCCGCGACTCACATCGCCGCCAATGGCGCGATTCGCGATCGGCGTTGGTGCAAGATCGCGCTCGGATGTCTTCCAATTGCCCAGCAGCGAGTCGCCCGCGAGCACCCAGGCGCCCTGTTTTCGCTCGCGTTGTTTCCAGAAGCTGGCGCGGTTGTCCTTCATCCAGCCGAAGACCCGGATCACGCCCTCACCGGGCCAGTCCTTCGCCGCCTCTGGAAAAGGCGTGGGCCCCGACTTTGAAATATTTTCAGCGCTCGCGCTGCATATCAGGCAGGCGCCCAGCAGCGCGGCCATCGCCCGCATCCAAAACCGCATCTCTCGTCCCCTCGCGTCAACGGCGCGAAGATACGCGAGTTGCGCCGGTTAAAATATAGATGCAGATTTCGGACCAGTGCGATCCGGTGTTTCAACGACGCAGCAGCTGTCACGAATCGGCGACAGTGCAAACAGCAGCGGCTCGCGCTTCTCGTGTTTCTTTCGCCAGCTCGCGCGCCTTCTCGTAGAAGCGCGGCAGATCGCGATCGACCGACAGCAGCAATTTTCGCAAGCCCGGGACACAACCGTAATACGTCGCAGCGGACACCAGATGCGCGTTGTTCAGCGTTCGACTGAACCATGCGTCATAACCGCGATAGCCCTGCCATTGCTCGTTCTTCAGCTGCGCGTACTGCAGCTTCAGCATCCCGAATTCATACTGCTTGCGATCGCGCTTCTGGTCATCGGGCACGTCGGATCGATACAGCGCCTCGAGGCGCTCTCGAGTTCGTAACAACAATGCGACGAACTGAGCGTTTCGCTCGCGCTGCTCGTTCCACGCATCCAATTCTTTCAATCGACCGCGCGATGCGAGCCAGCGCTGCAAGCCCGCCTCCTCCACCACCGTGGCAAACGCTTCGTTGAATGCTGAATCGCCGGGCACATAAACGACCTGGTGCGCGAGTTCATGAAACAGTGTCGATGCAAGCTGCAGATCGCTCCAGCCGAGCATGGTGTTCAGCACCGGATCCTTGAAGTGACCCAGCGTCGAGTAAGCGGCGACTCCGCCTACCGCCGTATCGTGACCATTCAAGCGCAAACGACGCGCGTACTTCTTCGCGTTGGCCTCTTTGAAGTAACCGCGATACACCACACAGCCGGCGATCGGAAAGCACCACTGCTTCGGCTTCACCGAAAATTCGTCGGTCGCGAACACATTCCATACGACGTACGGGCGGCCGAGATCCGCGTAGCTGCGATAGCTCTCGTTGTCGGGCAGGCCGAGCTCTGCAGAAGCGAAGGTCCTCGCGGCGGACACGTATTCGAGCCGGGACCGCAGATCCTCGGGCGTGCGTTCATCGTTCAGCAGCCTGGCGATAGGCTGGCGCTTGGAGGTGAGCTCCATCTGGCCGGTCGCGGCCTGCACCAGATAGCAGCCACTCGCCGACAGCGACGCCGCCAGGACGATGAGCATCCGGCATGAGCGACCGATGAAGTTCGATGTGTCGTCGGTTCGAGGCATCTAGGGGGACTGGGGCGCGGTGACAGCCATTTTGTCTCACCCGCTCATCTGGGACAAAATGCCATGGACTGTCTGTGTCGATTTGTACGCTTCGCAGTATATGAAGATTTACCTGGTCGGTGGCGCCGTACGCGACGAGTTGCTCGGCCTGGCCGTGCGCGAGCGCGACTGGGTCGTCGTGGGCGCGCGCCCGGAAGAATTGCTCGCCAAAGGCTTCAAGCCCGTGGGCAAGGACTTTCCGGTGTTCCTGCACCCTGCGAGCAGCGAGGAGTACGCACTCGCGCGCACCGAGCGCAAGACGGGGCCCGGCTATCGCGGCTTCGACACCATGTTCTCGCCCGATGTGACGCTGGAGCAGGATCTCGAGCGCCGCGACCTGACCATCAATGCCATCGCCCGGGACGAGGAGACTGGCGCGCTCGTCGATCCGTTCCAAGGTCAACGCGATCTTCAGGAGCGCTGGCTGCGCCATGTATCGCCAGCGTTCGTCGAAGACCCGGTTCGGGTGTTGCGGCTGGCGCGATTCGCGGCCCGCTTCGCACCGCTGGGCTTTCGAGTCGCGCCTGAAACAATGGAGCTGTTGAAAGAAATCGCCGCGCGCGGCGAACTCGACGCACTCGTGCCGGAACGCGTCTGGCAGGAGACTCAGCGCGCGCTCGAAATGCCGGCGCCGAGCAAGTTTTTCGAAGTGCTGCGCGAAGGCGACGCGTTGCCGGTGATCTTCCCGGAAATTCATGCGCTCTTCGGCATCCCGCAGCCCAAGCAATGGCATCCTGAGATCGACACTGGGATTCACACCATGATGGTGCTCGATCAAGCGACCAGGCTGAGCGACGACCCGGTGGTGCGTTTCGCCGCGCTCACTCACGATCTGGGCAAAGCGACCACACCGACTCACGAGTTGCCTCGGCACATCGCGCACGAGGAAAGAGGCACCGGCATCATCGAAGAGCTCTGCGATCGCCTGCGCATTCCCAACGCATATCGGGAACTGGGCGTACTGGTGTCCCGCTATCATCTGCACATGCATAAGGTCACCGAGCTGCGACCGAACACGGTGCTCGAGCTGCTGGAAAAGCTCGACGCGTTTCGACGCCCCGCGCGATTCGAACAATTTCTGCTCGCGTGCGAAGCGGACGCTCGCGGCCGCAAAGGGCTCGAGCAGCGCGATTACCCGCAGCCCGACTATTTACGCCGCGCTCGCGAAGTAGCGGTCGCAACTACGCTGAGTGCAGAAGACCGCGACGGGCTGCAGGGCTTCGAGATCGCAAAGAAGCTGCACGACAAGCGCGTGCACGCATTGAAAGAGCTCAAGCGCCAGTACCAGGCCGATCGCGAAGCAGCTAAAGCGACGCCGCCAGATCCCGAACGCTGAAACCGCGCAACGGCAGGCTCACCCCTTTGGCGAGCCCGATGACCTTGAACCGCTCGCCCATCTCGCCGGGCAGCGTCAACAACATCGCCTGACGCGCCATCTGCAATCGAGACGCCAGCTCTTCGTCGTCCCTCGGCGCGAGGAACTGCTCGATGCCCACCCCGATGAGAAAGTGCGCCTGGGTCGTGTAGCCGGCGACTCGCATGCCGGCTGCAATCGCAGCCTCGGCGACGGCAGTGAAATCCACCCATGCGCCGATGTCCTGCACGCCGATATTGATGAGCGGATCGTCGTGGAAGCGATGCCGGAAATGACAAAGCATCGTGCCGGCGCTGCGATTGGCCGCGTAATACTGTCGCCGCGGCAGCCCGTAATCGATGAGAAACGCCGCGCCCTCCTGCATCGACGCCGCGATTCCAGCCATCCACGGCTGCAAACGAAGATTGATTTCGGAGGTGTAGCCATCGGCGAACGGCTCGCCGAGGTTGAACTCGATCTCGCGCACCGTCGCTTCGAGCACTGCATCGGCATGCACTTCAGACCAAGCGAGCTGGCCGAGCTCCGTAGTCACGCCCAGCTGATTCACTTGCAGCCCGCGGATCCGAAAGCGCTGCACAGGCAACGCGTCGAGCACTTCATTCGCAAGGACCACGCCGCGAAAGCCATCCGGCAAGCGATCGAGCCACTCGACCCGATCCACCAGATGCGGCAGCCGACGCTGCAACAACGCACGTTGCCGTTCGCGCAGATCGGCGCTGACCTCGAGGATCAGATATCGCTCCGGTGTTTTCTGCTGTCGGTCGAGCTCGCTCAGCACGTCGGCGGCCATCACGCCGGAGCCCGCACCCAGTTCGAGAACCTGACCGCCGGCCACCGTATCCAGAACCTGCACGCATTGATTGGCGAGGCAGCGGCTGAACAAGGGAGAGATCTCGGGCGCGGTGACGAAGTCGCCTTCGCTGCCCAACTTGGTCGCGCCGGCACTGTAATAGCCGAGGCCCGGCTCGTAGAGCGCCATTTCCATGAAGCGCTCGAAACTGATCCACCCGCCGGCAGCCTCGATCGCATCACGGATACGCTGGACCAGCTGCTCGCTGTGCGCCGACTCCTCCGGCGACAGCTCGGGCAATGGCATCGGTATGTTCAAACGACGCGCCTCATCGGGGCCAAACCGGCTGGACTTGCAGCAATCATCCGTTCGTTCACCATACCCACATGGACACTTCCAACGCACTCGCCCGACGATCGGTGCTGATCACCGGTGCGGCCCGCCGCATCGGTGCGGCACTGGCCCGCGGCTTTCATGCCGAGGGCGCCAACGTCTGCATTCATTTTCACCGTTCGGCCGGCGAAGCGGAACAGTTGCGTGACGAACTCAACGCGGCTCGCGCCGATTCGGCCATCTGCGCAGCAGCCGATCTGCTCGATGCCGAGGCGCTGCCGAGCCTGGTCGAGCGAACCACCTGCGCCTTCGGGCGGCTCGATGTGCTGATCAACAACGCCTCGACCTTCTATCCCACGCCCATCGGCACTGTCACGGCCAGGCAATGGGACGACCTCGTGGGGACCAATCTGCGTGCGCCGCTGTTCCTCGCGCAAGCAGCCGCGCCGGCGCTCAAAGAGTCGCGAGGCCTGATCATCAACATGATCGACATCCATGCTCAACGCCCGTTGCCGCAGCATCCCGTTTATTCCAGCGCCAAGGCCGGACTGGTGATGTTGACCCGATCCCTGGCGCGCGAGCTGGCGCCCGAGGTGCGAGTCAATGGCATCGCGCCCGGACCGATTCTCTGGCCCGAGGGCGGCATGGATGAAACCGTAAAGCAGGAGATCATCGACAAGACGCTGCTCAAGCGCAGCGGCTCGCCGCCCGACATCGTGCGTGCGGCGCTGTTCTTCGCCAACGACGGGCCGTTCGTCACCGGCCAGATTCTGGCGGTCGATGGCGGTCGGAGTGTGGGCTGGTAGGCACGTCGAGCGGCACTTCGAGCATCGCATGGTCGCCGCCCGGAAATTTCTCCCAGAGCTCGCGCATGGTTTCGCCGAGCGTTGGATGCCGCACATCGGGGGCGATGTCGACCATCGGCTTGAGCATGTAGGGGCGCTTCACCAGATCTGGCCGCGGGATCACGAGACCGGGCTCGTGACTCACCAGAGCGCCGAACAAAAGAATGTCGAGATCCATGGTGCGCGGCGCCCACTTCGCCGCGTCGGGCGGACGATCGCAGGCGGCTTCGATCTGCTGAAGCTGCCGGCGAACCTCGGCCACCCCCTGCGCGGTGTCGAAACCGACGACCAGATTGATGAAGTCGGCGCCCTCGAATCCGACAGCTTTGTTCTTGTAAGCGGGCGACAATGTCAGCGGACCATACGCCGCCGCCAACGCTTGCAACGCCGCCGACAGATGCTTCTCCGGTTCGACGTTACTTCCGGCGGCGACATAAACAGCTGTCATGGCGGCGTCTGCTGCGTCACGCCTGCATAATCCTCGGCGCGCCGCTCGATCTCGATGCCCACATCGCGCGCGCCACGAATCGCACCGCGCTTATTGAGCCGCACCTTCACCCACGACACACCGAACTCCGTAACGATCAGCTTCGCGATCTGTTCGGTCAGCGTTTCGACCAGCTGGAACTGCGATTCGCCCACGAATGCGAGCAGCCGTTTGGCGACGCGCTTGTAGTCGATGGTGTCATCGATGTGATCGGTTGCCGCCGCTTTGCGAATGTCAGCCGCCATCTCGACGTCGATGATGACGGTCTGTTTGACCCGCCGCTCCCAATCCCAGATGCCGACGATGCATTCGACGCTGAGCTGGGAAAGAAAGATCTTGTCCATGGACTGGGTGCAATGTCTAAAGAATGAATCAAACGGCAGCGGGCATACGCAGCGTATCGAGCGGCCAACGAGCGGTCGCGCGGATCTTCAAATCGTCGTGCTCGCCCGCCACCAGGCGGCGATAGCCAGCGTACGCGATCATCGCCGCATTGTCGGTGCAAAACTCCGGTCGCGGATACAACACTCGCAAGCCGCGCTTCTCGCCCAGGGCCTGCAGCTCGGCCCGCAAGCGCCGATTCGCGCCTACGCCACCGGCCACGACCAGAGTCTTCAACCCGGTTTGTTTCGCGGCGCGCGCGCACTTGGCGACCAGCGTCTCGACCACTGCCTGCTGGAACTCATAGGCAACGTCGGCTCGCGCCTGCTCATCGAGCTGGCGACCGCGGATCGCCACCACCACCGCCGTTTTCAATCCGCTGAAGCTGAAATCCAGGCCCGGCCGATCGAGCATGGGGCGCGGAAAGTCGAAGCCGCCGGGCTGACCGCTTTCGGCCAGCTTGGCCAGCGCAGGGCCGCCGGGATACGGGAGACCGAGCATCTTGGCGGTCTTGTCGAACGCCTCGCCCGCCGCGTCGTCCAGAGACGCGCCGATGATCTGGTAATCCCCCAGCCCGCGCACTTCGGCCAGCAAGGTGTGGCCACCGGACACCAGGAGCGCCAGAAACGGAAATTCCGGGGCCGCCGTCTCCAGCATGGGCGCCAGCAGATGCCCTTCCAGATGATGAACCCCGACCGCCGGCTTGCCCCAGGCAAACGCCAGGCTGCGGGCGACCGACGCTCCTACCAGCAGGGCCCCGACCAGGCCGGGCCCGGCGGTGTAGGCAACTCCATCGAGCTGATCGGCTTCGATTTTCGCTTCGCTCAACGCCTGCTGGACCAGCGGCAGTAGCTTCTTTACATGGTCGCGCGAGGCCAGCTCGGGCACGACTCCGCCATAAACGGCGTGCAGAGGAACCTGGCTATATAAGGCGTGCGACAACAGTCCCCGCTCGCCGTCATAGACGGCGGCGGCGGTCTCATCGCAGGAGGTTTCGATACCGAGGACTTTCACTGGCGGCGTAGGAAAATGCCCAAACCCTGGATTTTGGGGCGCGAAGCTTAACCCCAACCCGAGCCATCGACCTCAAGAAAGAGCCCGCGCGGCCGGTCGGGACGCGCCGTTCAGGCCATTTTCGACCAGCAAATGAACTGAGTTTTGCTTTTCCCCGCGCGCGCCATTAGACTGCCGCGCTCTCAACCGTCCCCGTGCCCGTTTCGCCCGGCTCGAAGCGTTCGAATCGGGGTCGGCCATCCACATTCCGAGGTCAGTAATGCCGAGCGTCCGCGTCCGAGAAAACGAGTACTTCGATGCCGCCTTGCGGCGCTTCAAGCGCGCCTGCGAGAAGGCCGGAGTTTTGACGGAACTGCGCCGCCGGGAATTCTACGAGAAGCCCACTCAGGAACGTAAACGCAAGAAGGCCGCCGCCGTGAAGCGCCACATGAAGCGCGTCAGCCGCGATGGCAGCAGCCGCGGTCCGGCCCGCGCCCGCGCGTACTGATACAGCTGTTTCCCGGGACGGAGCTCACCGCTCCGTCCCCGTCGATTCTTCTCCCCTCGCCGAGCTCCCTAGCGCCATGTCCTCACTCAAAGACCGCATCACCGAAGACATGAAAACGGCGATGAAGGCCAAGGACACCGAGCGCCTCGGCACCATTCGCATGATCACCTCCGCCATCAAGCAGCGGGAAGTCGATGAGCGCATTCAGCTCGACGACGCCCAGGTGCTGGCCGTGGTCGAGAAGATGATCAAGATGCGCAAGGAATCCATCGCGCAGTTCCAGAGCGGCGGTCGCGACGATCTGGTCGCCAAGGAACAGAAGGAAATCGACCTGTTGCAGGTCTATATGCCGCAACAGCTGAGCGACGCCGAAGTCGACGCCCTGATCGCCCAGGCAATTGCCGAATCCGGCGCCACTTCCATCAAGGAAATGGGCAAAGCCATGGCATTGCTCAAGCAGAAGGCGCAGGGCCGCACCGACATGGCCAGCGCCAGCGCGAAACTGAAGGCCAAGCTCGGCGGCTGAAGCGCTCCGGGCCCTATGCCGGCCGCGTTGCCGCGCATACTCTTGCATTCGTGTCCGGCCTCATCCCCAAACATTTCATCGAAGATCTGATCTCCAGGGTCGACCTGGTCGAGCTGATCGGCAGCCGTGTGCCGCTGAAAAAGGCCGGCAAGGAGTACAAGGGCTGTTGCCCCTTCCACGGAGAGAAGACGCCGTCGTTCACCGTGGTGCCGGACAAGAATTTCTATCACTGCTTTGGCTGCGGCGAGCACGGCAACGCGCTCGGCTTCCTCATGAAGCACGACAACCTCGGCTTCATCGACGCGATCGAGGATCTCGCCGACCGGGTCGGAGTCGAGGTCCCGCGAGAGCAAACACCGGGCCAACGACCGCCGCCCTCGGATGCATTGTTTGCGACGTTGGAGAAAGCCGCGAGCTTCTACAGAACGGAGTTGATGAACACGGCTCGCGGCAAGGATTATTTCAAGTCGCGGGGCCTGACCGGCGAAACCGCCGCGACTTTCGCGCTCGGCTATGCCCCGGACGCGTGGGATTCGATCCTCAAGCTATTGGGCGGCAGCGAAGCCGACCGTGCGCGGCTGCTGCAGGTGGGGCTGATCATCGAGCGGGACAACCGCTCCGGCCATTACGACCGGTTTCGCGATCGGGTGATGTTCCCTATCCGTGATGCGCGCGGACGCACCATCGGTTTCGGCGGGCGAGTGCTCGACAAGGGCGAACCCAAATACATGAACTCTCCGGAAACGGAACTGTTTCACAAAGGTCGCGAGCTCTATGGCTTATATGAAGCCCGTCAGGCCAGCCGGACCCTGCCCCGGCTGCTGATCGTTGAAGGTTATATGGACGTGGTGCGGCTCCATCAGGCCGGCATCACTTATGCAGTGGCGACCCTGGGTACGGCAACGACGCCGGAGCATCTGGCACGCGTGTTCCGCATCTGTAGCGAAGTGACGTTCTGTTTCGACGGCGACCGCGCCGGCCGGGCGGCTGCGTGGAAAGCGCTGGAGAACTCGCTGAGCCAGGTGCGCGAGGGGCGGCAGATTCGCTTCCTGTTCCTGCCCGAGGGCCATGACCCCGACACCCTGGTCGGCGAAGAAGGCCGCGAGGCGTTCGAGGCGCGTATCAAACAGGCAATGCCGTTGTCTGAATATTTCATCAACCATCTGAGCTCGCAGGTCGACACGCAGAGCATCGACGGCCGCGCCCGGCTGGGCGAGCTGGCCCGACCGCTGCTTGAGCGCATCCCCGCGGGAATTTTCCGTGAATTGCTGGCTGAGGAAGTCGCCAAAACCGTTGGCCTGAAACGCGATCGACTGGCATCTATGTTGGGTGAGAGTGCGGAGAAGCCCGCGCCTCCGGAGCCGGCGCGCCGGCCGATGAAGCCCCAGATTCAGACCGGCAGGCGCAATCTGGTCCGGCAGGCGATCCACTTGCTGGTGCACTACCCTGAAATTGCCGACAAAGTAGTCCTGAATCCAGTCTTGAGCACGCTCGAAAGGCCGGGAATTCCGCTGTTGATCGAACTGATCGAGGAACTCGCCCAACGCCCGTGCGCTAACACTGGTGCGCTGCTTGAACGCTGGCGGGATCGCCCCGATGTTGAGCACCTGGCGAAATTGGCCGCCCAGGAGTGTCTGGTCGATGCCGCCGGCGCCGCCACAGACGTGGCCGGCGCGGTCCAGCAACTGGCCGCCGAGGCGATGGAGGCTCGACAAAAGCTTCTGTTGACCCGGGCGTCCCAGTTAACCGAGGCCGAAAAGGCTGAACTGCAGGGGCTGCTGGCCCGTAAACCTCCGGTCGTTCATGGTGCGTGAACGCGAACCTAGCGCCCGGAAAACGATCAAAGTAAACTGCGCGGTCTTTTTTAGCCCGCCCACCCGACAGCACGTGAGGGCCACCACTTGAGCAAAACCTTGGCAGCAAAGAAGGAACCGGCGCAGATCGCCGATGAGCGTCAATCGCAACTGAAGCTGCTGATTGCCCGTGGCAAGGAGCAGGGCTACCTGACGTACGTCGAGGTCAATGACCATCTGCCCAGCGAAATCGTCGATCCGGAGCAGATCGAAGATATCGTCAACATGATTAACGACATGGGCATCCCGGTGTACGAGAAGGCGCCGGAATCCGAAGCCCTGTTGTTGACCGAGCCCGTGGTGGCCGACGAGGAGGCCGCTGAAGAGGCCGCCGCCGCGCTCGCCACCGTCGACGCCGAATTCGGCCGCACGACCGACCCGGTCCGCATGTACATGCGCGAGATGGGCACCGTCGAGCTGCTGACCCGCGAAGGCGAAATCCGTATCGCCAAGCGCATCGAGGAAGGCCTGGACGCGGTTCGTACCGCACTGTCCAGCTATCCCCTCACCTTCAACTTCATGCTCAACCAGTACGAGCAGGTGAAGGCCGGCCAGGGCCGCCTGGTCGACATCATCACCGGCTTCATCGACCCGAACGCGCCGGACGAGATCGCCGCGCCCGTCAATCCGAAGCTGGCGGCAGCTGCCGCGCCGGCCGAAGAGGAGAGCGAGGACGAGGAAGCCGACGGCGGTGGCGAGGACGAAGAGACACTCGAAACCGGTCCGGATCCGGAAGAGGCCGCGCGCCGCTTCCTGTCCATCAGCAAGCTGCACCAGCAGGTCGTCAAGGCCATGGCCGAGGACAAGACCGGCAAGGACCCGAAGTCGGTCAAGCTGCGCAAGAAGGTGGCCGGCGAGTTCATGGAGCTGAAGCTGTCGCCGAAGATGTTCGACGCGTTGATCGCGCAATTGCGCGACAACGTCGCGGAGATCCGCAACCTCGAGAAGCAGATCATGATCCTCTGCGTGCGCGACGCCGGCATGCCGCGCAAGGACTTCATCTCGACGTTCCCGAAGAACGAGACCAACACCAAGTGGCTCGACAAGCACATCCGCGCCAAGCGCAAGCACTCGGCTGCGCTCGCGCGTCTGCGTGAAGAGATCGAGAAGCAGCAGAAGAAGCTCATGTCGCTCGAGGAGCGCGTGCACCTGACGATCGCGGAGGTCAAGGAGATCAACCGCGAAGTGGCCGTGGGCGAAGCCAAGGCTCGCCGCGCCAAGAAAGAGATGGTGGAAGCCAACCTCCGTCTGGTGATCTCGATCGCGAAGAAGTACACGAACCGCGGCCTGCAGTTCCTGGATCTGATCCAGGAAGGCAACATCGGCCTCATGAAGGCGGTCGACAAGTTCGAATATCGCCGCGGCTACAAGTTCTCGACCTATGCAACGTGGTGGATTCGCCAGGCGATCACCCGCTCGATCGCCGACCAGGCGCGCACCATCCGTATTCCGGTGCACATGATCGAGACCATCAACAAGCTGAACCGCATTTCGCGGCAGATGCTGCAGGAGATGGGTCGCGAGCCGACGCCGGAAGAGCTGGCCGTGCGCATGGAAATGCCGGAGGACAAAGTCCGCCGCGTGCTCAAGATCGCCAAAGAGCCGATCTCCATGGAAACCCCCATCGGCGACGATGAGGATTCGCACTTGGGCGACTTCATCGAGGACACTTCGGTGGACTCGCCGATCGACTCGGCCACGATGGAATCCCTGCGCGAGACCACTCACTCCGTTCTCGCCGGTCTGACGCCGCGCGAAGCGAAGGTCCTGCGGATGCGCTTCGGTATCGACATGAATACCGACCACACGCTGGAAGAAGTGGGCAAGCAGTTCGACGTGACGCGCGAGCGCATCCGTCAGATCGAAGCGAAGGCGCTGCGCAAGCTGCGTCATCCAAGCCGCAGCGAACAGCTGCGCAGCTTCCTGATGGACGACTGACCGGTACTTTCGGTCACGTAACTTTGGTGTGACGACGAAGCCCCCTCACGGGGGCTTCGTTTTTTGTGGTCCACCTTGAATATCGACAGGCGTCGGGAACTTCCTGCAGAGGGAACCGACCACCTCGTCCTGGCGTTTTTTCGACAGAGGAGAAGTTGGAGACGGCGATGGGCTTCCTGTTCTACCTGACACTATTCATCGTGATGTGCCTGTTCGGCTGGTCCGCTCGCGGCGCAGGCTGAACGACGCCTAAATGGCGAACTCGGGCTCAACGCGGCCTCAGCTTCTTCAGCGTACGCATGAGCTCACCCTTGCGGCTCGTGACGATGTAATCCCCGAGCCCCAGCCACGCAGCAAGATTGCACAGCTGTTTCGTTAGCGGCTCGACGATATGTGCCGGCACGATGCCCGGCTCGACGCTACCGCCCTTCACTTGTAGCTGCCCGCTCTGACGATCGGCTTTCAGATCGACGCGTCCCACGATGCGATCGCCCAACAGCAACGGCAGCACGTAGTAGCCGTGCACACGCTTGTGCATGGGCGTGTAGATCTCCAGACGGAAATGGAAATCGAACAGGCGCTCGGTACGCTGACGTTCCCAGATCAAAGAATCGAATGGCGAGAGCAGCGCGGCCACGTCGGCGACTTTGTTGGCGCGTGGAATCTTCGCCTGATGATGCAGGTAGCCCTGCTGTTTCCATCCTTCCACGCTGACCGGCAACAGCTTCCCCTCCTCCACGAGTTCGTTCAGGCGCGTCCCCGTCTCTTTCGCCGGAAGCCGAAAGTAATCACGCAGATCGCGAGCCGTCGCAACGCCCAGGGCCTGGGCGCCGATCATCATCAAATCGCGTTGTGCGCTCTCTCGCGGCGCTACAGGCGAGGTTCGGACCGATTCAGGCAGCACGCGCTCGGGTAAATCATACAGCCGCTCGAAATTCCGCCGACGCGCAGTGGTCAGCTCGCCGATCCAGAACAACCATTCGAGGATTTCCTTCCCCTGACTCCAGCCCCACCAGCTGCCTTTGGATTTACCTGCGCCCGTCAGCTCGCTCGCGCCCAGCGGGCCACGCTCTCGGATCTGATTCAGCACGACTTTCACCAGATCCCGATGACTGGTCGCATATCGCTTCAGCCGGCCCCAGGTGCCGACGCCGTTGCGCGCATCATCCATGCGCCAGCGAAACAACGGATAGAACTCGACGGGCAACAGCGATGCTTCGTGCCCCCAATACTCGAACAGCAGGCGCTCGTCATAAGCCGCGCGCTCCAGCAGGGCGCTTTGATAATTGCCCCGGCGCGAAAAGACGGGAAGGTAATGAGAGCGGACCAGCACGTTGACGGAGTCCATCTGCACGACGCCCAACCGCCGCACCAGATCTGCCAGCGTCTTCGCGCTCCTCGGCGCAGCACCGCCGGAGAGGAATTGCTGTGCCTCCAGAGCTACCCGTCGCGCTTCACCGATCGAGAGTGAATCCTTCGCCGCGCCCATGCCGCCCAGCATCCTCGACAGTCAGGAAGCGCGCAGTGTAGCCGCAAACCTTGACGGCGCCCGCCGCTTTTGAGCGCGAGGAATCTCACATGGCGTGCGACGTAGCAGTGACCGTCACGTTGGCCGGTCGCGATTGTTTCAAACGCCACCACGGCTGTGCGGCCTGGTAATGATCCAGACGCACCGGCTCGCCGATGCGCGGCATGGTCAGATGAATGCCATGTTGCGACGACAGCGACAGCATCTTTTCCATGGGTTCGTCCCACGGATGAAAGGCCAGATCGAACGTCGCGTTGTGGATCGGCAGCAGCCAGTCGCCCCTCAGGTCCTTGTGAGCCTGCATCACGTGTTCGGGAAGCATGTGCACGCCTTCCCATCGCTTGTCGTACGCGCCCGCCTCGAGCAACGTGAGATCGAACGGCCCATGCCGCTCGCCGATCTCGGCAAAGCCGTCGAAATAGCCGGTGTCGCCGCTGAAGAAAATACGATGCGTGCCCGTGTAGATCACCCACGACGCCCACAAGGTCGGATTCTTCGCAAAGAAACTGCGGCCGGAGAAATGTTGGGCCGGCGTGGCGGTGAACTGCAGGCCTTCCAGTTCCGCGGTCTGCCACCAGTCGAGTTGCTGGATCTTGTTTGCAGCGATTCCCCAGCGCATCAGGTGATCGCCCACACCCAGCGGCGTCAGAAACATGCGGGTCTTGGCAGCGAGCTTCACCACCGAGTCGCGATCGAGATGATCGAAATGATCGTGCGAGAGCACCACGGCGGCGAGCGGCGGCAGCTCCTCCAGAGAGATCGGCGTTGGCAGGAAACGTTTCGGCCCGGCCCATTGCACCGGGGAGGCGCGCTCCGAAAACACCGGGTCGGTGAGCCAGAATCGGCCGTTCAACTTCATCAGTACCGTCGAATGACCGAGCCGCCAGATCGAGCCGTCGGCGGCCTTGTGCAACTGATCCGGTGTCAGCGGCGTCACCGGCAGGGCTTCGGGCGGCACCGTCCGGCTCACATCCTTGAACATGAACTGCCACCACAACTTCAATACCTGCCAGCCGCCCGGCTTGTTGGACGGCGCCGCATTGTGAAACTGACCGTCGCGAAACTGAGTCGACCGGAACGTCGGTCGATCGCCGTATGCTGAACTCATAGCGACAACTCCCAATAACAACATCCAATGCACCAGGCGCATGGGCGTTATCTTGCCCTGGGAGACTTAGCTGATCGTTAGGCGAAGCTGGCGGATCTTTGCCTGTTTCTGCAAGTCGGGCTCAGCCCAGTGGGTAGAACTGCGGCAGCACCCAGCTCAGCGCCAGCCACATGATCAGCGTCAGCGGCAGACCTACCCGTAGGAAATCGCCGAACGAATAGCCACCCGCGCTATAGACCAGCAGGTTGCAGTTGTCCGCCATCGGTGTGGCGTAGCCCATGTTGACACCGAACATCACCGCCAGCACGAACGGTTCGGGCGCGAGGCCCAGCTGCCTCGCCAGCTCGATCGCAATCGGTGTTCCGATGACTGCGGCGGCGCTGTTGGAGATCACGCTGCTCATGATCGCCATGAACAGCATCGTGCCACTCAACACCGCCACGGGCGGCAATGACTTTGCTACCAGGGCGGCCAGTTGTGCGATGAACGCGGCGCCACCCGTCGTCACCAGCGCGAGACTCAAGGCGAGGCTCGCCACCGTCAGCAGGATCATCGAGGAGTCGAGCGAGCGCGTGGCATGACGCCACTTCAAACACCCGGTCATCACCATCACCAGCACACCGCATATCGCGGCGATGGCGACCGGGGCGATCCGCAACGAAGCAATCGTCACGATGCCGGCCATGATACCCAACGCCAGCGGCGCCTTCGTCGTCAGGGGCACATTGCTGGTCGCATCCAGCACCATTATTTCACTGCGCTTCTTGAGCGCCTCGATCTGCTCCGCCGGCCCTTGCACCAGCAGGACGTCGCCGACGCCCAACCGCACGTCCCGTAGCGCCGTCTGACTCAGCGCTTCTGTTCCCGCCGGGCGATGAACCGCAAGAGGAATCAATTGGTAGTGCCAGTCGAAATTGGCCTGCGCCAGGGTGCGATCCCGGAGCGGCGACGCAGGCGTCAACACCAGTTCGGCTGTTTGTTGATCCGGCGCGGTCAACGGATGCTCCGCGTCGACGCGCACATCGCCGGAGAACAGCGTTGCCCCGAGTGCGCGCGAAAACTCCATCAGCTTCTCCGACGTGTCGCGAACGGACAGCTGATCGCCGGGGCGCAAGATCACATCCGGCAGCGGCGAGATCACCAACTCCGCCGAACGTCGCACCGAGACGACAGACATTTCGCCCTGAGTGAGTTTCTTTGCCTCCGCGAGCGTCTTGCCCGCGGCTGGGCTGGTATCCGCTATGTGCAACTGAGCATCGAAAATGCGCGGCGAGGTATTCGCCAGCGAGTGTTGCTTGTCAGGCAGCAATCTTGGCGCGACCAGCCACAGGAACAGCAATCCGGGAATCGCCGCCAGCGACGCCGGCGCAATGAAGTCGAACATATGAAACCGTTCGACGCCCAGGCTCGCCGCACTGCCGATCACCAGCAGGTTGAGCGATGTGCCGATCGGCGTGCCCATGCCGCCGATCTGCGAAGCAAAGGTCATCGGCATGAGCAGCTTCGATGGGGACATGTTCGAGCGCATGGCCACCGCCGTGAGGATGGGGATCATCAACACCACCTGGGGCGTGTTGTTCATGAAAGCGCTGATGATGGCCGTCACGAAGAGCACGACCCCCATCGCCAGCACCGGACTGATCTGCCACACCCGGTGCACGACTCGCCCGATCGGCGCGAGCGCCCCGGTGAACACCAGCCCCTGGCTGGCCATCACCAGTGCGCAGATCGCAATCAATGCCTCGTTTCCGAAACCTGCGAAGAAGCGGATGGGGTCGAGCTCGCCGTCAGGACCGCGATACGGAAATACACTGAAGCCGATGGCGAGAATGGCCACGACCAGCAGGCTGGAGGTCTCGATGGGAATGGAGTCGCGCGAGAACAGATAGAGCGCACCCAGGGTCAGCAGCATGACTGCGATCGCGTGCGGATCCGGCAGGGTGATCGTCGTCATCGGCGCCCAAATGAACGGAACCCTGCCAGGGTTCCAGAGCGGTCACAAGCGGTGCGGCGTTGCGGTGGGTTAGAATGCGCGCCCGCTGCTGGCTGCCCGGCGTCGGATTACGGTAAGTCGCAACATTTCAGTATGCTTGCGACTCGCGTGTGTGAACTGCGTTGCAGGCTGCAGGCACGCGGCTCTGGCAGCATTCATAGGTCGAAGTCGAACGAGGGCCGAGTCACATGAATCCCATCGCGGAGATCTCCATCGATCTCACGGCCCAGGAGTTGACCGATCCCACCAGCATTGCCCCGTTCCCCAACGAGATCGAAGTCGACGACATCTGCGAGTTCGACCCGTTGCTGAAGCCTGCGCCTGCCGCCAACAACGACGGCGCCGTACTCTCCCCCGCCGATCCGCTGCCGGATCCGACGCTGGATGACGACACCATCGAAGTTGAGATCGAGCTGAGCGCCGAGCAGATGGACGCAATGCTCAGCGGTCACCCGATCCGCTGAGCGCGCTGCGCCGGGTCCGGCCGGCGTTTACATGTTGGGCCGGCCCGGGTACTGACGCATCAACTCGGTCACGACCGCGTTGATGGCGACCTTGGGGTTCTGCAGCTCCTCTTCGTTCACGCGGCCTTCGGCCACACCTTCCCACACCAGCTGCTTCTTCTCGGCATCGACGATGTCGATGTTCAGCGTGCCGATCTTGTATGTGACGGTTCGGTCTTCGTCATATAGCGGCCAGGCGCTATACAGGCCATAGCGATAGCCATAGTAGCCATAGCCCAGCGACGCCGTCGGGCCCGGTCGCAGTTCGGTGCGCTCGCGGGTGTTCATGAAGAAGTTCACCAGCAGATCCGGGCGATCCTCGCTGTACTTATAGCCGCGCGCTTCCATCTGCGAAGACATCGCGCTCTTCAGGTAACTGGTGACCAGCGTCGAATAACCGCCGCGGTCGGTGCCGGTTTCCTTCGGGAACCCGTAAGTGCGATACACGGAGAAATCCGCAGACCGGTCATAGTCGATGCGAGTCTTCGGGCCGGTCGTAGCGCAACCGGCCGCGAACAAGGCCGCGAACAGCGCGAACGCCGCCGCGACCCGTGAAAAATGTGGTTTGAAGGACATGATCGAGTACCTCGTCCGCAGCGAGCCTACTTGTTTAGTCGAATCGTCCCGGCTTCAGTTCCGACGCGACGTGTTACCAAATCTTCATCCTGGACGCCTATATGGCGCCTGAACCGTCGCTCACAACCCCTACAACGCCAGCGAGCCCTGACCGCGTTCCAGGTCCAGCAGAATGCGTTTGCGCCACAGGCCGCCGCCGTAGCCACCCTCGCCGCCATCGGCATTGATGACCCGATGGCAGGGGATGACGATGGCGATAGGATTCGCGCCGTTGGCGTAACCGACCGCCCGCGTCGCCAATGCATCTCCAACCCGCACGGCGAGTTGCAAATATGACCAGGTCTCGCCGTAGGGAATCTCGCAAAGCGCCGCCCACACGCGTTGCTGAAACGGCGTACCAGGACTGTGCAACGGCAAATCGAAACTCCGGCGCTGACCCGAGAAATATTCTTTCAGCTGCGCTCTCAGATCGTGCAGCACCGAATGACCGCCCGATTGCAGCGACGATGCATGCTGCTGCCGTAGCTCTTGCAACCGTGCTTCGAGCCGATCGGCGTCGCAGAACGACAGGCCGCACAGCGCGCTGTCGGTTGCGCGAGCAATCAACGGCCCCACCGGTGATTCGTACCAGTCGATCGCGCGGATCTCGGAGATGCCAGCGGTATTCACGGGCGCGCACGTTACACGAGCCACGCTGGCTCAACTAGACATCCTTCGGCGTGCTGCTGGGATCGCGCCTGCGCGAGGCTTTCGGCGACTTGCTCGGCGCCTCCGGATCGATGGAGTCGTCTCCCGGCGACTTCGTCAGCCGCGCTTCCACCTTCCCCAGCACCACCAACACCAGCAGCGCGAAACCGGTGCCGATGAACGCAATGAAATAATAACCGGCGCCGCAGGCGACACCGAGCGCCCCCGCGAGCCACATGTTTGCGCCGGTGGTCAGGCCATGCACGTTGCCGCGACTCTGAATGATCGCACCGGCAGCCAGAAACGCGACACCGGCGGTGACGGCTTCGATGATGCGAACCGGATCGGCAGTTCGAGTGGACTCGACTCCGCCGGCGAACTGTTCGTGCAACTCGAAGGTGATCAAAGTGAACAAAGCCGCCGCCAGCGCAATCAAAATATGCGTGCGCAGACCCGCCGGCTTTCTCCGCAGCTCGCGATCCAGTCCGATCAGGCTTCCTGCCACCACCGCGAACATCACGCGTAGCGTCGTCTCGAGCGACGGCAGCACCGTGTGGTGTCCGCCCAAGGTGACGAACATGTCCATGACCACAAACGTGGCGCCCGGCCGTAGGGTTCCTCCGACGCAGTCGCATTGGCCAGCAGCGAGATTTGCCTTTAATCTCACACCATGACTCGTTTCCGGCCCATGACATCGTCGTTGCTTGCTTTGACCCTGCTGTCGCTGACCGGCGGCACCGCGGTCGCTGCCAAAGATCCATTCAAGAACACTCGGGAAGTGTTCCAGGAAGCGTATGCGCAGGCGCTCAAGCAGCCGACCGATGAAAAGGGGGACAGCGAGGCGCTGCGCAGCTACCCGTTGTATCCATATCTGCAGGCGGCACGCATCAAGCGCGCTCTGGGCGAGGCGAACAACGAGATCGGCCCCGCCGATCGAAGTGCCGAAACATTCATTTCCTACTATGAACGCGAACCAGTGGGGCGCGACGTGCGTGGCGCCTGGTTGACGAGTCTCGCGGTGCGCCAGCAATGGCAGCCGTTCCTGCAACATTACCAAGACGCGTCGGCCAGCGATTCGCTGCGCTGTCACAGCTTCACAGCTCGCATTGCGCTCGGACAAACCGAAGACCTGTCGCTCGACATCGCTCGTCAATGGCTCACACCCGCCAGCTTGCCGGACTGCGAGCGCGCATTCACCTGGATGCGCACTCAAAACGCACTGACGCCGGAGCTGATCGAGCAACGCGTCCGCCGCGCCCTCGAGATCAACAATCCGAGCTTCGCCAAGCAGATTGCTGCGGGACTGCCGGCCGATCGAGCCGCGCCGCTGCTGCGTTGGGCGGCACTGTTGGAGAATCCACAAAGACAGATCGATGCATTGATCGCATCGCCGGCGCTGGACGTCGACCCCAAGGCGCAGCTTGCAGGCTGGCAGCGATTGGCCCGCATCGATCGTGACGGGGCCATGCGGCGCTATGAGAATTTCGTGCGCGCTCGCAAGCTCAACGAACGCAGCGCGAGCCCTTATGCGCTGGCGCTGGCGTTGGCGTTGTCCTGGGACCGCCGCTCGGAAGCCCTCGACTATTTCAAGCGCGTACAACCGGAAGATTTCGACGACACGGCTCGCGAGTGGCACGCCCGCGCTGCGCTGTGGGCCGGCAATTGGAAACTCGTCGGCAACATCATTGCAGCCATGCCGGATCAGCAGCGTTCGCTGGCGCGCTGGCGCTACTGGTCGGCGCGCGCCACCGAAAAGAACGGCGATCCGAAGGTGGCGCGTCAGCTGTACGAGTCCGTACTGGGCGACGACAATTTCTACTCCATCATGGCGGGCGCACGGCTCGACCGCCCCGTCTCGCCGCATCCAGAAAAGCTGCCGTTGGATCAGGCGCAAGTCGAGCGCATGGAACAACTGCCCCCCATGCTCCGCGCGCGTGAGCTGTTGTTGAGCGGAATGCGCAATCAGGCGGGTAGCGAATGGTCCTTCGGCTTTGAACAGTTGATGGACTCCGCTCGCGCACAGAGCATCCATCTCGCCGCGCGCTGGGGGTGGTACGACCAGGCCATCGCCACCGCGAGTCAGCAGAAAGTGTTCAACGATTACGAACTGCTGTACCCGCAGCCGTACGATGCGGAAGTGCTGTCGGCCGCGAAGTTCAGCGGCCTGTCACCGCAACTCATCTATAGCGTAATGCGCCAGGAAAGCTTGTATCGCCGGGACGCGCAGTCGTCCGCCGGTGCGCGCGGCCTCTTACAGATGCTGCCGGAAACCGCCCGGCGCACCGCACGCCAATGGAACAAGCCGCGCCCTTCCAATGAAGATCTGTTCAATCCCGTGATCAACGTGCCGCTCGGAGCCGCCAACTTGCGTGGGCTCGTTGATCGTTTCGGCGGTCAGACCATGGTGGCTCTGGCCGGCTACAACGCCGGACCCAATGCAGCGGCACGCTGGCTGCCATCGGAATCGCTCGACCCGGACATCTGGGTGGAAAACATTCCTTACAACGAGACGCGCAACTACGTGCAGCGCATCCTCTGGCACAACGTGGTGTTCTCGTGGCTCAAGACCGGTGAGCCGCAGAAAGTGGATAACTGGCTGGTGCGGATTGCACCGCTGAACGACCCTACGGTGCTCGGCCTGGCCAAAGACGGCGGCTAATTTACTGCGTGCGCCGGTAGTTGCGGCGGTGTGGCTGCCGGCTCGGTTCCCTCCGGCTCTGTGCTTGCCGACTCTCCATTGGCCGCCAGCAAGCGGTCCATCGCGCTGACCGCGTGCTTCGCATCGACCACCAGCGCATCCGCACCGGCTTCGCGGAAGCGCTCGACGGAACGCGGCGCTTCGTCTTCCGGCAGCTGGGGCCGCAACACGATGATTCGCGTCTGCGGGATCTCACTGCGAATGCGGCGACAGTAGTTGCGCAGTTCCGATCCGCGAGTCGCTGCAGCCGCGGCGATACAGATCATCGCGGGAGCCTGCCTGATCGCAGTACGCAGCGCTTCTTCTGCGGTCATCTCCGGCGGCATCGAAGTGATGCGCTCTCGTCCATAAGCCTTGCGCAACATTTCCAGCACCATGTCGTCCGCCGGCGCGCGCACCGTCAAGCCAATGATGGTTGCCCCCGGCATCGTTGCGTTCTCGACGCTGGGCAACTGCTGCAAGGTCTCGGCGACGACATCGAGCACGAAGTCGGTGTCGTCATCGCTGATTTCGTTCTGCTCGCGATGACTCAGCACCAGCGTCATCGTGGGAATCAGCACCTCGTCGATGACAGCGATCGCTCCCAGTTCCTGCAGCTTGCGATCGACCAGCACGCTCGCTTCATCCTCATCCCGCGCCAGCAACCGTTGATAGAAACGAACGTGCGGCTGCAACGCCGGCTCGTCCGCGAAAATGACGGCGAGAAAGCGCAGCGAGCGGACATGACGCCCCAGCACGGCGATACACACAGTCAGGGGCGTAGCGAGCAGCAGGCCCACCGGACCCCAGACCCAGATCCAGAACAGCGCGGAGATCAGCAGCGCGAACGAGGAAACGCCGGTGCGATATCCAAATACCACCGGCTCGACGAAGTACGCGGTGATCACATCCAGCACCACGAATAACGCCAGGGTCTCCAGCGTTTCCGACCAGCCGGGAAACGTGGCGAACGCCAGCGACGCCGGCATCAACGCCGACAGCACCGTGCCGACGTAGGGAACGAAACGCAGCAGCGCCGTCATGCCGCCCCACAACGCCGCATACGGCACGCCGATCCAGTACAACCCCAGTCCGACCAGAAGGCCGAACGCCAGATTGATCAACGACTGCCACACCAGGAACTGACTGACTCGATACGCCGCTTCATTCATGAGCCGCGTCGTCATGGTCACGTTGCCCGCACCGATCAATCGTATGAAACGATCGCGCAGGTCTTCCCTCTGCCCAAGCAGAAAGGCGACCAGCACCAGCACGATGAAAGCGCTGGCCACCGGCTCGAAGACTGCGCCGAACGACTCGCGCAGCCGCTGTGTAGGCGGCAATTTCGGTGGCACCACACGCACCGGCTGCGCCTTGCGTTGATCGGGATCGTCGTAGAACTGGTCGGTCACACGGTCCAGCGTGCGCGTGAACTGCTGAAGCGCGGCGTCATTCCCCATGCGCAACTGGCTGACCTTGCGCCGCATGGATGAGGTGTACTGGCTGACCTCTCCGGACAACTCGGCGAACTGGTCATACACGACGTAGCCCATGCCGCCGACCAGGCTCAAAGCCAGGACCATCGTGAGCGCTACGCCCGCAAACCTTGGCAGACGCATGCGATCGAACTGGCGCACCAGCGGCGTGAGTACGAAAGCCAGCACCACACCCAGCGCCATCGGCAACAGCACGGCCTTGCCGGTATAGAGAATGCCAACGAGCAGCACGAGCGTGAGCAAAGTCACCCACGGACCGTTCAATCGTGCGGGTAGAGGATTTTGCGGCACGTTCGAAGCCCCTGCTGGGAGGCTGACAGGAAAAGTACCTGCAGAAACTCCGCACCTCAGGTGCGGGTTCCTCACTTCTCCTCGGCTGGGGCCCTGGTGGCAGAACGGCCGCCGCGAGCGGAGGATGCTCGCCGGGTACGCAGCCGCGTCGTGTTCGAATCGACTTCATGAGCCGGCGCGACGGGGGCGCCGATCATCAGCTGTTCCAGATGCGCACGAGCTTGATCGATGAACACCGGCACGGTCGCGGCATTGATCGGTCGGGACACCAGATAACCCTGGATCTGCACGCCGCGGTCGTTCAACAGCACCCCCAGCTGCGCCGGCCGCTCGACGCCCTCGGCCGTCACCTGCAGACCGAGGCTGTGGCACAGGCCGATGATCGAACGCACGATGGCCGAGGATCGGCCGCCGGTATCGATCTCGGTCACCAGGCTGCGATCGATCTTCACGCGTGTCAGCGGCAGCCGCTCCAGCGACGTGAGCGAAGAGTATCCGGTGCCGAAATCGTCCAGCGCGATGCTGATACCGAGCTCTCGCAAGCGCTTCAACGTGGCAATAGTGCTTGCGCCCGTCTGCAGTACGTTCTCGGTCAGCTCGATCTCCAGGCATTGCGCCGGCAGCTGATACTGACTCAACAGCGATTGCAGTCGACCGACGAAGCTCGCACCGATCAGCTGCTGCGAAGAAATATTCACGGCAACGCGCGCCTTGGGCCAGGGCCCGTTGTGCCACACCGCCGCCGTTTGAATGGCCGTGCGTAACGCCCAATCGCTGATATCGGCAATGAGGCCCGTCTGCTCGGCGACATCGAAGAAGTCCGCCGGCGACACCACGTTGCCATCCGGCTGACGCCAGCGCAGCAGCGCCTCGACCGTGTGCGTCTCCAATGTTTCGAAGCAGACTTCGGGTTGATACAGCAGTTCGAACTCGCCCCGCTCCACGGCCCGCCGCAGCGACTGCTCGACCTTGAAGCGCGAAGACGCCGCCTCGAGCAACTGCGGCGCATACAGACTCCAGCAATTGCGGCCCGATGCCTTGGCGCGGAACAGCGCCGAATCGGCCGCTCGTAGTAGAGCATGAGAGTCGGACGCGTGATCCGGAAAGATACACGCGCCGACGCTTACGCTGATCCTTAGCTCGCGACCGTGAACGCTCAGCGAGCGCTGGAATTCTTCCAGCACTGAACGACTCAGCCTCTCAACATCCCCTAGCTGATCTACTTCTTCGCAAACAACCGTGAATTCATCGCCACCCAGGCGCGCGCTGAACGATTTCGAGAACAGGCTGTTCATGCGCAGCCTTTCGCTCACTGCCTGCAGCACGCGGTCGCCGAACGCGTGCCCCATGCTGTCGTTGATGGTCTTGAAATTGTCCAGATCGATGAACAGCAACGCGAGGCGGCCGTTGCGCAAGCGCGCTCTGCCGATCGCTTCGTCCAGATGCGTCAGCAGATGACGGCGATTCGGCAGATCGGTCAGCGGATCGTGATGCGCCAGATGATTCAGCTCGCGCGTGCGCTCGTTGACGCGCGCTTCCAGCTCCAGCTGATGTACGCGAACGGCGTTCTGCGCCTGCTGAAGTTGTTCGGCCATTTGATTGAACGCTTCGGCCAGCGTGTCGAGCTCCCGCACACCGCCGCGTACGACGCGAGTTCTGACCGCGCCTCCCGCCAACCGACGCGTTGCTTCCGTCAGCCGTCGAACCGGCGCAGTCACGCCGGTGACGGTGGCGACGGCAATGCTGATCAACAACAGCATCGCGATGCCGCTCGCCCAACCGAGTTGTCTATCGGCGCGATCCGACGCTTGCACGGCCAGCCGATCCGCATCCGCCAGCGCGCGGCGCGCCGGCTCGACCAGCTTCGTTACCACCATGCCTGAGATTTCGCCGGCCCGATCTCGAAACAGCACCGACTGTTCGTTGAAAGTTTCGATGCTCTCGAACGCCGCCCGGCGCCCGGCAACCACACTGTTGAAGTTGGCTTTGACCTGATCGAGCCAAGGCTTACCATGCAGCTTCGCAAGCTCCGCGGAGTGCTGCTGCAGCCGGCTGCGGAACGCATTCTCACTGGCGATGATGAGCTGCAGCGAGCGTGGCGACGACACACTGGCAGCTGCACTCACCTGCTCACGAACGCCGGAGAGCGTGCGCGAAAGATCCATCAGCTTCTCACTCGCGAACACCGCTCCTGCGAAGCGGACCGCATTGGCCTGCGGCGCGTTGAGACTGGTTTCCAGGCTTTCGAAGCGCAACCAGTATTCGCGCATGCGCGTACGACGCGTCACACTGCTGCGCAGAAGATCGTCGCCCGACTTGAGAAAACGATCGAGTTCCGCGACAAACGTCGGCGCGGGACGATCGATCTCTGCGAAGCGCGAGGCCGCGCTCCGATATTCGTCGGCTGCTTCGGTCATGCGCTGGGCCGCAGCCTTGACCGGTTGTTGAGCGACCGTGCCGGCCTCGCTTTGATCGATAACCGCACGCTCATACATGGACACCGCAGAGGCGAGCGTTTCAGTTGCTCGCACCAGCGGCTCATGCTGGACCAGCAGCTCGCGAACTTTCTCTCGCGCCTCCCGAGCAGCCTGCTGTGTGGAAATGTTTGCGACGATGACGGTCAGGCCGACCGCCGCAAAACCGATGGCCACGCGCAAAGCCATGCCGGGCCGCCACCGACGCGCAGCTTCGGTGGATGAGAGCGATGTTCCTTCGCCAGAGTCGATCCCGTCGGTTCGGCTTGGAGCAAGCTCCATCCAGGGTCACTACGTAAAGGTTGGAACCGGCAATGTGCCACCGGCTCCGCCCCCGGTCTGTAGGGTCTGATTTGGAATGAGCAGCAAGTCTCGGTTTGTCGCCAACCCGGATTCAGTCTCGAGAGCTGATTTAACTTATGAGTGCCGGAGATGCGCAGTTGCGGCTACGGATGGCGCCGTGCGTTCAGCAAACTGCCCGTTCCAATACGGGTAATAGGGATACGGCGGCGTCACTGCGCTGACGGCATCCAGCCTTGCCATCTGTTCAGCGGACAGCCGCCAACCGATCGCACCGAGGTTCTCGCGCAGCTGTTTCTCATCTCGGGCGCCGATGAGGATGGTTGCAACAGTCGGTCGTTGCAGCAGCCAATTCAATGCAATCTGCGGGACCGTCTTACCGGTTTCGACGGCAATCTCATCGAGCACATCGACGAGGCGATACAACCGCTCGTCATCCACCGGCGGGCCTATGCTGGCGGTTTCGTGCAGACGGCTCGACTTCGGCAAGGGCTGACCGCGCCGCACGCGTCCGGTCAAGCGCCCCCAGCCCAGCGGGCTCCACACCACCGCGCCGATGCCCTGGTCGAGTCCCAGCGGCATCAGCTCCCATTCATAGTCACGACCGAGCAGCGAGTAGTACGTCTGGTTGGCAACGAAGCGTGAGTAACCGTAGCGATCCGCCACCGCCTGCGACTTCATCACCTGCCAGCCCGAGAAGTTCGATGCACCGATGAAGCGCACCTTGCCTGCCCGCACCAGATCGTCCAGCGTCGACATCACCGCTTCGACCGGCGTCATCGCATCGAAGTGATGCAGCTGTAACAGATCGATGTAGTCCGTGCCCAGGCGTTGCAGCGCTCGGTCCGTTGCCCGGATCAGATGATATTTCGACGCTCCGACAGCGTTCGGCTCCTCGCCTGAACGCAAAGTCAGCTTCGTTGAAATCACCACCCGATCCCGCCGCCCTTTGATCGCAGCCCCAAGGATCGACTCGGAGGCGCCGTCGGAATACACGTCCGCCGTGTCGAAGAAGTTCAGGCCCACGTCGAGGCTCACATCGATCAAGCGTCGCGCCTCTTCAACGTCGGTATTTCCCCACGCGCTGAACAATGGCCCCTTGCCACCGAACGTGCCCGCGCCAAAGCCCAGCGCCGACACCTTGAAGCCCGACGCACCCAAGAATCGATATTCCATACTGCTCTCCCAATCGAGCGCCCGTGGCGCCAACTCGTGGATCGCAGGTTAGGCAGGCCGCGCTTGTGTTAAAACCATGCGCAGCGACCAGCACTTTCTACGTTTCGTTGAGAATCATGGAACACCTGGGTGACTTGAATCTGTTCCTGCGTGTGCTCGACCTCGGCTCGATCAGCGCCGCGGCTCGCAGCCTGGACCTCTCCGTCGCGGTGGCCAGCCAGCGGCTCAAGCGGCTGGAGCGCAGCTTGGGTGTTCGACTGCTGCACCGGACGACGCGACAGTTGCAGCCAACCCCAGAGGGAATCGCGCTCGCCGATCAGGGCCGTCATCTGGTCGAAGAGCTCGATGTACTGACCAGCAGCCTCGCCAGCAATGCAAAGAACATCGCCGGCACGCTGCGCGTCACGATTCCTGCATCTTTCGGTCGGCAGTACATCTCGCCGCTGCTGCCGCAGTTCATGGCGCGCCACCCTCGCCTGCGCCTGGATCTCGATCTGTCGGATCAGATGCGCGATCTGGTCAGCGAAGGCCTGGATCTCGCCATCCGCATCGGCACCCTGAAAGATTCGGAGCTCGTTGCCACGCGACTGGCGGTGAATCGCCGTGTGTTGTGCGCGTCGCCCGATTACCTTCGCCGCCGTGGCACACCGAAGCAGCCCGAGGATCTGACCCGTCACGAATGTTTGCTCATGTCATCGCATCGGGAGTCGGCGAACGTCTGGCATCTGCGCGCTGCCGACGGAAAGACGATCGACGTGCGCTTGCAGGGTCGCCTGAGGAGCAATCTGGGCGAGGTCATCCGCGACGCAGCTATCGGCGGCCTGGGCATCGCGTTGCATTCCACCTGGCATGTTTGCGAAGACCTGCGTGCCGGCCGCCTCAGGGTGGTGCTGCCCGACTATCAGCTGCCTGACAGCGGCATCTACGCCGTAACACCGCAACGGCGCATGGTGCTACCGAGGGTTCGCGCGTTCGTTGAATTCCTGAGTCGGCAGTTCGGCGAGACGCCGCCATGGGAACGATATCTCGCCGCGAAGTCTTCAAAGAAGTGACGAAACAAAGAGGAGTCGCCATGGCGTACGAGCTTTACTATTGGCCGGGCATTCAGGGGCGCGGCGAATTCGTCCGGCTCGCACTCGAAGAAGGCGGTGCGGAGTACGTCGACATTGCGCTGAAACCCGAGAATCGCGGCGGCGGCGTGCCCGCCATGAACAAATTCCTCGAAGGCTCACGTGTGCCACATCCGCCCTTTGCACCGCCCTTCCTGAAAGTGGGGAAGCAACTCATCGGCCAGACATCGAACATCTTGTTGTATCTCGGCGGACCGCTGAGACTTGCGCCGCGCGATGAAGCCGGCAGACTTTGGGTGCATCAGTTGCAGCTGACGGTGGCCGACCTGGTCGTTGAAGCTCACGACACACACCATCCCATCGCGGCCGGTCTCTACTACAAGGACCAGAAAGCGGCCGCCAAACGCCGAGCGGAGGATTTCCGCGAACACCGCATTCCGAAGTTCTTCAACTATTTCGAGAAGGTGCTGACGCGCAATCGAACCGCCGGGCCGTGGCTCGTCGGCGGACGCGTAACCTACGCGGATCTGTCACTTGCACAGACTGTCGCAGGAATTCGTTATGCGCTGCCCAAAGCGTCCGCAAAGGCGCTCCGCAAGCATCCGCGACTGCTGAAGCTTCATGACGCCGTATTCGCACGGCCGCGGATCAATCGTTACGTGGAATCCGGCCGTCGCCTGGCGTTCAACAACGACGATCTGTTCCGCCATTACCCTGAGCTGGATGGCTGAGGCAGTTCCTGACTACGACGGCAACAACGCCGCATCCAGGCCACGATCGGACAGCTTGCGCAGGAACAAAGGAAGAACCTGTAACAGCTGGTCCGGGCGATTGTGCTTGTTCTGGCCGTCGTGCATCAGCACGATGTCGCCTCCCTTTACCGCTTCGAGCCGCTTCTCGATGCTGTCGGCCATGCCGAGCGGGCCCCAGTCGATCGCGCTGATATTCCAAAGAACGACCTGCTCGCCGCAGCGATGCGCCTCGTCGTTCATGCAGGCACGCTCGCGCCCGTGCGGAGGACGATAAAACCTGGGGCGAACACCCAGTACATCGCCGATCGCATTCGCACCGTCGCGCACTTGCGCTCGTGCGGTTTGTTGCGACATGAACCACGGGTGCCGATGACTGAATGTGTGATTGCCCACCGCGTGGCCAGCGTCATGCACCCGCCGAATCAAATCGGGCAAGCGTTGCGCATGCTGCCCGATCGCGAAGAACGTCGCCTTCACGCCTTCTTTCTCGAGCGCATCGAGCACGCGCGGAGTCCATTCGGGATCCGGCCCGTCGTCGAACGTGAGATAGACGCGATTGGCGCACATGGCTAGCCGACCTTCAACTTGTCCAGGTTGCGAGACAGAGCCTCGCGCGTCAGCCAGTATAGACGGGGCTCCGCCTGCTCGCGATTGCGAATGCGCGCCGCTGGCGCGAACACCCACATCAGCATCTTGAAGTGAGCCGACAACAGCTTGGTCTTCCAGGTCTTCGGCATTGGCGTGCTGACGAACCCGACCACCTCGCCATGCGCGGGAATCCAGGTTGTACCTTGGAACACACGCACATCGGCGAACGCAGGGTCGTTATGCGCCGCCTCAGCCAGCTTGCGTAACGATTCGCGCATCAATCGGGCAAAGCGAAAGCCGACTCGATGCATCGAGCCTTCACCCAAGGCAGCGATGCTCGCATTGTTGAAATGCAAGCGGCCGATGACGTCGTTGTCGCGCAATAACGTGCCATCCTCGAATCGAAGCTCGGGGCCCCGATAGTGAGCCCGCCCCACGAATAGCACCGGCCCGAGCGTCGTCAGTTTGTAACGCCGGTAGTACCACGCGTCGACCAGTCCGAGCGCGCGCTGTGCGAGCCGATGGAGAGCCTTCATCTTGTTTGTTGGGCGACTGCACGGTTCACGGACGCAAGATCGAGCGCGAGCTGCGCTACCTTGGCCGCGCCATCGCGCTGACCCAGCAACCATGCGCGACGCTGCATATTCTGCAGCCCCTCTCGATCCCTGAGCAGCGCATCGACCCGCTCCAGCAATTCACCGTCGGCGACCAGCCCACCTACTTCGTGGCGCGTCAGGAAATCGACATTGAAGCCTTCCTGCCCACCGAGCGAACGCGTTGCGAGCAAGGGCCGACCGCAGGCCAACGCTTCTGCGACCGTGATTCCGCCCGGCTTGCCGACGACCACATCGGAGGCACGCAAATAGATATCCATGCGATCGGTCCAATCGCAGACTTTCAACCGGCGAGGATGATCGGCCGCGAGCCGATCCAACGCTGCGCGTGCTTTATTGTTCGTGCCGGGCATGACGATGACATGCGTCGAGGCCGGTCGCTGCAAGAGCGACGTCGCGGCCGCATCCACACTGAGCCCGAGGCCACCTCCGAGAACCAGCACGACCTGCGCATCTTCCGGCAAACCCACTGCCCGACGCGCCTCTGCCTGTGACAACGGGAATGCAAAGTCCGGCATCAACGGCACGCCGGTTACTACGGCGCGCGAGGTCGTCGAAGAACCATCCGCTTCCAGGATGGAGGGGTGCGCGACACAGTATCGATCGACACCTCGCTGCTTCCAGAAATCGTGCACGCCAAAATCCGTCAGTACTCCGATCATCGACGCCTGCACCTTGCCGCGCTGCTTCAAATAGGAAGTCATGGCAGCCGGAATCATCTGGGTGCTGATGATCACGTCGGGCGCGAATTTGCGGATGGCCGGCTCCAGACGCCTGATCAGCCGCAGATACGTGAATTTCCAAAGCGCCAATCGAGCGCGCACGCCATTGCCCGCGAGACTCTCGCCGTCATACGGCATCGAGGCGCAGAGCAGGGAGTACAGGAGTTTGTCTGAAGCATAACGACCGCCGCGCGGGATGCTCTGCCCCTCCTTGGAGGCGACCGAGGCGATCAGTTCGAGCACCTCGAGCACTGCGCGCGGCGGCCCGGAGCGGCTTTCCAGCACCTGGCGCCAGGTCCCGGCTTCCAGGTGATACAGCCGCTCATATAAATCGGAATGGTTTTGAACCAGGTCGAGATACGTTGCATGGATGGCGCGCGCTGCGCCAGCGTTCATCAACGACCAGAAGTCGACGGTGGCGACTTCGGCCTGGTCGTGCAGTGCCGCTGCGACGGCCTGAGCCGCTCGCACATGCCCCAATCCCAGACCTGACGTGAGCAACAGCACTCGCAGCCGCGGTCCTTCGTGCGATATCGGCTCATCGTTGTCAGAAAATACGAATGCTTCTCGAGCGGGTTCCAATCCTGAACTAGGTAGATCGAGGCGCATGCCGTGATTCCGATGTCCGGCGCCGCCGGGCTGGCAAAGAACATTACTCCGTTCAATGCCTCATCGTAGTCTTCGGTTCCCGCCGCGCAAGCGGGACATTGTTCATTTTCAATCACTTCAATCTTGAATCGATTCGAGTGATCAATGTTTGGCGGCGGGCCGTTCAGCCAGCGGCGGCATCACCCAAACATATATCCCATCGGAGCCGAGTTTGATGGATCGATCCGGCGGCCATTCCTTACCCATGTCGAAATCGTGCGAGACCACGCGCGCACCCGGCGGCAGCTCGGCGAACAGTTTCGGCTTGAGCCGGCGATTCAGTTCGGGCAGCAGATACAACAAGACGACGGTCGCTTCGCGCAAATCGGTCTCGAACATGTCGCCGACGCGGAACGTCACCAGCTGTTCGACACCCGCTGCCTTGGCGGCGGCG
>Ga0182742_1000954_pt1 | contig 40345 bp, 40 predicted proteins | sample eDN5th37CBELigMG_FD_128880 | JGI IMG/M metagenome (GOLD analysis project Ga0182742, IMG submission 128880) | Enriched Miracle-Growth compost microbial communities from Emeryville, California, USA - eDNA 5th pass 37_C BE-Lig MG (version 2)... ... | reverse complement strand
TCGAGGAACAGGTGCCCCGCCACGGCGACCGAGACGGCCACGACGGCGGCGGCCAGCGCGGCGAAAGCCCAGGAGCGCGCGCGGTCAGGCAGCGTCACGGTCTTCGCTCTCGTCGAGCCGCAGCACGTCCGCCGCGGCTTGCCGGAAATCGAGCACCGCGCGGTCCATCGCCGCTCGTGCGTTTCCGGCGCTGCCCGCTTCGGCGCCCGCGGCGGCAGTGGCGGGCTGCGGGGCAAGACCCTGGGCGAGCCTGGCAAATTCGCGGCCCGCCAGGCGGAAGATGAAGATCGCCACCAGCAGCACCACGACGAGCACCGCCGGGACGACGAACGCGGCCCGCTCCGCCAGTCCCGCGAGAACTGCCTCCGCGTGGAGATCGCGCGCGTCGTCGGACAAGGTGAGTGCGAGATAGCCGACGGGTTCGCCGAAGTCGTTGCGGATCGGCTGGCCGACCACGATGTTGTCAAGTTCTTCCACGCGCCAGCGGTCACCCACGAGGCGGTAGCGGATGGCAAGCTGCCAAGCCGATGCGATGCGCTCGCCGATGCTGCCGCGGTCGGTGTTGAACAGTGACACCCCGTCAGGCGAGAAGACCTCGACGGCGAGCACCTGCGGATCGGCCAGCTTGACGCGCTCGATCAGGTCCTGGGTGAGGCGGATGTCGGCGAGCGGCAGGCCCAGGCTGACGTTGGCCTCGATGGTCTCGCGAAGCTGGGTGGAGAGGAAATCGACGTTCGCCTCCGCCGTCCGCAGGCTCAGCCGGTCCAGGCCGCCGAACACCAACGCCGCGCACAGCGCGAGACCGAGGCTCGTCGCACCAAGGATGGCCAGAATGGTCCGCGAGACGGGGGACATAGCGGGGGTTTATCGATTCACGAATGATTGTTGCAAACGTATTTGACCGGCAGGCGCATGTCATCGGACAAACCTGCCGTTGAGCATAAGTTTTTGCTAATCTGGCGCGAACCATAGTGGGTTTCCTGCCACCCCGAACGAACGGTTCATGTTCCGGCTCGCCCTTCGCACCCTCCCGGTCTTCGCCGTCATCATCGGCTTCGCCGTGTTTCTGGCCGCCTACATGAATTTCAGCGGGGTCCGCTCCGCCTATCTCGACCTGATCCGCTCGCGAATGGCGATGATCGCCGAGGGGATCGGCGGCGACATCACGGCGGCGGAATCGCTCGGCATCGGACTGGCCGAGCAGGCAACGCTGCCGCGGCTCTTGTCGATGCAAGCGTCCACCGATCCGCGCATGCTCTCCATCGACGTCGCGGCGGAGGACGGCAAGGTGCTGTTCAGCAGCGACGTGGGCCGGGTCGGCATGCAGGACGATGCGGGCACCGATGCCGGCGCGTTCCGGCTGCAGCAGCGGATCGTCAACGACTTCGATGCGCCGGTGGGCTCCGTCATCCTGCGGCTCGACCGTACCGCGATGGACGCCGAGATCGATGCGTTGCGCTTCGAGATCCTGCGCGGCGCCGTGCCGGCGGCGGTGGCCGCGGTGCTTGCCGGGTGTCTCCTCTGCCTCGGCCTGCTGACACTCCTGCACCGGCGAGCCCGCCATACGGCGGAAGCCAGCAGCGGCGACGACCCGATCAGCCGCGCCGCAGAGGAAATGCGCGGCCTCGGCGGCGAGGTGCGGCTGTGAGCGGCCTGCGCATCCAGTTTTCGGTCGCGATCATCGCGGTGCTGATGGCCGCGCTGGTCTTCCTGTCCTTCCAGACCGCGCGGCGGGCCGAGACGATCCTTCAACCGCAGATCGAAAAGAAGGCCGACGTCGTGGCCCGCTCCACGGTGGCCCTGGTCGAGCGGGCGCTCGAACTCGGCATTCCGCTCGACCGGCTGGAGGGCGCGGCAGCGCATTTCGAGAGCATACTGGCCGGCAATCCCGACCTGTCGTTCATCGAACTCCGGGACGCCAGCGGTCGCGTTCTCTACGGCGCGCACTCGAAGGCGGGCGGGGAAAAGCCGGGCGATCGCGCAAACGAACTGGCGATGCCGCTCGGCAAGGTTGGCTCGGCGCCCGTCGTGGTGGCGGTGGGCATGGACCCTGCCTATGCGCGGCAGGTGGTCTCGACGCTGTGGCTGGACCTGCTCATCATCATGTTCGTCACCGCGCTGGTCGCGCTGGAACTGATCTATGTCGGCTTCGGTGCCGGCCTTTACGGGGCGATCGAAGGCGTGGAAAGCCGGCTGCGCACCATCCGCAAGGGCGATCTCAGGCTGCATCCGCCGGTGGAGGCCGACAGCGAGTTCGGCCGTTTCGCCCGCGCCCTGGACGAGCGGCTGGCGCGGCTCCACGCCGCCTATGAGGGGCTGCGCAAGCAGGTCGGCGAGCGCAGCGACGCAGTTTCCCAACGCGCTCTGGACATGCTGCGCGAGCGCTTCGGCCTCGGCGAAGGGGTCGTCGCGACGCCGGTGCAGGTGATCGCGATGCGCGCGCCGCTCTTCGTCTTCATGCTGGCGGAGGAACTGACGCGGCCCTTCCTGCCGGTCTACATCCGCTCGCTGGCCACGCCGATCCCCGGCCTGTCGCAGTCATTCGTCATCAGCCTGCCGATGATTGCGTTCCTCACCGTCGTGGCGCTGGCGCAGCCTTTCCTCGGCAGCGTGACGGAGCGGATGGGACGCCGCAGCAGCCTTATGTCGGGCGCGGTCCTCGGTCTCGTCGGGTACGTCGCGTCGGCCTTCGTCGGCGACCTGGTGGAGTTGACGGTGGCACGGATGGTCTCCGCCGTCGGCTTCGCGCTGGTCTTCGCCAGCGCACAGGGCCACGTCATCGATTCCACCGACATCCGCCACCGCTCGAGCGGCATGGCCATGTTCATCGGCGCGATCCTGGTGGCCGGCCTGTGCGGGCCCCCGATCGGCGGCATCCTCGCCGACCGCATCGGCATCCCGGGAACCTTCATCGTCGCCGGGCTGCTCTCGGCGTGCAGCTTCGTGCTGGCCTATCTGTGCATGCCCACCCACACCGCGCGCCGCGCGCACGGGCCGGCGATCCGCTGGCGCGACTTTGGTCCGATCCTCTCGTCGCCGCCGCTGGCGGCGCTGTTCTTCCTCTGCGCCATGCCGGCCAAGATCATCCTGGTCGCCTTCTGCTTCTTCCTGGTGCCGCTGCAGATGGAGGCGATGGGCGCTACCCAGTCGATGACCGGCCGCATGCTGATGATCTATCCGATCGCCATGGTGCTGCTCGTTCCGTTTTTTGCCGCTCTCGCCGACCGCAGGAACAAGCGCGCGCATTTCGTGGCGGTGGGCGGTCTGCTCGCCGGCCTGAGCGCCTTCGCGGTGCTGGTCGACGCCGGCAGCTTCCTGCCCATCGTGCTGATGCTGCTCGGCCTCGGCATCGGTCAGGCGATGAGCATTGCGCCGCTGTCGGGACTGGTCGGCGAACTCGGCCGCGCCCTGTCGCCCAGCGTCAACGAAAACTCGGTCTACGGCATCTTCCGCCTGGTGGAGCGCACCGGCAATGCGCTCGGGCCACTCGTTGCCGGCACCCTGCTCGGCGTCTATGGGTTTTCCACGACGGTAGCTATCATCGGCGGCCTCACGGCGGTCTGCGCCGTGTTGTTCCTGGCGGTGATCGGCCTGTTGCGGCCGGCGAAGTTCCAACTGCACGCGACGGGGAGCTGAGGGTGATGCGACGGAGGACATTTCTCGGTGCGGCGGCGGTGGGAATCGCCGGCGCCGTGGTGCCCGCTCTTGGCGCCGAGCCGGCTTCGGGCAAGCCCTTCCGCATCTACCGCGTCACCTACCGCGGGCGCACCGAGGTTGAGGACGGCTTCGACGACTACCTCGCCGCCAACGGCGTGCCGGTGGAGTTCATCGAGCGCGACGCCAATCGCGGCGCCGTGCCCATGGCAGACTTCGTTGCCGAGATCCGCGAGCTGAAGCCCGACCTCGTCTACACCTGGGGCACGCCGGTGACGCTCGGCATTGCCGGCCGCTACGACGCCAAGGACAAGCAGGATTTCATCACCGACATCCCGATCGTCTTCGCGCTGGTGGCCTCGCCCGTGGCGGCGGGACTGGTGGCCGATCGCGAGCACCCGGACCGCAACCTCACCGGCGCGGTGCACGTGGTGCCGACCGAGACGCAGCTTCGCGCCATGCAGTCCTATCGCCCGATCGGCCGGCTGGGCGTGCTCTATACCGCGTCCGAGCAGAACTCCGTCTCCATCATCGAGGAATTGCGCCGGCTGCAGGGCACGATGGGCTTCGGGCTGGTCGAACGGCAGTTCAGGGTGGACGCGGAAGGGCGCCCGTCGCCCGACGGCATCGAGGAACTGGTCGGGGAGATCGCCGCGGAGGGCGCCAACTGGCTCTACCTGCTTCCCGACACCTTCTTGGGCACCCAGTACGATCGGGTCACGCCGGCGGCACTCGCCGTGAAGCTGCCGACCTTCGGCGCGGCGGAACTGGCCATCCGGCAGGGCGGCGCGCTCGTCGCACTGATCAGCCGCTACTATTCGGTCGGGCAGTTGGCCGCCTCGAAGGCCGTGAAGATCCTGCGCAACGAGGTACCGGTCGGGCAGATCCCGATCGAGACGCTGAAGCGCTTTTCGCTTATCATTAACATGCCGGTGGCAAAGCAGCTTGAGCTGTATCCGCCGATCGACATGCTGAACTACGCCGAGGTCCTGACGGGCTGAACGGCGTCCTGGGGGACGGGGCCAATATGGGAGACATCGAGGCCTTGACCGGCGGCCCGGTCTCCTTCGCCGGATTGGGGCTAGGCGATCTCGACACGGTGTTCGCGCTGCACCGGGCCGCGATCGACGCGGTCGGCCGGCCGGACCTGATCAAGCCGGAATCGCTGGACTTCTTCCGCCGCATCCTGTCGGGCGGCGGTCGCGTCGTCGGCGCCTTCGACAGGGGCGGGGAGCTCGTCGGCTACGGCGTCCTGCAGCTGGAACTGCCGCCCTCGGAGGACGCGCGCCCGCTTCTCGGCCTCTCCCCAGGCCAAGACCTGTCCAAGCTGGCGGGCGCGTCCGTTCTGCCGCACGCCTGGGGGGAAGGCATCCACGACGCACTCATCGGCCTCAGGATCGAGGAGGCCAGGCGGCTGGGGCTCACACATCTCTACGCGACAGCCGCTCCGGGAAATGCGCGAAGCTGGGAGAACCTGCTCGACGCCGGCTTCGCCGTGCGCGGGCTGATCCAGAAATATGGCGGGCACATGCGCTACCTGCTCTACCGCGACCTTTCGGCAGGCGGCGAGACGGCGGGGCGGGGCGTGTGGTGCGGCGCCGACGAGACCGAGCTCCAGCTCGAACTGACCGCCGCGGGCTGGTCGGGCGTGCGCTGGCGCAAGCGCGAGGACGGGAGCCGGGAACTTTGGTACCGGGAGCCTGCGTGAGCGGCCTGCCTTCCCCGGCAACGTCCCTGCCGCTTGCCGGTTCGCTGCCCGACACCGCGCCGGCATTGCGGATCGACCTCGCAGCGATCCGCGCCAACTACCTGTCGATGCGGCGGCGCTACCGCGGCCGGGTTCTGTCGGCCGTCGTGAAATCGAACGCCTACGGGACCGGCCTCGATCCGGTCGTCCCGACGCTGGTGGAGGCGGGCTGCCGCCATTTCTGGGCCGGCGACCTGGACGAGGCGCTGGCCGTCCGCGCGCTGGCACCGGATGCTTCCGCCTTTGCGCTGATGGGCCTCGGCGGCGCGCATGCCCGCGATTTCGAGGCGGCCGGCGTCATCCCGGCGCTGGCGACGCTGGCCGAGGTCGAGCACTGCGCCCGCCACGCCGTGATCGCCCGCCGCCGCCTGCCGGTCGCCATCCAGCTCGACACCGGGCTGGGACGTCTCGGCCTCTCCGAGGGCGAGGTCGCGGCACTCGCCGGCCACGCAAGCCTGCTCGACCATCTCGACATCCGGCTGTGGGTGACGCACCTCGCCGCCTACAACCTGCCCGACGATCCCGAGAACGCAGCGCAGCGCAGCCGGCTCCTGGAGTGGCTGCGCCCGCTGCCGCGCGCGCCGATAAGCCTTGCTGCCTCATCTGGCGTCTACATGCCCGATGACTGGCACTTCGACGTCGCCCGCGTCGGCAGCGCACTCTTCGGCGTGCAGACCTCGGTGGCGTGGCAGGAAGGGCTCGCGCCCTGCTACGAACTCAGCGCGCCGATCGTGAGGGTAGCGGAGTATCCTGCCGGCAAGAGGCTGGGCTATCGCGGCGTGACCCGGCTGGAAAAACCCTCGCGCATCGCCACGGCGGCAATCGGCTACGCCAACGGCCTGCCACAGCGCTTCGCCGAGATCGGCACCGTCCAGTTCGGCGGCGTCGCGGTACGCCCGGTGGGCGGTATCGCCATGAACCTGACGATGCTCGACGTGACCGACGTGCCCCCCGCGGCGCTGGCTGAAGGGGCGAGGGCGGTGGTCTTCAACGCCGACAATCCGCTTGAGCCGGTCGCCGAACGATTGGGCTGCGCACCGAACGTTCTCCTGACACAGATCGGCGCAGGTACCCGCAGGCACTACGTCGGGGGGTGAGGGCGGGTACCGGTTGTGGCGCCGATTGTGAGTACCGAGTGGCGGCCGACGCCTTCGTCGTGGAAGAAGGGGGAAGGCGCGATACTTCATACGCCTTCGTCATCCTCGGGCGGAGCAGGCGCGCAGCGGCGTCGCGGAGACCCGGGGATCCACGCCTGAACATTGGTGAGATATGGTGGGATGGAGGAAGGGCACTCTTCTATGGCCGTGCCGCGCAACTGAGGCGGTCAGGCATGGATCCTATGGTCTCCGCGACGGCCTTCGGCCTGCTTCGCCATAGGATGACGAAGGTGGAGGGGGCATGACCGGCTATGTCTACATGACCGCCAGCCAGAAGCGCGGCACGATTTACATCGGCGTGACGAACGATCTCGGCCGGCGCATGCCGGAGCACAAGGCCGGCACCGGCTCGCGCTTCACGGCGCGGTACGGCGTGCAGCGGCTCGTCTGGTACGAGGAGCATTTCGACATCCGTGACGCCATCCAGCGGGAGAAGTCGCTGAAACGCTGGCCGCGGCAGTGGAAGATCGAGCTGATCGAAAAGACCAATCCCGACTGGAACGAACTGTTCGTCGGATCGGGATGGTGAGGCGGCACACCTGCCTGCAGTGGTGCGGAGGCGATGGGGCGGCATCGCCGCGTACAGGTGCCGACGGCTGGAATAGGCGCTGCCCCTTTCGCTTCGTAATCCTCGGACAGAGCAGCCGCGCAGCGACGTCGCGCAGACCCGAGGATCCAGGCCGGAATGTCAGTGAGATACGATGCGGTGGAGGAAGGGCGCTCTTGGCCTCCCGCGTCGCGCGGCCGATGCGGTCAGGCATGGATCCTATGGTCTTCGCGACGGCGTTCGTCGCTCGGAAAGCCAAATCGTTGGCTTTCCGTCCGCTTCGCGGACCGCTCCTCACCCTGCTGCGCCATAGGATGACGAAGATGGGGAGGGTGCAGGCCAATCGCCAGCGCCGGCGTTCGGCCGTCTGGCGGGATCGGATAGGTGCTCCAAGCACTCTGTCGGCGGCTGGCCAGACCTGGCGCGGGTACAGGTCAGCGTGCCATTGGCGGTCAAGCCTGACTGGCGCCCGGCTTGGAATCGCTGCACAGGAACCCGCCGAGCCCGCCATTCGCACAGGCAGGATCACGCCGCCGTGACGGCGGCGAGGGCGGCGGCGCGGTCCGGGTGGATGTGGAAGAGCTTGGCGAAGCCGCTGATCTTGAAGACTTCGTCCACGGCCGTGCTCATGCCGGCGAGCGACAGCGGGGTGCCGGTGGCCTTGCTGCGACGCGCGGCGAGCAGCAGGACGCGCAGGCCGGCGCTGGAGATGTAGTTGAGCTGCGCGAAGTCGACGACGACCGGCGCTGGGGAATCGAAAAGCGGCAGCAGGGCTTCCTCAACCTCACGCGCGGAGTTGCTGTCGACGCGCCCGACCGGCGAGACCACCACGACCCCGTCGATCGTTTCCTTCGTGATCTCCATATCGCTCTCCTTGTTGGCTGCCGCCGTCATGTATCGATGTATTTCGTCAGCGTCAGCAGGTTGTGGCCGTCGGTACGCTGGTACCGAACCTCGTCCATCAACGAACGGACAAAATGAACGCCCAGGCCGCCCAGCGCGCGATCCTCTAGATCGGCGTCCACGTCCGGTTCGGGCACTCCGGTCGGATCGAAGGCGCGCGCGTCGTCGCGCAGCACGATCGTCAGCCGGCCGCTGTCGGCCGCGAGCTCGATGTCGATGACATGACCGGACGCGTCGTCGTAGCCATAGCTGATCGTGTTGGTCAGCAACTCGTCCAGCGACAGGTTGACGGCATGCGCGACGGCCGGGCCCAATCCGCGCTCCTCGCAGAACGCCTCGACCTGTTCTGCGATACGGCCGATCTCCGAGAGATCGGGGCGGACGGTCAGGTGCAGCGCGGGCGTTTCCAGGCGTGACATCCTTCGCGATCTACGGCGTCGCCATTGGAACGACTCTGTATAACGCTTCCCGACCGAAATTCTTCGGCAGGTCGAGCGTTCCCACATACTCCACGGCATAGGGTGGACGGAAGTCCCGGCCGAGCTGCTTCGCCTCATGCTGAAGCGCATCCATCTCGGCGCGGAGCAGCGCCACGAAGGGGCGAGACCCATAGAGCTCGCCCTTCGCCGCCACCGTCTCGATGCGAGCGGCGCGGTTGACGTGATGGCCGTAGATCATGCTGCGGCCGGTGAGGGGATGCAGGCCGACATAGACCGGGCCGGCATGCAGCGCGACACGGAACTGCGGCCGTCTCTGCAGCCCGAACGCCTCGGCGTCGGCGGATGCGATCGCCTCGACCAGCGAAGTGGCGTAGCCGGCGAGGTCGATGGCCGTCTCCGCGACGGCGTGCACCGCGTCGCCCCAGGTGTTGATGAGGATCGGCGGCTTGGCGCGCGCATCCACGAATTGCTGGACATGGGCAAGGAAGTCCCACAGCGCCGGCACCTCGTGGTCGTGGAACGAGGTGTAGGTTGCCATGTCGGCGAAGAAGATGGCGCGGATCACGAGCGGGCTGATGCCGATCGACATCGCCGTGGCGCCGCGCGTCACGTCGCCGGAATGGCTACCGGCCCCGACACGCTCGCGAAGCTCGTCGAGGTCGATAAGCGAAAGCTGCTCGAGCTCGGGCCACTGGTCCATGAAATCGGCGGGGCTGCCGGGGTCGGCGGGCGCCTCGGGGCTCCAGACGAGCAGCAGCCGGGCGGTGGCGCCGACGCGCTCGGCATGGATGCGCGCCACGCCCTGGAGCATCTGGTTGTTGAACCTCAGCAGCGTGTCGTCGCCCGGCAGCCGCTCCTCGCAGCTTATGTCGACGTCCGTGGCCGCGGCGCGAACGGAACGGAAGCGCTCGACCCACGCCTCGCCCGCCGGCGCGACATACTGCTCGATGAAGCTGTCCTCCGGGCAGGGGAGGAAGAGGTGGAGCTCGGCGGAGCGGGCGAGCACTTCCTCGCAGAAGACGATTTCGGCCCCTGCCGCCGCCGAGGCAAAGCCGGCGACCGCTTGGTGCGCGGCGAGCTGCTCGCGAATCTCGGCGCGGATCGCGTCGTCGAGTTCGGGCGGCCAGGCGTCGGGGGACGCTGCCTCCACACCCAGCTTCTGCGCCCCGCACAGCAAGATCGTCGGTTTCGACGCCAAGAACTTCCTTCCAGCCGTTTCGCAGCCGCCCTGCCGGGAGCCGGCCCACACTATGCAACCGCAAACCTACCGATCAATTACGATGCGCGGTCAATCCCGTGAAGATCGAACCGTGCGGGAGGGAATTTTCGCATGCGCACGATCGGGTTGTCGCATATGCGGTGGAATTCGGAAGACGAATCCTCTGCGAGACGGCACTGCCTTGCCCATCCGGACGGGATTGGCTAGCACGTTCCGGTCCGGGCGAAGATTTCATGCCCGTGCTCAATCTTTAAGCATCGCACATTATCCTAGGGGAACGACCTCATGCCATTTGTGACTACTCCCGAAGGCGTCGACATATTCTACAAGGACTGGGGTCCGAAGGACGCCAAGCCCATCGTCTTCCACCATGGCTGGCCGCTTTCTTCCGACGACTGGGATGCCCAGATGCTGTTCTTCGTCCAGCAGGGCTATCGCGTCGTCGCCCATGACCGACGCGGCCACGGCCGGTCCAGCCAGGTTTGGGACGGCCACGACATGGACCACTACGCCGCCGACGCAGCGGCGGTGGTCGAGCATCTCGACCTCAAGGGCACCACCCATGTCGGCCATTCGACCGGCGGCGGCGAGGCGCTGCACTATGCGGTCAAGCATGGCGGGAGCCGGGTCGCGAAGCTGGTGCTGATCGGCGCCGTGCCGCCGTTGATGATCCAGACGCCCTCCAATCCGGGCGGTCTGCCGAAGGAGGTGTTCGACGGCTTCCGCTCGTCGCTTGCCGCCAACAGGGCGCAGTTCTTCCTGGACGTCCCGTCGGGGCCCTTCTACGGCTACAACCGGCCGGGCGCGCAGCCCCACCAGGGCGTGATCAACAACTGGTGGCGCCAGGGCATGATGGGCGGCGCCAAGGCCCACTATGACGGCATCAAGGCCTTCTCGGAGACGGATTTCACCGATGACCTGAAGGCCTGCGCCGTGCCGACCCTGGTGATGCACGGCGACGACGACCAGATTGTTCCCATCGCCGACTCGGCCCTCCTCTCGGCCAAGCTGCTGAAGAACGGCACGCTGAAAGTCTACGAAGGGCTTTCGCACGGCATGTGCACGACCCATCCGGACCTCATCAACGCCGACCTTCTCGCCTTCATCCGGAGCTAAGTGCGGGCCGCGCGGCACGACCCACGCCCGTCCTGACGGCCGGCGTGGGTAGGGCGGCGTCGCGGCCGCCCCCTGGGACCGGCCAGGGCCGGGATCGCGACGCCGCAGTATGATTGGCCTCTGGATCGGCCCGAGCGCGAAACCGAATCCCACAGGGGGCGGGAATTTAGCAATCGACAAATCCTACTGATTTAGTAGACTGTTCGGGTCCAGTGAGGATTTCATGGCCCAGATCGAACAGACCTTCCGCTCCCGTCCCCGCGCATTGTCGCGGCCGTCGGCGGCCCTGTTTGCACACGCCGCCTTCTACAGCGCCGTCGCCTTCGCCGTAGCCTGCGTGCTCGGCCTGATAAACTGATCCGATAGGGCCGGGGGCTTTCCCGGTCCTCGCCAACGGGATCTTGGCTCGCGCATGGCAGCGCGTGGCTCTAGTGCCCGAAGCTGTTCTTGCAGTTCGATTTTTGCAGCTTGAGTGGCGGGCAGGTCCGCCTGGCTCAGGGCTCTAGGCGGTGAGCAGGTTCGCCAGACGCGCGCACTGGGCGCGGATGTCGGGCATGGCGTCGATTTCCAGGAAAGTGCCGCGGGTGAGCGGGCCGACGGCGTAGATGTTGGACGACGGGCGTCCGTCGGCATCGACGACGGCGCAGTCGGTCGTGACGTCGAGGCCAATTCGCATCGGGTCTGGCCGCGCCAGCCGCTGGCGGATCAAGCCCCTGACGATGCGGATGGAGCTAGCCGAGACGTCCTTGGCGATGCCGGTGCAGTCGAGGATGGCTGCGACCGACAGGGTCTCGGCGTGGCGCGTCTGCCGATGTTCCAGCGTCACGCGGAAGCTGTCGCCCTCGCTGGTCACGTCCGCAAGGCGCCCCGCAACGAGGCGCAGTCGGCCTCTGGCGATCGTCTCTTGCAGGCGCGCATGGATCTGCGGCGCCATGCGGTGCCTGTGGACGTCCCACCACGCCTTGGTGTGTTCGATGAAGCGGCGCCGGGTCGAGGTCGACCAACTCTGCCAGATCCGTTGGTTGAAAGGGCGGAGTCCGTCCACCACGTCGCGCCAGTCGCCGCCGCGCGCCTCGGTGTCGCGTACGAGCTGGCGGAACCAGTTGAGAAAATAGGAGAGGTCGGTGCCGAGCGGGATGTCGGCGCTGTCGAGGCGGATCGGCGAGCCGGGCCGGTGCGGGGAGGGGATCAGCCCGCGCCGCGACACGGCGACAATCTGCCCGGTATGACCCCGCGCCTCAAGCAGAAGCACGGCGTCGACCATGCTGAGGCCGGTGCCGAGAATCAGCACCGGGGCCGTGCGGTCAATGCCGCCGCTGTCGACGAACTCGGTCTTGATGGCGAAGGCCAGGTCGGCTTCGGGCTGGTCGTCGTGCCCGGTGGCCAGCACCGTGACATGCCCGACAAGGCTCGCCCCGTTTGCCAGCGACACCTCCACGCCCGAGCCGGACGGCGTGATGGAAACGGCCTCTTCCTGTACGAGGCGGAGCCGGACGGGCTCGCGCTCGGCGAGTTCGGACAGGAGTTCGCGCAGGTAGCGGCCGTAGAGGCTGCGAGGCGCGTAGTAGGGCTCGTTGCCCTGGACGAAGCCGCGCTCGCGCGCCCACCGCGAGAAATGCTCGGGATCGTGGGCGAGCGCGCTCATGCCCTTGTCGGTGACGTTGAGCAGGTGGTCCGGCAGCGACGTGGAGTAGGCAAGGCCGCTGCCGAATTCCGGGCGCTTCTCGACCAGCGTGACGCGAAGCGACGAGGAGGGCGACTGGAGCAGGTGCGCCGCGAGGCTGACGCCGCTCGCGCCGCCGCCGACGATGACGATCGAGCCGCGCCGCGACTGCGTCACGCTCGCACCTCGCTGGCCGGAAACCAGCCCGTCAGGCGTGGTACTTGAGGTCCTCGAAGGTATCCTCTGCTATGTCGCGCATCTCGGCGAGGCTGCGGTTGTCCAGCACCTCCGCGATCGCGTTGCGCACGTCGAGCATCATGTGCCGGACCTGGCAGGTCGCCTCGTCGCAGTCCTCGCACGGCTCGTAGCGGGTACGGCTGGCGCAGGGGAACGGGGCCAGCGGACCGTCCAGCACGCGGATGACGTGACCGACGCGAATCTCCTCCGCTGGACGGGCCAGACGGTAGCCACCCTCCTTGCCCTTGCGGCTCTGAACGAAGCCCGCATTGCGGAGCTCGACCAGGATGGCATCCAGGAACTTCTTCGGAATGTTGTTGCGCTTGGCGATGTCGTTGACGAAAGCAAGCTGACCTTCCGGCCTGGACGACAGGTCGACCAGCGCTTTCAGGCCATATTTTCCTTTGCGAGTAAGCATTTCGAACCCAGAATTCCGACGATCGGTCCAAAGGGGCCGCTACTGTCTGATCGCAAGGAATTCGGTCCGTCCCCGCCGCTTCCGAGCTGCCCAGACACATAATGTCGAGCGACATGCTACACAACGAGAAAAACGTTGAGTATTTGTTGATTTGGAGGCGGTTAGGCCCTTCTACCTGCGAACAGTTGTGCGTCTGCCACACAACAAAAGGCGCAAGGGCCGGGGACCGCGCATTCGAACGGCTTACCCCACTTGCGAGCCGGGGCTGTCCGTCCGTTGCAAGTCGCGTCCGACGCGAATCGCCACGCCTGCCCTGCGGCACGTTCGCGACCATTGCTGCCGTTCTCGATTGCCGCCGGGGCATGGGGCTCCTCCGACCCAACTCCACCAGATTAATCGTTTATGGTGGGGCTGCAAGGTGCCGTGGCGCGGCTGCGCACGATTCCACCAAATAAGGCTTGTAAACCGGACTTCGTTGGAATTTTCTTCCACGCGCGGGATTGATCTTGTGAAATTTCTGCGTTTCAATATTCCAGTAGGCCGATAGAGTTTAGCTCCAAACTGGAGGCAACCATGTCGCTCAATCGTAGATTGCTCTTGGTCACCGCCGCGCTCGCGGCCTCGCTCAATATCGGCGCTTTGGGGGGTGCTCGGGCGGACACCACCATCCTCAACGTCTCCTATGACCCGACGCGAGAGCTCTACAAGGATTTCAACGCGGCGTTCGTGAAGCACTGGAAGGAAGAGACGGGCGAGGACATCACCGTCCAGGCCTCGCATGGCGGCTCCGGCAAGCAGGCGCGCGCGGTCATCGACGGCCTCGATGCCGACGTCGTGACGCTGGCGCTGGAGAGCGACATCAACGCGATCGTCGAGGCCGGAAAGATCAAGCCCGACTGGCGCTCGAAGTTCGAGTTCAATTCCTCGCCCTACACCTCGACCATCGTATTCCTGGTGCGCAAGGGCAACCCGAAGGGCATCAAGGATTGGGGTGACCTGGTCAAGGAGGGCGTCGAGGTCATCACGCCGAACCCGAAGACCTCCGGTGGCGCCCGCTGGAACTACCTCGCTGCATGGGCGTGGGCGCACCACCAGTTCGGCGGCGACGAGGAGAAGATCAAGGAATACATTGCCGAGCTGTACCAGCACGTCCCGGTGCTCGACACAGGCGCGCGCGGCTCCACCACGACTTTCGCGCAGCGCCAGCTGGGTGACGTGCTGCTGGCCTGGGAAAACGAGGCTTTCCTGGTGGCGAAGGAATTCGGCGAGGACAATTTCGACACGGTAATCCCGCCGCAGTCGATCCTGGCCGAGCCGCCGGTGGCCATCGTTGACACGGTGGTCGACGCCAAGGGCACGCGCAAGATCGCCGAGGCCTACCTGAACTACCTCTACTCGCCGGAAGGCCAGCTGGTCGCGGCCCGCAACTTCTACCGTCCGTCCAAGCCCGATCTGGTGCCGGAGGAAGAGCTGAAGCGTTTCCCCGAAGTGAAGCTCATCACGATCGACGATCCGATCTTTGGCGGCTGGGCGAAGGCGCAGCCCTACCACTTCGGCGACGGCGGCGTCTTCGACCAGATCTACAAGCCCGCTAACTGAGAGTAACACATGACCACCCTCGCTGCGGCGAGCGGGTGGCGATTCAGGAGACCGAGCGTCATCCCGGGATTCGGGCTGACGCTCGGTTTTACGATTGCCTACCTGACGCTCATCGTTCTCATCCCGCTTTCCGGCGTCGCTTGGCGCAGCTCGGAACTCGGCTGGCCGGAGTTCTGGGCCCTCGCCACCGATCCCCGGACGGTGAATGCGCTGAAGATCTCGTTCGGCACCTCCCTGATCGCGGCATTGGTCAACGTGGTGTTCGGCACCATCGTCGCCTGGGTGCTGGTCCGCTACAGCTTCCCCGGCCGGCGCCTCGTCGACGCGGTGGTCGACCTGCCCTTCGCGCTGCCCACGGCAGTGGCGGGCATCTCGCTGGCGGCCATCTACGCGCCGAACGGATGGGTGGGCCGCTGGCTCGGCATGGTCGGGATCAAGGCGGCCTTCACGCCGCTCGGCATCGTCATCGCGCTGATCTTCATTGGCCTGCCGTTCGTCGTGCGCACGGTGCAGCCGGTGATGGAGGAGATCGACAAGGAGGTCGAGGAGGCTGCCGCCACGCTCGGCGCGAACCGCTTCCAAACGATCCGCAGCGTCATCCTGCCCGGCCTCGCGCCAGCTCTCCTGACCGGCTTCGCCCTGGCGCTGGCGCGCGCGGTAGGCGAATACGGCTCGGTGATCTTCATTGCCGGCAACATCCCCTACGTGTCGGAGATCGCGCCGCTGCTGATCGTCATCCGGCTCGAGGAGTTCAACTACGCCGGGGCGACGGCCATCGCGGCCATCATGCTCGTCATCTCGTTCCTGATGCTTTTCCTCATCAACCTGATTCAGGCGTGGAGCCGCAGGAGGTACGGTTATGGCGCTTGACGCGGCTGAACGTCCGGTCACTTTAGGCGCCATGGAAGAACGCCAGTCCCGGCCCTCCTTTCGCCGTCCGACCACGGAAGGCCCCGTCGCGAAAACCATCCTGATCGCGCTGGCCCTCGGCTTCCTCGCCCTGTTCCTGGTGCTGCCGCTCGTGGCGGTGTTCATCGAGGCCTTCCGCAAGGGGGTAGGCGAATTCTGGGGCGCGCTGGGCGAACCGGACACGGTAGCGGCGATCCGCCTGACGCTCACCGTCGCGGCCATCGCCGTGCCGCTCAACGTCGTGTTCGGCATCACGGCGGCATGGGCGATCGCGAAGTTCGAGTTCAAGGGCAAGGCGTTCCTGACGACGCTGATTGACCTGCCGTTCTCGGTCTCCCCAGTCATCTCGGGCCTGGTCTACGTGCTGCTGTTCGGCGCCGGCAGCTTCCTCGGTCCCTGGCTGAAGAGCCACGGCATCGAGATCCTGTTCGCGGTGCCGGGCATCGTGCTGGCTACGGTCTTCGTGACCTTCCCCTTCGTCGCGCGCGAGCTCATCCCGCTGATGCAGGACCAGGGCACGGGTGACGAGGAGGCGGCGATTTCGCTGGGCGCCTCGGGCTGGCAGGCCTTCTGGTACGTCACGCTGCCCAACATCAAGTGGGGCCTGCTCTACGGCGTGCTGCTGTGCAACGCCCGCGCGATGGGCGAGTTCGGCGCCGTTTCGGTGGTGTCGGGCCACATCCGCGGCCTGACCAACACCATGCCGCTGCACATCGAGATCCTCTACAACGAGTACAATTTCGTCGCGGCCTTCGCGGTCTCGACCCTGTTGGCCGGGCTGGCGCTCGTGACGCTCGTGCTCAAGTCATTCCTCGAATACCGCTATGGCGACGAGATCGCCGCTGCGAAGAAGCATTAAGAAAAGTACCAGGAGAGCTGGATGGAAGTTTCGGTCCGAAACGTCCGCAAGGAATTCGATCGTTTCCCGGCCCTTCACGATGTCTCGCTCGACATCGAGTCGGGCGAGCTGATCGCGCTCCTGGGACCGTCGGGTTCAGGCAAGACGACGCTGCTTCGGCTGATCGCGGGGCTCGAGATGCCGACCTCGGGCGCGATCTTCTTCGGCGACGAGGATGCCTCGCATCGCAGCGTCCAGGAGCGTAACGTGGGCTTCGTGTTCCAGCACTACGCCCTGTTCCGCCACATGACGGTGGCGGAGAATATCGGCTTCGGCCTGAAGGTGCGGCCCGGCGCGACGCGTCCGGCCAAAGCGGAAATCCGCCGCCGCGCCATCGAACTGCTCGACCTCGTCCAGCTTTCGGGGCTCGAGGACCGCTATCCGAACCAGCTTTCGGGCGGCCAGCGGCAGCGCGTTGCGCTGGCGCGTGCGCTCGCCATCGAGCCGCGCGTGCTGCTTCTCGACGAGCCTTTCGGCGCGCTCGACGCGCAGGTGCGGCGCGAGCTGCGGCGCTGGCTGCGCGAGATCCACGACCGCACGGGGCACACGACCGTGTTCGTGACGCACGACCAGGAAGAGGCGCTCGAGCTGGCCGACCGCGTGGTGGTGATGAGCCAGGGCCGCATCGAGCAGGTGGGCTCGGCCGACGACGTCTACGACCGGCCGAACTCGCCCTTCGTCTACGGCTTCATCGGCGACTCCAGCTCGCTGCCGGTGCGCGTCGAGAACGGCCAGATCTGGCTCCAGGACCGCAGCATCGGCCTCGAGGACCGCAACGCGCCGGAAGGTGCTGCGACGCTCTATTTCCGCCCGCACGACATCGAGCTGGTCGAGGGCTGCGGCGGCTGCATCGCCGGAACCGTGGCGGCGAGCCGCCGCGTGGCCGGCACACGCCGCGTCGAGTTGGAGATCGGCGGCCAGAAGAGCAATGTCGAGATCGAGCTGCCGGTGGATCATCCGGCGGGGGCCAAGGGCCGGGTGGCGTTCCGACCGCGTCGCTGGAAGGTCTTTCCCGCCGCCGCTGCCTGACATCAAGGCCGGCTGGAGAGCCGGCGTCCTCGTTGAGTTGTGCCCCCTCCACCACTTCGTGGTCCCCCTCCCCCGTAAACGGGGGAGGATATGACGCAGCGGCCGGCCGCGACTCCGATCCTCCCCTGCGAAGCGGGGGAGGGGGACCGCCGAAGGCGGTGGAGGGGGCGTCTCCCCGGGGTACCGGATAGCTGGCCGCCTCAGAGCCGGTAGATGCGCTCGGTGTTTTCGAATCCGATCATCGCGGCGATGCGGTCGGCGTCCTTCGCGGTGCAGTCGCCGGCGGCGATCCAGTCCGACAGCACGGCGTCCAGCACCCGGCGGAACTGCACTGCCCCGAGATAGTGGAGCTCAGCCAGGCCGAAGGCGTCGGACGAGTAGAGCTGCTTGAAGAAGGGGCCCATGCCGAGCGCCTCCTCCATGATGCGGCGCGCCTGCGGTCCGGTGAAGTTCAGCGTGAAGCCGACGTCGAAATAGACGTTGGAGAACACCTCGGCCATCCACGCGCTTTCCTGCACGAAGGGGAAGCTGTGCAGGAGCGTGATCGGCACGTCGCGCTCCTCCGCCTGCTTGACGAAGGGGATGAACACGGTGGGGTCGCACTTCGGCATGTCGACGTCGAGGTCGCCGACTCCGACATGGAGCTGCAGCGGGAACTTGCGCTCGGTGCAGATGTCGAGCGCCTGGAACAGCGCGTGGCGGATGAGCGTGGCGTCCTCCAGGCGCCTCCAGCCGGACGCCTCGTTGCGGCGCAGCCAGGCGTCGGCGGCGGCGATCGCCTCGGCACGCGTGGGCCGCGTCTGGTCGATGGCGAAGGTGGTGCGATAGGCGACGATGCTCTTCAGCGCCACGGCGCCTGCCGCGCGCTCGCGCACCAGCACGTCGAAGCCGTCGATCAGCTCGAGGCCGCTGCCGGCCGTGCGCGCCACCTGCTCCATGGTGGACTCGATGCGCACCACCTCGTGGGCGAAGCCGCCGCTGAGCGCGCCCATCGCCTCAACGCCGAGGATGTCGTCGCTGCGGTGGCCGGTGTCGATCAGCATTCCGGCAACCCGCGTCGCTTTCATCAGCCGCGAGGCGACTTCCTCGCCGCCGAGTTCGGTGCGCCGCCGGACATAGTCGTCGGCCGAGGCGAGCGGCTCGAGATCGAGGATGGGCGCGCAGTAGCGGCGGATGACCTGCCCGAGCGGCTTGTCGAACTGGGTGACGCCGGGGATGGCGGGCCTGTGCGATTCCGACATCAGCGCCTCCAGCCGGGGGCGCTCCAGCGTGTCGGTGATGATGCCGTGGCAGTGATGGTCAACCAGGCGTTCGATGTCGATCATGATGTCCTCAATAAGCCTGCCGGTAGCGGGCGAAGGTTTCGGCTTCGCCGAGCTGGGTGGCGGTCTGCACCTCCCACCGCTTCAGGGCGACGTAGACGTCGAGCGTCTCGCGATCGAACCAGCCGCGCGCGACCTCGTCGGCGACGAGCGCGTCGAGCGCCTGCGCGAGCGAGGTCGGCAGCGCAGTCACACCGGCCGCCGCGCGCGCTTCGTCGGTCATCTCGGCCGGGTCGGTGGTGATGCCGGCGGGGCAGGGGAGATTGCGGCGGATGCCGTCGAGGCCGGCGAAGATCAGCGCGCCGAGCACCAGATAGGGCGAGGCTGTGCCGTCGCAGGAGCGGTATTCGATGTTGTGGCCTTTCGCCCTGGACACCTCGTCGCCGAGACCGGGCGTCACGCGCAGCGTCGCCTCGCGGTTCTGCAGGCCGATGGCGCAGTAGCCGGTGCTCCAATGGTGTGGCCCGAGCCGGAAATAGGAGACCGGCACCGGGGCGGTAAGCGCCAGCAGGGCGTCGACATGCGCCAGGATGCCGGCGCTGAACCGCGCCGCGACCTGGCTCAGCTGCATCGGCCCCGCCGGATCGTAGGTGCGGTTCTCGCCCGACTTGCCGACCAGGCTGAAATGCACGTGCGCGCCGTTACCGACGGCATCGGCCGCGGGCTTCGGCGTGAATGACGCCGACAGACCGTGCCGGCGCGCGATCTCGCGGATGATCTCGCGGGTGATGACGCAGACGTCGGCGGCCTTCAGGCCGACCTCCGGCGCGCAGGCGACCTCGTACTGACCCGCGCCGTATTCCGGCTCGATCGTGTAGGTCGTCACGCCGGCATGGGTCAGCGCCGCCTCGAGTTCGGTCAGGAAGCGGTTCTGCTGGAAGACCGCGCTGATGGAAAATCCCGCCGACGGGGTGAAGTCGGGGCCGGTTACGGAAAATTCGTGCTCGAAGCTCGCCATCAGGGTGAGGCCCGTCTCCGCCTCCAGGGCGGCGAGCGCGGCCCGGTAGAAGCTGCGCGGGGCGCAGGGCCAGGGCGAACCGTCATCGAGCAGGCTGTCGCAGATCACGCCGTGGAAGTCGGGCATGTCGGCGGAAGCGGGGATGGTGAAGCGGGTGGAGGGGTCCGGCACCTGCCGCGCCTCGTCCATCGGACCCCAGGGGTTGTCCACGATGCTGCCGAAGGCGGTGATTGCCTGGCCCGCGCGCGCCCAGCCGAGGCCGTGCGCCAGGCGCTTCGGCAGGTCGCGGGTCGGCACGCCGCGGGTGCGGGTGATGCCGACAAGGTCCTGCCACAGGAGATAGGTGACGCCACCTTCACTCATGACCGGCAAGCTCCCGTCCGTAGGCCGCCGACACCCTGTCGGACAGCGGCGTGATCAGACTGTTCCATTCGAACCCCTCATTTTCGGCTTCCAGCCGCGCCAGGCGCTCCGTGGCGGAGGCGCCGAGCCTTCCGTAGACCGCATCGATCAGCACTTCTGTCAGCGCCATCGCCGGGACCAGCGAGTCGAAGGGCGAGGCGCTGCGCACCTCGGCCACGAGCACGCAGTCGGCCCAGTCGGCGATCGGCGACATCCACTGGTCGGTGATCAGCAGGATCTTCGCCCGCTTGCGCTTGGCGGCCTGGGCGAGCTCGACCGTGTCGCGCTGGTAGCGCCGGAAGTCGAACACGGTGAGCAGATGCGTGCGCCCGATGTCGGCCAGGCGCGCGGCGCGGCCGTGGCTGGTGTAGCCGATCAGGTCCGCGCCCGGCCGCATCATGGCGACATGCGCATAGAGCTGCTCGGCGAGCGAATGGCTGAAGCGGCCCCCGGTGAAGACGGGGCGGCGCTGGGAATCGCAGAGGAGGTCGATCGCCGTCGTCAGCTCGGAACGGTCGAGCCGCTCGAAGGTGCCGGTGATCGCCTGGACGAAGCTGTCGACCATGCGCTGCGGCTGGCCCTCGTCGCGCGCGCGGCGGCGCGACATCTGGGCAAGGGCGGATTCGCGCTTGGCGGCAAGTTCCGCGACGGCGGCTTCGCGGAAATCACCGAAATGCTGGAAGCCGATCTTGCCGAGGCAGCGCAGCACCGTTGGAGGGCTGACCCCGGCCCGCTCCGACACGGCGGCGACCGTCGCGACCTCTTCGGCGGATGAAATGGCCAGCAGATGACGGACGATGGAACGCTCGCTCGGGCTCATGCCCGGGAGCGCCTGGCGCATGCGCTCGGCGAGCGTCCTGCCCTGCTGTTCGTCCGACATCGCCGTTCAATCCTGACCGGTATGGACAAACATGAAATGCCGGGAGGCGGCGGTTGTAAAGGGCCTGAATGGCGGGATTTCGCTTTTTCGCCTTTGCGTTCTTGTAGTCCCGGTTGCGGTTGCCGAGGAGGAAAGCGGATTTCAGGAGTGTCGCATTCTGCCGCGTCTGTATGCGCACTGGGGCGATGGTCGTGGGGCCAGTGCGTGATGGCGGGTGGGCGCTTGCGCGCGTCTCGTTCTCCAGCGTGGCTGGGCGACGGCGCGATCGGCTCAGGTGCCGATGCGGCGGCCGTCGCGGTCGAAATGGTGGAGGCGGTCTCGGCCGACGTGGACGTGCAGCCGGTCGCCGGGTCGGACCTCCGTGCGGGGCGGCACCCGGCCGATGATGCTGGCGCCGCCCGCCGCGCAGTAGAGAAAGCTTTCCGCGCCGACCGGCTCGACGCCTTCGACCAGCGCCGGCAGGACAAAGTCCGCACCGCCTGCCGCGCCTTCGCGCTCGAACCGCGCGTCCTCCGGCCGGAAGCCGATGATCGCGGTGCCGGTCGGCGCTCCCGCCGCCTCGCCGTCGCCGAGGCCGGACAGCGGCAACAGGTTCATCGGCGGCGCGCCGATGAAGCTCGCCACGAAAGTGGTGGCCGGCTTCTCGTAGACGTCGAGCGGCGCGCCCGCCTGCTCGACCCGGCCGCCGTTCATGACGACAAGCAAATCGGCTAGGGTCATCGCCTCGAGCTGGTCGTGGGTGACGTAGACCGAGGTGACGCCGAGCGAGCGCTGCAGCGCCTTGATCTCGACGCGCATCTGACCGCGCAGCTTGGCGTCGAGGTTCGACAGGGGCTCGTCGAAGAGGAACACCTTCGGGTTGCGCACGATGGCGCGGCCCATCGCGACGCGCTGCCGCTGTCCGCCGGAAAGCTCGCGCGGCCGCCGGTCCAGAAGGGCCTCCAGCTCCAGTGTCTTTGCGGTTGCCCGCACGCGCCGGTCGATCTCGTCCTTCGGCGTGCCGCGATTGCGCAGGCCGTAGGCCATGTTGTCGTAGACCCTCATGTGCGGATAGAGCGCGTAGTTCTGGAACACCATGGCGATGTCGCGCTCGGTCGGGCCGATGGCGTTCACGACCTTGCCGTCGATGCTGATCGTGCCCGAGGTGATCGTCTCCAGCCCGGCGATCATCCTGAGCAGCGTCGACTTCCCGCAGCCCGAGGGGCCGACCAGAACGCACAGTGCCTTGTCGGGGATGGCGATGGACACGCCCTTCACGGCTTCGACGTTACCGGAATAGACCTTGCGCACGTCGTTGAGGTCCACGGTGGCCATCAGGCGAGGCCCCTGGGCTGGGAATGCGCGGCGGTACCGCCACCCCCTACCCCTCTCAGCAGAGGGGAGGCGGCCCTTGACGCCGGCGTCCCGGAATTCGCTTCCCCCCTGCTGGGAGGGGCGAGGGGTGGGGGTATGTCGCGACTGTCTCTCACTTCTCGGTCTCCACCAGGCCCTTCACGAACCACCGCTGCATCAGCACCACCACCAGCACGGGCGGGATGATGGCGAGCATCGCGGTCACCATCACCAGGTGCCACTCGGTGTCGGCGTCGGCGAAGGAAATCATCTTCTTCAGCGCGATCACGATGGTGTTCATGTCGTTGCGGTTGGTCACCAGCAGTGGCCACAGGTACTGTGTCCAGCCGTAGATGAAGAGGATGACGAACAGCGCCGCGATGTTGGTGCGCGACAGCGGCAGCAGGATGTCGCGAAAGAAGCGCCACGGCCCGGCGCCGTCGATGCGCGCGGCCTCCACCAGCTCGCCGGGAATGGTGAGGAAGAACTGGCGAAACAGCAGCGTCGCCGTCGCGGAGGCGATCAGCGGCACGATGAGGCCGGCATAGGTGTCGATGAGGCCGAGATCGACCATCACCTTGTAGGTCGGCACGATCCGCACCTCGACCGGCAGCATCAGGGTGATGAAGATCACCCAGAAGATCGTCATGCGCAGCGGGAAGCGGAAGAAGACGACCGCGTAGGCCGTGAGGATCGAGATGGCGATCTTGCCGACGGCGATTCCGAGCGCGACTACCGTGGTGTTGAAGAGGAGCGTCCAGACGTCCACGCCGCCGATACGGCCGACCCCGCCGAACAGCGCGGTGGAGTAGTTCTCCAGGAACCGGTCGCCCGGCAGCAGCGGCAGGGGCGGGCGCAGGATGGTCTGCAGCGAATGGGTGGACGCCACGAAGGTATAGTAGATCGGGAACGCCACGATGAGCACGCCGAGGATCAGCAGCCCATGCGCAACCCAGGCGCCCCATCGCGACTGGCCGATCACGATGCGCCTCCTTCCGGCGGGCGATCAGGGGGGACGAGGTGCGACCCTTCATCCGTCCCTCCGAGCCACCTTCTCCCCGCGAGCGGGGAGAAGGGAAGGGCGCGGCGCGAAAAGGCACTACGCATAGTGAACCCTCCGCTCGACATAGCGGAACTGGATCGCGGTCAGGGCGATCACGATCACCATCAGGATCACCGACTGGGCCGCGCTCTCGCCGAGGATGAGGTTGACGAAGCCGTCGTTGTAGACCTTGTAGACGAGGGTCTCGGTGGCCTTGCCCGGTCCGCCGCCGGTGACGGCGTGGATGATGCCGAAAGTGTCGAAGAAGGCGTAGACGGTGTTCACGACCAGCAGGAAGAATGTGGTCGGTGCGAGCAGCGGGAAGACGATGGTCCAGAAGCGCTTGAACGGCCGCGCCCCGTCGATCGCCGCCGCCTCGATCAGTGTCTTCGGGATCGCCTGCAGCCCCGCGACGAAGAACAGGAAGTTGTAGCTGATCTGCTTCCACGCGGCCGCGCCGACGACCAGCACCATCGCGTCGGTGCCGTTGAGCAGCGGGTCCCATGAAAGCCCCAGACCGCGCAGCAGGTAGGCGAGCGTGCCGATCGAGGGATTGAACATGAACAGCCAGAGCATTCCGGCGATCGCCGGCGCGACCGCGTAGGGCCAGATCAGCAGCGTGCGGTAGAAGCCGCGCGCGCGCAGCACCCGGTCGGCCATCACCGCGAGCAGGAGCGCGACGGCCATCGCCACGAAGGCGGTGGCGCCCGTGAAGATCGCGGTGACCCGGATCGAGTTGAGATAGTTCGGATCGGCCAGCACGCGGCGGAAGTTGGCGAACCACACGAATTGCGTCTTCAGCCCGAACGGGTCCTCCCGCAGCATTGACTGGTAGAGCGCCTGGCTGGCTGGCCAGTAGAAGAACACCAGCGTGATGGCGAGCTGCGGCGCCACCAGCAGGTAGGGCAGGATCTTGTTGGGAAAGACGACGCGCGGGGTCATGCGTCGTCACCCCCGGACCGGATCGGCCGGCCCGTCTCAACGGGCGAACCGGCCGTCATGCTGGGCGATGCGGAAGGCACGGCGCGTCAGTTGCCGAGCGCTTCCTTGATCGCGGCGTTGCCTCTGCTCACCGCGTTGTCGAGAGCCTGCTGGGCGGTCTGCTCGCCGGCCAGCATCTTCTCGAACTCCTCGTTCTGGATGTCGCGCACCTGCGGCAGGTTGACCAGCCGCACGCCCTTGGAGTTCTCGGTCGGCGCCTTGCCCATCATCTGCTTGATCGGGATCTCGCGGCCCGGGTTCTTGTCGTAGAACCCCGACGCCTTGGTGGCCTCGTAGGCCGCCATCGTCACCGGCAGGTAGCCCGACACCTGGTGCAGCCTCGACTGGACGTCGGTCTGCGACAGGTAGTCGAAGAAGGCCGCCACACCCTTGTATTCCTCGTCGGACTTGCCGGCGAAGACCCAGAGGCTGGCGCCGCCGGGGATCGTGTTCTGCGGTGCGCCGGGCAGGTCGGGATAGTAGGGGAGCTGGCCTAGCCCGTAGTTCATGCCGGACTTGATGACGTCGCCGAGCCCGCCGGACGACTCGGTGAAAAGGCCGCATTCGCCTGCGAGGAAGAGCTGCTTGGCCTCCGAGGTGCGTCCGCCGTACTTGAAGGTGCCATCCTTGGCGAGGTCGGCGATCGCCTGGAAGTGCTTCACGAAGGGCTCGGAATTGAACTTCAGCTCGACATCGGTGCCGGCCAGCCCGTTCTCGAGCGTGCCGTACTGCAGGTTGTTCCAGGCGGCGAAGTTCTCGAGTCCGATCCAGGTCAGCCAGGTCGATGTGTAGCCGCAGGGGGCCGCGCCGCTTGTCTTGATCTTCTTCGCCGCCTCGAACACTTCCGGCCAGGTCTTGGGCGGGTTGTCGACGTCCAGCCCCGCCTTCTGGAAGATATCCTTGTTGTAATAGAGGATCGGGGAGGACGAATTGTACGGGAACGACAGCATCGTCCCGTCCGGTTTGGAATAATAAGCGACGATGCCCGGCAGGTACTGGCTCTTGTCGAATTCCTTGCCATTCATGGAGAGGATGTCAGCGACCGGCTTGATCGCCCCTTCCGCGCCCATCATGACGCCGGTGCCGACGTCGAACACCTGAATGATGTGCGGCGGCTGCTTGGCGCGGAATGCCGCGATGCCCGCGTTGAGCGTTTCAGGATAGGTCCCCTTGAACACCGGGACGATCTTGTAGTCCCCCTGGCTCTCGTTGAAGTCCTTCGCAATCTGTTCGACGACCTCGTTGTTGGCGCCGGTCATGGCGTGCCACCAGCTGATCTCGGTGACGGCGAAGGATGCGGACGTGCCCGCGAGCGTGAGGCCGACGGCGACCACGGCTGCTATGCCGCTATTTTTCATGGGGGGTCCTCCTGTTTTTGGCGCGGATCTGAGGTTCGCTTGCAGCCAGTATCGGCTGAACATGACAGTTAGACAACGCGGAATCCCCGCCAAAGGCCCTAACTGGTTCTTTAGTCTAATTGACGTTGCGTGATGGATTCCTCGTAGTCGATCATGGAGGTCGGCGAGTCTGCTGCGGCTTTACACTCCGCATTGTTAGCGCTACCAATTCGCTGCGTGTTGACCGGGAGGAGACCGGAGGCGCGCGAAAACTTGAGGTTGTGGCGCGTTTCCTTTGGGAGCGCCGCCAAATAACACGCCGGGGGGAGGTGCCGATGGCGTCCGTCGCGATCCGCGATGTCCGCAAGATGTTCGGTCCGGTCGAGATCCTGCACGGTGTCAGCGTCGACATCGAGGACGGTGAATTCGTCACGCTGGTCGGTCCGTCGGGCTGCGGAAAGTCCACGCTATTGCGCATGATCGCAGGGCTGGAGGGCATTTCCTCAGGCGAGATTGCCGTGGGCGGGCGGGTCGTGAACAAGGTCGCGCCGAAAGAGCGCGACATCGCCATGGTCTTCCAGAACTATGCGCTCTATCCGCACATGACGGTGCGCGAGAACATGGCCTTCTCGCTGATGCTGAAGGGCACGCCCAAGCCCGATGTCGATGCGCGAGTCCAGAAGGCTGCCGAGATTCTCGGCCTGACTGCGCTGCTGTCGCGCTATCCGCGCCAGCTTTCCGGCGGCCAGCGCCAGCGCGTCGCCATGGGGCGCGCCATCGTGCGCGATCCGCAGGTGTTCCTGTTCGACGAGCCGCTGTCCAACCTCGACGCCAAGCTGAGGGTGCAGATGCGCGCCGAGATCAAGGAGCTGCACCAGCGCCTCAAGACCACAACGATCTACGTTACCCACGACCAGATCGAGGCCATGACCATGGCCGACAAGATCGTCGTGATGCATGACGGGATCGTCGAGCAGATAGGGCCGCCGCTCGAACTCTACGACCGCCCCGCAAACCTGTTCGTGGCAAGCTTCATCGGCTCGCCGGCGATGAACCAGGTGCGCGGCCGGATCACGGAGAAGGGCTTCGAGTCCGGCGACGGCGTCGTCGTCCCGCTCAACGGCCATGCCGGCGTCCCGGTCGGGCACGAGGTGGTGCTCGGCATGCGCCCGGAGCATCTTCGCCTGTCGGACGACGGCTTCCCGGTCACGGTCGCGGTGGTCGAGCCGACCGGCTCGGAAGTGCAGGTGATCGCGCGCACGGCCGGGGGCCATGAGATCGTCGCGAACTTCCGCGAGCGTCACGAATTCGAGCCGGGCCAGACGATCCGTCTGATGCCCGACCTGGCGAGCACGCATCTGTTCGACGCAGGAACCGGCACCCGTCTCTAGGAGGGAGCGGTTGCCCGGAGAACCAACGAGGGCAAGGCAGGAGGAGACGACATGAAATTCACCAGACGCGATGTGATCCGCACCACGGCTGGCCTCGCCGCGGGCGTCGCCGGCAGCAGGCTGATCGGCACGCCGGCCTATGCGCAGCCGAAGCTGAACTACACCCCGGAGCCGGGCGCGACGCTGCGCGTGCTGCGCTGGTCGCCGTTCGTTCAGGGCGACGAGGACGCCTGGATCGCCAACACCCAGAAATTCATCGACGCCACCGGCGTCCAGGTGCGGATCGACAAGGAAAGCTGGGAAGACATCCGCCCGAAGGCCGCTGTGGCGGCGAATGTCGGCTCCGGCCCGGACATCATGTGGGTGTGGTTCGACGACGCGCACCAGTATCCCGACAAGCTGCACGACGTGACTGAACTCGCCGAGTATCTCGGGAACAAGTACGGCGGCTGGTACGAGGGCGGCAAGGGCTACGCCACGAGGGACGGCAAGTTCATCGGCCTGCCGCTGGCGACCATCGGCAACGCCATCGTCTACCGCGACTCCTGGGTCAAGGAAGCCGGCTTCTCCGAGTTCCCGAAGGACACCGCCGGCTTCCTCGAACTCTGCAAGGCGTTGCAGAAGATCGGCCACCCGGCCGGCTTCACGCATGGTCACGGCGTCGGCGACGGCAACAACTACGCCCACTGGCTGCTGTGGAGCCACGGCGGCAAGATGGTCGACGAGGACGGCAAGGTCGTCATCAACAGCCCCGAGACGCTGAAGTCGATCGAGTACGCGATGGAGCTCTACAAGACCTTCATTCCCGGCACCGAGAGCTGGCTCGACGTCAACAACAACCGCGCCTTCCTGGCCGGCGAACTCAGTGTCATCGCCAACGGCATCTCGGCCTACCGCACCGCGCAGATCAACAAGGATAACGATCCCAAGCTCGCCGAGATCGCCAAGGACATCCGCACCACCAACATGCCGATCGGCCCGGTCGGCCAGTCGGTTGAACTGCACCAGACCACGACGGCGGTGATCTTCGACTACACGCCCTATCCGAACGCGGCGAAGGCCTACCTGCAGTTCATGTTCGAGCAGGAGCAGATGGCCGACTGGATCGAGAAGTCGCTCGGCTATTGCTGCCAGTCGCTGAAGGCCTACGCCAACAATCCGGTGTGGACGGAGGATCCGGTCGCGGTCGCCTATTCCAAGGCGTCGGAGACGCTGCGCCCGAACGGCTATGCCGGCCCGCTCGGCTACGCGTCGGCGGCCACCATGGCCGACTACGTGCTGGTCGACATGTACGCGCGCGCCGTCACCGGCCAGGCGACTCCGCAGGAGGCCATGGAAGAGGCCGAGAAGCGGGCCAACCGGTACTATCGGGTGTAGCGACGCAGCCAACGCCCCCTCCACCGCCTCCGGCGGTCCTCCTCCCCCGTAAACGGGGGAGGACCTTGGTCGCGCAAGCGGCACTGCCAACCCTCCCCAGCTAAGCGGGGGGTCCGAAGGACGGCGAGACGAGCGGCTCGCCCCGGTAAGGGACCACCCGAAGCGTGGTGGAGGGGATGCCGAAGCTTAGGAACAGTCATGGCCGCAGTCACCACCGCCACACAGCAAGAACCCTCAACGGTCGCCCGCCTCATGGAGAGCCGGGGCTGGCTTGCGGCCTGGTTCATGCTGCCGGCGGCCGTCTTGCTGCTGGTGTTCCTGACCTATCCGCTGGGCCTGGGCGTGTGGCTGGGCTTCACCGATGCGCGCATCGGCCGGCCCGGCATCTTCATTGGTCTGGAGAACTACCAGTACCTCTGGGAAGACAGCGTCTTCTGGCTCGCGGTCTTCAACACGCTTCTCTACACGACCGTCGCCTCGATCCTGAAGTTCATCCTCGGCCTGTGGCTGGCGCTGCTCCTCAACGAGAACCTGCCGTTCAAGTCCTTCTTCCGCGCCATCGTGTTGCTGCCCTGGGTGGTGCCGACCGTGCTGTCGGCGATCGCCTTCTGGTGGATCTTCGACTCGCAGTTCTCGATCATCTCCTGGGCGCTCATCGAGCTCGGCATCATCGACCATCGCATCAACTTCCTCGGCGACCCGACCAATGCGCGGGCCTCCGTGATCGCGGCGAACGTCTGGCGTGGCATCCCCTTCGTGGCGATCACGCTGCTGGCCGGCCTGCAGACGATCCCGCAATCGCTCTATGAGGCCGCTACCCTCGACGGCGCGGGTCGATGGCAGCTCTTCCGCTACGTGACGCTGCCGCTGCTGACCCCGATCATCGCCATCACCATGACCTTCTCGGTGCTGTTCACCTTCACCGACTTCCAGCTCATCTACGTGCTGACGCGCGGCGGGCCGGTCAACGCTACCCACCTGATGGCGACGCTGTCCTTCCAGCGCGGCATCTCGGGCGGCCAGCTCGGGGAGGGCGCGGCGATCGCGGTCGCCATGATCCCCTTCCTGCTGGCGGCGATCCTGTTCTCCTATTTCGGCCTTCAGCGCCGCAAGTGGCAGCAGGGCGGAGGCGACTGATGGCCATCACCGAGACCCGCAACGCTCCCGCCGGCGACGAAGGCGGCATGGGCTATCTGCAGAGCGTGCCCCGGAAGATCGTCACGGTCTGGGTGCCGCTGCTCATCTTCGTCTTCGTGCTGCTCTTCCCGTTCTACTGGATGGCGATCACCTCGGTGAAGCCGAACGAGCAGATGACCAACTTCAACGATTACAGCCCGTTCTGGGTCATCGGGCCGACGCTGGAGCACTTCCGCTACCTTCTGTTCCAGACCTCCTATCCGGGCTGGCTGTGGAACACGATCATGATCTCGGTCGGCTCCACCGTCCTGTCGCTTCTGGCGGCGGTCTTCGCCGCCTACGCGATCGAGCGGCTGCGGTTCTCGGGGGCGCGGCAGGTGGGGCTCGGCATCTTCCTCGCCTATCTGGTGCCGCCGTCGATCCTGTTCATCCCGCTCTCGGTGATGGTGTTCCGCCTCGGGCTCTACGACACGCCCTTTGCGCTGATCCTAACCTATCCGACCTTCCTGGTGCCGTTCTGCACCTGGCTTCTGATGGGTTATTTCCGCTCGATTCCGTTCGAGCTGGAGGAATGCGCGCTGATGGACGGCGCGACGCGCTGGCAGATCCTGACGAAGATCATCCTGCCGCTATCGGTGCCGGGACTGATATCGGCCGGCATCTTCGCCTTCACGCTCTCCTGGAACGAGTTCATCTACGCGCTGACCTTCATCCAGTCGTCCGAGAACAAGACCGTTCCGGTCGGCGTGCTGACCGAGCTCGTGCGCTCCGACGTCTACGAATGGGGGGCGCTGATGGCCGGCGCGCTGATCGGCTCGCTGCCGGTAGTCATCCTGTATTCCTTCTTCGTCGAGCACTACGTGTCGTCGATGACGGGAGCGGTGAAGGAGTAGAACCCTTGTATCGCGGCGGGATGACGCGCGGCAAACTTGCCAATGACAAACTGACGCGTGACGCCACAGCTGCTGAACTGGTAGGAGCTTCGCACACGGCCCGGCCATGACGGCGCGGCAAAGAGAGTTGTCTGCATCGTGCGGAAGGATGTCCATAGCGACGGCATTCCCGTCTTGTGCGCTTCCTGCGAGGCGCGGCATCGCGGCATCTGCGGCGCCCTCGATGCCGAGCAGCTCGTGGCGCTGTCGAAGACCTCGTTCAAGCAGACGATGCCGGAAGGAACCGAACTCGTCGGCGACGCCGAGCGTGTCGAGACCTATTCGAACCTCCTCTCCGGTGTCGTGAAGCTCACCAAGACGCTTTCCGACGGCCGCCAGCAGATCGTCGGTCTGCAGTTCGCGCCCGATTTCCTCGGACGGCCCTTCAAGGTCGAGAGCGAGATCAACGCCGAGGCCGCGACCGAGACGCATCTCTGCTCCTTCCCCAAGGCCGCCATCGAGCGGATGATCAAGTCCTCCCCTGAGCTGGAGCACAAGCTCTACCAGCAGACCCTGCGTGAGCTCGACGAGGCCCGTTCGTGGATGGTCACGCTGGGCCGCAAGACCGCGGCCGAGAAGGTCGCGAGCTTCCTGCTGCTGATCGCGCGTCACATCGACCCGACGGCCGACCCGGACCGCACGGAGGCCGCGTTCGACCTGCCGCTCACGCGGGCCGACATAGCCGACTTCCTCGGGCTGACCATCGAGACGGTGAGCCGCCAGATCACCAAGTTGCGGGCGGAGGGCGTGATCCGCGTCGAGAACAACCGGCACATCATCGTCCCGAACCTGGAACGGCTCGAGGCCCGCGCCGGGAACTAGCGATCACGCGCGCCACCGGCCGGTTCAGAGCCCGCTTGGCAATCGGCACCACGTGTTCGCGCTCGAACGCGATATGGCGCCGCATCGCCTCGAACAGCGCCCGCATCATGAAGCCCAGAGCCTCGGGATTCGCGATCGCGCCACCGTGCCCGATATGCAGCAACGTTTCGGTCACCTCCTCCGCAAGTGACTCGTCCTCGACGTGCTCCGCGCACAGCCGGAGAACGGATTTCGCCCTATCCTCGCGGCGCCCGAACACCGGGAACACCGTCTGCTCCTCATAGGCGTGCGCCTCGCGCAGCGTCGGCAGCAGCTGGGCGGCCACGACGAGGCAACGGTGGCGATCGACCCTGCCAGGCAGCGAATCGGCAATCGACTCCAGCATCTCGCAAAGTTCGAGCTTGGCCGCATGCCGCTCCTCCACGCCGGCGCAGGGCGGCAACTGCCGCACGCCGCACGCAGGTGCCGCGGGGCAATCCTCCCGAAGCGCGCATTCGATGCTTTGTGCTGGTGGCAGGTTCGACACGAGGGGTTCCGCTGCAATCGTTGACGCCGCAACGCTGACGGAATGTCGCGACCTCGGCCTTGACCTGGATCAATGCGGGAATCGTCGGCAGCCCCGATGAGCGGGATGCCGGGACAAACGGCTTGTTGTCAGTTCAGGGGCGCAAGAAACTCATGACGCATGGTGCACAGATAATAGGGCTCGCCCTTTTCGCCTTCCTGGCGCTGATGGGTGCGGCCTTCGCTGCGGACGATCTGTTCGCCCAGCACATGTGGATCCTCTTCTTCGTGCTGGCGGGCGCGACGATCGTCCTCATGCGGCGCACCCAGTGGGCGTCCCAGGCGGCGGTCGATCCCGACGCCTACATGGACGAGCCGATCCGCTACGGGTCAATCGCCACTGTCTTCTGGGCCGTGGTGGGCCTGCTGGTCGGCGTCGTCGTGGCGCTGCAACTGGCCTGGCCCGATCTGAATATCGCCCCCTGGTTCAATTTCGGCCGCCTGCGGCCGCTTCACACGTCCGCGGTCATCTTCGCCTTCGGCGGCAACGCACTGATCGCCACCTCGTTCTACGTCGTGCAGCGTACCACGCGCGCGCGGCTTTTCGGCGGCGACCTCGCCTGGTTCGTCTTCTGGGGCTACCAGCTCTTCATCGTGATGGCGGCGACCGGCTACCTGCTGGGCATCACACAGAGCCGCGAATATGCCGAGCCTGAATGGTACGTGGACCTGTGGCTCACCATCGTCTGGGTCGCCTACCTGGTCGTGTTCCTCGGCACGCTGTTCAAGCGCAAGGAACCGCACATCTACGTGGCCAACTGGTTCTACCTGGCCTTCATCGTCACCATCGCCATGCTGCACGTCGTCAACAACCTGGCGGTGCCGGTGTCGATCGTGAGCTCGCACAGCTACTCGCTGTTCTCTGGCGTGCAGGATGCGCTAACCCAGTGGTGGTACGGGCACAATGCGGTGGGCTTCTTCCTGACCGCGGGCTTCCTCGGCATGATGTACTATTACGTGCCAAAGCAGGCGAACCGGCCGATCTATTCCTACCGGCTGTCGATCATCCACTTCTGGGCGCTGATCTTCCTCTACATCTGGGCGGGTCCGCACCACCTCCACTACACGGCGCTGCCCGACTGGGCCCAGACGCTCGGCATGGTGTTCTCGATCATGCTGTGGATGCCGTCCTGGGGCGGCATGATCAACGGCCTGATGACGCTGTCCGGCGCGTGGGACAAGATCCGCACCGACCCGATCATCCGCATGATGGTCACCGCCATCGCGTTCTACGGCATGTCGACCTTCGAGGGTCCTGTCATGTCGATCAAGTCGGTCAACTCGCTCAGCCACTACACCGACTGGACCATCGGCCACGTGCATTCCGGTGCGCTCGGCTGGGTCGGCCTGATCTCCTTCGCGGCGATCTACCACATGGTTCCGAAGCTCTGGAATCGCCAGCGGCTCTATTCGGTGCGCATGGTCGCCTGGCACTTCTGGCTCGCGACCCTGGGCATCGTGATCTACGCGGCCGTGATGTGGGTGTCGGGCATCATGCAGGGCCTGATGTGGCGCGAGTACGACCCCCAGGGCTTCCTGGCCTACACCTTCGCCGAGACCGTGGCGGCCATGCATCCCTACTACGTCATGCGTGCGCTGGGCGGCGGCCTCTACCTCGCCGGCGCGGTGGTCATGGCCTTCAACATCGCGATGACCATCCTCGGCCATGTGCGCGACGAAGAACCGGTCAGCGGCGCAACCCCCGCGCTCCAGCCTGCGGAATAGGAGAGATCACATGTCCCTGATGGACAGGCATGTCATTTTCGAGCGCAATGCCACGCTCCTGCTGGTCGGCTCGCTCTTCGTGGTCACGATCGGCGGCATCGTCGAGATAGCCCCGCTGTTCTACCTCGAGAACACCATCGAGAAGGTGGAGGGCATGCGGCCCTACTCGCCGCTGGAGCTCGCGGGCCGCAACATCTACATTCGCGAGGGCTGCTACGTCTGCCACTCGCAGATGATCCGCCCGTTTCGCGACGAGGTCGAGCGCTACGGACACTACAGCCTCGCGGCGGAGTCGATGTACGACCATCCCTTCCAGTGGGGATCGAAGCGTACCGGTCCGGACCTCGCCCGCGTCGGCGACCGCTACTCCAACGAGTGGCATGTCCAGCACCTGATCGAGCCGCGCTCGGTGGTTCCGGAGTCGATCATGCCGAGCTACGCCTTCCTGAAGGACAAGCCGCTCGACGTCCGCAACTTCCAGACCCAGCTCGTCGCCAACGTCAGGGTCGGCGTGCCCTACACCGACGAGATGATCGAGAACGCCGAGGCCGACCTCAAGGCGCAGGCCGATCCGAATGCCGATACCTCGGGCCTCGAGGCGCGCTATCCCAAGGCCAAGGTGGGCGACTTCGACGGCAATCCGCAGGTGCTGTCCGAGATGGATGCCCTCATCGCCTATCTGCAGATGCTGGGCACGCTGGTCGATTTCTCGACCTACGACGCCACGGCCGGTGAGCGCTAGGAGGCGACCATGGACACCTACACCGCGCTTCGCCATTTCGCCGACAGCTGGGGACTGCTGGCGATGACCGTCTTCTTCATCGGAGTGGTCATCTTCGCGTTCCGTCCCGGCAGCAAGAAGAACGCCGACGACGCCTCCCGCATTCCGTTCAGGGACGAATAAGATGAGCAAGGAGCATATCGACGAGGTCACCGGCGTCGCCACCACCGGTCACGAGTGGGACGGCATCGAGGAACTCAACAATCCGCTGCCGCGCTGGTGGGTCTGGACGTTCTATGCGACCATCGTCTGGGCGCTCGCCTACACGATCGCCTATCCCGCCTGGCCGATGATCAAGACGGCGACGACCGGAATGCTCGGCTATTCGAGCCGCGCCGAGTTGAAGACAGATCTTGCCGCGGCCGATGCCGCGCGGGCCGACTATCGTACGGCGATCGCCAATTCGAGCCTCCAGGACATCCTTGCCGACGACGACCTGCGCACCTTCGCCGCCGCCGCCGGCGCGGCTGCCTTCCGCGTAAACTGCGTCCAGTGCCACGGTTCCGGCGCGGCGGGCGGCATCGGCTACCCGAACCTGAACGACGATGAGTGGCTCTGGGGCGGCGACATCGACACGCTCTACGCCACCATCGCCCACGGCGTCCGCTTCGCCCCCGACCCGGAAACACGGGTCTCCGAGATGCCGGCGTTCCGCGACGTGCTTGAGCCCAAGCAGATCTCCGAGGTGTCCAACTATGTCGCCTCGCTGGCCGGCATGGAGTACGACCCGGCGCTCGCAGGGCCGGGCAAGGAGGTCTTCGCCCAGAACTGCGCCGCCTGCCACGGCGATAGCGGCAAGGGCAATCGCGAGCTGGGTGCGCCGGACCTGACCGATGCGATCGGCCTCTACGTCCATTCGCCGGCCGACATCGCCCAGCAGGTCCGCGCGCCGAAGCATGGCGTCATGCCCGCCTGGAGCGCGCGTCTCGGCGACACGACGGTGAAGGAGCTGGCCGTCTACGTCCATTCGCTCGGCGGCGGGGAATAGGGAGCCTCGACGACCTGGAGCGAGGGGGGCCGGCAGAAATGCCGGCCCTGCCTTTTTGGAGTTGCGGCCGGGAGAAGGTCTTCATGTCCACCCGGTGCGACAAATTCGTCGGGCTGGTCCCTTGCCTGGACAGCCTTGACCCAAATCAACGCGCCTCTTCTGCGCAGGGCGCATTGAGGGTGCCATGACCGTGGTATTTGATATCAAGTCGCGCGAGAGCGCCGTCGAGCGGGTGGAAGCTGAGCCGGTGAACTCGGCGCGCATGCGCCAGCCTCTCTACGCGCCCCGCAAGAAGATATTCCCCAAGCGCGCCAACGGACGATTCCGCAACTTCAAGTGGATCGTCATGCTCATCACGCTCGGCATCTACTACCTGACGCCGTGGCTGCGCTGGGATCGCGGGCCCTACGCCCCCGACCAGGCGGTGCTGGTCGACCTCGCCAACCGGCGCTTCTACTTCTTCTTCATCGAGATATGGCCGCAGGAGTTCTACCTCGTCGCCGGCCTGCTGGTGATGGCGGGGTTCGGGCTTTTCCTTGTCACATCCGCGGTGGGACGCGCATGGTGCGGCTACACCTGCCCGCAGACGGTCTGGGTCGATCTCTTCCTCGTCGTCGAGCGTGCCATCGAGGGCGACCGCAACGCCCGCATGAAGCTCGACCAGGCGCCCTGGAGCGCCGGCAAGCTCTTCAAGCGCGTCCTCAAGCACGGCATCTGGCTGCTGATCGCGATGGCGACGGGCGGTGCCTGGATCTTCTACTTCGCCGACGCGCCGACGCTTTTCCTGGACCTGTTCAAGGGACAGGCCGCCCCGGTCGCCTACATCACCGTCGCCATCCTGACCGCCACGACCTACACGTTCGGCGGCCTGATGCGCGAGCAGGTCTGCACTTACATGTGCCCCTGGCCGCGCATCCAGGCGGCGATGCTCGACGAGAACTCGCTGACCGTCACCTACAATGCCTGGCGCGGCGAGCCGCGCAGCCGCGGGGCCAAGAAGGCCGCGGCGGCGGGCATCGCCGTGGGCGACTGCGTCGACTGCAACGCCTGCGTCGCCGTCTGCCCGATGGGCATCGACATTCGCGACGGGCAGCAGCTGGAATGCATCACCTGCGCGCTGTGCATCGACGCCTGCGACGGCGTGATGGACAAGCTCGGCCGCGAGCGCGGGCTGATCGCCTACGCGACGCTCGCCGACTACAACGCCAACATGCGCCTGGCCACCGACGCGGACGGCAAGATCGACCCGAGGCGGGTGCACACGCCGGACGGCCGGCTGTCCGACAAGGTCGCGCAGTTCAGCTTCCGCAAGGTGCTTCGGCCGCGCACCTTCATCTATTTCGGCGCGTGGAGCCTGGTGGGGCTGGCCATCCTCTACGGCCTGCTGGCGCGCGACCGGCTCGAGGTGAACGTGCTGCACGACCGCAACCCGCAGTTCGTCGTGCTCTCCGACGGGTCGATCCGTAACGGCTACACGGTCAAGCTCCTCAACAAGATACCGGAGCCGCGCACCATCGTCGTCTCGCTGCAGGGCCTGCGCGGCGGCGAGATGAGCATCGGCGGCCTCAACCAGCCGCCGGATCGCTCCTTCGCCGTCAATGTCGAGCCCGACCGGCTGAAGACGTTGCGCGTGTTCGTGCGCCAGCCGCAGGGTGAGGCGAAATCGACATCGCAGACGTTCCGTTTCGTCGTCGAGGACAAGTCGAGCTTCGAAACCGACACCTACGACGCGACCTTCGAAGCCCCGGAGGCAACCAGATGACAACCGACGTATCCAGTTCCGCGCCGTTCACCGGTCGCCGCCTGCTGGTGATCATGGTGGCCTTCTTCGGCGTCATCATCACCGCGAACGTCACAATGGCAGTCTTCGCAAAGTCGAGCTGGACGGGACTGGTGGTTTCGAACTCCTACGTCGCGAGCCAGGAATTCAACGCCAAGCTGGCCGAGGCGCGGCGGCAGGCGGCGCTGGGCTGGACGTCGCGACTGGACATCGCCGACGGCCGCATCAGCTACAAGCTCATGGATCGCAGCGGCTCTCCGATCCGGCTCGACGGCGTGCAGGTTTCGTTTCACCGCCCCGTGACGACCGATGAGGACACCGTGCTGCTGCTCGAAACCGACGCGTCCGGTTCCGCCTCGATCGCCCGCCCGATCGGCGATGGCGTCTGGATCTTCGAGGTCGCTGCCGAGGCTGGGCTCGACCATCCCTATCGCGAGCGCAAGCGCCTGGTGATCAGGGACGGGAGGCTGCAGTGACCTGCTGCGCGCCGGGCTCCGAGGCGGCGGCAGACACTGCCGGCCGGCTGCCGAGCGAGGACGAGCTGCGGTTTGCGGCGCGCTCGCTGGGAGACGGGCGCCGGCAGATCGAGCTCTCGGTTCCGGCCGTGCACTGCGCGGCCTGCATCCAGACGGTCGAACGGGCGCTATGCCGGCTGCCGGGCGTCGAGCGCGCGCGCGTCAACCTGTCGATACGGCGCGTCTCGGTGGTCTGGCGCGGCGAGACGATCCCGCCCATCGTCGACACGCTCGTCAGCGTCGGCTACCCGCCGCACCTCTTCGACGACGCAGAGGGCGGGCGCGACGGCACGCTCTTCGAGCTGCTGGTCGCGGTCGGCGTGTCGGGCTTCGCAGCCGGCAACATCATGCTTCTGTCGGTGTCGGTGTGGTCCGGCGCCGAAGGCGCGACGCGCGACCTGTTCCACTGGGTCTCGGCGCTGATCGCGCTGCCGGCGCTGGTCTTCGCGGGACGCATCTATTTCCGCTCGGCCTGGAGCGCGCTGCGCCACGGCCGCATGAACATGGACGTGCCCATCGCCATCGGCGTCAGCCTTGCCTACGGCATGAGCCTCTACGAGACGCTGACGCACGGGCCCCACGCCTATTTCGACGCTTCCGCGACGCTGCTGTTCTTCCTGCTGATCGGCAGGACGCTCGACCACGTGATGCGCAACCGCGCGCGCACGGCAGTCATGGGCCTGGCGCGCATGATCCCGCGCGGGGCCATGACCGTTGCGCCGGACGGAGGCCGCGAATTCCGGCCGCTGGACGAGATCGAGCCCGGCACGCGGCTCCTGATCGCCGCCGGCGACCGCGTGCCGCTCGACGTGCGCATCGTCGAGGGCGCATCGCAGGGCGACGCCTCGCTGGTGACGGGGGAGAGCGAGCCGATCGCGCTGACGGCCGGCATGGACGTGCGCGCCGGCACGCTGAACCTGACCGGGCCGCTGACGGTGGAGGCGATCAAGCCCGCCGACCAGTCCTTCCTCGCCGACATGGTGCGGATGATGGAGGCGGCCGAAGGCGGACGCGCGCGCTACCGCCGCATCGCCGAGCGCGTCTCCGCGCTCTACGCGCCGGTCGTGCACCTCACCGCGCTTGTTACCTTCCTCGGCTGGATGATGGTCGGTGGCGACTGGCACCGCTCCCTCACCATCGCGATCGCGGTCCTCATCATCACCTGTCCCTGCGCGCTCGGCCTTGCCGTGCCGATCGTCCAGGTCGTCGCTGGCCGGCGGCTGTTCGAGAACGGCATCATGATGCGCGACGGCTCGGCGCTGGAGCGGCTGGCGGAAGCTGACGCGGTGGTGCTCGACAAGACCGGCACGCTCACGCTCGGCCGCCCGCGGCTCGTCGGCTGGGAGCGCCTGCCGCCGGACCTGCTCGACATGGCGGCAAGTCTCGCGGCGCAGTCGAACCACCCCGCCTCCCGCGCCATCGTCGAGGCTGCGCCCGGTGCCCGCACCGTCCGCTTCGAGGACGTGCGCGAGATTGCCGGCCTCGGCATCGAGGGACGGGCCGAGGGCTCGACCTGGCGGCTGGGTCGCGCCGGATGGGCCGGGGAGGGCGACGTTTCGGGCTCCACGGTGTTCGGGCGCGACGGCCTGGCGCTGGCCGGCTTCCGCTTCGAGGACAGGCTGCGCCCCGGCGCGAAGGAAGCGGTGCGCGCGCTGCAGAAGCATTTCGGCACCGTCAGGATCCTGTCCGGCGACACGGCGGCCGCCTGCGCCCAGGTCGCGGAGGCTCTCGGCATCGAGGACGTCGAATCCGGACTGCTCCCGGCCGACAAGGTGCGGCGCGTCGAGGAACTCGGCGCGGCGGGACACAAGGTCCTCATGGTCGGTGACGGGCTGAACGACGCGCCGGCCCTGACGGCGGCGCACGTGTCGGTCGCGCCGGCGAGCGGCGCCGACGTCGGGCGCAACGCCGCCGACCTCGTCTTCCTGCGCGACAACCTGTCGGCGGTGCCCGAGGCGATCGGCATCGCGCTGAGGGCAGACCGGCTGATCCGGGAGAACCTCGCGATCGCCGTGGTCTACAACGTCATCGCCGTCCCGGTCGCCATCCTCGGCTATGTCACCCCGCTGGTGGCGGCGGTCGCGATGTCGGCCTCCTCGATCCTTGTGATCGCCAACGCGCTACGGCTGGCGCGCACGGGGAGTGCGAAAACGGCCCCTGCAACGGTGACGCCGCCCCTGGCAGGAGCCGTCCGGCCATGACCATCCTGAGCATCCTCATCCCCGCCGCCCTTGCCCTCGGCGGCGCTGCCCTGCTGGCCTTCCTCTGGGCGCTGCGCAGCGGCCAGTACGAGGATCTGGACGGGGCTGCAGAGCGCATCCTGATGGACGACGAGTAGGCGCGGCGGCCTTCCTTCGCGCGGGAATGTTCCGTCGTAGGGCGATCCCCATCAACTTAGTCATCCCGGAAGGCGGGTCGAACGGAGCGAGGCCCGGCTGTCCGGGACCCATGTCTAACCATTGCGGCCGTGCGTGGCGCTTCCCGACAGCAAGCGCATCTTCTGCCGCTGCCGGTAACTTCATCGGCGTTCCGGCATGGGTCCC